>Ga0081540_1000649_pt1 | contig 32898 bp, 35 predicted proteins | sample TabmetS2T1R1_FD_71024 | JGI IMG/M metagenome (GOLD analysis project Ga0081540, IMG submission 71024) | Tabebuia heterophylla rhizosphere microbial communities from the University of Puerto Rico - S2T1R1 | ecosystem: Host-associated > Plants > Roots > Rhizosphere ...
ATGAACAGCGTGGCATCGACGGTGTTGTACTCGGCAGGCCCGGCGGCGTCGGGGAACCGGTTGGGGACGAGGCCACCGTCGAGGTGGGCAAGGAAGCCCTCGAGGACCTCGCGCGCGAGATCCACCCGCCCGCGGGCAATGAGCAGCCCGGGGAGGGAGATCATCGTGTCCCGCCCCCAGTCGGTGAACCAGGGGTAGCCGGCGATGACGGTGGCCGAGCGATCGGCGCGCCGGACGAGGTAGGCGTCTGCGGCGCGCTCGAGCCGGGCACGGCCCTCGGAGAGATCGTCGCTCCGCTGACGCACGGGAGTCGCCGGCGCTCGTGGGGCCGGGCCGCGGCGAGCGAAGAGGCTCCCGAGCGCGTCGAGATCGAGCGGCGCATCGGCCTGGACGCTCGCCGCCAGGATCTGGGGCTGCCCGGGAGCAATCTCCAGCTGGAAGCTGCCGGGGCGCAGGAGGTCCTCGCGGAAGTCGAGCCCACGGTCGAGCTCCTCGAGGTACTCGACGTTCTCGTGCCACACCGGGTCTCCGGCGAAGGCGGAGCCTCGGTGCGCGAGGAGCAGCGAGGGGCGACCCCCGTACGGCTGGAACCGCACCACGCGACCCGCGCCCGCCGGGCGCTCCTCGAAGCCCGTCCAGGCGTCCGGGTTGCGGTGGGTGAGCCCGTGGTAGTCGCGGAAGGCGAGCAGCGGCTCGACGCGGAGTCGGACCGGGGCCGAGCTCGCGTAGCGCACGACCACGGTCTGCGCTCCGGGGACGAGCAGCACCCGGCGCTCCACCTCCACGCCGCCGACCGCCCAGGTCCACACCGGGCCGTCCTCGAGCGCGAAGCGGACCAGCCGCGTCCACCCGTCCGGGTAGAGCGTGTTCCGATACTGGTTCACCGAGAGCGGCACCTCGCCGCCCGTGGTGAGCACGGTCTCCTCGAGGCGGGCCAGGGTCACGACGCGCTCCACCGGCGGGTGGAGGCTGGCGACCAGCAGTCCGTGGTAGCGGCGGGTGTTCGAACCGGCCACGGTCCCCATCGCGAAGCCACCGGTTCCGTTGGTGAGCAGCCACTCCAGGCGCGAGGCGCGCGGATAGAGCGTGCAGATTTCGCGGGGCAGCTCGATCGGCGAGGGCGAACGGAGGGGCACCGGGTCTCCGGGGACGGTTGCGGGCGCGGCGCTGGTCGCCCGGGTGATCACGAGGGACGGACCTCGAGGAAGGCCTTGATGACCCCCTTCTTGCCGTTCAGCGCCTCGAAGAGCATGGGCCAGTTCTCGAGCCCGCGCACGGGGTGGGTGAGGAGCTGCTCCAGCCATCCAGGGTACGCGGCCTCGGCCTGGACCAGGTCCCGGACGCCCTGCTCGAAGTCCCCGCGCCCGGCGTTCACCGTGCCGAGGAGGAGCTTGTTCCCGAGGACGAACGACTGGTTGATGGCGTCCGATGGAATTTCGATCGTCCGCTCCCCGCCGGTGATGCTGGAGAGGACCAGCACGCCGTTCTTCGCCAGCGCCCGCATCCCGTCGAAGACCAGCGGGCTGTACCCGGAGCACTCGAAGACCAGGTCGTAGCCGCCATCCGCCTCCGCGGCCTGCACCACGTTCCGGTCCTGCCCGCAGACGTAGCGGGCGCCGGTGGCCTCGACCAGGCTGGCGTTGACGTTGGGCTTCGGGCTGAGGGCGAAGGTGTCCACGGCGAGCCCGCGGAGCCGGAGCACCAGCGTCGCCATGAGCCCGATGGTCCCGGCCCCGAGGACCGCCGCGCGGCGCGGCCGCCAGATCCGGAGCCGCCGCTGCGCCTCGAAGGCCTGGCCGATCCCCTTCTCCACCACCGTCATCGGCTCGAGGAGGACGCCGACCCGGGAGAGGCTGGGCGGCAGCTTGACGATCCAGTCCGCGCTGTCCACGTACTCCTCGGTGAGGAAGCCGTGGAGCCGGCTGATGCCGCGCTCGAAGTAGGCATCGTCGGTGGTGAAGTCCTGCATGCCCACGGCGTCGTAGACGCTCGTCCCCGGCCGGCGGACCATCGCCACCGCCAGGTCGCCGGGCTGGAGCTCGCTGACCGCGGGGCCGACCTCGACCACCCGCCCGAGGCTCTCGTGGCCGAGCACCAGGAACGGAGCACCGGCGGGAGCCTCGCCGTAGTCGGCGTCGTTGATCTCGCGGTCGGTGCCGTCCACGCCGACGCGGAGCACCTCCACCCGGACTCCGCGGCCACCGGGCACGTCGGAGACGCGCGGGCGTGGAAGCTCGGCGAGGTGGGCGCTGCCCGCCTTGCCAGGGAACACCGCGACGGCCTTCATGACGCTCTCCTCTTGGTCTCGACCGCCGGGTGGTCCTCGACGGGCATCTCGTGGCTCTGCTGCAGCAGCTTGGCGACCAGGCCGGTCCATCCGGTCTGGTGCGAGGCGCCGACACCGGAGCCGTCGTCGCCGTGGAAGTACTCGTGGAAGGGAATGAGGTCGCGGAAGTGCGGGTCGCCGTCGAGCCGCGGGTGCCCGCCGAACACCGGCCGCCGCCCGCTGCGGTCACGGAGGAAGATGCGGGACAGCCGTCGGGAGATGTCCGCCGCCACCTCGGCCAGGGTGGCCTGCTTCCCCGAGCGGGCCGGGTACTCCACGGTGAAGCCGTCGCCCAGGTAGTGGTGGAACTTCTGCAGCGACTCGACGAGCAGGTAGTTCACCGGGAACCAGATCGGCCCACGCCAGTTGCTGTTCCCGCCGAAGAGGCCGGTGCTGCTCTCCGCGGGCTCGTAGCGGACGCCGTAGCTCATCCCGTTCAGGTCGAGCGCGTACGGACGCTCGAGGTGCTCGCGGCTCACGCTCCGGATGCCGTAGGGGCTGAGGAAGGCTTCCTCGTCGAGCATCCGCTGGAGGATCCGCTTCAGCCGATCGGGGTTGACGATGCTGAACAGCCGCCGGCCGCCGACGCCCGGGGTGCGCATGCAGGCCACGCCGGCGGTGAGGTCCGGCCGGTGGTCGATGAACCACTCCAGGCGCCGGGCGAAGGCGGGCACCTTCGAGAGCTGCCCCGCGTCGAGCGTCTCCACCGCGTAGAGCGGGATGAGGCCGACCATGCTCCTCATCTTCAGCGGGATCCGCCGGCCGTCCGGGAGGTGGAGCACGTCGTGGTAGAAGCCGTCCACGTCGTCCCACAGCCCCAGCGTGTTCATCGCGTGGGCGATGTTGACGAAGTGCTCCCAGAACTTGCTCGCCACGTCCTCGTACGTCTCGTCGGCGCAGGCGAGCTCCATCGAGATGCGGAGCATGTTGAGGCAGTACATCGCCATCCAGCTGGTCCCGTCGGACTGCTCGATGTGCCCGCCGGTGGGCAGCGGCGCGCTCCGGTCGAAGACGCCGATGTTGTCCAGGCCGAGGAAGCCGCCCTGGAAGACGTTCCGCCCTTCGGCGTCCTTCCGGTTCACCCACCAGGTGAAGTTCAGCATCAGCTTGTGGAAGACCCGGCGGAGGAAGGCGAGGTCTCCGACGCCGCGCCGCTTCTTCTCGATCTGGTAGACGCGCAGCGCGGCCCAGGCGAACACCGGGGGATTCACGTCGCCGAACGCCCACTCGTAGGCGGGGATCTGTCCGTTCGGATGCATGTACCACTCGCGGAGCAGGAGGATGAGCTGCTCCTTCGCGAAGTCGGAGTCGACGATGGCGAGCGGGATGCAGTGAAAGGCGAGGTCCCACGCCGCGTACCAGGGGTACTCCCACTTGTCCGGCATGCTGAGCACGTCGGCGTTGTGGAGATGTCCCCAGTCGGAGTTGCGCCCGCCCTTCCGTGAATCGGGCGGTGGCGGCTGGCGGGAATCGCCCTCCAGCCAGTCACGCACGACGTAGTGGTAGAACTGCTTGCTCCAGAGCATTCCGCCGAGCGCCTGGCGCATGACGTTGCGGCCGTCGTCGCTCAGCTCCGCGGGGATGACCCGCCGGTAGAAGGCGTCGGCCTCGGCGGCGCGCGCAGCGAAGATCGCCGCGAAGTCCTCGCCCACCCCGCTGCGGCTCGACCCGCCCCGGGTGAGCCGGAGGCGAATGGTCTGCGTCGCCCCGGGAAGCACGGTGAGCTGGATCCACGCCGCCGACCTGGTGCCGACCTGCGCGGGGTTCACCCGCTCGGTGCGCCCCTCGATGACCCGGGCGTGGAAGGCGTCCTTCACCCACGGGGAGGCATTCGGCGTGCCCCACAGTCGCTCGGTGTTGGTCTCGTTCTCGGTGAAGAGCCACTCGGCCTCGGCGTCGGCCCGGAGCGTGAAGCTGCCCTCCACCCGGTGCTCGGTGCGGACACCCACCGTGCGGCCACCCTCGTCTCGCAGCGCCTCGAGCCGCGGCTTCGCCTCGCCCTGTCCCCAGCTCCACGTGTTCCGGAACCAGAGCGTCGGCAGCAGATGGAGGTGGGCGGCCTCGGGCCCGCGGTTGCTCACCTGGATCCGGACGAGGATGTCCTCGACGTCGGCCTTGGCGTACTCGACCTGGACGTCGAAGTAGCGGTCACCGTCGAGCGCGCCTGTGTCGAGCAGCTCGACCTCACGGTTCCCGCGGCCCGCCTCCCGGTTGCGGCGGATCAGCTCCTCGTAGGGGTACGGGCGCTGCGGATACTTGTAGAGCATCCGCATGAAGGAGTGCGTGGGGGTGCTGTCGAGGTACCAGTAGAGCTCCTTGCAGTCCTCGCCGTGATTGCCCTCCTGGCCGGTGAGGCCGAAGAGCCTCTCCTTGAGGATCGGGTCCACGCCGTTCCACAGCGCGAGCGCGAAGCAGAGCGTCTGCCGCCGGTCGGAGATGCCGGCGATGCCGTCCTCGTTCCAGCGGTAGGCGCGGGAGCGGGCGTGGTCGTGCGGGAGGTCGTCCCACGCGGTGCCGCCGGGGCTGTAGTCCTCGCGCACCGTTCCCCAGGCGCGCTCGCTGAGGTACGGGCCCCAGCGCTTCCAGTGCTTCTCGCGGCGGCGGGATTCCTCGAGCCGCTTCTCCTCGGCGTCGAGGGGCGTGGCACGGATCCGGGTGACGGTCATGGACTCTCCAGCTGCAGGACGTGGCCGTCCGGGTCGCGGACCCGGAGGGGGAAGACGTTGGAGGACGGAGCGCCACCGCCCGGCAAGGTGACGAAGGAGGCGTGCGCGGTACGGAGCGCGGAGACGAGGGCTGCACCGTCCGGCGAGACCAGACGGACGTGCCAGTGAAAGACGTCACTGCCGCGCTCGTCGGCGGGGTACGGCCGGCCGTCGCGCGGAGCGAGGTACTCGAGGAACTCGATGCCCGGTCCCTTCGGGGCACGGACCTGGGTGATGCGCAGGCGCGCACCGAAGACGCCGTTGAGGCGCTCCTGCTCCGGACCGAAATTCTCTGAGTGGCCAGCCTCGGGGAGGCCGAGCCGGTCGCGGTAGAAGGCGAGCGAGGACTCGGTGTCGCTCACCACGACGGCGGTGTGGTCGATGCCGAGCGTGAGCGGAGGGTTCTTGCCGTTCGGGTGCCAGCGCGGGGCGCCCTTCCCCGGCGGGAACCAGATGATCTCGAGGACGTGCCGGTCGGGGTCACGGAAGTAGAACGCCTTGATGCCGCCGGCATTCGGGTTCCAGGCGGGCAGTTCCTGTGGTCCGGAGGAGGCGTGTTCCACCCGCGCCTCGCGGAGTCGGGCATAGGCGCGGTCCATGTCGGAGACGACGATCGCCACGTGCTGGAAGTCGCGGTCGTTGCTCCGGGCGTCGACCGGCACGGGGCGGCCCTTCTGGGCGAGGTACTCGGTGAGCTCCAGGCACTCGCTGCCGAGGACCAGGCGCGCGGTCCGGGTGCGCGAGGCGAACACGCCGGTGCGTCGCTCCAGCTCCGGGCCGGACTCCTCGCGCTCTGCTTCGGCGCGGAAGCCGAGGACGCGGACGTAGAAGTCTCGCGCGCGATCGAGATCGGAGACGGTGTTGCCGATGCAGCCGACCTCCTCGACCCGCGCCGCGCGGGCGGGAGCTCCGAGGAGGAGCAGGAGCGCCAGCGCCGCGAGGAGGGGGCGCGTCGGCTGGCTCGTGAGTCGGGGGACGATCCGGGGCATGCGGCGCTCTCCTCGCCGCTTCCCGGTGTGTGGCCCCGGGCGCCTCGTTACACCGCGGCGACGGGCACCGCGGTGAGCCCGGCGTGCTCGGAGATCCAGCGCGCCTGCCACTGGCGCTCGCGGTCGAAGGCCGACGGATCGGCGAGGGCGACCACCGCAGCGTTGGCGGCGATGTTGGCCGCGGCGGCGGCAGCACCCTCCGACGCGCGCATCGAGGTCTCGGCGACGTAGCCGGCGAGGTTGGCGGAGAGCCGGACACGTCCCTCACCGGCGTAGCCACGCGCCACGCGGCTCAGCTCGAGCATGCTCCGCGCACGGCCGAGGGCCTGTGCCTCCTCGGCACGTCCGTCGCGAATGAGCGACTGGATGGCGAGATCGCGCGCCCGCTCGGCGCAGGCGACGCCGTAGGCGCGGAGCGCCGGCCCATCCCAGGCGTCGATTCGGCGGAGGAGGCGTCCGGCCGCCGCGGCGATCTGGGTCTCCAGCGCGCGGACGGGGGCCTCGATCTCCACCTCCCACAGCTCGGTGGCGATCCACCACGGGAGGTCATCGAGGCGGCAGGCGAAGATCTCCCGCCCCGGAAACCTCACCCAGGCTCCCGGGGCGTCGCCGGAGGGGGCAGGCCAGGTGTGGCCGCCGAAGGGTGCGATGCGGCCCGTCTCGAGGAACTTCCAGGCGCGCATCGGCGGCTCAGCTCCCGTGTCGCCAGTGGCGGAAGGCATCGAGCAGCTTCTCCCTCACCCGATCCGGTAGATCCTCCTCGGCGAGCTTTCGCGTGGCGCCGATGGTGGTCCGGAACTGCCGGAGGTACTCCGTGCAGCCGGGGCACAGTACCAGATGCTGCTCGACCTGCGTGCGGGTGCGCTCGTCGAGCGCTCCGTCGAGAAACTCGGTGAGGAGCTCCACGAGCTCACGGCACGCCAGGTCCTGTGGACGCGCGGCGCTCATCACGTTCCGCCCTCCGCTGCCCACCCGGCCAGTGCGTGCCGGACCTTGGTCCGCGCGCGATGCAGGAGCACCCGCTGATTGGCTTCGCTGATTCCCAATGCCTCGCACACCTCCGCCGAATCCCAGTCCTCGATGTCTCTCAAGGTAATGACCTGCCGCTGGTTTGGCGGGAGCCTCTCGATCTCTGCCTTGATGCGGACCAGCGCCTCGGCGTCGGCCAGCCGCTCGTCGGTCCAGCGGTCCGGTCCCTGCGCCCAGTGGCCAGGCCAGCGCGGATCGTCCGGGGGACGGAAGCTCTCGATGGGACGCCGCTCGCCCTCGGCGTCCTCGGTCTCCAGCGCGGAGAACGGAACGGAGCGTGCCTCGCGGCCGCCGCGCATCTTTGCGCAGTTGACCAGGATGCGGAACATCCAGGCCCGGAGCGGGCAACGGCCCTCGAACTTGGCGAGGCCCTGGAGGATCCCGACCCAGGCCTCCTGGACGACCTCCTCGGCGATGGCCTCGGAGGCGACGTAGCCCATCGCGACGCGGACCATGGCGCGGTGGCTCTTCTCGACCATCGCGAGGAAGGTGCGCTCGTCGCCGGCGCGGAGCCTCGCGACGAGGTCGCGGTCCTCGGCGGACATGGGCGAGAGCGCGCGCGGCGCAGTCGCGTCAGGCGCTCCGAACGACCCTCCCGATGACACCGCGGCCGGCATCTGAGCCAGGGTACGGCGGAGATGGAGGAGCGTTACAGCCTGCCCGGACGGCGGGGAGCCCCCAGGGCACGAAGGACCGAGAGTGCGGCTGACGAGGTGTCGGCTGACGAGGTGTCTGACACCTCGAAGGGGCGCGCCGGGAGGGGTCGAGCCTACGTCCCCGGGGGGCATCGAGCCCGTGAACGAAGGTGCCCAAGGCCGTAACGAGGTGTCTGGCACCTCGTTGCGCAAATTCCCGTGATCAGGATGGAATTCGGCGCCAGGCGACGACGAGGTGTTTGACACCTTCGAGCCCGGCGGAGCCCCCTACGAGGTGTCTGACACCTCGCGGGTCCGTCAGGCGTCCGGGTCGAGCTCCTCCGTCGTCCGCGGGGCGCCGGGGAGCTCGCGGTCGAGGGACTGGCGGTAGCGGATGCAGCCACGGAGGAACTGCGGCCATTCGGGGACGGCCGGGAGCGGGTCGGACCGCTCTGGGAGCAGCCCCCAGAGCTGGGGATGGTGCCAGCAGAGCGCGTGCGCCGACGCGTCCCGGTGATCGCGGATGCCCGTCCGGAGGCGCTTCACCTCCGCCACGAGCTCCGCGTGGTTCATCGACTCGAGATCCTCGTCCATCCGTCGCCCTTCACCGCGCGCTGCCAATCGGGCCGACCGGCACCTTCTGGGCGCCGTCCCGGTCGTTCCGGACCACGGTGCCGCCCTTCATCACGAAGAACAACTTCTCCATCACCGCGATGTCGCGCGTCGGATCCCCGGGCACCGCGACGACGTCTGCCAGCTTGCCCGCTTCCAGCGTGCCCCGGTCGGACACGCCGAGGAGCGCCGCGTCGACCGAGGTCGCGGTCCGGATCGCGGCGAGCGGCTTCATTCCCGCCTTCACGAAGATCGCGAACTGGTTGAGCTGGCTTCCGTGCGGACACACGGCCGCGTCGCTGCCGAAGGCGATCTTCGCGCCGCGCGAGACCGCCTTCTTCAACGTCTCCTGCGCCTTGACGTCGGCCGCCCCCGCCTTCTCGATGATGTTCGCCGGCGCCCTCGCGTCCCGTAGCCGCTGCATGATGCAGGGGAGCGGCGTCGGCACGAAGTACGTCCCCTTCTTCTTCATCAGGTCGAAGGCCTCGTCGTCGAGGAACGAGCCGTGCTCGATCGAGTCGATGCCCGCCCGGATGGCGCGCTTGGCCCCCTCCGCGCCGTGGGCGTGGGCCGCCGTCTTCCTGCCGAGGGCGTGGGCCTCGTCCACGAGCGCGTCGAGCTCGGCCTGGGTCAGCTGCGGTGAGTCGACCTTGTCCTGCTCGGACAGGACGCCTCCGGTCGCGCAGGTCTTGATGACGTCGGCACCGTGCTTGGTGTCGAAGCGGACGGCGGCGCGGACCTCGTCCGGTCCGCTCGCGACGCCCTGCTCCGGGCCGGGCTCCTTCAGCAGCTCCGGTCGGAACCCGCCGGTCGGATCGCAGTGGCCACCGCGCGAGCCGATGGCGTTCACCGCCACCAGCATCCGTGGTCCGAGGATCTTCCCGGCGTTGATCGCGTTCCGGAGGCTGACGTCGATCAGATCGCTCGAGCCCACGTCGCGCACGGTGGTGAAGCCGGCGAGGAGCGTCCGGCGGGTGTACTCGGTCGCGCGGAGGGCCTGCTCGGGGATCGGCTTCTTCAGGGAGTCGAGCTGGTCCTGCTTCCAGTCGAGGCTCGACTCGAAGCTCAGATGCGTGTGGGCATCCATGAGGCCCGGCAGCAGCGTGGCGTCACCCAGGTCGATCACCCGCGCGCCGGCGGGCACGGTTGCCGCGGATCCGGCCGCCACGATCTGCCCGTCGGAGACGACGACGACGCCGGGTGTCACCATCGCCTCGGCCTTTCCGTCGTAGAGCCTCGCCGCGCGGAGCACGGTGACCGGCTCGGCCGCAGCGGCGGTCAGGGCGAACAGAGGAGCGACGAGGAGAACCACCCGGAAGATCGACGCGGGAGGCGACAGACGAAGGGCGAGGTGCATGCGCCGGTCATCGCACGATTCCCCCATCGGTCGCCTGGCGGAAGTTGCGAGCTGCGTGGTTCCACCAGCGGATGGCGAACGCTCTGTAACGGAGCGGTGCGACCGGCGGACAGCAGGCGCGTGCCCGGACGTCACGCCCGGGCGCGTTCTCGCAGTCCAAACGGAGCTTCACCCATGAATCGCACCCTCCTGCTCGGCGCCGCTGTGGCCGGGCTCCTCGGCGCGGCAACCACCGCCAAGGCCGATCCCATCCCGAGAGAGAAGCTGAAGAAGATGTCCGTCGTCGCCTGTTACGGCGTCAATACCTGCAAGGCCCTCGGCCAGTGCTCGGGTGAGAACCACGCCTGCGCCGCGCAGAACGAGTGCCGCGGCCAGGGCTGGGTCGCCGTCCCGAAGGATGCCTGCGTCGCCATCGGCGGGTCCCTGACGCCGGTTGCCGCGAAGAAGTGACACCCCGGACCGGAGCGGCGCTCGTCGTGCGCGCTCCGGTCCACCTCCCCGAGAGATTCCGCCATGAACTTCCGGCTCGTTCTCGCTGCTGCCCTCCTCGTCACCGGCGCCGCCCGCGCCCAGCTCGCCACGGGCAAGGTGTTGACCCTCGAGGCCGCCCGCCGCATCGCCGCCGCGGCCGCGGTCGAGGCCCGTGCCGATCGCACGTCGGGCATCGCGGTCGTCGACGCCGGCGGCGCGCTGGTCTACTTCGAACGGCTCGACGGCACCTTCCCCGCCGCCGCCGAGGTCAGCTTCGGCAAGGCCCACACCGCAGCCACCTTCCAGCACGCCACCAAGGACTTCGAGGACGCGGTCCGGAACGGTCGCGTCGCGCTCACCGGCGTGAAGGCGATGACTCCGCTCCAGGGCGGCGTGCCCATCGTCGTCGATGGTCAGGTCATCGGCGCCGTCGGCGTCAGCGGCGCCTCGAGCGCGGCTCGCGACGAGGCGATTGCCCGTGCCGCGGTCGCCTCGGTGGCCCAGCTCGCGTCGAGCACGCCGAAGACCGCCTCCGTCGCCACCCTTCCCGCCTCGACCGTCAAGGCCGGCTTCGCCAAGGGCTCGGTCCTGCTCGATCGCGGCGACTACCAGGTCCACGCCAGCCGCCGCGATGCACCCGGGAAGGCCGAGGTGCATCAGATCGACACTGACGTCTTCTACGTGCTCGAGGGCACCGCGACCCTGGTCACCGGCGGCAAGGTTCCCGACCTCGCGCCGACCGCCCCGAACGAGCTCCGGGGCAGCCGCATCGACGGCGGCGACGTCCGCACCATCGGGCCCGGCGACGTGGTGGTGGTCCCGAGCGGCACGCCGCACTGGTTCCGCGACGTGAAGGCGCCCGTGCTCTATTTCGCGGTGAAGGTCGCCGGCGACGGGGTGGTCCAGTGAGCGCGCGGTTCCGTCTGATCGTCGCCTCGGCGGCGGTGCTGGTCGGTCTCCTTCCGTTGCTCGCCCACGCGCAGGTGACGGGCGATCCGCCTTTCCAGCGGCCAGACGCCATCGTCGATCTCCGCACTCGAGCCGGCGCCGATCTGCTGAAGGCCACCTGGCGCTTCCACGAGGCACGCATCGTCCCCGGCACCAACCGCGCGCCGGGCCCCGATCTCCGGGCCTCCGGAGCTCCGGTGACCACCCAGGACCTCGAGCCGCGCGCGGGTGCCGCCGACTTCGACGACCGCAGCTGGGAGCGCGTGGACCCGCCGGCGCTCGAGAACCGTCGCGGCAACGGAAAGGTGAGCTTCGCCTGGTACCGCCTGGCGCTCACCGTGCCGGAGCGCGTCGGCCCGGTCCCCGCGGCCGGGAGCACCCTGGTCCTCGAGGTCGTCGTGGACGACTACGCCGAGATCTGGGTCGACGGAAAGCTCCCCGCCGTCCTCGGCCAGAGCGGGTCCGGCGTGGTGCGGGGCTTCAACGCCCCGAGCCGCATCGTGCTCACTCGCGACGCGCGTCCCGGACAGACGTTCCAGGTGGCGGTGTTCGCGATGAACGGGCCGGTCTCGGTCGTTCCCACCAACTTCCTCTGGTTCCGCTCGGCCACGCTCGACGTGTTCCGCAGCCCCGCGGTGACCCGGCTTCCTGCTCCCGCCTTCACCGTCGAGCGGAAGGACCCGGCGCTCGACGCCGTCGTTCCCCCGGCCGCGAGGCCCGAGGCGCTGGCCACCGGTTTCGGCTTCACCGAGGGCCCGGTGTGGAGCCCCGACGGGGACCTCCTCTTCAGCGACCCGAACGAGAACACCATCTATCGCTGGAACCGCGACGGTCAGGTCTCGGTCTTTCGCACCAAGAGCGGCTACGCCGGGGTGGACATCTCCGAGTACAAGCAGCCCGGGAGCAACGGCCTCACCTTCGATCCGCAGGGGCGGCTCACCGCGTGCCAGCACGGCGAGCGCCGGGTCATCCGCATCGAGCCCACCGGGGCGATCACCGTCCTCGCCGACCGCTACCAGGGCAAGCGGCTCAACAGCCCGAACGACCTCGTCTACCGCACGGACGGCACGCTCTACTTCACCGACCCGCCGTTCGGGCTACCGAAGGTCTTCGACGATCCGCGCAAGGAGCTCGCCTTCTCCGGGGTGTACCGGGTGAAGGACGGCCAGGTCACTCTGGTGGCGAAGGACCTCACCGGCCCCAACGGCATCGCCTTCAGCCCCGACGAGAAGTTCCTCTACGTCACCGACTGGGACGAGAAGAAGAAGGTCGTCATGCGCTACCCGGTGAAGCCCGACGGCACGCTGGGCACCGGCTCGGTGTTCTTCGACATGACCTCGGCGCCCGGCGAGGAGGCGCTCGACGGGATGAAGGTCGACGCCGAGGGCCACCTCTTCGTCTCCGGTCCCGGCGGGGTGTGGGTCCTCTCCGGCGAGGGGAAGCACCTCGGCACGCTGAGGTTCCCGGAGCTCCCGGCGAACATGGCGTGGGGCGACGCCGACGGGCGTACGCTCTACTTCACCGCCCGCACCAGCGTGTACCGGCTGCGGCTCGGCGTTCCCGGCATCCGTCCAGTGCCGCTGGCCCGCGCGCGATGACCCGCGCCGCCCGGGTCGGGGTGGGCCTCCGGCCGCCGCACTACGCGGAGGTGCTGGAGGCTCCGCCGCCCGTCCACCTGTTCGAGGTCATCTCCGAGAACTTCCTCGGCCTGAACGGCGGTGGCGGCGGGCGGCCCCTGGAGACGCTCGAGCGGGTACGCGCGCTCCGCCCGGTGCGGCTCCACGGCGTGTCGATGAACCTCGGCTCGGTGGATCCGCTCTCGGAGAGCTACCTGAGCCGGCTCCGCGCGCTCGCGGATCGGCTCGACCCCGAGTGCATCAGCGACCACGTGTGCTGGACCGGCGAGGGCGGCGAGAACCTGCACGATCTCCTGCCGCTGCCCTTCACCGAGGAGGCACTGGACCACCTCACCTCGCGGGTCCACCACGCGCAGGAGCGTCTCGGACGCCGCCTGCTGCTGGAGAACCCCTCCAGCTACGTCGGCTTCCTCCACTCGACCATGCCGGAGTGGGAGTTCCTCGGCGAGCTGGCCCGCCGCACCGGCGCGGGGCTGCTCGTCGACGTGAACAACGTCTTCGTCACCGCCCACAACCACGGGTTCCGCCCCGAGTGGTTCCTCGAAGGCCTCCCCGCCGCCGCGGTGGAGCAGTTCCACCTCTCCGGCCACGACGACTCGGGGCCGCTCCGGGTGGACACCCACGACCGCGAGGTCTCCGCCGAGGTCTGGACGCTCTTCCGCCACGCGGTTCGCCGCTTCGGTCCGCTGCCGACCATCGTCGAGTGGGACGACCGGCTTCCACCCCTGTCCACGTTGCTCGGCGAGGCCCGGCGCGCCCTCGCCGTGCTGGAGGAGGTGTCCGATGGACCGCTCGCCCTCGCTGGCTGAGCTGCAGCGGTGGACACGCTGGGCGCTCACCCATCCGCTCGGGATCGACCGGGCTCTGTCGCGCAGTCCCGCCCCCGGGCTCCCCGACCGGTTCACCGAGCCTCCGGCGTCCGCGGTCGACGCCCTCGCCGGCGACGACGTCTCCGGCCGCAGCGCGCGCGATCGCCTCGCGATCTACTCCGGCGGTTACTTCAGCCGGCTTCACGGAACCCTGGCCGGCGAGTACCCCCGGCTCGCGGCCGCCCTCGGGCCGGAAGTATTCCGCGCTCTGGTGGCGGCGCATCTCCTCCGCAGTCCCTCGAGCAGCCCGTCGCTGGCGGATCTCGGGGCGGACCTCCCATCGACGCTCGCGGACTCGAGCCTCGGAGCGCCGTGGTGCGTGGACCTCGCCCGCCTCGAGCGCGCGCTCGGCGAGGTCTGGCTCTCGGACGCCGCACCGGCCTCTGCGCTCACTCCTCCTCCAGGCGGCGACTGGGAACGGCTCCGGCTCGGGCTCTCCCCCGCCCTCCGCTTGCTCCGCCTCGACTTCGACGTGGCCGACTGGGAGCCCGGCGATCCTCCCGCGGCGCCCCGTGTGCACAGCCTCGTGGTCTGGCGCGCGGGTGGATCCACCGGCCTGGAGCGGCTCGAGCCCGGCCCGGCGGTCCTCCTCCACGCGCTGGCCGAGGGGCGCGCGCTCGGCGACGCCTGCGGGATCGCCGCCGCTTCGGGGGTCGATGCGGAGACGGTGAGCGGAGCGTTCTCCGGGTGGGCCGGGCGCGGCTGGTTCTCGGGCGCCGCGGACCTCGAGCCGGCGCGCTGACCCCGGGCTGGCTGGCCCGGCGTCGATGCGGAGCGTCATGTTCCGGCATCCGCACCTTGCCTCTGCGACGCGGCCTGCGCACGCTCTCCACGAACCCCGGGCCACGTAACGGCGCGCAGGATCTGGAACACCCTCGCTCCGTCCGGCCCGGTAACCGTCACCGGGAGCCGCCCGTATCTCTCACGATTCCCATCCAGGAGCCCCGATGAACCTTGACGCACTCCGCACCCGCGCCCTCTCGACGCTCGATCGTTTCGCGTGGGTCGGCCCGCTCGCCCTCCGCCTCACGCTGGGCGCCGTCTTCCTCGGAACTGGCTGGGGCAAGATCCACAACCTCGGCCAGGTGACCGGCTTCTTCACCGAGCTCGGCATCCCCTTCCCGGCGCAGCAGGCGGCGATGGTCTCCGTCGTCGAGCTCGTCGGCGGCTCGCTGATCCTCCTCGGCCTCTTCACCCGCCTCGCCGCGCTCCCGCTGATGGCCACGATGTTCGTGGCGATCCTCACCGCGAAGCGCCCGGAGATCGAGGGCATCCGCTCGTTGCTCGCCTTCGACGAGTCCGTCTACCTCGCCGGCTTCCTCTGGCTGTTCGTCGCCGGCGCCGGCAAGGCGTCCCTGGACGCGCTCTTCTTCGGGAGGAAGAACGGCCTGCCCCGCCCGCTCCTCCGTCCTGGCGGAGTCGCCGCCGAGCAGCGCTGAACGAGAATCCCGCTCCCTTCTCCCGCTCTCCTCGTCAAGGACTGCGGGAGATGCGCCTGTTCGGGGTGGTCGCGCTGGCGGTCGCCGTGAGGTTCGCAAGGCTTCCGCCGAACGGGCGCTGCTGCAGGCCCAGCGCGAGGCGGAGCAGACCTCGCACCCGCTCTGGCCGTGGTCCTCAGGTCTGCAGCGATGCGCGGACCCGGGCCGCGTCGGCGACCAGCCAGCGGACGATCTCCGCGGCGGGACCTCGCCGCGCGAGTCGGGCCGCCTGCCCCGCCCAGAGCGAGAGCAGCTCGACCCGTCCGGCGCGGTTGGCCGCGGTCCGCATCGGACGGGTGAGCGCGTTCTGCACCGGGTAGGGGAGGATGGTCTCCGGCCGTTCGTCGACGGTGGTGAGGAAGCGGTTCACCAGTCCGCGTGCCAACCTTCCCGAGAAAGCGCGAGTGACGGCGGTTCCGTCGTCGGTCGCCGCGAGCACCGCCTCCTTGTACCCGGCGATCGCTCCGCACTCGTCCGAGGCAAGGAAGACCGTTCCCAGCTGCACACCCGCCGCGCCGAGCGCCTCGGCGGCGACCCACCCCCGCCCGTCCATGATGCCCCCCGCAGCGACCACCGGGATCCGGACCGCATCCGCCACTTGCGGGACGAGCGCCATCGTTCCGACCAGTCCACGCTCGAAGCTTCCGACGAAGGTGCCCCGGTGTCCGCCGGCCTCGCCCCCCTGCGCGATGACCGCGTCGAAGCCGGCCGCCTCGATCCGTCTGGCCTCCTCGACCGTGCAGGCGGTTCCCATCCGGACCATGCCGGCGCGCTGGAGCCGCTCCAGCTGGGAAGCGGAGAGCAGACCGAAGGTCACGCTGAACGCCGCCGCGCCGCTCTGCACGACCGCCTCGATCTGCGCATCGAGCGAGCGCGCCAACGAAGCCGGTATTTCGGGCGGTGGGAGCCCCAGCTCGGCGTGGATGGGGCGCAGCAGCTCCAGCATCGGCTCCGGATCGACCGGTGGGCCCTCGGCGACGTCGGCGAAGAGGTTCACGCCGAAAGGGCGATCGGTGCGCGCCTTCACCTCCCGGCACCACTCGAGGATCTGCTCGGGAGGCGAGTACGCACAGCCGAGGAAGCCCACGCCTCCGGCCCGCGACACCTCGGCGGCGAGCGCCGGGGTGCTGGGACCACCGGCCATCGGCGCGCCGATGAGTGGATGCTCGACCTTGAGCAGGGAACGCAGCCTCGCTGGTGCACGCATCGGAACCTCCGCGTCGAGACGCTGCGCAAGGCTAGGCCTCGACGCTGCCACGCTTCCACGCCCCGACGGCGCTCGTGCTACTCGGCTCCAGCAGCTTCGGCGGCGCTGGCGGAAGGGTTCGTTCCGCGGTCGACGGTCGCCCGCGGACCCAGCAGCTCGGCATGGCCGCGCGGACCGTGCGAATGAGCGGCGCTCACCGCTCGGAGCAGCTCGACTCCGCACGGTGTCATCGCCCGGGCTCAGGCCCCGAGCTTCCCGCGCTCCCGACCCGCTGGAAGCTCGACCGCGCCGCGAGGCTCTGCGGCGGCTCGGTGTCGAGCTCGTGGGAGCAGCGGCGTGACGGAGTCGACCCCCGTGGTCGCGCTCCCGGGCCCTCTACGGCCCGAGCTCCGGAAGGCGCTCCTGACCCTCTACCGGGACTGGGTCCGGACCGGCCGTGCGGAGCCGCGGCAGCGAGACCCCGCGGACGCTCAGGTCTTCGCCGGCTCGGTGCCGCCAAACGGCCAGAACGTCCGGTCGGAGCTGGAGACCAGCGAGAACACGAACACCAGCGTCCCCGCCACCAGGCCCACGTAGATATGGGGGACGATCGGGAAGACCATCCCCGAGAAGAACAGCCAGAGCCCCAGCGCGGTGAGGAGGATGTTCGCGCCCCGCATGAACATCCCGGCCACGGACAGGAAGGCGATGACCAGGCCGATCACGAGATCATGCCAGTACACGTCGGACCCTGGTGGGTCCCACCGGGCCATCACGGCCAGCGCGATTCCGAGCACCAGAGTCACCACCCGAGCGATCATCCGCGTACCTCCTGGCCCCCGACCTTGAGCCGTCGCGCGGCGACCTTCAAGGGGTTTTCCGGCTCAAGTCCCCCGAACCAGGGGGACGCTGATGTGGCGGCGGCACGGCGCCGCTCGATGAGGCTCAGCCCCCCGAACCAGGGGGACGCTGATGTGGCGGCGGCACGGCGCCGCCCGATGAGGCTCAGTGCGCACCGGCAGGACCCTCGCCTGGCCGGTTCTTCTTCACGAAGAGGAGGATGAGTGGCACGAAGATCGCGGTGACGATGGCCAGGTCCTCGATGATCCGCGCGTAGGCCAGCACCGCAGCTTGCTGCTGGATGGTCATGTAGATCGCCCCGTACGCCCTGCGCAGCGCCTCGGCCGGCCCCGCCGAGGAGAAGAGCTGCGTGAGGTGCTCCAGCCTGTCCTGGAGCACGGGGTTGGAGGTCGTCATCTTGTCCACCAGCTGGTTCTGGTAAACCTGCGAGCGGCGGGCGAGCGTCGTGACCAAGAAGGAGATGCCCACGCTCCCGCCGATGTTTCGCGCCAGGTTCATGAGGCCAGACACCTGGTTGTTCTGCTCGCGGGGCACGCCGATGTAGCAGACGGTGTTGATCGGCACGAAGAGGAACGCCAGCGACGCGGCCTGGAAGACCCGGTACATCGTCGCGGTGTACGGATCGATCTGCAGATTGATGCTGGTCATGTGCCACAGCGCCAGCGACAGCCCGGCGAAGCCGGCGGTGATGAGGTACTTCGCCGGCACTCGCGACACGAGGATGCCCACGATCGGCATCATCAGCATCGTGGTGAAGCCGCCCGGCGAGAGCACCATCCCCGCGCGCTCGGCGGTGTAGCCCATGAGCGACTGGACGAACTGCGGGATGAGGACCGTGGTGCCGTAGAGCACCGCTCCGAGGGTGAACATCAGCGTGAAGCTCGCGCCGAAGTTCGGGTTCTTGAAGAGCCGGATGTTGACGATCGGGTTGGGGTGCACCCACTCCCAGACCACCGTCCCCACCAGGCAGATGATGGTCAGCATGGTGAAGATGACGATGAGCGGAGAGCTGAACCAGTCGTCCTGCTGGCCCTTGTCGAGCACGACCTGAAGGCAGCCGAAGCCCACGCCCACCAGCGCGAGTCCGAGCCAGTCCACCTTCACCCCGCGGGACTCACGCTTCTCCTTCTCGAGCCAGGGCGGGTCCTCGACCATGATCGAGCTGAGGAACAGCGAGACGATCCCCACCGGGATGTTGATGTAGAAGATCCACCGCCAGCTCGCGTGGTCCACGATGTATCCGCCCAGCGTCGGTCCGATCGCGGGAGCGAACACGACCGCCAGCCCGTACATCGCGAACCCCATGCCGCGCTGCCGTGGCTCGAAGGTGTCGGCGAGGATGGCCTGCTCGCTCGGCGCGAGCCCGCCCCCGCCGATGCCCTGGAGCACGCGGAAGAAGATCAGCGAGTGGAGGTTGGGCGCGAAGCCGCAGAGGAAGCTGCTGACGGTGAAGAGCACCACGCAGGACATGTAGAAGCGCTTCCGCCCCACACGGCTGGAGACCCAGGCGCTGATCGGCAGCACCACCGCGTTCGACACCAGATACGAGGTGAGGACCCAGGTCGACTCGTCCAGGGTCGCCGAGAGGCCGCCGGCGATGTGCGGCAGGGCCACGTTGGCGATGCTGGTGTCCAGCACCTCCATGAAGGTGGCGAGGGTGACGGTCAGCGCCACCAGCCACGGACTGTGCTTCGGCCTCCAGTGAGCTTCGGGATGGGCCTCTGCCGGCATGCGATCACCGAGCGGTGGTGGCTCGATCCAGCGACACCCGGGCGATGCTCCGCTCGTACTGGGCCCGAGCGAGGTTGGCCCTGGCGGTGGTGAGCGCGGACTGGGCGTCGAGCAGGTCGGTGGTGGTCGCGGTGCCGGCGGAGACCTGCGCGCTGGTCACGCGATAGGCCTCCTCGGCGCTGGCGATCGCCGTCTCCGCGACCTGGACCGCGACGAACTGCGCCTCCAGCTGCACGGCCTTGCTGGCCACGTCGTAGGCCACCTGCTTCCGGGTGTTCTCCAGCAGGGAGCCCGCAGCGTCCGCCTGACGGTTCGCGCTCTGCGCCGCGTACCACTTGGTGCCCCAGGTGAAGAACGGCCAGCTGGTGACGACGCCGATGAACGAGCTGTTCTCCGGCTGGAAGATCTGCCCGCGCGAGTTGCTGTATGCGGCCTGGACGTCCACCTCCGGGAGCAGCTCGAACATCCGGGCCTGACCGTTCGCCCGCGCCGCCTCGGCCTCCTTCTGCGCCCGGGCCACCTCGGGTCGGTTCTTCAGCGCGCGGTTGATCATCTCGTCCCTGCTGTCGGCCGGCCGGACCCCGGCCTGCTTCTCCAGATCCACCGGCTCGACGAACTCCAGGGTCGGGTCCTCGGGATTCCGGGCCAGGAAGGTGAGCAGCGCCTGCCGCGCGTTCTGGGCCAGCGTGGCCTGCTGGATCCTCTGCTGCTCGGCGTTGGCGACCGCGGTCTGGAACCGGAGGAGGTCCGCCTTGGTGATGGTACCGGCGTTGTAGCGGGCCTGAGCGTCCTGCACCTGCTTCTGGAGCTGCTCGATGCTCGCCTCGGCGATGGCCACCCCGGCCCGCGCCGCGAACAATCTCAGATACGTGGTGCGGACCTGCTCGGCGAGCGACGACCTCGCGTCCGCCTCGTCGGCCCGGCTCGCATCCGCCGAGGCGTGGGCGGCATGGAGGTCCCGCTCGCGGTGGAGGAGCCCGAGGATCGGCTGCTGCGCGGCCACGGTGAAGACGTTGGTGTTGATGTTCCGGGCCACCACGCCCGTGCTCGGAGTGCCCGGCGGAGCGAGGGAGATGACGAACGGCCCATCCCAGTGCTGCCAGGTATCGCTCGCGCTCAGCACGGGGAGCATCCGGCCACGAGCGCTCCGCGCCGTGTCCTCGGCGCCCTCGGCGCGGTAGCGCACCGCCTTCAGCTGGTCGTTGACCGCGAGGGCCTCGTTCACCGCGTCGTCGATGGTGAGCGTCTGCGGAAACTGGGCCAGCGCCGCCGGACCGGCGACGAGCGCCGCTGCGATGAGGGGTCGTATCAAGGAGCTACCTCCGGACCTGTCGGTCACCTGTTCACGTGCACGGTCACCACCACCGACTGGCCGGCGCGGAGGACCATGCTCTGGGGGACGGCGTCGAGCGCGATCCGCACCGGGATGCGCTGAGCCACCTTCACGAAGTTGCCCGTCGCGTTGTCGGGCGGGAGCAGGGAGAAGCGCGCGCCCGTGCCGCCGGAGAGGCTCTCCACCTTGCCCTGCAGCGTCTTGCCGTAGGTGTCGATGTCGACGTCCGCCGGCTGACCGGGATGCATCTTCCCGATCTGCGTCTCCTTGAAGTTCGCGGTGACGTACTTCCGCACCGGCACGAACTGGGCCACGGTCTGCCCGGTGGAGAGGAGCGCCCCGGGATGGGCGGTGATGCGGCTCACCGTCCCGTCGTCCGGCGCCACCACCCGCGTCCACTCGAGGTTCAGGTTGGCGAGCGCGAGGGCGGCCTCGGAGCTCTTCACCCGCGCATGCTGGTAGGCCGCGTTCGCCCGGGCCGCCGCGATGTTCGCGTCCACCGGGCGGCTCACCACCACCCGACCCTCGGCCTCGTTCACCTGCGCCTCGGAGCGACGGAGCTGATCAGACGCGGCGTTCACCGCGGCCTGGGCGGCGCTCACCCCGGCCTGGGCCGACGTGTACTGCGCCTGGGTCTGGTCGAACTGCTGCTGGGGAATGGCGTTCGCCTTCTGCAGCTCGCGAGCGCGCTCGATGTTCGACTCCGCGAGCTTGAGGTCCGCCTGACGGCTGGCGAGGGTGGCCCTGGCCTGCTCCAGCTGGGCTCGCGAGCCGGACACCGAGCGGTTGGTGCCGACGAGGTTGGCCTCGGCCTGGGAGAGCGCGCCGCGCGCCGAAGCTTCCGCGACGGAGACCTGCGCGTCCGCGGCCTCGGCCTGCGCCTGCACGCTCTCCAGCTCGGCCTGGGCCTGGGTGACGCGGGCCTGGTAGTCGCGATCGTCGAGCCGGAGCACGACATCGCCCTTCTTGACCGTCTGGTTCTCGACCACCGGGACCGCGGCCACGAGCCCGGCCACGTGGGGAGCGAGCGGGACGACGTCCGCGTCGACCTGCGCGTCGTCCGTGGACTCCTTGCCAGCGTTCAGCAGCAGATAGACGAGCACCCCGAGGACCAGCACTCCCGCGACGCCGCCGATGATCTTCAGCGCACGGCGCTTCTTCGCGGCGGTCGCCGCGTCGGTCGCCCCGTCCTTGCCCTGCGCCTCGCGTGCCTGGGCCTGCTCAGGCGCCCGTTCCACGGCGGCTTCGGCCATTGCCTGTCTCCCTCGGTCCTCGTCTGCGCGAGCGCTCGATAATGGGCATGACGAGACGTGGCAAGCAGGTCGTACGTAACTTAATTATCCGGACCCCACCCTCTGCCGGAAGCTGACTGCTCGAAGGGATTCGTCACTTTGGCCCTCCCCCGCCGTCCCCCGTCGCTCGAGCGATACGAGTGCGCGCGCCGCCTGATGGCCCGTGTGCCCGGGGCGGACCCGACCGCCATCGATACCTGCCTGGCCCTCTGGCGGTTCTCCGAGGAGATGTCCGCCTCGTTCGAGGCGTTCTACGCTGCACACCGCCTCTCGAGCGCGCGTGGACACGTGCTGGCGCAACTACTTTCCGAAGAGCACGGGCTCACCCCGGCCCAGCTCGCCGAGCGTGCCGGCACCACCCCTCCGAGCATGACCGGCGTCCTGCGCTCGCTCGAGCGGGAGGGGCTCGTTCGACGGAGGGCGATGTCGGATGACCGGCGCTCGCAGTCGGTGTTCCTCACCGCGCAGGGACGCCGCAGGGTCGAGGCGCTGCTCCCGCTGATGGCGAGGCGTCTCGTGGACCTGGCCGGGACGCTGCGGCCCGAGGAGCGGACGGCGATGCTCTCCGGCTCCCGCCGCCTGTGGGAGCGGGCACGCGCCCTCTCCGCCCTCCTCGCCGAGCCGGAGGCCGACCGGAAGCGGTCGCGGTCGCGGTCGCGCAACGGGCATCGGCGCCGCGGGCGGGGCTAGCGAGCTCCATCCGGTTGCAACAGGGGTCAGGCGGGCCACCCGGAGCGCCTCGTGTGCACCGAGCTGAGCGTCGAAGTGCCGCGCCGAGGTGCCAGACGCCTCGTGACGCCCCGTGACAGCCCGGGGCGTCGGGAGCCCGGTGCCAGACACCTCGTGACGCCCGTGGCAGCTCCGAGGCCGTCGGGAGCCCGGCGCCAGACACCTCGCGCCCCCCTGACAGGCCGGCGCCGTCGGGAGCCTGAACGCCCTGCGTTGTACCGGTTCCGGGCAAGCCTGCCCCGGCGTAACGGCAGCGGGGATCCACCACACGACACGGGGGGCTCTCGCCCACCCCCTCCGGAGGTCCGCGTGGATCGCTACGACGTCATCATCATCGGCACCGGTGCGGGTGGAGGCACGCTCGCCCACGCCCTCGCCCCGAGCGGAAAGCGAATCTTGCTCGTCGAGCGCGGGGACTTCGTGCGCCGCGAGAAGGCCAACTGGGACCCGCGCCAGGTGAACGTCGAGGGCCGCTACCAGACGAAGGAGGTCTGGCACGACGGCGACGGCAACCCGCTGCATCCGCATACCAACTACGCGGTGGGTGGGAACACCAAGTTCTACGGTGCGGCGCTCTTCCGCTTCCGCAAGGAGGACTTCGGCGAGCTTCGCCACCACGGCGGCGTGTCGCCGGCCTGGCCCATCACCTACGACGAGCTCGAGCCCTGGTACCTGAAGGCGGAGGACCTCTTCCAGGTGCACGGCAACCGTGGCGAGGATCCGACGGAGCCCCACGCCAGCGGGCCGTACCGTCATCCGGCGGTGAGCCACGAGCCGCGCATCCAGGCCCTGAGCGACAGCCTTGCCTCGCAGGGGCTGAAGCCGTTCCACGTCCCGCTGGGGGTCCAGCTCGACGAGCGGAGCCCGCGGAGCAGCCTCTGCATCCGCTGCGAGACCTGCGACGGGTTTCCTTGCCTCGTGCGCGCGAAGTCCGACGCCGAGGTCCTCTGCGTCGAGCCGGCGCTCCGGCACCCCAACGTCACGCTCCTCACCGGCGCCCACGTGGAGAAGCTCGAGACCGGGCACTCGGGCCGCGAGGTCTCCGCGGTGGTGGTGAAGCGCGGCGACGCCATCGAGCGCTACGCCGCGGATCTGGTGGTGGTGAGCGCGGGAGCGATCAACTCGGCGGCGCTCCTGCTCCGCTCGGCGAGCGACAGGCATCCTCGCGGACTGGCCAACGGGTCGGACGTCGTGGGCCGCCACTACATGGGCCACATCAACAGCGTGCTGATGGCGCTGAGCAAGTGCCCGAACCCCACCGTCTTCCAGAAGACCCTGGCGGTGAACGACTTCTATTTCGGGTCGGACCAGTTCCCGCACCCGATGGGTCACATCTCGTTCGTGGGCAAGCTCGACGCCGCGACGCTCAGCGCCGGCGCGCCGGCCATCGCTCCGGGCTGGACGCTGGAGCTCATGGCGCGGCACTCGCTCGACTTCTGGCTGACCTCCGAGGACCTGCCGCACCCCGACAACCGGGTGACGCTCGATCGCGAGGGGAACATCGTCCTCTCCTACACGCCCAACAACCAGGAAGGGCACAGGCAGCTCATCCGGACGCTCGAGGCGTTCCTCCAGGCGAAGGGGACCTGCCCGGTCCACGGGAAGGGCTGCTACCAGGGGCTCTTCTCGCGGAACCTGTTCCTCGGTCAGCGGATCCCTCTGGCGGGCGTGGCTCACCAGAACGGGACCATCCGCTTCGGACGTGACCCGCGGACCTCGGCGCTGGACGTGAACTGCCGGACGCACGAGGTGGACAATCTCTACGTGGTGGACGGGAGCTTCTTCCCCTCGAGCGCGGCGGTGAATCCAGCGCTGACCATCATCGCGAACGCCTTGCGCGTCGGAGACCACCTCAAGGCGCGGCTCGGGTAGCGCACGCACGGTTTGCGGGCGTTCACCCGTCGATCCTCCCACTTGCTTGGCCTCGCGTTTGCGATACGCCATGGGTGGAGGTGCGGAATGTACAAGCACGTGCTCATTGCAACCGACGGATCGGAGCTCTCGTCGAAGGCCGAGGCCGCGGGGCTCACCCTGGCCCGCGCGCTCGACGCGAAGGCCACCGCGGTCACGGTGACGCCGCCGTTCCAGTTCATCGGCGTCGAGCCGATGGTGGTGATGACGACCGAGCCCGAGTACGAGAAGGCGCAGGCGGAACGCGCGGAGAAGACCCTGGAGCGGGTCAAGTCGACCGCTGCCGCCATCGGCGTCCCGGTCGAGACGGCGCGCACGGTCGACAGCCGTCCCTACGAGGCGATCATCGCCTTCGCAAAGGAGCGCGGCTGCGATCTGATCTTCATGGCCTCGCACGGCCGTGGGGGGATGGCGGGCCTGCTCCTCGGGAGCGAGACCACCAAGGTCCTCACCCACTCGAAGATCCCCGTCCTCGTCTACCGCTGAACCAGCAACGGCGGGCCGGGATCGGGTACATCGAGGCCCCGCGCCACCAGGCGTGGCGCTGACCCGAGGACCACCGTGCTCGACCCCGTTCAGATCCGGCCTTTGCTGGCCCTGGGAGTTCTCGTCTCGACGGCACTGACCGACGCGGTCTACGTGCTCTTCACCTCGGCGGTGGTGGCGCGGAAACGTCTCGCGGCCGCCACCTGGAGCAGCTGCTGGTACATGCTCTCGGCGTTCGCGGTCATCAGCTACACGCGCTCCTGGATCTACGTGCTCTTCGCGGCGGCCGGCTCGTGGCTCGGCGCCTATGCCTCGCTCACCTGGATCCGCGTCCGGGACCCCGCGCACGCCGCCCCACCCCCGGCGCCGACCAGCCGCGCCTAGCGACGCCGCCGCGCGCGGAAGTCCTCGACGGTGATCGCCCAGCGCTCGTGGTCACGCCAGCGCCCGGCGATCTTGAGGTACCGCGGGGAGAAGCCCTCCTGCCGGAAGCCGGCGCGCCGGACGAGCGCACGTGACGCCCCGTTCCCGGGCTGCAGATTCGCCTCCACCCGGTGCAGCCGCAGTGTCCGGAAGGCGTGGCGGAGGAGCAGCTCGATGCCCTCGGCCATGTATCCCTGCCGTGCGTGAGGGGCACCGATCCAGTAGCCCAGGTAAGCGCTCCGGAAGTTCCCGAGGAAGATCTGCGAGAGGGTGAGGGCACCGACGATGGCCCCGTCGCCTCTCCGGACGGCGAGGAAGGTCCGGACGGAGGTCTCCCTGCTCCGCCGCAGCCAGCGACGGAAGCCCGCGGCGTCCCCCGGCGGGTCGACCCAGGGTCGGTGAAGCGCGCGGCTCGCCCGGACCAGCGACAGCACCTCGGCACGGTCGCCGGCGCGGAGTGGACGAAGCCGGATTCGCATCGGAGACGACGGCATGGGTCCCACCCAGCGTGGGTCGGCCGGATAGGACCAGCTGCCGAGCTCCCCGGCAACGACAACGGGACGACCCGGCGCCGACCCGACGGAAACGGGCCTCGGAGACTCCGCCGCGGGCGTGGGAGTGATCGCCGTCGAGACGGAAGCCAGCACCGGTCGGCTGTAAGGGCCCGCCCGCCCGCGCGTCTCCGGCGGCCAATGAGCTCGCCCCTCCTGCCGTCCCTCGTTCTCACCGCGCTCTCGCTGGCCGGTCACGTCCGTCCGCGGCTCGCCTCCGACCCGGAGCTCCTCGACGCAGGCCCCCGCCGTGCCTGGTCTCGCCCCGGTACGGTGACGGGTCCCGGCTGCCGCTGCCCGCGGGGTGTAATGCCCCGGCGGCAGCTGCGTCGGCAGGCAGTGATGGCGGGCGCTCGAGCCCGCTGCACACCCGAAGGAGATACACCATGCCGTCCCGGAACGATTGCCGTTGCGAGAAGAAGTCCTGTGGTTGTGCTGCTACCGAGGCCTGCCGCTGTGGCCCCGGATGCAGCTGCGTGAAGACCTGCGAGTGCGGCGGTGGTTGCGCCTGCGCCTCGCCGGAGGCGAAGTAACGCGGAGCCAGTGGGGCGCGGGGCAGGTGTGTCCGTCTCCCCGCGCCTCACGCCTCGTGCGCGCAGCCGGTGGAGCCCGGCTCGCCGCACGTGCAGTCGACGCACCCGTGCTCCGCACAGGACCCGCACCACCGCACGACTCGCTTGCGGAGCGTCTCCCGGGCCCGGAAGAGCCGCACCGCGGCGTTGTTCGAGGTGATGCCCGCCTCCGCGGCGTAGTCGCGGACCGATACCCCGTCCACCTCCACGCGGCGCAGCGCCAGCGCGTACTCCGGCTTCAGGGTCTCGGACAGCCGGGTGACGCAGCGGCAGACCGCGTCACGCTCGTCGGGGGCGGGTTCGGGTGACGCCTCGTCCAGCTCCGTCTGGAGCGCGGCCAGCGCCCGATCCGCGACACCCCGTCGCCGGTAGTGGTCGATGATCCCGTTGCGGAGGACCCGGTAGAACCACGCGGTGACGCTTTCCTCCGCTTCGAGCGGCACCCTGTCCAGGCTCCGGGCGAAGGACTCCTGGAGCAGGTCCTCCGCGGTCTCGCGGTGACCCACCCGGCGTTCGAGGAAGGACAGGAAGGCGCGCCGGTTCTCGGCCATCACCGAGAGCAGCTCGTCGCGGGCTGGCGGGGTCATGCGTCCACCATCCTACGGCGACCCGCACGGCCATGCAGGAGCCCGGCGCTCGCTGGCTGGCCCGGCGCACCACTTGCGAGGCGGGCCCGACCCGGCCGTCACGGAGCGGGCCGGGGCGCCCCGAACATGGCCCGGTCCATCGTCACGCCCCATCGCTGGACGGCCGCCGGCATGTCGAAGCCGATCCGCTGGTAGTAGGCCGAGACCTCGCGGCGGGCGTTCTCGATCGCGGCGGCGTCCCGCCACGCGACGACGGTGACCAGCTCGCGGTGGATGGCGTCCTTCTCGCGCTCCAGGACGAGGTGCCCGAGGAAGCCGGGCAGCCCCGAGAGGAAGGTGCTGTTGCGGGTCATCGCCGCCTCGAACTCGGCGCGCTCGGCGAGCGGGATGGTGAAGCGGTCGACGAGCACCCGCGCCTCGGGGTTCTCGGTGAACAGCGCATCGAAACGGTCCATGGGGTGGCTCCTCGGTGGCTCCCGTGTGCTCGCGCAGGCCAGGCACAGGGGGAGGAGGGCCGCCGCGGCTCGGTGGGAGGTTCGCATCACCCGGGCGATTTGCCTGAAAGACGCTCCGGGGCCTTGTACGAATTCAAGGTGCGCGAGCCGGAGCCTTCCGTGCGTCGAGGCGTGACCGGGGCGGTGACCGTCACCACCGTCTCGCCCGGTCCGGCGCTCGCCCCGTATCTGCGGCGCTTCGAGCTCGTCGAGACCACGGCGCCGATCTCCCGCGTCCTGCTCCCCGAGCCCGGGCTCGTGCTCGGGGTCCGCTACGCCGGCGCCTCGAGCGCGGACGGCGCATCGATTCCCACCGGGGCCGCCATGCTCACCGGCCTCCGGGTGAAGGCCCGGCGCATGGCCACCGCGGGCGGCAGCGGTGTGGTGGTGGCGAAGTTCACCGAGCTCGGAGCGGCGGCGTTCCTCGATGTGCCGCTTCACCACCTCTTCGGGACGATCGTCCCGCTCGAGCAGCTCTTGCCGCCGACCACCGTCGAGCAGCTGGTGGAGGAGGTGCGCGAGGCGCCCGCGGCTGCCGGACGGGTGCACGCGCTGGAACGGTTCCTGACTGCACGGCTCCGTCCACGCTCCGATCGCCTGGTCGCGGAGGCCACGCGCGTGCTGCGGGGCTCCCGGGGCTGCGCGCGGATCGCGACCGTGGCCCGCGACCTCGGGGTGAGCCAGGACCTTCTGGAGAAGCGCTTCCGGCGGAAGGTCGGCGCGACCCCCAAGCAGTTCGCCTCGATCCTCCGCTTCCGCCAGGCCGTCGCCGTCCACCGCCCCGGGCGAGACCTGGGAACGCTCGCCCTGGACGCGGGGTACTACGATCAAGCCCACTTCAACCGGCAGTTCCGCTTCGTCACCGGCTGTGCTCCGACGGCGCTGCTGACCTCCGAGGAATACTGCTGATCAGCCGGGTCGCGACACGGTGAGCAGCGCCGCCGCCACCAGCGAGGCCACGGTGCGGACGTGGTTCCAGGCGGTCCACTCCGACAGGTAGCGCATCCACTCGGCCGCCGCGTTCACCGAGTCCGGGTCGAGCGCCGCGAGCGCGTCGTTCCTCGGAACGTTGGCGACGATCGTGACCAGGAAGGCGCCCAGGAGATAGGCGAGGCCACCGCCGAGGCGAAGCGCCGCTCCCGGCTGGCTCCATCCGAGGACCGCCTGGACGGCCAGGGCGCCGCAGGCCAGAGCCGTGCCGACGAGCGTGGCCAGGAACAGGCCGCGCGGCGCAAAGACGTTGAACGCCTGCATCGCGCGGATGGCCTGGGCGGGCGGCAGCGTCGCGAGCGCCTTCATCACGAAGGTGGAGAAGACGAAGAACGCACCGGCGATGAGCCCGCAGCCCAGCGCGGTGCCCAGCGTGGCCAGGGACAGGACGCGGGGAATCATCGGACCCAGGCTCCCGCGGAGGCGGCGGCTCGCGCGAAGTCGCGGAAGTCGCGCGGTGGCCGCCCGAGGGCGCACTCCACGCCGTCGGCGAGATGGGCGTTGTGGCCGTCGGTGAGGTAGGCGAACAGCTCGACGAGGAACGCGACCTCGGGAGCCGGCATGTACGGCGCGAGCAATGCGGCGTACTCCACGGAGCTGACCGGCCGGTAGCGCATTGGACGGCCCGAGGCGGCGGCGATCTCCCGGGCGACGGCGTCGAAGGTCAGGAGCCGGGGTCCGGTGAGCTCGTAGGTCTTGCCCGCGTGGTTGTCCTCGGTGAGCGCGGCGACCGCGACGTCGGCGATGTCGTCGGCGTCGACGAAGGGCTCGGCGACCTCGCCCGCGGGGAAGACGATCTCGCCGTCCGCCGGCGCCAGCAGGCCCTCGCTGAAGTTCTGGGCGAAGAACGCGGCCTCGATGATGGTGAAGGCCACGCCGCTCCGCCGCACGGCCTCCTCGGCGGGATGGACCTGCGGCTCGCCGCGTCCGGAGAGGAGCACCAGGTTCTCCACCCCGGCGCCGACCGCGCGCTGGACGAAGCGGCGGACGTGCTCCGCCGCCCAGGGGACCGCCAGATCCGGGGCGTAGGTGAGGTACGCCGCCCTCGTGCCCTCCAGGGCGGTGGCCCAGGTGCTCTCGTCGTTCCAGTCGAACGCGGGGGCGCTCGACCTGGATGCCAGACGGAAGGGCAGGCCCCGGGCCCGCATCCGCTCCGCCACCCGGCGGCCGGTCTTGCCGTTTCCGCCCACGATCAACGTCGTCGTCGCTGTCTTCATCGATGGTCTCCTCTCGTTTCGGCTGGAGAGGTACGCCTTGCAGATTTGCATCGCCACAGGCATCGATGCCGGTCATCATTGCATTCATGCAATGGGACGACGTGCGGTTCTTCCTGGCGCTTCACCGTGCAGGGACGGTCGGGTCGGCGGCGCACGTGCTCGGGGTGGACCCGTCGACCGTCTCGCGACGCCTGGTCGCGCTCGAGGAGGCGCTCGGGGCGACTCTCTACGATCGCGGCCGGGACGGCGTCGCCCCGACCGAGGCCGCGGAGCGTCTCCTCCCGGTCGCCGAGGAGATCGAGGCCGCGATGACTCGCTTCACCACCACCGCCGAGGGCCTCGAGCGGGAGGTGTCCGGGCAGGTCCGGATCACCTGTCCCGCAGACGTGGCCGAGGTGGTCATCGTCCCGCTCCTGCCACGCCTCCTCGCGCGGCATCCCTCGCTCTCGGTGGACCTCGAGCCCGGAGAGGCCACCCTCGACCTGACCCGCCGCGAGGCGGACCTGGCGCTCAGGACCGTGCGACCGGTCCGGGGCGATCTGGTGGTGAGGCGGTTGCGCGACGTGGTGTGGGTCGTCGCCGCCGCGCCGGGCATGGCGCGGGAGCTCGGTACGCTGCGGCGATGGACGGAAGCGCCGTGGATCGGCTGGGGTGAGCGGCTGGCGAGCATCCCGCCGGCGCGGTGGTTCACCCGGCACGTTCCGCGAGCGCCTGTGCTCCGATCCGACAGCCTCCGGGTGCACCTCGCCGCGATCACCGCCGGCGTGGGAATCGGGCTGGTCCCCGAGCCGAGCCTGGAGCACTTCGGGCTCGCCCCGGTGAAGCTCGGGCCGGGGCTACGCGAGGCGGCGGCCGAGCTTCCCACCGACAGCCTCTACCTCGTCACCCACCGGGCGTTGCGCGACGTTCCGCGAGTCCACGTGGTCTGGGAGCTTCTCCTCGAGCGCCTCGCTCAGTCCCCCACCCAGACGTAGAGGCTCTGGCTGCGGTGGCGACCTGCGGCGAGCTCGGCGACCTCGGCGAGGGCCTTTCCGCGGGCGGGGCCCGTTCCCCCCGTCCAGCCGTGGATCCACCGGGCGCGCTCCCCGGCGTCGCTGTTCCCGAGCGCCTCGGTGATCTCCTCCGGCACCGCGTAGATGGTCGGACCGCGGGGTCCAGCGCTGATCACCGGGGTGCGCAGGCTCTCGGCCGCGCTCGAGCTGGCGACCTCGCCGCTCGTGACGATCTCCGCAAGCGAGGACAGGTTCAGCGGATCGACGCCGGTGAGCGGCACTCCGGGGGCCTCCCCCTTGAGGATCAGCCGCAGGTCTTCCGGCCTGGCGACGAAGGCGTGGACTCGCATGGCTCGGTCGTCCCTAGACGAGTCCCTGCTCCGGGCGCAACGGCCCGTCCGGGCGCAGGTCCGACGCTGGATGGTCGAAGCTCGGCTGCTCGCAGGTTGGGTCCATGCGCGGGTCCGGATCAACGGACGGCGGGTTTTGCTTGCCGGCGCGCTTGCCGCCCGAAAACATCGAACGGGTGCAACCCACCCAGCGGCCGCCGCAGAAGCCGTACTCCCTTCCGACCGTCGCGCTGGTCTTCAGCCTCCTCGGCTTCTGCACCTGCATCGGATCGATCGTCGGCATCATCCTCGGCATCATCGCGCTCGTCCGGATCAACCGTGAACCGGGGCTCGCCGGGCGCGGACTTGCCATCGCCGCGATCGTGACGCCGCTGGTCCTGTTCCCGGTCCAGCTCGGGCTCGCCATTCCGAACTTCATCCGGTTCCAGGCTCGCTCGAAGCAGTCCGAGTGCAAGGCGAACCTCAAGGCCCTCTGGGCGGCCCAGCGACAGTACCGGAACACCAAGGGCCAGTACGCGACCACCTTCGAGGACCTCGGGTTCACGCTTCCGAGGGGCAACCGTTACGCGTACCTGCTCTCCGGGACCGAGTTCATCCCCGTCGATCCGCGCTACGCGGGATCGGTGGCGATCGACGTGCCGGAGCAGGCGGCGAAGCTGGGAGTACGTGTCTCGTCCGATGGGTTCCTGGCCGCCTGTATCGGGAACATCGACAACGACGCCACCCTCGATGTGTGGACCGTCTCCAGCAAGTCCCGCGAGGGGGGGCCCGACGGGACGAGCGTGCCGGCCGGCTTCCCGAGGAACGACGTCAACGACGTGATCGAGTAGACGGAACGGCCTGAAGCAGGCGGAAGCGCGGGCGTAGTACATTGCGCGCTCGATGAGCGGCTGGTCGGAGCGCCTCCGGCGAGAGGCTGGGGTCCCGGACCTCGTCGAGGTGCTGACCGAGCGGCTCGCTCCCTCGGATCTCCAGTCGCTCCTCCTCGAGGTGTACGCGCGGCTGGCGCACTATGACGCCGCCTGCTTCAAGCTGTTCGCCCGCGAGCCGTCGGGAGAGGAGATCGAGCTCGGCGACGGCGGCACCGTGGACTGGACGGCGAAGCTGCTCAGCGACCGCAAGGAACGACTGGTGATCAGCGGGCTCGGCGTCGAGCGCATCTGCACCCGCTGACGGCGTCGACGCTCAGCTCGCGGGTGGCTCGGCCGGCGGCGGGACCGGCGCACTTTCCTTCTTCCCGAAGAGGCGCTTGAGGAAGGCAGCCAGTCCCGCGAGGGCGACGAGGATCAGCTTCTTCCCGGCGACGACCAGGGCCAGCAGCTTGGCCCCGAACTTGGCCAGGAGCCCGACCTTCACCAGCTTCAGCGCCGCCGCGCCCGCCCCGCCGGCGACCAGCGCCGCCAGCCCGTACTCGGCAACCTTGTCCTTTCCTTCCTGGAAGTCCTCGTACTTCGCGCCGGGATCCCAGTGGATGGCCCCGATCACGCTGGTGAGCTGCGGCTTGTTGGAATCGACCGCCTCCGCGCTCCCGACCAGGGTCATCGCGACCAGTCCGTAACGGCCGAGGACGCGGGTGGTGAAGTTGTTGCTGATCCCGTGGACCGTGGAGGCCTTGGTTCCCCAGATGACGTGATGGGTGGGTCGCTCGTAGCGAGGCAGGTCGGTCCAGCCCTCGACGGTGAAGGGGTCGAAGCCGTGCTCCTTGCGGACCTTGTTCTGCTCCTCCGCCCCTTCCCTCAGCGCCTCGAGGATGGCGTCGGGGTCCATCTTCTCCGCCTCGTCGTCGCGGACGTAGCCGTCGTCGATGTAGCGCACGGTGATGAACCAGTTCGCGTCCGGCACGCTCACGACCCCGAGCAGGTTGTCGTTGAAAAAGTTCCCGTTGAGCTCCATCAGCTTCTTCGCCGGTTGCCGGGGAAGAGCGATGAAGCCCTGAGGAAGATCGAGGGTGAGCTTGTTGCCGAGGATCAGCTTCGTCGGGCCCTCGAGCCACTCGAGCGGCGCGTCGTCCTTCGGAGGCGTCTGAGCTTCCTTCGCGCCGGCGGCCTGCGCGTTGGCCGCGAGCAGCAGACCGACGAACAGTGCCGAGCACCACCGTGCAGGTCGAGCCATCGCCCGAGCCTAGCGAGCGCGAGAG
>Ga0081540_1000650_pt1 | contig 32779 bp, 29 predicted proteins | sample TabmetS2T1R1_FD_71024 | JGI IMG/M metagenome (GOLD analysis project Ga0081540, IMG submission 71024) | Tabebuia heterophylla rhizosphere microbial communities from the University of Puerto Rico - S2T1R1 | ecosystem: Host-associated > Plants > Roots > Rhizosphere ...
AGTCCCGGGTGCTGTGGTCGGCGTTTTCCACCCCACCCCCCCCCCCCCCCCGGCCGATCAACCGGCTCCCCCCGCCCCACACCCCGGAAGGGGGGGGGAGGGGGGAGCCGATCGGGCAGCCGATGCGGGTCGCCTCGACGATCCAGTTCGGGCTCTCGCTCTTCTTCGCGGTGGTGGCGCTGGCCCTGCGCAACCCGATCCAGAGCTCGCTGCTGGAGGGCAACGAAACCCTCTACTGGGTCTTCTTCACCTCGGTCCTCTTCTATGCCGCCAGCTACTTCGCCCGCGGCTTCCTCGCCGGCGAGCAGCGCTTCGGCCTCTTCGTCGCCCTGATCCTCTCCGAATCGTGCTTCCGCACGATCTTCGCGGTGATGGTCGCGATCGGGATCCTCAGCGGCCAGTCCGCGGTCGCGATCGGGATCACGGCCGCCCCCGCGCTCTCCCTGCTCGTCGTCCCCTTCGCCTTCGCCCGCCGCGCGCAGAAAGAAAAACAAGGTTCGCCCGGCATGCCCGGACGCGAAGCGGAGGACATGCCGGAATCACCCGACTCCGATCGCAATCTGACTAAGTCGGAGTCGGGTGATTTTTCATTCAGGCACGGCAGCGGCTTCGCCGCTGCCGTGCTCGTGATCATGTTCAGCGAACAGGCCTTCCTCAACGCCGGTCCGCTGGTCATCCGCGGCCTCCAGGATGCCGCCGCGGCAGGCTTCATCTTCAACGTGCTGATGCTGGCGCGGGCGCCGCTGCAGCTCTTCCAGTCGATCTCGACCAGCATCCTCCCCCACCTGACGACGCTGCACGCCAGCGACGAGCCCGACTCCGAAGCGGAGTTCCGCAAAACGGTGCTGATGGTGCTGCTGGGGATCCTCGCCTTCACCGCCCTGGTCGTCGTCGTCGTCCTGATCGCCGGGCCGAAACTGATGCAGATCGCCTTCAGCAAGAAGTACACCTACGATCGCGAGGGCCTGCTGCTGGTCTCCGTGGGCATGGGCCTCTATCTCTCCTCGGTGACCGTCAACCAGGCCTGCATCGCCCAGGGCCAGGTGCGGCGGGCGGCGGTGCGCTGGATCACCTGCGCGGTGCTCTTCATCGGCTGGAACTTCGTGCCGCTGGTCAGCAACGAGTTCCGGCGGGTCGAGTTCGGCTTTCTGCTCGCCGCCGGCGTCCTCTTCTCGCTCCTCTACTACGTCTACCGCCACCCGCACGAACGGGCCGAGGACGTGCCCGAGCCGGGCTCCGGCGAGGAGCTCGAGGCGCGGCTGGCGATGCTCGACGAGCAGGTCTGATACTTAAAAAACTCTCTCGCAGTCAAGGTCTCGTCGGAAACGATGGCCGAGCATCATCTAGGTTCCGACGATCGGTGAGCACGACGCCCAGCTGATCCTCATCGCCGGCGCCCTGCTCGCCGCCGGGATCGCCGGCGCCTTCCTCGCCGACCGGATCCGGATCCCCGGCCTGCTGCTCTTCCTCGGCCTCGGCATGCTCGCCGGCTCGGAGGGGATCGGCGGCATCCACTTCGAAAACGCCGAGCTGACGCGGACGCTGGGGACGATCGCGCTGGTCCTGATCCTGTTCGAGGGCGGGCTGACCTCTGGGTGGTCGGAGATCAGACCGGTGCTCGGCACCGCCGCCTCGCTGGCGACGATCGGTACCGCGGTGACGGCAGCTATCGCCGGGATCGCCGCGAAGCTGATCTTCGGCCTCAGCACGCTCGAAGGTCTGCTGGTCGGGGCGGCGATCGCCGCCACCGACTCGGCCGCGATCTTCGCCGTGCTGCGCCGCTCGACCCTGCGCAAGCGCCTCGCCCGCTCGCTCGAGGGCGAGTCGGGGATGAACGACCCGGTGGCGCTGCTGCTGGTGATCGGCTTCATCGAATGGATCCAGCAGCCGGGCTACGGGGCCGCCGACATGGCCGGCCTGCTGGCCCTGAAACTGGTCCTGGGGGTGGTGATCGGGCTGGCGATGGGCTGGGTCGCGGTGCGGGCGCTGAACTGGATCAGCCTGCCGACCGACGGCATCTACCCGGTCGCGACGGTCGCCGTCGCCGGCCTCGCCTACGGCCTCGCCGAGATCGCCCACGGCTCCGGCCTGCTCGCCGTCTACCTGACCGCGCTGGCGCTGGGCTCGGCGCGGATCCCGGCCAAACGGACCGTCGTCTCCTTCCACGAGGGGCTCGGCTGGGTCTCCCAGATCGCGCTCTTCATCCTCCTCGGCCTCTTGATCTTCCCCAGCGAACTGGGCGACATCGCGGTCAAGGGGATCGCCCTCTCGGCGGTCCTGATCTTCGTCGCCCGCCCGATCGCCGCCTTCGTCGCCACCGCGCTGGCGCCGTTCAACGTCCGCGAGCGGCTGATGCTCGGCTGGGCCGGGCTGCGCGGGGCCACCCCGATCTGGCTCGCGACCTTCCCGGTCGTCGCCGGCATCCGCAGCGGCGACGAAGAGTTCGCGATCGTCTTCTTCGTCGTCGTCAGCTCGACCCTGATCCAGGGGGCGAGCTTCGAGCCGCTGGCGCGGCGGCTCGGCCTCACCACCGATGAGCCGGCGCTGCCGAAGCGCCTCTTCGAGTCCGGGCGGATCCGCGAGCTCGGCGGCGACGTGCTCGTCTACCGGCTGCCGCCGGGCGCCGCCGCGGCCGGCCACCGGGTGCGCGAACTGGCGCTGCCGCGCGAGGCGCTCGTCAACGTGATCGTCCGCGACGGCCACGCGATCCCGCCCCGCGGCTCGACCGAGCTGCGCGAGGGCGACGAGCTCCACATCCTCGTCCGCGGCGAGCTGCGCGACGAGGTCGAGGCGCTGACCAAGGCCTGGACCAGGGGCCCGATCGGCAAACCCCCTCCCCCGCCGCTGCCGCGCCGCGCCGCCTCGCAGGTCTTCTCGGTGCGGCCGGTGCGCGAGAGCGACGACCTGCGCGAGCTGAGCGAGATCGACGGCATCCCGGTGCTGGCGGTGCTGCGAACCCGCGAGGAGACCGACGCGGCGATGCTGGCCCTGGCCGACGGCCGCTACGCGGTCACCGGCTCCGGCCTGGTCGCGATCGGCGGCCGCCGGGCGCTGGCTGGCTGGTGCGAGGAGCGCGCCGAGCGCCGCGACGTCGACGCCGCGGAAAGAGCGTGGTGGCAGGAGGTGACGGGAGCCCTGATCGCGAGGGGTCGTCCAGGTTGATCTGGGCCTGAGACCAAGCAGATCAAGGACGCAGGGAGCGTGGCGTGCTCTGCACGCGAGCGACCGAGGACGCCGAGGTGCGCCGGTCTCAGGTTCAGATCGCGCCGGCGGCGGCCACGATGTCGGCGTAGGCCTGCGCGGGGTCGGCACTGCCGAAGACGGCGGAGCCGGCGACCAAGAGTGAGGCGCCGGCGGCGGCGATCGGACCGGCGGTGGCGGCGTCGATGCCGCCGTCGACCTCGATCTTGGCGGCGCCGACGATCCCCGCCAGGCGCTCGACCTTGGCCGGCGAGGTCGGGATGAACGACTGCCCGCCCCAGCCCGGGTTGACCGACATGCAGAGGACGATGTCGGCGAGGTCGCGCAGCTCGCTCAACGACTCGGCCGGGGTGCCGGGGTTGATCGCGACGCCGGCCAGGCAGCCGTGCTCGCGGATGTGGTGCAGGGTGCGGTTGGCGTGCGGGGTCGCCTCGTCGTGGAAGGTGATCGAGTCGGCCCCGGCCTTCGCGAACTCGGCGATCTGGCGCTCGGGCGCCTCGATCATCAGGTGGACGTCGACGGCACCGCCGGCGGCGTGGACCTGGTCGGCGATCGCGCCGAGGACCAGCGGCCCAATCGTGATCGGCGGCACGAAATGGCCGTCCATCACGTCGAAGTGGATGACCCGGGCGCCGGCGTCCATCACCTCGTCGATCTGCGAGCCGAGCTCGGCGAAATCGGCCGAGAGGATCGACGGCGCCACCCGCTTGTTCTCGATCAGCTCCTGCATCCGCTCGCTCATGGGCGCAACCTAAACGCTGGTGCGGCGGCTCAGGCCGCCCGAAGCATCGAGGCGCCGCAGGACTGGCACTGCAGGTCCTCGGTCTGGCTCATCCGCGCGATGGTGCCGTGTTCGCCGCAGTTCGGGCACTGGGAGACGAGTTCGAAGCGGCTCAGGCAGTTGACGCAGCGCAGGCGGCCCGGCAGCTGCGTCGGCCGCAGCCAGGGCTCGCCGCAGTTCGGGCAGGGGGCCCGGTTGAGGACGCTGCCGCCGCCGATCCCGGCATCGTTGGGGTCGCTCATCCTCTAATCATCGCGAACCAGGCGGGCGATGAAGAACCCGGTCGTGCGGTCGCGGTCGGGACGGAGCTGCAGGCAGCACGGCTCGTGCTGCGAGGCGAGGGCGGGCGCGAGGGCGCCGAGATCGTCGAGTTTGAGCGCTGGGACGCCATCCGTGCCGGCCCTCGCCAGCAACCCGGAGACCTGGTCCTCGTTCTCGCGGCGGGAGATCGTGCAGGTCGCGTAGACCATGGTGCCTCCCGGTCGCAGGACGCGGGCGGCGGCGCGCAGCGCCTGCGCCTGGACCCCGGCAAGCCGCTCGATCGTCTTCGGGCTCTTGCGCCAGCGGGCGTCGGGACGGGAGGCGAGGGCGCCGAGGTCGGAGCAGGGCGCGTCGAGCAGGACGCGATCGAACTCGGCCGGCATCTGCGCCAGCGCGGTCGCGTCGGTCTCGAAGACGGTGACGCCGCGGAGGTCGAGCCGCCACGCCTGGTCGACGATTTCGGCCGCCCGGGCGGGGTCGAGCTCGATCGAGATCACCTCGCCGCGCTCGCCCATGCGAGCGGCGATCTGCCCGGTCTTGATCCCCGGCCCGGCGCAGAGGTCGAGCAGGTGCTCGCCCGGCTGCGGGTCGAGCACCTCGACGACGGCTGCCGACCCCCGGCTCTGCGGCGTCAGCTCGCCGGCGGCCACCAGCGCAGGAACCGTATCCCCGGTCCGCCCGCTGACGACGATCTCCTCAGCAGCCGCGAGGGGCCACTCCGCCGCCGGCGGCGCCACCTCGACTCCGGCCTCGCGCAGCTTCGCCAGCGCCGCGTCACGGCCGGCGTCGGCGCGAAGCGCGACCTCCGCCGGCTCGTTGCAGGCGGCGAGAACCGGGCAGGCGGCCTCGGCGCCGAGCTCCTCCCACCACATCCGCGCCAGCCACTCGGGCACCGAGTGGGCGATGGCGGCCGCGGCCGGCGTCGAGTCGTCCTCGAGCAGCGCCGCGGTCAGCTGTTCGCGCTCGCGGCCGGCGCGGCGCAGGACCGCGTTGGCGAAGCCGGCGGCGTGGCCGGCGCCGGCCCCCTTGACCAGCTCCACCGCTTGGTCGACGGCGGCGTGGTCCGGAGTGCCGTCGGCGAACAGCAGCTCGTAGAGGCCGAGGCGCAGCGCTGCCAGCACCGGCGGGTCGAGCAGGCGGGTCGAACGGCCGGCGAGGCGCTCGATCGCGGCATCGGTCGTGCCCCGGCGCTGGACGGCGCCGTAGGCGAGGCGCTGCGCCTGGGCACGCTCGCGGCCGGCGATGTGAAGCCGGTCGGCGCCGTCGCGGAAGGCGCGCTCGGTGTGGGCGCCGTCCTCGAAGGTGGCGCGGACGGTGGCGAAGGCGAGCGAGCGCGCCGGCGCGACCGCGCTACTCATAAATGTTCGCGCTCCGCTCGCGGCGCGAAGAACCAGAGATGCACGCTTGCTCGCTCCGCGCTCACGGCAGCTGCGGCAGCGGGTGGCCGCGCAGGTAGGCCTCGACCGGCATCGGCTTGCCGCCGGGCGGCTGGACGATCTCGAGGCGCAGGGCGCCGGGGTCGCAGCCGACCAGGATCGCGCCCTCGGACTCGCTGACCGCGCCAGCTTCGATATCGGCCTCGACAGCGCACGCCTGCCGCACCCCCAACCGCTCACCGCCGGCGACCTCCAGGTAGGCGCCGACGTGCGGGGTCAGGGCGCGCACCTTCGCCGCCAACTCGGCCGCCGGCCGCGAGGGGTCGAGGCGGCGCTCGGCCGGCTCGATCTTCTCCGCGTAGGTCACCTGCGACTCGTCCTGCTCGGAGAAGGTCAGCCCGCCGCGCGCCTGGAGGTCGAGCGCCGCGACCAGGAGGTCGCCGCCGAGCCCGGCGAGGCGGGCCGAAAGTCCCGCAAAGTCCTCCTCCGGCCCCAGCGCAACCTCCTCGCAGAGCGCCACCGGGCCGGAGTCGAGACCCTCGGTGAGGCGCATGATCGCGACGCCGGTGGTGGGGTCGCCGGCCATGATCGCCCGCTCGATCGGCGCCGCCCCGCGCCAGCGCGGCAGCAGCGACGGGTGCACGTTCAGTATCGGGAGCTCGCTCAGCAGCGGCTCGCGGATCAGCTGGCCGAAGGCGCAGACGAGGACGGCATCCGGCTGCACCGCCCGGATCCGCTCCAGCGCCCCCGCCTGGTTGACGTCATCGGTCTGCAGCAGCTCGATCCCCAGCTCCGGCGCCTCCTGCGCCACTGGGGGAGGCTGCTCACGCCGCCCGCGGCCCTGCCGGCGATCGGGCGGGGTGACGACCAGCTCGGGCCTGTGAGGGGAGTCGGCAAGCCGCCGCAGAACGGTGGCGGCGAAGTCGGAGGTGCCGAGGTAGACGGTCCTCACGCGTCGGTGCGCGGCTCGCGAAACTCGCCCTCCTCGGCGATCTCGTCCTCATCCTCGTGGGGCGGGTGGTAGCTGCCGCCCTCACGCAGCGCACGTAGCGCGCCCTTGCGCTGGGCGCGCTCGGTGCGGTCGAGGATCAGGACCCCATCGAGGTGGTCGATCTCGTGCTGGAGCACCCGCGCCTCGAGGCCCGAGGCCTCGATCGTGATCGCCTCGCCCTCGGCGTCGCGGCCGCTGACCCGGGCGAACAGCGAGCGCTCGACGTCGACCGAGATCCGCGGCAGGCTGAGGCAGCCCTCCTCGCTGAGCACGACCTCGTCGGAGAGCCACTCGACCTCGGGGTTGACCAGCGCCGTCGGCTCGCCGTCGGGTCCGGCTTGGAAGACCAGCAGGCGGCGCAGCACGCCGAGCTGGGTGGCGGCGAGGCCGACCCCCATCCCGTCCTGCATGATCGCGACCATCCGCTCGACCTCGGCCCGCAGCTCGGGGCCGAACTCGACCACCGGCGAGGCCACGCTCTTCAGCACCGGGTCACCGAACTTGACGACGTGCGCGAGCGCCGCTTCGCGGCGCTCGATCAGCTCCGCTTCGAGCTCTTCGCGCTCGGCCGCCGCTTGGGCGTCGGTGTCGACTGGGTCCCCCATCCCGATTGAGTCTAAGCCGTCACTGCGGGTCGACGTCGACGCCGATCGAGACCTCGCGCAGGGAGCGGTCGGCGGCGCTGCGCTCGACCGCCTCACGCACCGCGGCGACCGTGCCCTCGCGGTCGTCGGCCTTGATCAGGATGCGGCGGCGGTGGCGGTTGCGGACCCGGAACATCGGCGCCGGCCCGAGCAGCTCCGAGCCCTCCGGCAGCGCCCGCCGCAGCGCCGCCGCGAGCCCCGCCGCCGCGGTCTCGACCCGCGCCTCGACCTCGGCGGCGAAGTTGATCCGCACCAGGTTCGAGAAGGGCGGGTAGTGGAGACGTCGGCGGCGCTCGAGCTCGCCGGCGAGGAAGCCGGCGGAGTCGTGGCGGGCAGCGTGCTCGATGCTGGCGGCGTGCGGTGCCAGGGTCTGGACGATCACCTCGCCGCCGGCCTCGCCGCGGCCGGAGCGGCCGGCGAGCTGGGCGACCATCGCAAAGGTCCGCTCCTCGGCGCGGAAGTCAGGGAAGCGCAGAGTCGCGTCGGCGTCGAGGATCGCGCTCAGCGTCACCTCCGGGAAGTCGTGGCCCTTGGCGACCATCTGGGTGCCGACGAGAACGGCGCTCGGCGCCTCGCCGAAGCGGGCGAGGATGCGGGCGTGGGCGCCGCGGCGGGCGGCGGTGTCGGAGTCGAGGCGGAAGACCGGCATCGGCGCCAATCGCTCGCTGAGCAGCGCCTCGATCCGCTCGGTGCCGGCGCCGGCCTGCGAGAGCGTCGTCGAGCCGCACGCGGTGCAGGCGCGCGGCGCGCTCTCGACGTGGGCGCAGTGGTGGCAGACGAGGCGGCCGCTCTCGCGGTGGACGATCAGCGAGACGTCGCAGTTGGGGCAGCTCCAGTGGTGCCCGCAGGAGCGGCAGGTGAGCCAGGGGGCGAAGCCGCGGCGGTTGATCATCACGATCGCCTTGGCGCCCGCGGCGCGGACGCCCTCCAGCGCCTCCCAGGTCTCGCTGTGGAGCGGCCCCGAGCGGGGGTCGGCCTCGCGCATGTCGACCAGGTGGACCGGCGGCATCCGCAAGCCGTCGACCCGCTTTCGCAGCTCCAGCCGCGGCAGCTCCAGCCACGACTCCGGCCGCGGCGTCGCGGTGCCGGCGACCAGCACAGCTCCGGCGCTCTCGGCGCGGCGGCGGGCGACGGCGCGGGCATCGTAGGTCGGGTCGCCCTCCTGCTTGTAGGAGGGGTCGTGCTCCTCGTCGACGACGATCAGGCCGAGGTCGCGGACCGGCGCGAAGACGGCCGAGCGCGGGCCTACGCAGACGCTCGCCTCGCCGCTGCGCAGCCGCTGCCACTCGTCGTAGCGCTCGCCGGCCGAGAGCGCCGAGTGCAGCACCGCGAAGCGGTCGCCGAGCCGGGCGCGGAAGCGGGCAACCGCCTGCGGCGCGAGCCCGATCTCGGGAACGAGGACGATCGCCCCTCGCCCGCGGGCGAGCGCCGCCTCGACCGCGGCGAGGTAGACCTCGGTCTTGCCGGAGCCGGTGACGCCGTGCAGGAGCTGCTCGCGCGGCGCCCCGGCCTCACTGTCGAGCGCGGCGACGATCGCCTCGACCGCGGCCCGCTGCTCGGGCAGCAGCTCGGGCCGCCCGGCGGGTGCTGTGAGCGCCGCCCCGGCGGGGGCGCGTCGCAGGCGCGAGTCGCGGGTCGCGACCAGGCCGCGCTGCTCGAGCCGGCGCAGCGTCTGGCGGTCGGCGCCGACCGCCGCCGCCAACTCCGGCGCCGAGAGCTCGCCTGCGCGCAGCGCCTCCAGCGCCGCCCGCTGCTTGACCCCGAGCCGCTCGCCGCCGCTCAGCGCGGCCTCGCCGGCGGGCAGGATCTCGGCCCGCAGCTCGAGCTTGGCGCGGGTCGGGCGCCCGGTGCCGGTCCCGGTCCCCGGCGGCAGCACCAGCTGCAGGCCGCGCGAGGGCGTCGAGCAGTACTCGCGGGCGACCCAGAGGCCGAGCTCGACCAGCTCCGGAGGCGCCCCCGCCTCGAGCGCCTCGATCGGCTCCGCCAGCCGCTCCGGCGGCAGCTCCGAGGCGTCGGCGAAGTCGACGACGACGCCGAGCAGCCGCCGCGGCCCGAAGGGGACGCGGACGACGCTGCCGACCTCGAGGTCGTCCATCGCCGCCGGCCGCCGGTAGTCGAACGGGCCGCGCAGGGCGCGGGCGGTGGTCAGCGGCTCGACCTTCAGGATCGCCATCCGTCGAGCGTATGCCGAGTCGCGGCGGCGGCGCTGGCAGGCGCCCGGCGGAGCGCATATGCTGGCGCCCGTGAGCCTCAACCTCAGCCCCGGGGAGCAGGTGATCTTCGAGGGACACCCCTCGTGGCGGGCGATCCTCGGCTTCTACCTGAAAGGGATCCTGGTCGCTGTCATCCTCGGCGTGATCGCCAAGCTCGTCAGCGGCAATGGCGCGACCGTCGCCGTGGTCGTGATCGTCATCGCCCTGACCGTCCTGATCGGCTTCATCATGCGGGTGGCGACGACCTACACGATCACCAACCGGCGCCTCAACATCAAGCGCGGGATCATCTCCCGCGAGATCCAGGAGACGCGGCTGGAGCGGGTCCAGAACGTCAACTACCGCCAGTCGGTCTACCAGCGGGTGATGCAGATCGGCGACGTCGATTTCGACACCGCCGCGACCGACGATTACAACTTCGTCTTCGTCGGCGTCGCCGACCCGGCCGAAGTGGTCCACCGGGTCGACCAGGCGACCGGGGCCGGCGCCGCCGGCAGCCACGGGCTGGGCGAGGCGCAGCCGCCGTCGTCGCCGCAGGCTTAAGGCGACTGCCCCGCACCTTGACCCGGCCGCCCGCCCCTGACCTTTCGGCCCCGTTCCGGCCCACCTGACCTGCACCCGCACTTGCAGGTAGGGGTGCAGGTCAGGTGGGCCGGAGGCGGGAGGCCGTTCTCCTCAAGATCTCTCGGACATGGTTTGGTTCGTGCTTGACCTGCCAGTGGGAGAAGCGAAGCGGGGTCAGGCCGGAGGCGGTGTGTTCTTGGAACCGCAATGCGTCGCGGGACTGGGCTGACGGGGTGCGGTGGTAGCGCCAGCCGTCGGTCTCGACCACGAGGCCGAGGGAGGGCCAGAAGAAGTCGACTTCGAAGTCGCTGAGGATAACTTTGGTCAGCTCGACCGGGATGCCCGCCTGGGCGGCGATGGGGCGGAAGAGGAGTTCCAGTTCCTGGTCGGAGAGGCGGAAGGTGTGCTTGTCGAGGACCTTGCGGAGCTTCTTGACGCCGGGTTCACGCGTGCAGGCGTCGAGCGCCTTGCGCAGCGCGTCCGGGTCGATTACGTCGTGCTTGTCCGCCTCGTTGATCGCCCGCTCGACGCGGTTGGGGGGTTCAAGGGTGGCGTAGTCGAGCAGGGTGCGGACGGGGGAGGTGACCCGGATCCGCTCCACGGCGCCGACGTCAGTGCTGGGTAGGGAGAGGCGGCGGCGGACTTCGATGCCGCGGTGGCGGCGCCCGATGCGCTGCCTAACACTGATTTCGATGACCCCGTTCCGCTCCTCGCCGATCCCGTAGAGCGCCGCAGCGCTGCGATGCGAGAGATATGCCTGGTCCCCGCAGGCCAACAACGCCGCTATCCACCGCCCTTTCTTGGGGAGCTCGGCGCGGCCGACCGCGTAAACGCCGCGGTAGACGGGGTGAAGACGCCCGTTCCTCAGTCTCTGCTCGATCGCCTTGCGCGAGAAGCCGAGCGTTTGGAGCTGGGAGCGTGAAACCACCCCATGCTGGCGCCGCGCATGCCCCCATGCCTCCGTGCTCCTTGGGGGTCCCTCGTTCCTCGTTGGCGATCTTGTGCCCGCTATAGGGGGTACAAAGTCGCCAGCGAGGAAAACTCGGCCCCTCCCTCGGGGACCCTCCCCTTACCTGCTGCTGTTTTCGTCTCTACGCAGCGCTTGCGGCCAACCCCGCCGCGTCGCGCAGGGCGTCGGCGCGGTCGGTCCTCTCCCAGGTGAAGTCCTCCTCCTCGCGGCCGAAGTGGCCGTAGGCGGCGGTCTTCTGGAAGATCGGGCGGTGCAGGTCGAGGTACTGGCGGAAGGCGCCGGGGCGCATGTCGAACTCGGCCTCGACCAGCTGCGAGATGCGGGAGTCCGGCAGCACGCCGGTGCCGAAGGTCTCGACCATCAGCGAGACCGGGTGGGCGACGCCGATCGCGTAGGCGACCTGGACCTCGCAGCGCTCGGCGAGGCCGGCGGCGACGACGTTCTTCGCCACGTAGCGGGCGGCGTAAGCGGCCGAGCGGTCGACCTTCGACGGGTCCTTGCCGGAGAAGGCGCCGCCGCCGTGGCGGGCCATGCCGCCGTAGGTGTCGACGATGATCTTGCGGCCGGTGAGGCCGGCGTCGCCGACCGGGCCGCCGATCACGAACTTGCCGGTCGGGTTGACGAGGAAGCTCTCGCGCAGTTCGCCCTCGTCGAAGCGGCCGGGCACCTCGGCGTTCAGCACCGGCAGGACGACGTGATCCCAGAGGTCGGGCTTGATCTGGGTTGCCGAGTCGACGCCCTCAGCGTGCTGGGTCGAGATCAGCAGCTTGTCGACCGAGACCGGGCGGCCGTCGGCATAGCGGACGCTGACCTGGGTCTTGCCGTCAGGGCCGAGGTACTCGAGGGTGCCGTCCTTGCGGACGGCGGCGAGCCGCTCGGCGAGCCGGTGGGCGATGTGGATCGGCATCGGCATCAGCGCCGCGGTCTCGTCGCTGGCGTAGCCGAACATCATGCCCTGGTCGCCGGCGCCGGCGATGTCGAGCTCGTCCTCGTCGGAGGCGTCGGCGCGCACCTCGTAGGCAACGTCGACGCCCTGGGCGATGTCCGGCGACTGCTTGTCGATCGAGACGAGGACCGAGATGTGGTCGCAGTCGTAGCCGTAGTCGCCGTGGTCGTAGCCGATCCCGCGGATCGTCTCCCGCACCAGTTCCGGGATGTCGAGGTGGACCGCGGTCGAGATCTCGCCGGAGACCACCGCCATGCCGGTGTTGACCAGGGTCTCGCAGGCGACGCGGCCGCCCGGGTCCTCGCTCATGATCGCGTCGAGGACGCCGTCCGAGATCTGGTCCGCGACCTTGTCGGGATGCCCCTCGGTGACGGACTCGGAGGTGAAAAGGTGCTCGTTCTCGGCTAGCGGCTTGGTTGGCATGCGCGGAAGCCTAGAGGAATCGCTCAGGCACTTCGGTTCAGTCCTGGCGGCCCCGGTAGCCCGACCGCGGCACGAAGTCGATCACCAGCGGCACCCCCTCGAGCTCGTACTGCTCGCGCATCCGGTTCTCGAGGTGATAGGCCCAATCGCGGCTGATCAGCTTGCGGTCGTTGACCTGGATCGCGACCCGGAACGGACGCTCCCCGACCTGGGCCGCGTAGAGGAGCTTGAGACGGCGGCCGCGCCGGGAGGGCGGCGGGGTCTTGGCGGCGACGTCGCTGACGAAGCGGTTCAGCTCCGGGGTCGGGATCCGCTTGCCGGCCCGGTCGGCCAGCTCGAGGGCCTTCGGCAGCAGCGACGGCACATTCCGGCCGCGGGTCGCCGAGGCGGTGATCACAGCCGGGCGCAGGCGTGATTTGCGCGCGACCCGGGCCCGGGCGTCGTCGATGTCGGTCTCGGTCAGGTCCCACTTGTTGAGGACCAGGATGGTGGCGCAGCCGGCCTTCATCGCCAGCTCCACGACCCGCAGGTCTTCCGAGGTGACACCCTCGGAGGCGTCGCAGACGACCAGGGCGACGTCGGCGCGCTCGACCGCCCGCTCGGAGCGGAGCTGCGCGTACCAGTCGACCGTGCCGGCGACCTTGGTCCGCCGCCGCAGGCCGGCGGTGTCGACCAGGATCACCCGCCGCCCCTCGACCTCGAGCTCGCTGTCGATCGCGTCGCGGGTGGTGCCGGCGAGGTCGGAGACGATCACCCGGTCGGAGCCGAGGAAGGCGTTGACCATCGAGGACTTGCCGACGTTGGGACGGCCGACGACGGCGACGCGGACGGCGTCCGGCTCCTCCGGGCGCGGCTCGTGCTCGCCGAGCGCGGCGACGATCGCGTCGAGCAGGTCGCCGGTGCCGAGTCCGTGCGTGGCCGAGACCGGCAGCGGCTCGCCGAGCCCGAGGGCGTGGAACTCGGCGCTCGCCGCGTAGTCGTCAGGACGGTCGGCTTTGTTGACGGCGACCAGGACCGGCACCTCGCCGCCGCGCAGGGTGCGGGCCAGCTCGGCGTCGCCGGCGCGCAGGCCGGCACGGCCGTCGACGACCATCACGACGAGGTCGGCCTCGGCGATCGCCAGCCGCGCCTGCGCCTGCACGTCGCGGGCCAGCTCGGCCTCGTCCTCGAGGTCGATGCCGCCGGTGTCGACCAGCTCGAAGGCGAGCCCGTTCCACTCGGTCGCCAGCCGCTTGCGGTCGCGGGTGACGCCGGGCTCGGCCGCCGTCACCGCCTCGCGGCCGCCGACCAAGCGGTTGATCAACGTGCTCTTGCCGACGTTGGGGAAGCCGACGATGGCGACGGTGGGCGTGCGAGCGCTCATCGTGTCGAGTTGGTCAACCTCTGGTTGACAAAGTCGACATTCACGGCAGGCCCCGCTTGAGGGCGAGGGCGACGACGCGGGCGACGACCTGTTCGAGGCTGAGGCCCGTGGTATCGAGCTCCACTGCGTCTTTGGCGGCGCGCAGGGCGCCGTGCTCGCGCTCGGTGTCGCGGCCGTCGCGGCGCCGCTGCGCCGCCAGCACCGACTCGACGTCCTCGCCGGTCTCGGCGGCGCGCCGGCGCGCCCGCTCCTCGTCGGCGGCGGTGAGGAAGACCTTCAAAGGCGCATCGGGACTGACCACGGTGCCGATATCGCGGCCCTCGGCGACGAAGTCGCCGGCTTCGATCAACGCCCGTTGGCGGGCGACCATCGCCTCCCTCACCTGCGGGTGGACGGAGACCCGGGAGGCGGCCGCGGTGATGCCCGGAGCACGGATAGCGGCGCTGACGTCGACGCCGCCGAGCAGCACCTGGCGGCCGTCGAACTCGATCGCGAGCCCGCGGGCGAGCTCACCGAGGGCGTCGCCGTCGTCGAGGTCGAGCTGCCGCTCCAACGCCGCCAGCGCCACGCACCGGTACATCGCCCCCGAGTCGAGGTACGTGATGCCGAGCTCGGCGGCGACCGCGCGGGCGACGGAGGACTTGCCGGCCCCGGCGGGGCCGTCGATCGCGATCACCATCAGAGCAGCGATCCCAGGTCGGCCTCGAAGCCGGGATAGCTGACGGCGGCGGCGTCCATTCCGCGGACCTCGACCCCCTCGCGCGAGGCGACGCCGGCGGCGGCGCCGAGCATCGCGATCCGGTGGTCGCCGTGCGAGTCGATCTCGCCCCCGCGCAGGCCGCCGGTTCCGGTGACGACCATCCCGTCGGGGGTCGGCTCGACCTCGCCGCCGAGCGCCCGCAGGGCGGTGGTCACGGTCTCGATCCGGTCCGACTCCTTGCGTCGCAGCTCCTCCGCGTCGCGGATCGTCGTCGTCCCCTCGGCGAAGCAGGCGGCGAGGGCGACCAGCGGCAGCTCGTCGATCGCCAGCGGGATCTCGGCGCCGCCGACCTCGGTCTCCCGCAGCGGCGCCGAGCGCACCCGCAGGGTCGCGATCGGCTCGCCGCCGCTTTCGCCGCTCTCCTCGACCTCGATATCGGCGCCCATCCGGATGAGGATCGCCAGCAGCCCGGTCCGGGTCGGGTTGATCCCCACTTCCTCGAGGACGACCTCGCTGCCCGCGACCAGCGAGGCCGCGGTGACGAAGAAGGCGGCGGAGGAGATGTCGGCGGGAACGACGACCTCATCCAGTTCGAGGCGCTCAGCGGGCTGGACGGTGACGATGCGCCCGGCGCCGTCGTCGCCATACGGCTCGACTTCGACCTCCGCCCCGGCGGCGGCCAGCATCCGCTCGGTGTGGTCGCGGCTCGGGTGAGCCTCGATGACGCGAGTCTCTCCCTCGGCCAAAAGCCCTGCAAACAGGGCGCAAGACTTGACCTGGGCGCTGGCGACTGGCAGCTCGTAGGTGATGCCGTGCAGGGACGCCCCCCGGACCTCGAGCGGCGGCAGGCGGTCGTCGCGGGCGCTGAGGTCGGCGCCCATCTGCCGCAATGGCGCGGCGATCCGGTCGACCGGACGCTGGCGGATCGAGTCGTCGCCGTCGAGGGTCCACTCGCCGTCCTCCTGCCCCGCGAGCCAGCCCGGCAGCAGTCGCAGCAGAGTGCCGGCGTTGCCGACGTCGATCGCAGCCGGGTGGGCGCCGCGCAGGCCGACGCCCTTGACGTAGACATCGGCGGGGGTGACTTCCGTGGCGCCCTCGGAGCCGATTTCGCAGCCGAGCCGGTCCACCGCAGCCAGGGTCGAGCGCGTGTCCGCCGCGTCGAGGTAGCCCTGGATCCGCGTATCGCCCTCCCCCATCGCCGCGATCAGCGCCGCGCGGTGGGAGATCGACTTGTCGGAGGGCGGGCGCAGGGCGCCGCGCAGCGGCCCGGAGGGATCGAAGCGGGTCATGTCGAGGCGACCCTACTCGTCGTCGCCGAGCACGGTCACGGTGTGGCCGAGGCCGCGGACGAGCTCCGCCGCCCGCGCCGCCTGCTCTTCGCCGGCGACCCAGAGCGAGATCGCGCCGGAGGTCATGTCGGGCGCCGGGTAGAGCGCCATGTCCTCGATGTTGACGCCGGCGTCGCCGAGCGCCAGTGCCAGCGCCGCGATCGTCCCAGGCCGGTTGCTGACGACGATCCGCAGCTCGCGCAGCGGCCCGGCATCCGCTCCGGACTCGAGCAGCCTGCGCCGGTCCTCGCCCGCCGCCGCGTGCCAGGCGCCGACCGCGTCGCGCTCGCCGCCGCGGATCAGCGCCGCCGCCGCCTCCAGGCGCCGCGCCACCGACTCGACCGAGTCGGCGACCGCTTCGGAGTTGCTGGCGAAGATGTCGGCCCAGATCGCCGGGTTGGAGCCCGCCACCCGGGTCGTGTCGCGGAAGCTCGGCCCGACCTCGGGCAGCCGCTCGGAGTCGCGCGTGAGCGTCTCCGCCGCCTCGGCGACGAGCGCGTTGGCGACCACGTGCGGGACGTGGCTGATCGTCGCCAGCACCCGGTCGTGGGTCGCCGCGTCGATCGCCTGCGGGCGGGCGCCGAGCCCGGCGACGAACCGTTGCAGGCGGTCGTAGAGCAGGCCGCTGGAGCGCTCGGTCGGCGTCAGGTACCACCGCGCGCCCTCGAAGAGGTCCTCGCGGGCGTTCTCGACCCCGGCGGTCTCCGCCCCGGCGAGCGGGTGGCCGCCGATGAAGCGCTCGTCGTCGCCGACCGCAGTGACCAGCTCGCCCTTGGTCGAGCCGACGTCGGAGACGACGGTCTCCGGGCCGCTCGCCGCCAGCGCCTCACGCGCCTGCCCTGGCAGCGCCGCCACCGGCCCGGCGCAGAAGACCAGGTCGGCGCCCTCGCAGGCGTCGGCCAGCGAGCCGGCGCCGCGGTCGAGCGCACCGAGCTCGACTGCGCGGGCGAGCCGCTCCGGGCTGCGCCCGAACCCGACCACCTCGGCGTCGAGCCGCCGCCGCGCGGCGAGCCCGATCGAGCCTCCGATCAGGCCCACCCCGAGGACGGCTACCTTCGGGGCGCGGCCCTCGCTCAAGTCCCGCGCGCCTCGATCGCCGAGGCGAAGCGCTCCAGGGCGGCGACGGTGTCCCCCCAGTCGATGCAGGCGTCGGTGATCGACTGGCCGTAGACGAGCTGCTCGCCGGGGACCAGGTCCTGGCGGCCCTCGACCAGGAACGACTCCAGCATCACGCCGACGATCGCGTCGTTGCCGTCGGCGATCTGGTCGGCGATTTCACCGGCGGCGAAGAACTGCTTCTCCGGGTCCTTGCCGCTGTTGTCGTGCGAGGCGTCGATCACCAGCCGCTCGGGCAGACCGGCGATCCCGAGGGTGACGAGCGCGTCCTCGACCTCGGGCACGTGGTAGTTCGGCATCCCGTGGCCGCCGCGCAGGATGATGTGGCAGTCGGGGTTGCCGGTGGTGTGGAGGATCGCCGGCTGGCCGGCATCGTCGATCCCGGCGAAGGCGTGCGACGCGGCGGCAGCACGTACTGCATCAACGGCCACCTGAATGTTGCCGTCGGTGCGGTTCTTGAACCCGATCGGCATCGAGAGGCCGGAGCTGAGCTGGCGGTGCGTCTGGCTCTCCGAGGTCCTGGCCCCGATCGCCCCCCAGGCGACGGCGTCGGAGATGTACTGCGGCGTGATCGGATCGAGGAACTCGCAGGCCGTCGGCAGCCCCAGCCCGACCACCTCGAGCAGCAGCCGGCGGGCGATCCGCAGGCCGGCGTTGACGTCGCCGGAGCCGTCCAGGTGGGGGTCGTTGATCAGCCCCTTCCAGCCGGTCGTCGTCCGCGGCTTCTCGAAGTAGACCCGCATCACCACCAGCAGCCTGTCGCTGAGCTGGCGCGACACCGCGCTGAGGCGGTTGGCGTAGTCGAGCGCGGCTTTCGGGTCGTGGACGCTGCAGGGCCCGACGACGACCATCAACCGTTTGTCGCGACCGTGCAGCACCTCCGCCACTTCGCGGCGCGCGCGGACCACCGCTTTCGCCCGCTCCTCGCCGAGCGGCAGCTCATCGAGCAGCGTTTCCGGCGGCGAGAGCTCGACGACTTTCGCGATCCGCTGGTCCCTGACCAAGTCTCTGTTGGCGCCCTCCTGCATTCCGATGTGCATTTTGCCTTTGCCTTTCTCCAAACCGATGAAATCGTACTTTCTGGTCGTCCCCTGCCAACAAATGTCGACGGGATCGAGGATCTGGGTTTTCGGCGCCCGGCCGAAAATGGAACTTGGCGCGGCAGCGAGCCGCCAGGCCGGACGCCTAGCTAAATCGCCAATAGGTGAAGAAGCAGGGGGCGACGGCAGCAGCGGTCGCGCCGGCGCCGTGAGTGGATGTCCACTTGTCCCTCACCTTGCCGACTGTTCTAGCACGGGCACGGCGATTAGTCGAGAAGATTGAGTGATCGACTCAGGGGAGCAGCTCGGCGAGGGCCGCGAGGAAGCGGTCGTTCTCCGCCGGCATCCCGTAGCTGACCCTGATGAAGCCCGGTTCGCCGAGCGGAGTGCCCGGCCGGACGGCGATCCTGCGCTCGCCGAGACCGGCGACGACATCGCCCTCGTCGGCGTCGCCGAGGTCGATCCAGGAGAAGTTCGCCTCCGAATCGGAGGTCTCGAGGCCGAGCCGGCCGAGGGCCTCCTCGACCCGCAGCCGCTCGGCGACCGTCGCCTCGACCCGCTCGAGGACGTCGTCCTGGTGGAGGATCGCCTCCGCCCCGGCCGCCTGGGCGAGGGCGTTGACGCTGAACGGCTGCCGCACGGCGTCGACCGCGGCGCGGAAGGTCGAGGAGCCGATCGCGTAGCCGACCCGGATGCCGGCGAGGCCGTAGGCCTTGCTGAAGGTCCGCAGCAGGACCAGGTTCGGGAAGCGCCCCAGCAGGTCGAGCGTCGCGTCGGGATCGTCGTTGGTCTGGAACTCGACGTAGGCCTCGTCGACGAGGACGGTGACGTGCGAGGAGACCTGCTCGAGGAAGGCGGCGATCCGCGCCGCCGGGATGTGGGTCGCGGTCGGGTTGTTCGGGTTGCAGACGAGCAGCAGCTGGGTCGCGGCGGTCACCTCGGCGGCCATCGCGTCGAGGTCATGGACCCAGCCCTCGGCCAGCGGCACTCGGATCTCGCGGGCGCCGGTCAGCGCCGGCAGGTACGGGTACATCGAGAACGAGGGCCAGGCGTAGACGATCTCGTCACCGGGTTCGCAGAGCGCGGCGGCGGCGGCGAGCAGGATCTCGCAGGAGCCGTTGGCGACCGCGATCCGGCCGGGCTCGGTCTCGTAGCGGTCGGCGAGACGGCGTCGCAGCAGGGTCGCGTCGGGATCGGGATAGCGGTTCATCGCCCCCGCCACCGAGCGGATCGCCTCGACCACCGCCGGGTGCGGCGGGAACGGCGACTCGTTGGAGGCGAGCTGGGCGATGCCCCCGGCGGCGATCGCCTCCGGCGCCGCCCCGGTCGGGACCCCGGCCTGGTAGCCCGGCATCCGGGCGAGCTTCTCGGCGAAGGTGATCGTCATCCCCGGGATTCTGACGGACGGGCGCTACTGGGCGGCCGAGAGGTCGGCGCGCAGCTTCTGCGCCTCGCCGATGTAGACGTGGGCCGGGCTGTGGCCGACCGGCGCGTAGAAGTGAAGCATCACCCGGATCACCCGCGGCATCGAGCCGGGGACGGGGATCTCGCGGCAGCAGAGCAGCGGCACCGTTGTCAGGCCCAGCGCCCGGGCGGCGGCGGCCGGGAACTCGGCGTCGAGGTCCTCGGTCGTCGTGAACAGGCAGCTGACCATCGCCTCCGGCTCGAGCCGGTTGCGATCGATCAGCTCGCGCATCAGCTCCTCGGTCGCGGCCATGATCGCGTCCGGCTCGTTGGCGGCCGCCTGGACGGCGCCGCGGACCGCGAAGAGGCGTTCCTGCGGGGCCTCGTGGCTCCCTTGCTCCGGCGTCACGACGCTGCATCTTTCCAGAGCCGGGCGATCTCGACCTCGCCGAGGCGCCGGGCGGCGCCCTCCGGGAGGTCCCCGAGCGGCAGCGAGCCGAAGGCGACGCGGCGCAGCGCCACGACCCGGTTGCCGACCGCATCGACCATCCGCCGCACCTGGCGGTTGCGCCCTTCGCGCAGCACGATCTCGATCTCGCGCCCCCCCAGACGGCGCACCTCGGCCGGCGCGGTCGGCCCGTCCTCGAGCTCGATCCCGCTGCGCAGCCGCTCGAGCGCGGCGCTGCCGAGCGGGGCGCCGAGCCTCGCCCGGTAGGTCTTGGCGACCTCGTAACGGGGATGGGTGAGGCGGTTGGCGAGCTCGCCGTCGTTGGTCAGCAGCAGCAGGCCGGTCGAGTCGGCATCGAGGCGGCCGACCGGGTAGAGGCGGGCCTCCGACTCGACCAGCTCGACGACCGCCGCCCGCGCCCCCGGCTCGCGCGCGGTCGAGACGACTCCGGCGGGCTTGTTGACGACCCAGACCTCCCGCGCCTCGGCCCCGACCACCGCCCCGTTGACCCGCACGTCATCAGCATCTGAAACATCACGGGCCGGGTCGGTAACCGCCTCTCCGTTGACAGTGACGATGCCCTTCCGAATGACCTCCTCAGCTTTTCGCCGGGACGCGACTCCTCCATGCGCCAGGAATTTCGCGAGCCTCACGCCCGCTGTTCGCCGGCCTTCAGCAGCCGCTCCCGCAGCTCGCGCTCGTCCTCGGGGCTCGGATCGAACTGGCTCGGATCGGGCAGCTGATCCAACCCGGTCAGGCCGAAGAGCCGCTCGAACAGCTCCGAGGTCTTGAAGATCGCGGCGCCGAAGCGCGAGCGCCCCGACTCTTCGATCAGCCCGCGCTCGGCCAGCGTCTGCACCGCCGACTCCGAGCTGACGCCGCGGATGCGGGCGATCTCCGGCCGCGAGACCGGCTGCAGGTAGGCGACGATCGCCAGGGTCTCGGCCTGCGCCTGGGTGAGCGGCGGCGTCCGCGGTTTCGCCAGCAGGCGCCGGGCGGCCTGCTCGCTGCCCGGGTCGGAGGCGAGGCTGAAGCCGCCGGCGACCTCGCGCAGGACGACGCCGCGCCTGCCCTCGCCGAGGTCCTCGCGCAGCAGCTCGATCGCCTCCTCGACCTGGCCCGCGGTCGCCTCGGTCGCCTCCGCCAGGTCGGCGACGGCGACCGGCTCCGGCGAGAGGAAGAGCAGCGCCTCGATCGTGCGGGCGAGGTCCGGCCCCGCCACTACGCGCTCGCCTTCTTGACCGTGATCGGGCCGAACGGTTCCTTCTGCTCCCAGGTCACCTCGCCCTTGCGGTACAGCTCGAGCAGGGCGAAGACGGTGACCGCCTGGGTGAGCCGGTCCTCGCCGCCGAACTCGTCATCGAAGTCGAAGTTGGTGCGGCGGCCGAGCGCGTCGCGCAGCGCCCGCAGGCGGCGCTCGAGCGAGACGGTCGGGCGGATGTGGCTGAGGTTCAGCTCCTCGGGCTCGACCAGCAGGTCGCCGAGCGCCGAGCCGAGCAGGTCGGGGTCGTAGACGGCGACGGCGGCGTCGATCGCTACCCGCCGCAGCTGCGGCGGCAGCGGCGCCGAGCGGTAGAGGTAGCCGCGCTCGGCCTCGAAGCGGGCGACCAGCGTCGCCGAGGCGTCGCGGTAGCGGCGGTACTCGAGCATCCGCGCGATCAGCTCCTCGACCGCCTCCTCGGGTGCCAGCTCCTCGAGCCCGTCGTCGGGCCCGGGCAGCATCAGCCGCGACTTCAGCTCCAGCAGGGCGGCGATCAGGACGAGGAATTCGGTCGCCACCTCCAGCTCCAGCTCTCCCTCGCGCTCGAGGTGCTCGACGTAGGCGACGACGACCTCGCCGAGCTGCAGCTCGAGCAGGCTGACCTCCTCGCGCAGGACGACCGCCATCAGGAGGTCGAAGGGCCCGGCGAAGACGTCGAGATCGAGGTCCAGATCGGCTACGGCCACACGGAGAGCCTAGAAGCCCATGCGGTCGCGCACGTCGGCGACCACGGGCGCCGCGATCGCGCGGGCCTTCTCGGCGCCGACGGCGAGTACCCGCTCCAGCCCCGCCGCGTCGCCCCGCAGCTCGGCGTAGCGCGCCTGGACCGGCGCCAGCAGCTCGACCACGCCCTCGGCGACCGCTTGCTTGAAGTCGCCGTAGCCGGCGCCCTCGAACTCCGCCTCGATCGCGGTCTGGTCGACGCCGCGGGCGACGGCGAGGATGTCGATCAGGTTGGTGATCCCGGCCTTGTCCGGAGCGCGGCGGACCTCGCGGCCGGAATCGGTGACGGCGCTGCCGAGCTTCTTGCGGATCACGTCCGGCTCGTCGAGGACGAGCACGGTGCCGGACTCGGTGCCGCCGGTCGTCGACATCTTCGTCGCCGGCTCCTGCAGGTCCATGATCCGGGCGCCGATCTCGGGGATCACCAGGTCCGGCACGACCAGGGTCTCGCCGAAGCGCTCGTTGAAGCGGCGGGCCACCTCGCGCATCAGCTCGACGTGCTGGCGCTGGTCGTCGCCGACCGGGACCTCGGTAGCGCGGTAGGCGAGCACGTCGGCCGCCATCAGCACCGGGTAGTAGAAGAGCGCCGCCGAAGCGAGGTCACGGGCCGAGCCGGACTTTTCCTTGAACTGGGTCATCCGGTTGAGGTCGCCGTGCGAGGTGACCGCCGAGAGCAGCCAGGTCATCTCGGTGTGGGCGGCGACGTCGGACTGGCGGAAGAAGACGCAGCGCTCGGGATCGAGACCGGCGGCGAGCAGGATCGCGGCGGTGTCGAGCACCCGCTCGCGGAGGTCGGCCGGGTCGTAGGCGACCGAGATCGAGTGCAGGTCGACGACGCAGAAGATCGCCGGGTCGCCGCGGTCCTGACCCTCGACGTACTGGCGGATCGCACCGATGTAGTTGCCGAGGTGCTTGCGCCCGGTCGGCTGGATACCCGAGAAGATGATCGGCGCCGGAGGGTTCATGCGCCCGCAACCCTAGTGCCCTCCGCCGAGGTTGCATTTCATCCCGCTATCCGGGATCAACGGCAACCTCGGCGGGTCGGCGGCGCGGGTTGACGATGCCGACGGCGGAGGCGGTGCCGCCGGCGATCATCAGCAGGCCGGCGATGACGACGCCGAGGTGGAAGGCGGAGGTCGAGGCGTCGGTGGCGGCGGCTTCGACCCGGTTCGCCTCCGGCGCCGCGAGGTCTTCGGTTTCCGGGATCGCCAGCGGCTTCGCCTTCGCGTCTTCGACCGACTTGGTTGCCGCCGGGGTCAGCGGCCGGGCGCCGAGCTGCGAGTCGAGCTCGGCGCCGAAGTGGGCGGAGATGACGGCGCCGAGGACGGCGATCGCGAGCAGGCCGGCGACCCGGGAGACGCCGTTGTTGACGCCTGAGGCGATCCCGACCCGGCGTTCGGCGACCGAGTCGAGGACGGTCGCGGTGAGCGGCGCCACCGTCGCCGAGAGGCCGAGGCCGAAGACGAGGATCGCCGGCAGCACTTCGGTCGGGTAGTCGGCGCCGGCGCCGACCCGCAGCATCAGCAGCAGACCGAGGCCGCCGAGGATCGGTCCCGCGGTCATCGGCAGCCGCGGCCCGGACCCAGAGGCGAAGCGGCCGAAGCGCGGCGAGAGCAGGAACAGCATCAGCGAGAGCGGCGTCGTCGCCAGGCCCGCCTCGAAGGCCGAGTAGCCGGCGACCTGCTGCAGGAAGAGGCCGACGAAGAAAAGGCCGCCGATCAGCCCGGCGTAGGTCGCCAGCGTGGTCAGGTTGGCGACCGTGAAGTTGCGGATCCGGAACAGGCTGAGGTCGAGCATCGGGTTGCGGGCGCGCGCCTCGTAGAGGAGGAAGAGGGCGAAGCAGGCGACCCCGGCGACCAGCGGCACCCAGACCAGCGGGTCTCCCCAGCCCCTCGTCGGCTGCTCGATCAGGGCGAAGACCGGGCCGCCGAGGCCGGCGGCGGAGAGCGCGATCCCAACCCAGTCGATGCCGTGGAAGGCCTCGGGGTCGCGGCTCTCCTCGACGCCGCGCAGGGTGAAGAAGATCGTCGCCGCGATCACCGGCAGGTTGACCCAGAAGATCGCCCGCCAGGAGATCAGCGCGATCAGGGCGCCGCCGCCGGCCGGGCCGAGCACGGTCGCGATCCCCGTCCACGAGGTCCAGGTGCCGACCGCGTGACCGCGCGCCTCGCCCTCGAAGGTGGCGGCGACGATCGCCAGCGAGCCCGGCACCAATAGCGCCCCGGCGATCCCCTGCAGGGCGCGGGCGCCGACCAGGAGCTCGTCCGAGGGCGAGAGCGCGCAGAGCACCGAGGTGGCGGCGAAGGCGACGAGGCCGGCGAGGAACATCCGCCGCCGGCCGAACTGGTCGCCGAGGCTGCCGCCGACCAGGAGCAGCGAGACCATCGTCAGCATGTAGGCCTCGACCACCCACTGCTGGCCGGCGAGGCCGGCATCGAGACCGTCGGCGATCGAGGGCAGGGCGACGTTGACGACGGTGGCGTCGAGGAAGACGACGGTCGAGCCGAGGATCGTCGCGACCAGGGTGAGGCGCTGCTGGCGAGACATGCAGGCGAGTCTAGGCACGGGCCGCCGCCGGGCCGCCGGGACGGCACCCACGCTCGTTTGCAGAGCAATTGCCGGGGTACTTTTGCGGCAGTGGAAACGGGAAGGCGCGGCTACCTGCTGCTGTTCGGCTTGGGTCTGATCGCGTTCGCCAACGGCTTCTTCCTCGCCCTCTCCATGTACGGGCTGCTCGTCGTCGTCCTTCATGTCTTTGACGCTCCGCCGCCCGGGTTCGGCTTTGCGATCGCCGCTGCGATCTTGGCCGGCGGCGCCCTCCTCGTCGTCGCCTGGCTGCGAGAGCGGGCGCTGCGCCTCGAGCTCGCCGGTGACTTCGCGCGCGTTCCCTCACTGCGGGCGGACGATTCGCCACTCGTCGACTGGCTCGCCGGGCTCGCCGGCTCCAGCCCGCCGCCAGCTCTGAAGCTGATCGACGGCGATGCCAACGCTTTCTCGGTCGGCAGCTCTCGCGAGTGCGCCTCGATCGTCCTCACCACCGGCGTCCTGCGGCTGCGGCGCGAGGAGCAGGAGGCGATCGTCGCCCATCAGCTCGCCCATGTCAGGACCCAGGACCTGCGGGCGGTCGGGCTCGCCGACGCCCTCGCCGGCACCGTCGAAGACCTGGCCGAGGCGAAGGGGCGGATCTTCTGGGGGCCGCGGAGGATCTTCGTCGAGATGCTCCCGTTCACGATCGCGATGGTGGTCGGGGTTCTGCTGATGCCGCTGCTGCCCGAAACCAAGTCGAGCCCGGGCTCGCTGGCGATCGGCTTCCTCTTCGTCCTTGTCTTCTTCGGCTACCTCTACGCGCTGTGGAGGAGCGCCGTCGCCTCCTGGCGAGGCCTTGTCCAGCTGTTCGTCTACTGCACCTTCCTCGGCCCCCTGACTCTGCTCGAGGCGCTGCTAGCGCCGCCAACCGCCGTCGCCCTCTCGCGCCTGCTCTCCCGCAGCCGGGTCTACGAGGCCGACGAGACCGCGAGCGAGCTGCTCGGCGACCCGCGGCCGCTGGTCGCGGCGCTGCGACGACTCGCCTTCGTCGAGGAATCGCCGAACGACGAGTGGTTCGGCGCCCTGCGCTTCTCGCTGTTCGTGACGCCGCGCGCCCGGTCAGGCTGGCGTGGCTGGCTCGAACGCTTCTTCGCAACCCACCCCTCCGTTGAAAGCCGCCTGCAGGCCCTCGCCGAGGCGCAAGAACGCTCCCGCGGCCCGGAGCGGGACAGGAGTGCGGTCGGGCGGCTGGAACAATCCGGGTAGGTGATGCGCTGATGGCAAGAGCGATCTGGAGCGGCTCGATCAGCTTCGGGCTCCTCAACGTGCCCGTGCGGCTCTATAGCGCCGTCGCCCGGCGCAGCATCGCGCTGCGCGAAATCCGCCAGTCCGACAGCGCCCGGATCAAACACCGCCTCTTCGCCGAGGGGACCGACGAGGAAGTCTCGCGCGACGAAATCGTCAAAGCGTACGAGCTGACCGCCGGCCAATACGTGCCTCTGACGAAGGAGGAGATGGAAGCGCTGGCGCCGGAGAAATCGCGCTCGATCGACGTCGAGGACTTCGTCGACATCGAGGAAATCGACCCCAAGTACTTCAACAGCCCCTACTACCTGGGCCCCGCCGAGGGCGCCGAGAAGGCCTACTCGCTGCTCGCCGCGGCGATGGAGAGCTCCGGCAAGGCGGCGATCGCCCACCTCGTCTTCCGCAACAAAGAGCAGCTGTCCGCGATCCGCGCCGAGGACGGGATCCTGACCCTGACCACGATGCGGTTCGCCGACGAAGTCGTGCCGACCTCGGAACTGGATGACGCCTTCCCCGAGAGCAAGGCGAAGGTCGCCAAGAACGAGCAGCAGATGGCCGAGCAGCTGATCGAGTCGCTGAGCACCAGGTTCGACCCCGAGAGCTACCGCGACGAGTACCGCGAGCAGCTGCTCGACCTGATCGAACGCAAGGCGGAAGGCAAGGAGATCGTCGCCCCCAAGGCCGCGGCGCCGGAGGCGACCAAGGCCCCCGACCTGATGGCGGCTCTCGAGGAGAGCATCGCCGCCGTCAAGGGCAAGAAGGGCGCCAAGGCGGCGACCGGCGCGGCGAAGAAGCCGAAAGCGCCGGCGAAAAAGAGCAAAACGACGAAAGCGAAAGCCAAAGCGAAGAAATCGTCGTCGCGCTCGAAATCGAAGTCTTCGAAGTAGGCCGTGGCGGCGAGCCGGGTCGTCGAGGTCGACGGGCGTGAGCTGAAGCTCACCAACCTCGACAAGGTCCTCTACCCCGCGTCCGGCTTCACCAAGGGCGAGATGGTCGACTACTACGCCAAGGTGGCGGCGGCGATGGTGCCCCACCTGAGCGGCCGGGCGGTGACCCTGCGCCGCTTCCCCGAAGGGGTCGATGACCTCGACTCGGCCTTCTTCGAGAAGCGCTGCCCGAAGCACCGGCCGAAATGGGTGAAGACGACGACCGTGGTCGCCGGCCCGCGCTCGGGGAAAATCGACTTCTGCGTCTGCGACGGGCGGCCGACGCTGGTCTGGATGGCGCAGCTGGCGGCGATCGAGCTCCATCCCTCGCTCTCGCTCGGCCGGGCGCCGACCAGGCCGACCGTGCTCGCCTTCGACCTCGATCCCGGCCCGCCCGCCGACATCGTCGACTGCTGCCGGGTGGCACTGCGGCTGCGTGAGATGTTCGGCCACTTCGGCGTCGAGAGCTTCCCCAAGACCTCGGGCTCGAAGGGGATGCAGGTCTACGTCCCGCTCAACCGAAAAAAGATGAGCTACGACCTGACCAAACCGTTCGCCAAAGCGATCGCCCAACTGCTCGAAAAGCAGACGCCCGAGAAGGTCGTCTCGAAGATGAAAAAGGTCGAACGCGCCGACAGGGTCTTCGTCGACTGGTCACAGAACCACCGCAGCAAAACGACGATCGCCGTCTACTCGATGCGGGCCCGCGAGCACCCGACCGTCTCCACCCCTCTGACCTGGGACGAGGTCGAGACCGCCGCCGATTCCGGCGACGGCTCCCCCCTCGTCTTCGAGACCGGCGACGTGCTCGAGCGGATCGAAGACCACGGCGACCTCTTCGCCCCGGTGCTGGAACTCGAACAGGAGCTGCCGGAACTCTGACGGTATGCAAGGTTTTCGCGTCCCGTGGCCACTAGAGAGGCAATGGGGCGCAGCATTGAAACCGAGCAGGGGGTCGAGGAGCTGGCTCGCCGCGCGACGACGATCGGGCTGCGGACCGCGGCCGCGACCGGATCACCGTCCGGCACGCCCTGCGCGTGCAGGGCTCACTCGGCGACCTGCGCCGGCTCGAGCGACGGAAGCGGGCACGTCGTGCCGAGACGCCGCTAGCGCTGTTGATCGAAGCGGACGAGCCGGCGGCGCCAGCTGGCGAGGACCGCGACCTGGTCCTGTCGGCTCGGCATGCCCTCACGAGATCGCTGGCCGAGGCAGCAAGGAGGTCTAGCGGAACTCTGATCTGCGGGCGGCCGATGTCGGAAGCGCGAAGGGCTGCCGCGCACGTGAGTGTCGCTAGCCTGCCTAAGCCGGCTCGCCGAGCTGCTGGCGGACGACCGGGCGGCGGGTCGCGCGGACCTCGTCGAGGCGGCGGACCGGGGTCGTGTAGGGGGCCTGGCGGGCGAGCTCGGGGTCGTCCTCGGCCTCGGCCAGGATCCGCTCGACCGCCTCGGCGAAGGCGTCGAGGCTCTCCTTCGTCTCGGTCTCGGTCGGCTCGACCATCAGCGCCTCGTCGACGAGCAGCGGGAAGTAGACGGTCGGCGGGTGGAAGCCGAAGTCGAGCAGGCGCTTGGCGAGGTCGAGGGTCGCGAGCCCGAGCTGGTCCTTCATCGGCTTGCCGGAGAGGACGAACTCGTGCATGCAGTGGCGGTCGAAGGCGATCGGCAGCCGCTCGCCGGCGCGCCCGTCGGCCAGCTTCGCTTTCAGGTAGTTGGCGTTGAGGACCGCCGTCTCCGAGGCCTCGGCGAGGCCATCGGCGCCGAGGCTGAGGATGTAGGCGTAGGAGCGGACGAAGACGCCGAAGTTGCCCTGGAAGCCGCGCAGGCGGCCGATCGATTGCGGCCGATCGAAGTCGAGGTCGAAGAACGGGCCGTGGCCGTTGTCGCCCTCGCGGCGCACCACCTGGGGGCGCGGCAGGAAGGGCGCGGTCCGCTCCGAGACTGCAATCGGCCCGGCCCCGGGACCGCCGCCGCCGTGCGGCTGGCTGAACGACTTGTGGAGGTTGACGTGGACGATGTCGAAGCCCATGTCGCCGGGCCGCGACTGGCCCATCACCGCGTTGAGGTTGGCGCCGTCGTAGTAGAGGGTGCCGCCTGTCTCGTGGATCAGCGCCGCGATCTCCTCGATGTTCTCGTCGAAGACGCCGAGCGTGTTGGGGTTGGTCAGCATCAGGCAGGCGACCTCGCCGGCGTTCTCGGCCAGCTTCGCCCGCAGGTCGTCCATCTCGACCCCGCCGCGCTCGTTGGTCGCGACTTTGACCACCTCATAGCCGGCCATCGTCACCGAAGCCGGGTTGGTCCCGTGCGAGGTGTCCGGGGCCAGCACCTTGGTCCGCCGTTCGCCGCGCTCGGCGTGGTAGGCGCGGGTCAGCAGCAGGCCGGCGAGCTCGCCGTGGGAGCCGGCCGAGGGCTGCAGGCTGACGTGCGGCAGGCCGCAGATCTCGCCGAGGCTCTCCTGCAGCAGCCACATCAGCTCCAGCGCCCCCTGGGCGCGGCGCGGGTCCTGCGCCGGGTGCAGGCGGGCGTGGCCGGGCAGCGCCGCGACCCGCTCGTTGAGGCGCGGGTTGTGCTTCATCGTGCAGGAGCCGAGCGGGTAGAAGCCGCTGTCGAGGTCGAAGTTGCGGCGCGAGAGGCGGTTGTAGTGGCGGACGATCTCCGGCTCGGCGATCTCCGGCAGCCGCGGCGCCTCCTGGCGCAGCAGGTGCTGCGGGATCAGCTGCTCGAGCGGCGTCTCCGGGACTTCGGCATCCGGGAGGACGGCGGCGCGCCGCCCGGGCTTCGACTTCTCGTAGATCGTCTCGGCGCGTTCCGCTTGCATCGGGGTCTGCGTCAGCGTCACCCGAGCGCCTCCTCTGTCGAGTTAGTCAACCCCTGGTTGACTAACTCGACACGCTCGGCGGCGATCGCGGCGCCGAGGGCCTCGGCGAGATCGTCGATCTGCGCGCGCGTGCGCCGCTCGGTGATCGCGACCAGCAACCCGTCCTCGTACTCCGCGTACTCGCGCCCCAGCGGATACCCTGCGGCGATCCCGCGCTCGGCGCAGCGGTCAAGGACCCTGTCGACCGGCGCCGCCAGCCGGACCGCGAACTCGCGGGCGACCGGCGCCGCGTGCAGCAGCTCGACGCCCTCGACGGCGGCGAGGCGCTCGCGGGCATAGGCGGTACGGCGGACCAGCAGCTCGCCGAGCTCACGGAAGCCGTGGCGGCCGAGCCAGGCGAGGTGGACCATCGCCCCGAGCGCGTTCAGCGCCTGCGCGGTGCAGATGTTGTTGGTCGCTTTCTCGCGGCGGATGTGCTGCTCGCGGGTCTGCAGGGCGAGGACGAAGCCGCGGCGGCCGTCGACGTCCTCGGTTTCGCCGGCGATCCGGCCCGGCATGCGCCGGATCTGCTCCTCGGTCGCGCAGAAGAAGCCGAACGAGGGGCCGCCGAAGTCGAGGCGGTTGCCGAGCGGCTGGCCCTCGCCGAGGGCGATGTCGGCGCCCTGGGCGCCGGGCGGCTCGAGCACCCCGAGCGTCATCGGGTCGCAGGCGACGACCAGCAGCGCCCCGTGCTCCTTGGCGGCGGCGCCGAGCGCGCCGACGTCCTCGACCGCGCCGAGGAAGTTGGGGCTCTGCAGGATCACCGCCGCGGTCTCGCCATCGACGGCGGCGGCCAGCGCCGCGGCGTCGGTCAGCCCGTCCTCGAGCCCGACCTCGACCACCTCGGCGCCGTAGCCGACCGAGTAGGTGGCGAGCGTCTCACGGCTGTGCGGGTGGACGCCGCGGGAGACGACGAAGCGGCGCCGCCCCGTCGCGCCGATCGCCAGATAGGCGGCGGAGGCGACCGAGGAGGGGCCCTCGTAGAGACCGGCGTTGGAGACCGGCAGCCCGGTCAGCTCGCTCATCGCCGTCTGGAACTCGAACATCACCTGCAGCCCGCCCTGCGAGATCTCCGGCTGGTAGGGCGTGTAGGGGGTGAGGAACTCGGAGCGCGAGGTGATCGCGTCGACGATCGCCGGCACGTAGTGGTCGTACATCCCGGCGCCGACGAAGCAGACCTCGGACTCGGCGTCGGCGTTGCGCGCCGCCAGCGCCGCCAGGCGCTCGTAGACCTCGGCCTCGCTGAGGCCCTCGGGCAGCTCGAGCGGACGGTCGAGTCGGAGCGGCTCGGGGATCTGGTCGAACAGCTCGGCGACCGTGTCGACGCCGATCGCGGCCAGCATCTCGGCCCGGTCGTCGGGCGTTGCAGAGGTGTAACGGGTCACTGCCGTAAGGCTACGAAAGCCGGAGGGCGGGCTCGCCGGCTAGTTATCGAGCAGTTTGCGGTACTCGGCGGCGCTGAGCAGGGTCTCGGCCTCCTCCGGGGAGGTCAGCCTGACCTTGATCAGCCAGCCCTCGCCGTAGGGGTCCTCGTTGATCCGCTCCGGCGCGTCGCCGAGCTCCTCGTTGACGGCGACGATCTCGCCGGACATCGGCGCGATCACGTCGGAGACCGCCTTGACCGACTCGACCTCGGCGTAGGAGGAGTCTTTCTGGACGCTGGCGCCGACCTCCGGCGGATCGTAGAAGACGACCTCACCGAGCGAGTCCTGCGCGTACCAGGTGATGCCGAAGACCGCCTCCTCGCCCTCGATCCGCACCCAGTCGTGCTGGTCGTGATAGCGCAGCTCCTCGGGATAGGTGGCCTCGGCCAAGGTCAACTCCTTTTCGCGTAGAGGGGTTTCGACCCTACCCGGGCCGCGCGGACCTTGCCGCGGACGTCGATTTCCAGCTCGCTGCCGGGCTCGGCGAGGTCGGCGCGGACGTAGGCCATTCCGGCGCCGACCTCGAGCGAGGGTGAGAACGTCCCGCTCGTCACGACACCGACCTCCTCGCCGCCGGAGCGCACCGGGTTGCCCTCGCGCGGGATCCCGGCGCCCTCGATCAGGAACGGCGCCAGCTTCTCCGCGGTGCCCTCGGCCCGGGCACTGGCCACGGCCTCGGCGCCGATGAAGCCCGTCGCCTCCTTGCAGCACCAGCCGAGGCCGGCTTCGATCGGGTTGCGCTCCGGCGTCAGCTCGTTGCCGTGCAGCGGGTAACAGACCTCGAGCCGCAGGGTGTCGCGGGCGCCGAGCCCGCAGGGAACGACGCCGGCGTCGAGCAGCTCTTTGAAGATCGGAACCGCCACCTCGGGGTCGATCAATATCTCGACCCCGTCCTCGCCGGTGTAGCCGGTACCGCACACGAGCGCCGGGCGGCGGCCGACGTGGGCGGCGGCGACGTGGAAGCGCGGCGGCAGCTCGAGCCCGAGCGCGCGGCCGAGGACGGCGCGGGCGTGCGGGCCCTGGACCGCGAGCATCGCGTAGCGGTCGGCGACGTCGCGGACGGCGACGTCGAAGCCGCGGCTCTGGCGGCCGAGCCAGGCGAGGTCGGACCCGTGGTTGGCCGCGTTGGTGACGATCAGATAGCGGTCGCCGCCGAGCCGGTAGGCGAAGAGGTCGTCGAGAACGCCGCCCTCCTCGTTGCACAGGCACGAGTACTGGGCGCCGCCGAGCTCGAGCACGGCGACGTCATTCGAGAGCACCCGCTGCAGGTAGGCGCGGGCGCCGGGCCCCTCGACTTCGACCTCCCCCATGTGGGAGACGTCGAACATCCCGGCGTGGGTGCGAACCGCCGAGTGCTCCTCGCGGACGCCCTCGTAGGTGACCGGCATCTCCCAGCCGGCGAACGGCACCAACCTGGCGCCCAGCTCCGCGTGCTGCTCGTAGAGAGGGGTGCGTCGCAGGGCCTCCGTCTCGCTCACACGAGGCAGCGTATTGGAGCGGTTATTCCTTGAGGAACCCGGGCACGTCAATGTCGTCGTCGGAGACGCGAAGTTTGCGAATTTCGCGGTCTTCGGCGTCGACGCGGGGGCGGCTCTCGTAGCGGCGGCGGACGCGCTGCGGCGAGCGCGCAAGCAGCTCGAAGCCCTCGAAGCCGGTCGCGATCACGGTCACCCGGACCTCGTCGCGCATCGACTGGTCGACGACCGAGCCGAAGATGATGTTGGCGTTGTCGTCGGCCTCGGCCTGGACCAGCTGCGCCGCCTCGTTGACCTCGAACAGGCCGAGGTCCTCGGGGCCGGTGATGTTCAGCAGCATCCCGGTCGCGCCTTTGATCGACTCCTCGATCAGCGGCGAGGTGATCGCCAGTTTGGCGGCGTCGAGGGCGCGTTTCTCGCCGGAGGCGGTGCCGACGCCCATCAGCGCCGAGCCGGCGTCGCGCATGATCGTCCGCACGTCGGCGAAGTCGAGGTTGATCAGGCCGGGGATCGTGATCAG
>Ga0081540_1000651_pt1 | contig 32775 bp, 31 predicted proteins | sample TabmetS2T1R1_FD_71024 | JGI IMG/M metagenome (GOLD analysis project Ga0081540, IMG submission 71024) | Tabebuia heterophylla rhizosphere microbial communities from the University of Puerto Rico - S2T1R1 | ecosystem: Host-associated > Plants > Roots > Rhizosphere ...
TGTCGCCGGGGTGCTGCTCGATCCAGTAGTGGACGAAGTGCGAGCCGATGAACCCGGCAGCGCCAGTGACGAGGATCCGCACGGGCGCATCGTATGCGTCAGCCTTCGTCGCCCTGGCCGTCACCGCGCTTGCGGTCGTGGCCGTGGCCCCGACAGAGCTTCTCGGCGTCCCGGATCTCCGGCCGGTTGCCTTGGAGCCGGCGGGACCGCTCGAGGTGCTGGAGCGCCTCGTCGCAGGCGCCGAGCTGCGCGAGTGCCGCGCCGAGGTCGTACTCCGCGTATGCCTCGTAGAGCCGGCCGGTGCCCGCAAGCGTGGCCAGCGCCAGGCGGGCGACACGCTCGGCCCCGGCCGCGTCGCCGGCCCGCAGGAGGCCGGTCGCCTGGTCGGTGAGGCTCGTGCCGCTGGGCGGCGGCGGAGGAGGCGGTTGTGGCGGCGGCGGCGGAGGCGGCGGTGGTGGCGGTGCAGGCGGTGGTTGCTCAACCGACGTTCGGGCAGCCGTCGTCTGGACGGCTTGCTGCTGATCGCCGCCTCCGGTGAGCAGCGACGCGAGACCCGCTCCGGCGAACAGCGCCGCGGCGACGACCGCCGCGACGAGCGGCCACGGCGACCTCTTCTGCCCGGCGGCAGGCAGGACGCGGGTCTCAGCCGCTCCGCCTTCGAGAGCCTCACGGAGCGCCACCACGAACGCGGATGCGGTGTCGAAACGCTCCCGCGAGTCCTTCGCCAGCGCGCGCCGGAACACGGGGTCGAGCTCCGGCGAGACCGATGGCACCTCGGCCTGGACGTGCGAGGCCGCCTCTTCGGTCGGGCTCTTCGACTCGAACGGCCGCCGCCCTGTCAGGAGCTCGTAGGCGACGACCGCGAGCGAGTAGCGGTCGCTGGCAGGCGTCGCACGCTCTCCGAGGGCCTGTTCCGGAGAGAGGTAGCCCGCCGTCCCGAGCACCGTCCCGGTCAGCGTCAGCGAGTGCAGCCCTGCCGCGCTCGCGATCCCGAAGTCCGCCACGCGGAGATCCCCGTCGTGGTCGAGCAGGAGGTTCCCCGGCTTCACGTCGCGGTGCACGACGCCTCGCCGGTGCGCCGCGTCGAGCGCGCCCGCTGCCTGGTCGAGCCACGCGAGCACCTGGTCGACGGGAGGCGGGCCGTCTGCGCTCAGCCGGGCCTCGAGCGAGCCGCCGTCCAGGTACTCCATGACGATGAACGGGCGGCCGTCCCACTCGCCGACGTCGAAGATCGTGACCGTGCCCGACTCGCCCGAGAGCCGCGCCGCCGCCAGCGCCTCGCGCGTGAACCGCGCCCGCAAAGACTCGTCCCGAGCGTACCGCGCGAACAGCACCTTGATCGCCACCGTCCGGCCCAGCACCTCGTCCTCGGCGCGGAAGATCTCGCCCATGCCGCCGTAGCCGATCCGCGTGGGACGGAGGTACCGGGGCGGCAGAAGATCGTTCGCGGAGCTCATCGGGGGCCTCGACCTTTCATAGCCGAAGCGCGGACGGAAGAAACCTTCCGATTGCTGGGCCTTTCTGAAGTTCCTGTAAAGAGCGGTGCCGTCTTCAGAACGATGCGATAGCCTCAATTCTGCCTGCGGGCGGCTCTCAGGACTCCGGCCTCGAAAGCCGACAAATCACTGCGACATGGCTCGTTCCACGCTTCTCGCCGCGCTCGTCGCCACCGTCCTTCTCGCCGGTGCGTCCTCCGGTGCCGCGCGGCCCTCCGCGCCGAAGGTCGTCCCCGGCTCTCCGGTCTTCGTGATCAGCGGCAGAGGCTGGGGTCACGGCGTCGGCATGGCCCAGTGGGGCGCGTTTGGCTACGCGCAGCAGGGCTGGTCGTACGACGACATCCTCGCCCACTACTACAAGGGGACGACGATCGGTCAGGCCTCGGTGACCAAGGTGCGGGTGTTCCTCGCACAGGGGCAGTCGCGGCTGACGGTCTCCTCGCCGGCGCCGTTCACCGTGCGTGACGGGATCGGCCAGCTCTGGCACCTCGCCGCCGGCGCTCAAGCCTTCGGGCCGGGCCTGCGGCTCAAGACGACCGACTTCCCGCAGCGCCAGCAGCTGCCGGGGCCGCTCACGTTCAACGCGGGCTCGTCGCCGCTCAGGTTCGGCAACCGGCCGTACCGCGGGCAGATTCAGGTTTCCGTCGCGAATGGCGCGCTGCGCGCGGTCAACAACGTCGGGCTCGAGGCGTACCTCTACGGCGTCGTCCCGTCCGAGATGCCGAAGGAGTGGCTGCCGGAAGCGCTCAAGGCGCAGGCCGTCGCGGCTCGCTCCTACGCGCTCGCCGTGAAGAAGTCCGGCTCCTGGTTCGATCTCTACCCGGACACGCGGAGCCAGGTCTACCTGGGCATCTCCCACGAGGCGCCGTCGACGACCGCTGCCGTGCAGGACACGGCGGGCCAGATCGTCGTCTACAACGGTCATGTGGCCACGACGTACTTCTTCTCGAGCTCGGGAGGCCGCACCTCGTCCGCCTCGGAGGTCTGGCCGACCTCGCCCGCGGTTCCGTATCTCCAGTCGGTCAGCGACCCGTACGACACGATCTCGCCCTACCACCGCTGGGGCCCGTTCGTCATCTCTGCGCCGAAGCTGAGGCGGGTCCTCGGCGCGCGCGGAAAGCTGATCGACATGACGATGCAGACGGGCCCGTCAGGCCGCGTCGAGAGCGTGACCGCGATCGGCTCGGGCGGCGACTCGACGATGACCGGCTCGGATCTCCGTCGCGCTCTGAACCTCCGCTCGGCCTGGTTCCGGATCGGGATGCTCTCGCTCGCCACTCCGCAGGCGCCCGTCACGTACGGGAAGAACGTCGCGCTGAGCGGCGTCGCTCGCCGGCTCCCGTCGGTGCGGCTCGACCAGCGGCAGCCGGGGACGCCCTGGGAGCAGGTTCGCCCGATCTCGCCCGGCCCGGGTGGCTCCGTGAGCGTCTCGGCCAAGCCGCGCGTGCCGACCGACTACCGGCTCGTCAGCGGCGCGGTGCGCAGCTCGGTCGCGCACGTCTCCGTTGCTCCGCTGGTGCGCTTCCGCGGCATGGCCGACCCGTCGACACTGCGCGGCTACGCGAGGCCGCTCTTCCCCGGCGGAAGCATCGCGCTCCAGCGGTTCGACGGCGCCGGGTGGAGGACGATCGCGCGCGCGACGATCGACGAGAGCGGAGACTTCTCGGCGCACGTGAACCTGACTCCTGGCCAGTACCGCGCGCGCCTGGCTCCCGGGCGCGGCTTCGTGCCCGGCGTGAGCCCGACCGTGACCGTGGGGCCGGCGTGAAACGGCTCGTCCTCGCGGCATTCGTCCTCGCGCTCGCCGTGCCCGCGCAGGCCTCGGCGGGCCGGTTCGCGATCGGGATCCAGAAGCGCGCCGACACACGGGTCGTCGCGCGTGAGGTGCAGGCAGTGACCGGCGAGCCGGTGACGACGATCGGAGCGTTCGCGCTCTCCGTGCGCGCGCGCCATGCGGATGACCTCTCCGTGCCCGGAGCCTCCTGGGTGGAGCGCATGCGGCCCACGCGGCGGCTCTCGTTCACGCCGAACGACCCGCTGATCGGCAAGCAGTGGTACCTGAGCCGGATCCACGCGTTCGACGCCTGGCCGCAGCTGCCCGCGCTCTCGACGGTCCGCGTCGCCGTCCTCGACTCGGGCGTCGACGACACGCATCCGGACCTGCAGAGCCGAATCGTCGACGGCCGGAGCTTCGTCTCCAGCTCGTGGGACACCGACACGAACGGCCACGGGACCTTCGTCGCGGGCGAGATCGGTGCCGCGCTGAACAACGGGATGGGAATCGCAGGCATCGGCTTCCCGGTCGAGCTGCTGATCGCCAAGATCGTGCGCTCCGACGGGACGATCTCGCCGGACGCGGAAGCCCGTGCCATCCACTGGGCCGTCGACCACGGCGCGCGTGTGATCAACATGAGCTTCGGCGGCGTGCGCGACCCGCACGACCCGAGCATCGACACCTATTCGCCGGTCGAGGCCGCGGCCGTGCAGTACGCCGTCAGCAAGGGCGTCCTCGTCGTCGCCGCGGTCGGGAACGCCGACAGCGCGCCCACCGAGCCGTGGAACTACGCGGGCTATCCGGCCGCGCTGCCGCACGTGCTCGGAGTGAGCGCGCTGAACCGCGACGGGACGGTCCCGAGCTTCTCGAACCGCGACTACCGCTACGTCGACGTCGCGGCGCCCGGCGAGTCGATCTTCTCGACGCTGCCGCGGGCGCTGACCGCCTCGACGAGGCCGGCCTGCTACCTGCAGGGCTACTCGGATTGCGGCCCGATGGAGTTCCGCCGCGGCGAGGGCACGTCGTTCGCCGCACCGCAGGTGTCCGCAGCGGCGGCCCTCCTTTTCGCAACCGATCCAGAGCTGCAGTCGGATCAGGTCTCGACGATCCTCGAGCGGACCGCCGCCGACTCCGACCGCGACACGGGCTGCGTGCGCTGCTACGCCGGGCGCGACCCGTTGACCGGCTGGGGCCTGCTCGACGTGGGCAGCGCCGTCCGCGCGCTCGACAGCCCACTCCCCGACCCGGACGCCTACGAGCCGAACGACCGCGTGTCGATGGCGACCGCCCTCTGGGGCCGCAGGGGCCAGCGGATCAAGGCCACGATCGACTACTGGGACGACCGCCACGACATCTACAAGGTCAAGATCCGCCGCGGACAGACGATCGCGGCGCGTCTGCGCGGCCCGGCCGGCTCGAACCTCGATCTCTTCCTCTGGAAGCCCGGCACCCCTGCCGTCGGCGGGGCGACGGTCGACCGGCGATTCCTCGCTGCCCAGTCGCGGGTGCCCGGCTCGCTCGACCGGATTCGGGTGCGCGTGCAGAAGGGCGGGTGGTACTACCTCGTCGTCAAGGTGACCGCGCCCGGCTCGGGCAAGTACACGCTCAAGTATCGGAAGCGCCCGAAGGCGCCTCACCGAGCAGCTCGTCCGTAGCGACCTCGCGGATCCAACGCGCCGGGTTGCCGACGACGACCGCGCGGGCGGGAACGTCTCGCACGACGACCGCGCCGGCTCCGACGTACGCCTCCTCGCCGATCTCGACGGCCGGACAGAGAACGGCCCCCCCGCCGACGCGGGCTCCTCGCCGGATCGTCGTCCCGCGCCTCAGCGCGTGACGCCTCTCGGTGCGGCCCATGAAGTTGTCGTTCGTCGTGATCACGCCCGGCGCGATGAAGACCTCGTCCTCGAGCGTCGAGTAGGCGGTCACGTACGCGTTCGCCTGGATCTTCGTCAGCGCTCCGATCGTCGTGTCGTTCTCGACGAGCGTGCCGCGCCCGACGACGACGTCGTCACCGATCTCGCAGCGCTCACGGACGCAGGCCTGGTCGCCGATGATCACGCGCTCGCCGATTCGCGTCCCGGCGAAGACGATCGCGCCCGCCGAGACGATCGTCCCGGCTCCGAGCTCCAGCGGCGGCAGCTCCTCGCGGGGAGCGGTCGAGCGCGGCGACAGCGCGGGCTGCTTGCCGACGACCGCGTGGTCGCCGATCACGCAGCCCTCCCCGAGCACCGTGCCCGGGTAGACGACCGCGGTCTCGGCGATCGCGCTCAAGCCGGCGTGCGGTCCAGGGACTCCTGGAGCTGCTCGAGTGTCCGGATCACCGCGAGCCCCTCACGGGCCGCCTCGAGCGCGTCGCCCTCGCCGGCGACCAGTGCGAGGAAGTGTGCGACCTCCCGCCGGAGCGGCTCCTCAGGCGTGAGATTCGGGATGTGGATGTCGCCGACCCGAACCTGCCAGTCGCTCGCCGGCCGCTCGACCGGGCCCTTGTCGTAAACCGTCAGCTTGCGGTCCGGCTCCATGTCGTCGAAGACGGCCATCTTGTCGGTGCCGACGATCGTGAGCCTTCGGATCTTGTGCGGGTCGAGCCACGAGACGTGCGTGTGCGCCATGACTCCCGATGGGAAGCGCAGGTACGAGAAGACCACGTCCTCGATCCCTTCCCGCAGAAACGACTCGCCGTGCGCCCAGGCCTCGGCCGGCTCCTCCCCGAGGAGGTGCAGGATCATCGAGAAGTCCTGAGAGCCGATCGACCACAGGGCGTTCTCGTCGCTGCGGAACTGGCCGAGGTTCTGGCGGTTCCCGTACAGGTAGAGGACGTCGCCGAGCTCTCCGGCGTCGATCAGCGCCTTCAGCTTCGAGACCGCCGGGTGATACAGGAGGAGGTAGCCGGGCATGAGCACGAGGTCGCGCTCCTCGGCCAGGGCGACGAGCTCCTCGGCTTCGGCGCTCGACTGCGCCTGCGGCTTCTCGACGAAGACGTGCTTCCCGGCCGAGAGCGCCTGCTTCGCGAGCTGGTAGTGCGTGACGACCGGGGTCGCGATCACGACCGCGTCCACCTCGGGGTCGTCGAGGAGCTGCTGGAAATCGGACGTCGTCCGCGCTTGCGGATGAGCGTTCGCCGCCTTGTCCAGCAGCTCGGGCGACAGGTCGCAGAGCCAGCGCAGGTCCGCGAGCGCACCGAAGTTCCGGGCGAGGTTCGGGCCCCAGTAGCCGAGCCCCGCGTGTCCGACCCTGATCACAGCTTCCAGACCTTGCCGTTCCCGGTCCCGTTCGAGCCGGTCGCGTTGCGCAGGTCGACGACGAGCGGCGCCCGCTCGACGAGCTCGTCGTAGTCGATCCCCGAGTGTGCCGTGACGATCACGAGGCAGTCGGCGTCCTCGGGCGAGAGCGGCGTCGAGGACAGGCCCCGCTCGGGCAGCTCGGGCACGAACGGGTCGTGGTACGAAACGTTCGCCTCGGCCTCCTGGAGCAGCTCGATCATCTTCAGCGCCGGCGACTCGCGGGTGTCGTCGAGGTCCGCCTTGTACGAGACGCCGACGATCTGCACCTTCGACCCCTTGAGCGCCTTCTCGTTCGCGTTCAGCGCCCGGGCGACCTTCCCGATGCACCAGTACGGCATGTTCTCGTTGACCTTGCCGGCGAGCTCGATGAACTCGGTGTAGAAGTCGTACTCGCGCGCCTTCCAGGTCAGGTAGAAGGGGTCGATCGGCATGCAGTGGCCGCCGAGCCCCGGGCCCGGCTGGAAGCTCATGAACCCGAACGGCTTCGTCGCCGCCGCGCCGATCACCTCCCAGACATCGATCTGCATTCGGTCACAGAGCTGCGCGAGCTCGTTGACGAGGGCGATGTTGACCGAGCGGAAGATGTTTTCGAGGAGCTTCGTCAGCTCTGCGGCTTCTGGAGACGAGACCGGGTGCACGGTCTCCAGCGCGCGGCTGTAGAGCTCGACGGCCCGCTCGGTGCAGGCGGGAGTGAGGCCGCCGACGATCTTCGGCGTGTTCCGGGTCGTCCAGTCCTCGCGGCCCGGGTCTACGCGCTCGGGGGAGAAGGCGAGATGGAAGTCCTCGCCCGCCGTGAGGCCGCTGCCCGTCTCGAGGATCGGCGCCAGCCGTTCGCGCGTCGTGCCCGGGTACGTCGTCGACTCCAGCACGACGAGCTGGCCCTTCTGGAGTCGCGGCGCGATGTCCAGTGCGGCGCCGAGGACGATCGAGAGGTCCGGTTCGCGCTGGGCCGTGAGCGGCGTCTGGAGCGCGACCAGGATCGCGTCCGCCTCCGTCAGCACGTCGTAGTCGGACGTGATCTCGATCAGGCCGGACTCGACGAGCCGCTTCAGCGCCTCGGACGGCACGTCGCGGATGTAGCTCTTTCCGCGCTCGACCTGCGCGACCTTCTGCGGGTTCGACTCGACGAGGACGACCCGGTCCCCGGCGTCTGCGAACACCTGGGCGAGCGGCAGGCCGACGTAGCCCGCGCCGACGATCGCGACTGGTCCCTTCACCGAGGGGCGATAGTACAGACGCCTTACGGATGCGCTTTAGAGACGTACCAGCGTTTCGCCGTCGGGTCGGTCTTGAAGAACGTCGTGAGCAGCGTCACGACCTTCTGCGCACCGCTCTTCGACGGGTGCGTCCCGTCGGCCTCGACGTCGTCACATGTCCACTGGAGCCCGTCGCTCCGGCCGGCCAGCCCGTCCGTCCACAGGTACGGGCCCCAGCCGACCCACGGGCCCTTGAGCTTGCCGTTGATGCGGTCCTGGATCAGGGCGCGGACCGCGAAGCCGCCGTCGTACGCCGCGGGCTCCGGGTTCCAGCCGGTGATCGCGTAGCCGCCGTACGTTCGGCTCGAGACGTACACGAGGCGCAGCCTCGGGAAGCGGAGGCGCATCGTGTTGATGATCTTGCGGAGCGAGGTCTGGAGCGCTTTCGCGTCCTTCGGGAAGCGGCGGTGCTCGCCGGCGATCGCCTCCTTGAGCCACACGACCTGGACCTGGGAGGCGGTGACCCCGGCTGCGCTCAGCCTCGTGTCGACGTTGTCCCAGTAGGCGGGGCGAGCGATGACGTTCGTCGCGTCGAAGCCGTCCTGCGCGCCGTCGACGACGACGAGCTTCGGGTTGACCAGATCGTCGCTCTCGGAGGCGCGCTTGAAGGCGGAGAACTCGGCGCTGGCATTCGACATCCCGATCGAAAGGAGCACGATCTTCCCCTTGATCGGGCGCACCTGCTTCGAGGCGGTCACGCCCTTCTTCAGGTACTTCGCCGGAGGACGGTTGACGCCGCCGGGGTACAGGCCCCCGCGGTAGCCGCGGTAGCGCGTGTTGCCCATGTCGGTCAGCGGAACGAGGCCGGTCGAGGCGAGTGAGCACTGCGCGTTCGGACGAGTCTCCCTGGCCGGCGCCTGCGAGATGGAGAGGGACGCCGAGACAGCCACCAACGCGGCCGCCAGGACCAGAAGCGCCTTCACTCGCATCGCAGTCCACAGGGTACGCGGGACCCGTTAGGGCGCTGTTAAGGGCTAGAAGGCTCGGCTACACTCGCCCGGCCGGGGCCGTTAGCTCAGCTGGTAGAGCAGGGGACTCTTAATCCCAAGGTCGCAGGTTCGATCCCTGCACGGCCCATCTCCTTGCTCTCGAACCGGTTCGGCTCTACGCGACGAGCTGGGCGTGCAGGTCGAGTTGCAGCGACGCGAAGGCCGCCACGACCTCCGGGTCGAACTGCGTCCCCGCGCAGCGGACGAGCTCGCTCATCGCCTCCTCCGCGCCGAGCTGCGGCGCGTAGGGACGCGTCGTCGTCATCGCGTCGAACGCGTCGCAGACCGAGATGATCCGCGCGCCGAGCGGGATCTCCAAGCCGGTCAGCTTGTCCGGGTAGCCCGTCCCGTCCCAGCGCTCGTGGCTCGAGCGGACGAGCTTCGCGGCGGCTCCGAAGTCGGGCGCTGCCGCGAGGATGCGCTCCCCGATCAGCGGGTGGCGCTTCACGAACTCCCACTCGTCGCCCGACAGCGTGCCCGGCTTGCTGAGGATCTGCTCCGGGATCGCGAGCTTGCCGACGTCGTGCAGCTCGGCGGCCTGCCGGATCTTCGACAGCTCGTCCGCCGAGACGTGAAGCTTGAGCGCGACGGCCTCGGCGAGGTCGGCCACGTCGGCGACGCGAGTTGCCGCGCCGAGCGCGTCGACCGTCTCGATCGGTGCGCGGTGCCGCTGCTTGTGCAGGTACATGCGATGGTCGGCCATGCTCAGCGCCTCGCTCAGCCGGCGTGCCTCCGACGGCATCAGCACGACGCCGTACGAGCAGCTGACCGCGAAGCCTTCGCCTTCCTCGGTCAGCGCAGCCGCGGCTCGTCTCGCGAGACCGTCAGGCGCGCCGTTCTCGATGCCGGCCAGGACGCAGAACTCGTCGCCGCCGAGCCGGTAGGCGCTTCCATGTTCGTCGACCGCCGATCCGAGCCTGCCCGCGACCCGCGCGAGCAGGGCGTCGCCCGCGGAGTGCCCGAACGTGTCGTTGTACGCCTTGAAGCCGTCGAGGTCGAAGACGACGAGCGCGAACGGCGCGCGTTCGTCCGCCAGCGCCGCGTCGAGCTCGAGCATGAACCGCCGCCGGTTGCCGAGCCCGGTCAGCGCGTCCGTCAACGCCTCCTCGCGGCTCGCGGCCAGCAGCTGCATGCGCTCGCGGAACGTGAGCACCGCGCGGACGATGATCGCGGCGATCGTCGCCGAGGCCAGCGCGAGCGCGAACGTGTTGATGCGGACGAAGTGGTCGTAGACGAGCAGCGAGAGCGCGATGGACGCGAAGACCGTCGGCAGCGTGAGCGCCGGCCAGCCCTCGTCGCGCACACCCTCGAGCCTCCGGATCGGCTGCCAGGCGGCGCACGCGATCAGGACGAGGGCCAGTGGCCAGCCGACGTCGAGGAAGCCGCCCTCCGTGTAGGTTCCCGCCGCGGTCTCGTACAGGTACACGCTGTCCACGAGCGCGAAGACCGCGAACCCGACGGCGACGAACGCCCAGGTCGCGTCGAACCGCCAGCCCGTCAACCCGAACGTCGCCACGACGAGCGCGAGCAGGAGGACGTCCGCGAGCGGGTAGGCGAGGTTCGTGGCGACGACGAGCGTGTTCCCGCCGGTCGACTCCAGCACCGCATCGAACACGACGGCGGCTCCGAGCGCGGCCACGGCCAGCGATGCGATCACTCCGTCCAGCCAGAGGTTGCCGCGGAAGTCGCGCATGCGCCTTCGCAGGAGCAGTGCGAGCGCGACGTAGCTCACCGGGTAGAACGCGAGGTAGAACGCGTCGGCCACGGAAGGGATCGGCACGTCGGCCGTCGACGAGAAGGCGAAGAAGTAGTAGAGGTCGCCGGCCGTCCACAGCGCAAGCGCGACCCCGAGCAGCAGCCAGGGGAGTCGCTCCGCCTTGACCGAGATCCCGCGCGCGAGACACGCGAGCGACGCAGCGACCAGCAAGCCGTTGTAGACCCAGTTGTCGAAGAATGCGTCGACCGGGCCGTGAACGCCGAGGAGCGCCTCGACCCCGTACGCCGCGGTGACCCCGATCAAGAGGAGGCACAGGAACCGGCCGCTGCCGAAGACGCCCCGCTCAGGGGTCGGCCGAGAATGTCGGTTGTGCCGCAGAATTGCCCTCCGGTCGTCGAAAACGCCTGAATCGCACTATCACGCGTGTAGGCTCGTGCGGCGTCCCCCGTAGTGGGGATTCGATCCCTCGATCTGATTCCCCCTTTTGGGGGATGGGAGGGCGGAGGATGGCGCCGATTGAAGGTTCCATGAGAGCGTGGTGGGCGACTCTCGCAGTGCTCGGGCTCCTCGCGGCCTCCTTCGCGGGAGGCGCCTCCGGTGCGGGCAGCCCCAATGTCGCCGCGCTCCAGGTCGGCCTCAGGACGCACCATCTGTTCAAGGGAACGGTCGACGGGGTGCTCGGGCCGAACACGGAGCAGGCGCTTCGCCGGTTCCAGCGCCGGAAGGGGCTCTCCCCTGACGGCGTCCTGGGAGCGCGCACCCGCAAGGCGTTCGGCCGCTACGGGCGGCGCGGACCGCTCGGTCGGCGCGATCTCGCGATCGGCTGCCGCGGATGGGACGTCGCGGCGCTCCAGTTCGCGCTCGCCTGGCACGGCTTCCCGTCCGCGGTCTTCGACGGCGTCCTTGGCGCACACACGGACACGGCGCTGAGGAAGTTCCAGGTGTGGGCCGGGATCGACGCCGACGGGACCGCCGGCCCCGCCACGTACAAGGCTCTCCGGAGGCCGGTTCCGCGCTCGCCGATCAAGCTCCTGCAGCCCGTCGCCGGCCCGATCGGAGACGGGTTCGGGCCGCGCGGCAACCGCTTCCACGCCGGCATCGACATCCCGGCCGCCAAGGGAGCGCCCGTCGGAGCCTCCGCGGCCGGACGGATCGTGTTCGCGGCCGTCGGCGAGGGCTTCGGCAAGCTCGTCGTCGTCGAGCACGCCCACGGGGTCAGGACGCGGTACGCGCACCTGTCCCGGATCACCGTCCGCGTCGGCCAGTACGTGAAGGCCCGCGAGACAGTCGGCCTCGTCGGCGCTACGGGCGAGGCGTCCGGGCCGCACGTCCACTTCGAGGTCCTCGTTCGCGGCGCGAATGTGGACCCGATGTCCGTCCTCTAACCGCGGACATCGCGAGGGACTGTCCCTCGCAACGCAAATTACAAGGGACTGTCCCTCGGAACGCGCGAAATGGCTCTAGGCGGCGGGCGGTCCTTCCTCGACGTACGTCGAGCGGCGACGGTTCCAACCGCCCCACGACGACCAGAAGATCATCGAGAGCACGAGCCCGATCACGCCGATCACGATCAGGATGACCCCGATCGCGTCGAGATCGAGCCCCGCGACCTCCTTGTTCACGCCCCAGACGAGGATTGCCCCGCCTGCGATCAGAAACAGGCTTACTCCGAGTCCCAAAACGAACCTCCTTGTTTTTCGCCCTCGCCTAGTACCCGTGTAGGGCCCGTTACTAACTAGGCAGGGGACCGGGCTGTTGAGTAGGCTCGCCATCGGTGCGCAGGGGAGCAATCGTTCGGCTCGTAGTGATCGCTCTGCTCGCGGCTGCAGCGGCGACTGCGGTCGCGCTCTTCGTGCCCTGGCTGCCGCCCGTGCGCTCGAAGGAGGCGGAGCGGATCGACTTCGTGATGTGGGTCGTGGTCGGGATCTGCATCGCGGTGTTCGCGGTCGTCGCGGCGATCACGATCTACTCGGTCGTGACCTTCCGCGCGCGGCCGGACGACGACTCCGACGGGCCCCCGATCCACGGGCACACGGGCCTCGAGATCACCTGGACGGCGATCCCGACGGTGCTCGTCACGATCATCGCGGTGATCAGCGCGATCGCCCTCGCCGAGAACGGATCCCTCAAGTCGGGCCGGCTCCAGGTCGACGTCACGGCGCGCCAGTTCGCGTGGAGCTTCAAGTACCCGCAGTACGGAAACTTCGAGACGACCGAGCTCCGGCTCGAGGAAGGGCGCCAAGTCGAGCTGAACCTGAAAGCCCTCGACGTGATCCACTCCTTCTGGGTGCCGGAGTTCCGGCAGAAGCAGGACGCGGTGCCGGGCATCACGACGCATCTCCCGATCACGCCGACCAAGGTCGGCACCGACACGCTCATCTGCACGGAGCTCTGCGGCCTCGGCCATGCGCTGATGCGCGCGAAGGTGATCGTGATGAGGCCCGCCGACTTCCAGCAATGGGCGCGGGCGCAGCAGCAGAAGGGAGCTCAGGCGAGTGCTGGTTAGGGTGATCCTCCCGTGACCGAGGTCCTCGACCAGACCCCGCACGCGCCGCCCGCTCCGCCGCGGTCGAAGTGGCATCGGCTGATCCTCGGCCCCGGCTTCATCCGCGCGGCGTGGATGACCGCGCTCTTCTTCGGGATCGGCTTCGGAATCGTCGTCGGCCTGCGCTCGATCGCCCACTACGAGCCGACACTCGACTGGCTGATCATCGTCACGGTCGCAGGGCTGGTCACCGCCCCGCTGGGCTTCCTCGCCGGGATCGGCGCCTTCGACTACTGGGTCTACTACGCCCTCGGCTACCCGACTCGGCCCGAGGATCACTCGGGCCACGGCGCGCGCAGCTGGAAGGACTACTTCCGGGTCAACACCGACCACAAGGTGATCGGCGTCCAGTACGTGGTGACGACGATCGTCTTCTTCCTCGCGGGTGGGTTGATGGCGATGATCTTCCGCGCCGAGCTGGCCAAGCCGGGGATGCAGTACCTCGACAACCAGGAGTACAACGGCCTGATCTCGGTGCACGCGGCGCTGATGATCTTCCTGTTCGTGATCCCGGCGTTCGCGGGCCTCGCAAACTTCGTGATCCCGTTGATGATCGGTGCGCCCGACATGGCGTTCCCGCGGCTGAACGCCCTCTCGTACTGGCTGCTCCCGATCGCCGGGATCATGATGCTCTCGAGCGTCGCCGTGCCCGGCGGGGCGTTCGGGGCCGGGTGGACGGGCTACGCGCCGTTATCCGTGGTCGGGACGGACGGCAACGTCTGGTTCAACATGGGCGTCCAGTGGGCCGGCGCGTCGTCGATCATGACCGCGCTCAACTTCCTGGTCACGATCATCACCATGCGCGCGCCGGGGATGACCTTCTGGCGCATGCCGCTCCTCGTGTGGGCGAACTTCACGACGTCGCTGCTCGTGGTGCTCGCGACGCCGTTCATCGCCGGCTCGCAGTTCTTCGTCATGTTCGACCGGCTGATGCACACGAACTTCTTCAACTTCAGCGAGGGCGGCTACGTCCTCGGCTACCAGCACATCTTCTGGTTCTACTCGCACCCGGCCGTCTACATCATGATGCTGCCCGGCTTCGGGATCGCCTCCGAGGTGATCTCCGTCTTCTCGCGGAAACCGATCTTCGGCTACCGCCTGATGGCGCTGTCGCTGTGCGCGATCCTCATCCTCGGCTTCTCGGTCTGGGCGCATCACATGTTCGTCTCGGGCATGGCCTCGTGGCTCCGCATCCCGATGATGGTGACGACGCTCCTGATCGCCGTGCCGACCGGGATCAAGGTCTTCTCGTGGCTGGCGACGACCTGGGAGGGGCGGATCCACTTAGAGACGCCAATGCTGTTCGCGCTCGGCTTCGTGTCGATGTTCGTGATCGGCGGGCTGTCCGGGATCATGCTCGGCGCGGTCCCGATCGACATCCACGTGTCGGACACGTACTTCGTCGTCGCGCACATCCACTACGTGCTCCTGGGCGGGTCGCTGTTCACGATCTTCGCCGGGATCTACTACTGGTTCCCGAAGATGACCGGCCGCATGTACAACGAGCGGCTCGGGAAGCTCCACTTCTGGTTGACGTTCATCGGCTTCAACCTGACGTTCTTCCCGATGCACATCATCGGCGTCCAGGGGATGCCGAGGCGCGTTTCGGACTACGACCCGCAGTTCGGGACCTGGAACATGATCATCTCGATCTCGTCGTTCTTCCTCGGCGTGTCGTTCGTCGTCTTCCTCTACAACGCGATCACGAGCTGGATCCGCGGGCCTCTCGCCGAAGCGAACCCGTGGCACGCGATGACGCTCGAGTGGCAGGTCTCGTCGCCTCCGCCGATCTTCAACTTCGACGAGATCCCGCAGATCGTGGGCGGGCCGTACGAGTACGGCGTCCCGGGCGCGCGGCACGCGGTCTTCAACGGCGCGCGTGAGCACGCGCTCGAGGAGGCGAGGTCGCCGTGAGCCACGTGCTCGTCGTCGCCAACGAGACGATGACCGGGCCGGGCCTGATCTCGGCCGTCGAGAGCCGGCATCCGGATCTCGTCACCGTGCTCGCGCCGATCAGCAACCCGCACGCGGGCTACGTCGTCTACGAGGACACGCGCCGCGCGGCCGCCGGGCGGCGTCTCGAGCGCACGCTGGCGAAGCTGCGCGACGCGGGGATCCCCGCGCACGGGCTCGTCGTCGACTCGGATCCGGCGGACGCGGTGCGCGACGCGATCGCGATGCTCGAGCCGAGGCCGACCCAGATCATCGTCTCGACGCACCCGCAGGAGAAGTCCGGGTGGCTGCGGCGCAAGGTCATCGACCGGGTCCGTGACGCGGCGGGCGGGCTGCCGGTCGAGCACGTCGTCGTCGATTCCGCCAGCGACGGCGGGGAGGCGAACGTGCTCGTGATCGCGAACGAGACGGTCGTCGGCGATCCGCTCCTCGACCGGATCCGCGAGCGCGCGGCGCGCTCTCCGGCGAGCTTCCTGATCATCTGTCCGCAGAGCGACCCGACGAGCGCGGAGCATCCGGAGGCCGAGCGGCGCCTGCGGCGGGCCCTCGCGATCCTGCGCGCCGAGGGGATCGACGCGCACGGCCAGGTGGCGCATCCGGATCCGTACACCGCGGCCATGCAGGCCGTGCACGACGAGCGGGTCGACGAAATCATCGTCTCCACGTTCGCCCCCGAGCGGTCGCCGTGGATGAAGCGGAACCTCGTCCAGCGGCTGCACAACGACACGAAGCTGCCGGTCGAGCACGTCGTGCTGGAAGAGGCGGCCGTTCAGTGAGCGCTCACGCCGAAGCGCATCACGGGCCGCCGGTCGCGAATCAGAGCTCGCGTGTCGACGCGCCGACGCTCGGGATGCTGCTCTTCATCGCGTCGGAGGTCATGCTCTTCGGCTCGTTCTTCACGATCTACTTCTTCGCGCGGGTCGTGGCCGGGCCTGCGGAGTGGCCGCCGCCGCCGTTCGAGCTGCCCGTGTTCGTGGCGGGGATCAACACGGCGATCCTGATCACGTCGAGCTTCACGATGCACTGGGCCCTACAGGCGATCAAACGGGGGAACCGAGCCGGAATGCAGGCCGGCCTCGTGTTGACGGTCGCCCTCGGTCTGACGTTCCTGCTGACGCAGATCCGCGAGTACTCGAGGGTCGGCTTCTCGCCGCAGGACGGCGCGTTCGGGTCGACGTTCTACGGCCTGACGGGGCTGCACGGAGCCCACGTCTTCGTCGGCCTGACGATCCTCACATTCGCGACGATTCGCGCCTTCCGTGGCCATTTCTCGGCGGCCGAGCATCGTGGAGTGGAGATCTCCGGGATCTATTGGCACTTCGTCGACGTAATGTGGATTGTCGTGTACACCACCGTGTACATCCTCTAGCCCGATGATCAACCCGCTGCGCAGCGAAGCCGAGGCCTACCGCTTCCTGCTGCTGACGGTGGGGTACTTCGCGGCGATCGCAATTGCGACGCTGGCGATCGGGACGTGGGCCGGGGTGGTCGTATTCCTGGTGCTCACGGTGGCCGGCGCGGTCTATGTCGTGCGGGCGAGCAGGACCGAGCCGCCGCGGCAGGCGGTTCCCGCTCGACGCGGACGGGGAAACGAGCGGCTGATCCTCGTGATCGCGAACGAGACCGTCGGCGGCGAGCGCCTCCGGGACGAGATCCTGAGCCGCTCCGAGGGCTACGACGAGCAGGTCCTCGTCGTCACGCCGGCGCTGAACTCGCATCTCCGCCACTGGGCCTCTGACGAGGACAACGCCCGGGTGGAGGCGCAGAAGCGTCTCGACGCGAGCCTGGCGCGCCTCCAGGCCGGCGGGATCGACGCGAAGGGCGAGGTCGGCGACGCGGAACCGCTCCAGGCGATGGAGGACGCGCTCCGGCTCTTCGGCGCCGACGAGATCATCATCTCGACGCACCCCGAGGGCCGCTCGCACTGGCTCGAGAAGGGCATCGTCGAATCGGCGCGGGAGCGCTTCGCGGTCCCGATCACGCACGTGGTCGTCGACCTTGCAGCGGAGCACGAAGAAGTCCAAGACCCGAAGCCCAGCTAAGGCTGCGCCTATTTCTGCTGTTTGATGAAGTCGACGAGCTGCTGGGCCTGGTCCTTCGGGACCTGACCCTTCTTGATCACCGAGGTCATGACGCCGGGCTGGTAGCCCTGCACGATGTCCAGGTCCGGGTCGAGGATCGAGTCGAGCAGGTACTTCTCGTCGGCGGTCACCGTCTTGCCATTCGTGAGCTGCACCTTGCTCCCGTAGAGCCCCTTGAAGGTCGGGCCGGTCGACTTCGAGCCGTCGAGCGAGTGGCAGCCCTGGCAGCCGAGCGATGCGTAGAGGCCCTCCCCGCCGGTGCCGCTCACGGCGATTCCCGGGCATGCCTCCTTGTCCGTGCTTGCCGCGCACAGCGCCACGTACGCGGCGACGTCGTCGGCCTGCTGCCCCGTCACGAGATTCGCGGGCATCCCGCTGCCCTTCGTCGGGTACTTGATCTGGTCGCGCACGACGTTCTCGATCGCACTGTGCTTGAAGCCCCCGGCCTTCGACTCGGCGAAGGCGTCGTCGAGGTTCGGGCCCACGGTCCCGCGCGACCCGGCGTCCTTCAGCGTGTGACAGCTCCCGCACTGACCCTCGGCCAGGAAGATCTTCCGTCCGGCATTCGCGTTGCCGCCGCTCGTCGGCCCGCCCGTGCCGCAGCCGGTGGCGACGACGACGATCAACGCTGCGAGGAAAGCGCCGCCGGCTGCCCGCAAGCTACGAGGCGGAGGCGCCGGTCGTGGCCAGAGCCTCGTCGCGAGTCGGATGGATCGTGAAGACGCGGTCGAGCCCGGTGATCTCGAAGATCTTCGTGATGTTGCGGTCGCTGCAGACGAGCGAGAGCCGGCCGTCCTGGACGCGGAGACGCTTGACCCCGCCGACGAGGACTCCGAGCGTCGTCGAGTCGATGAACGTCGTCTTCGTGAAGTCGACGACGACGTCCTTCGCGCCCTTCGCGATCACGTCGAGCAGCTGCTGCTTGAACTCGGGCGCCGTGTAGAGGTCGACCTCGCCGGTCAGCGCGATCACGTACGTCGAGTCGTCGATCTGCTCGGTCTGCACGTCGAAGTTCATGCGCCCCTCCACCGCGCCGGAGTCTAACCCGACGAGGACTGGGCCTTCAGGAACTGGATCTGCTGGCGCGCCTGCTGGGCTTCGGCGCTGCCGGGCGACAGCTTGATGATGCGCCGGTAGGCGTCGAGCGCGACGGAGTTGTTGCGCGACTGGTAGGCGGCGTTGGCGAGGAGGAGCTGGAGCAAGACGTCATTCGGCGTGTTCGCGGCGAGCCGCTGGTAGAGCACGGTCGCCCGCGCGTACGAGGTCTGGAGGCCCGAGTAGAGCTGTGTCAGCTTCTGGTTGGCCGCCGTCGTCAGCTCCGTGTCGATCTTCCCCGGCTGGAGCGCGCGTCCGAGCTGCGAGTTCCCCGGAGGCGAGAACGTCGCGCCGCCGGTGCTCGAGGTCACCTCGTCCTGGATGGCGGCCGCCTGGTCGCGGTCACGGCTCGCCTGGCCCTCGTAGTCGCCGGCCACCGTGCGCATGTACTCGTAGTCGTTCGGGCGCACATTGAGGTACTGCTCGCCGGCGGCGATCGCCTGATCGAGCTTCCCATCCTCGCGGTAGGCGTCGGCCAGCTCCTTGTACGCGACGAGGTCGCCCTTGTCGATCTTCTTCTGCGCGTCGCTCACGGACGGGCCGCTCGTGCCGCCTCCGCCGCCCTGCAGGAGGTCGCCGAGACCCGCGCCGCCTACCCCACTCCCGACGCCGAAGACGACGAAGCCGACTGCGAAGCTGAGCGCGAGGAGGACGAAGACCCACTTGGCCTGGCGCCGCAGCTTCGGGAAGAACATGTCCCCTTCGATCGCGCTGTACTCGGTGCGCCCAGGAGCGGACCGCGCGCGCTCGCGCGGGCGCGGTGCTTTCCGCACAGGGGTCTGGCTGCTGCGTCGTGCTCCGGATCGGGCCACGTACCTAGACTAGCTCGGGTTCGGGGACGTTCGCCCAGTCGAAGCCGTTCCCGAGCTCGAGGAGGCGTCCGCGCGTGGTCTCGTCGCAGAGTGCGCCGGCGATGCCGGCCTCGAATGCGGACCGGGGATCGACTCCGAGCGAGCACGCCGCGCCGTAGTCGCGGGTCAGGTCGGTGTCGAACATTGCGGGGTCGTCGGTCGAGATCGAGCACAGGACCCCGGCCTCGACGAGCGTCGGCAGCGGGTGCTCTGCGAGCGACGCGACTGCGCCCGTCCTGACGTTCGACAGCGGCGAGACGTCGAGCACGACCTGGCGCTCTGCGAGCTCCGCCACGAGCTCCGGATCATCGACGGCGCGGATGCCGTGCCGGATTCGATCGGCCTTCAGCGCGTCGAGAGCGCCGCGAATCGACTCGGGGCCGACGACCTCGCCCGCGTGCGGCACGGAGCCGAGGCCCTCCGACTTCGCCAGCTCGAAGGCCGGCGCGTACGGCTCCGGCGGGAACTGCGCCTCGAGGCCGCCGAGCCCGACGCCCACGACGCCGCGCTCGCGGTACGCGGACGAATGGCGCACGACCTCCTCCGCCGCCTCGCCGCTCGCCCCGCGGTAGATGTCCGGCGTGAGGCGAACCGTGACGCCGTGAAGCTCCGCGGCCGCCTGGGCGCCGTCGCAGTAGCCGGAGAAGATCTCGTCCCAGTCCATGCCCCGCGCGACCCGCTCCGCGGGCGAGAAGATGCCCTCGAGGTAGACGGCGCCGTGCGACGCCGCCTCCCCGGCATAGTCGACGACGACCTGGCGGAAGTCCTCGGCGGTCTGCAGCGCGTTCGTCGTCAGGATCCAGACCTCGATGAAGTGCTCGAAGTCGCAGTACTCGTAGAGCGACGCGAGCCCTTCGACGGAGCCCGCAGGGAGGGCGTAGTCGTTGCGGCGAGCGATCTCGAGCAGCGTCTCCGCACGAACCGTGCCCTCGAGGTGGACGTGGAGCTCGATCTTCGGATACATCACTCGGCGAGCGGCTCGCCGGGCAGGACGCCCTGTCTGGCCCAGCGCTTCTCGAAGAAGACCGCGGCCCAGATCGAGCCTTCGAACAGGAGCAGCACGGGTATCGCTTCCAGCGTCGTCGTCACCAGGTCGACCCCCGGCAGCAGGACGACGATGATGATGCAGATCCCGAGCCCGATCCGCCGGTTCGAGCGCAGGCTCGAGGCGGAGATGATCCCGAGCCGCACCAGCCCGAGGATGAAGATCGGAAGCTCGAACAGGAGCCCGCAGGCGAGGATCGTGACGATCGCGAACGAGTAGTAGTCCTTCGCCCGCACCTGGGCGTTGTAGAGGTCGGAGTCGAAGTTCAAGAGGAACGGGATCGCGGCTGGGAGCACGACCCAGAAGGCGAAGGCCATCCCGATCGCGAGGAGGACGGTCGCGACGATCACGAGGTGGAAGACCGTGCGCTGGTGCTGCTCCTCGAACGCCGGCGCGAGGAACGCCCACAGCTGCCAGACGAGCACCGGGATCGCCAGCGCGATCGCCGCGTAGAACGCGACGTTGAACGACGTCGTGAACGGCTCGGTCGGGGCGAGCGTGATCGGCTTCTGGCCGTCCGGGAGGGGCTTCGAGAGCCAGCCGATGATCGTGTCGCGGAACGCGTACGTGATGATGAAGAGGACGACGACGGCGCCGAGCGAGATGATCAGCCGCGTCCGCAGCTCGTCGAGGTGCTCGACGAGCGACGCTTCCTCACCGTGAGCGAGGCGCCGCGGCAGTCTCGCCATGACCTACGAGACGCTGTCGCGTTCGCGTGGCGGCGGCGCCACGGGCTCATCGTCGGCCGCAGGCGGAAGCTCGTGCGGCTCGTGGTCGTCCTTGCCCGTGACGGAGTCCTTGAACTCACGCATTCCGCGGCCGAGGGAGCGCCCCATCTCGGGGAGCCGCTTCGGCCCGAAGACCACGAGCAAGACGATCAGGATGATGATCGCGCCCTGCCAGCCGATGTTTCCGGGCATGGGCCAAGAGTAGCACTGGCAGCGGCCGGGAAAGGGTTAGCTACGATGGCACATAACGAAGCGAAAACCCGCTTCGGGAAAGGGTTTTGGACCGCACAAAGTGTCGCTGCTGGAACTGAAGGACCTACGCGTTTCGCTCGAGGACGGCACCGAGATCGTCAAGGGCGTCGACCTCTCGGTCAGCCCGGGCGAGATCCACGCGCTGATGGGCCCGAACGGCTCGGGCAAGTCGTCGCTCGCCTACGCGCTGATGGGCCACCCCGCGTACGAGATCACGGGCGGCGAGGCCCTGTTCGAGGGCGAGGACATCGCCGAGATGGGCGCCGACGAGCGCGCGCAGGCGGGGCTCTTTCTCGCGTTCCAGTACCCGCACGCGATCCCGGGCGTCACCGTCACGAGCTTCCTGCGCTCTGCGATCAATGCGATCCGCAAGGCAAAGGCCGGCGGCGACGATGACCCGATTCCGATCCCCGAGTTCCGCAAGGAGCTGCTGGAGGCGATGGAACATCTGAAGATTCCGCGCGAGCTCGCACAGCGCTACCTCAACGACGGGTTCTCCGGCGGCGAGAAGAAGCGCGTCGAGATCCTGCAGATGGCGATGCTGAAGCCGCGGATCGCGGTGCTCGACGAGACCGACTCGGGCCTCGACATCGACGCACTGCGCATCGTCGCGTCGGGCGTCCGCGAGCTCGTCGGCCCCGAAACCGGCGCGCTCGTGATCACGCACTACCAGCGGATCCTCAATCACATCAAGCCAGATTTCGTGCACGTCTTCGTCGACGGGCGTATCGTGGAAGAAGGCGGGCCGGAGCTCGCACACAAGCTCGAAGAGGAGGGCTACGAGGCCTTTCTCCCGGAAGGAGCTGAGGCGTAATCGCCAGCACCGAGACAGAAGTCGTCGCCGGCATCGGCAACGAGTACAAGTACGGATTCCACGCGCCCGAGGATTACTTCTTCAAGTCGGGCCGCGGCCTGACGAAGGAGGTCGTCGAGGCGATTTCCGAACACAAGAACGAGCCGGACTGGATGCGGAAGTTCCGCCTCAAGTCGCTCGAGTACTTCCAGGCGCGTCCGCTCCCGGGCTGGGGCGGCAACCTGACGGGCATCGACTTCGACTCGATCCACTACTACATCCGCCCGACCGAGAAGCAGGCGAAGTCCTGGGAGGACCTGCCGCCCGACATCAAGGACACCTGGGACAAGCTCGGGATCCCCGAGGCGGAGAAGAAGTACCTCGCGGGCGTGGGCGCCCAGTACGAGTCCGAGGTCGTCTACCACAAGCTCAAGGAGGACCTCGAGGCGCAGGGCGTGCTCTTCCTGGACATGGACTCCGGGCTGCGCGAGCACGAGGACCTCGTCAAGGAGTACTTCGGCAAGGTCATCCCGCAGAACGACAACAAGTTCGCGGCTCTGAACTCGGCCGTCTGGTCGGGCGGCTCGTTCATCTACGTGCCGCCGGGCGTCTCGGTCGACATGCCGCTCCAGGCCTACTTCCGCATCAACGCGGAGAACATGGGCCAGTTCGAGCGCACGCTGATCATCGTCGACGAGGGCGCGTACGTGCACTACGTCGAGGGCTGCACGGCGCCGATCTACTCGTCCGACTCGCTGCACTCGGCCGTCGTCGAGATCATCGTCAAGCCGGGCGCGCGTTGCCGCTACACGACGATCCAGAACTGGTCGACCAACGTCTACAACCTCGTCACGAAGCGGGCGGTCGCCTACGACAACGCGACGATGGAGTGGGTCGATGGGAACCTCGGCTCGAAGCTGACGATGAAGTACCCGGCGATCTGGCTGATGGGCGAGGGCGCCCACGGCGAGGTGCTCTCGATCGCGTTCGGCGGCAAGGGCCAGCACCAGGACGCGGGTGGGAAGGCCGTCCACTACGCGCCGCACACGTCGTCGGTGATCACGTCGAAGTCGATCTCGAAGGACGGCGGGCGCGCGTCGTACCGCGGTCTGCTCGAGGTCGCCAAGGGCGCCGTCGGCGCAAAGTCGAAGGTCGTCTGCGACGCGCTGATCCTCGACGAGGACTCGCGCTCGGACACGTACCCGTACATCCGGATCGACGAGTCCGACGTCGACATCGGCCACGAGGCGACGGTCTCGAAGATCGGCGAGGAGCAGCTCTTCTATCTCATGTCGCGCGGCCTGTCCGAAGCGGAGGCGTCGGCGATGGTCGTGTCCGGGTTCGTCGAGCCGATCACGAAGGAGCTCCCGCTCGAGTACGCGGTCGAGATGAACCGCCTGATCCAGCTCCAGATGGAAGGCTCCGTCGGCTGATTAGAGCCACGCACGTCGATTTCATCGCGGTGCCCGTCGAAGACCTCGGGCGTGCAGAGAAGTTCTACGGCGAGACGCTGGGCTTGGCCCGCAACCCGCACGCGTCGGGCGAGCGCTGGGCCGAGTACGAGACGGGGAACCTGACGATCGCGCTGTCCCTGTACGGCGGCGTGCTCGCGCTGCGCGTCGACGACGTGGACGAGGCTCGCGAGGAGCTCGAGCGCGAGGGGACGTCTTTCGCGATGGACACCTTCGACTCGGGCGTGTGCAACGGAGCGCCTTTCGCCGATCCGGACGGCAACCCGATCCAGCTGCACCGCCGCTACGCGCCGAACGAGCCGTTCGAGATCCCGGTGCAGGAGATCGAGCGCACGGACTTCATCGGCGTCAACGTCCGTGACCGCTCGCAGTCGTCCGAGTTCTACGGCGGGTCGCTCGGCCTGACCGCGAATCCGCTCGCGAGCGAGGGTTGGCCCGAGTTCGAGGCGGACAACGTCGGGATGGTGCTCAGCACGCCGGAGCAGAAGGGCGGCGGCGAGTACGAGCCCGAGCTCGGGATCGCGTTCCGGGTCGCCGACGTTGGGCAGACGATGGAGCGGCTCCAGGGCCTCGGCGTCGTGTTCGAGTTCCCGGAGCCGTACGACTCGGGCGTGTGCCACATGGCGTTCTTCTCCGACCCGGACGGCAACGCGCTCATCCTCCACCACCGCTACGCGCCCTACTCCGACGGTTCGCTTCCGTGATGCAGGTAGAGCAGGTCGACTTCGTTTCGGTGCCCACGCGCGACCTGCAGCGCGCCCTCGCGTTCTACCGCGACGTGCTCGGCCTGCCGGAGAGCGAGTACAGCGAAGGCGAGCTCGAGGCCCCGAACGTGACCCTGTCCTTCTGGGCTCCGGAGGCCGACGGCGACGCGTTCGAGGCGAACACGGCCGGGATCGCGTTGCGGGTCGCGGACGTCGAGGCCGCGGTCGAGGAGTTCCGCACTGCAGGCGGCGAGGTGATCGGCATCGAGGACAGCGGTGTCTGCCACATGGGCTTCGTCAAGGATCCGGACGGCAACGTCCTCATCCTCCACCGCCGTTACGCACCGAAGGAGAAGCGTGACCAGGGCTGAGCTCCTCGAGCGTTACCAGGCGCTGCCGCTGCCGACGACGACGGACGAGTCGTGGCGCTTCACCGACCTCAAGGGCTTCGACCCGGACGCCTTCGCCCAAAACGGCCATGCCCCAGGGACAGGCCCTCGGACGATGCTGGAGATCGACGTGTCCGGACTGGCGTCGGTCGACGGACGCGGCGTCGAGATCGTGCGCGCGCCGGACGGGATCCGCTTCGAGCTGCTCGACGAGTCGCATCCGCAGCTGGGTGAGCTCGTCGGCGCGGACGAGAAGTTCGCGGCTCAGAACGCCGCCCAGTGGAAGCACGGCCTGCTCGTCCATGTCCCGAAGGGCGTCGTCCTCGAGCAGCCGCTCTACGTTCGGATTGCCAACCCGCCTGACGGCGAGGCGCTCTTCTGGCGCCTGCTCGTCGTCGCGGAGCCGGGCAGCCGCTTCAGCCTGATCGAGGACCTGTCGGCAGCCGATCCGGGGGTCGCGGGCTATTCGAACGTCGTCGTCGAGCTCTTCGTCGGCCAGGACGCCAAGGTCGAGTACGTCTCGCTTCAGAACCTCGCTCGCGAGACGTGGCACTTCGCCTCGCACCGCGCGCGCGTCGGGCGTGACGCCGAGCTCGACTGGGTCGCCGGCGGGTTCGGCTCGAAGAAGGGCAAGATCCGGATCGAGAACGACCTCGCAGGCCAGGGCGCGACCTCGCGCGTCACCGGCGCCTACTTCGCCGACGGCGACCAGCACCTCGACTACGACACGCTCCAGGAGCACCAGGCGCCGAACACGACGTCCGACTTCGCCTTCAAGGGCGCACTCCGTGACGAGGCGACCGCGGTCTGGCGCGGGATGATCCGCGTCGAGCCCGACGCACAGAAGACGAACGCGTACCAGGAGAACCGAAACCTGCTCCTGTCACCGAAGGCGCACGCGGACTCGATCCCCGGGCTCGAGATCCAGGCGAACGACGTCCGCTGCACGCACGGCGCAACGGTGAGCCAGGTCGACCGCGATCAGCTCTTCTACGCGATGGCGCGTGGCCTCACGCAGTCAGACGCGGAGCGCCTCATCCCCCGCGGCTTCTTCCAGGACGTCCTCGACCGGATCGAGCTCGAGCCGGTCCGAGAAGCCCTCGGCGAAGCGCTCGAGGCTCGAATTCCGCAGGGCTAGCCCGCGACGCCGGCGCCGCGGTAGCACGCCTTGCGGTACGCCTCGTTCTCCGTGGCCCCGTCGCAGAGTGCCTTGCGCTTCCCGGAGTCGCTGCTGAACGAGCCGAGGATCGAGCCGGCGCCGGTCCAGCAGTAGTCCCTCGTGGCCGCCGGCGCCGTGGTGCAGAGCACCTTCGCCCGTCTCGGGCTGACGTCTGTGTAAGTCATGTCCTCAGCGGCTGCGTAGATGCACTCTCGGGCCATGTTCCCGGCGACACGGCAGATCCTCAGGATTCGGGCCGCGTCGAGCCGCGTGTACCCGGACGCGTCCCGGCCCATCGACTGGAAGCAGATGCGCACCCAGTTCTTCTCGCTCTTCCTGCACCACGCAGCGGCCTTCTTCCAGTTGTAGTTCACCTTCGGCAGGATCCGGGCGGTGACGAGGTCGTAGCAGTAGAACTTGTACTTCTCCGCGACCGAGTTGCACGGGTAGATCAGATCCTTCTTCTTCAGCCAGCGAGACACCACGCCGTAGGAGGACTGGTAGTTCTCCATGAAGACCCCGCCGGTGCACCCCGTCGCGTCCCAGCTGTTGGCGAGCTTGTCGCACGTGTGCAGCGAGAGCGGAAGGTCGTAGCCCGTGTAGATCATCAGCCCGTGGCCGAGGCCGTGCACGCACTGATAGGCGATGAACTCGGTCTTGCGAACCACGGGGCCGGCGCAGAACTGTCGAGCCTTGACCCCGAGCTGGCCCTGAGGGACTCCGAGGAACGCACGCTCGAGGATGCCGTGGTAGTAGCCGGACGTGCAGCTCGGCCGGCCCGCGACGAACGCCTGGCCGATGTTCCCGTGGAAGTGGGACAGCGCTCCGGCGCCGATCGCGTGAACAATCCGGTGGCAGTCTCGCTCGATCGGCCCGGGGGTCTTGATGTCCTGGTCGAACTGGTCGAGCGCCGTCTTCGGGCCGTCGTTGTACGAGATGTTCGCGAAGGCCTGCTCATAGCAGTGGAAATCGTCCTGCTTGCAGTCGGCGATCTTCGTGTCGTCCGGCTTGAAGCCTGCGGCCACCGAGCCGCCCATCGTCGAAGAGCGGGTCGCCTCTGAGACGAACTCGGCGAGCTGGCTGATCTGGACCTCGTTCAGCTTCTTCGCGAACGATGGCATCCCGACGCCGCCGTTCTTGACCTGGCGGTCGACCGTCTGCTGATCCGGGCGCAGCTGGTCGAGGTTCGGGCCGACCGTTCCCTTCGACTTCGCGGCGTCGAGGGTGTGGCAGTTGCCGCAGCCCGCGCTGTCGAAGACCTTCGCGCCCGGCAGCGCGGCCGTCGCGGAGGTCGAGTTGTCGCTTCCTCCCTTGCCGCCGCAGCCGGCCAGGACGACGAGCGCGAGGCTCAGCAGAGCCGCGCAGCGAAGAGGCGGTGGACGCACCCGCCACATTCAAGCGGAGGCCCCGACGAGAGTCGAGTCCGAACCGGACTGATAGGACTTTCCCCGACCCGGGGCTACTCTTTGACCCCTGTGGGGGTCGTCGGACAGGAAACCGCACGCGAGTCGCGGCGGGTATGGCTCGGCCGCACGCTGGATGAGCTGACCCCCCTCGGGGCGGTTGCGCTCGGCCTCGCGCTCGGCGCGATCTCCGTGGGGATCTACATCGCCGACGGCTACAGCAAGTCGATGCTCTGGCTCTGGCTCGGGGGTCTCACGTTCGCCGCGATCGGATTCGGGCTGCGCGCGCGCGTCTGGCCCCGGATCGCTCTGCTCGACGTCGGGCTCGCCGCCGGCGCGTCGGCGCTCTGCGCGCCGCTCTACCTGATCGCGATCTACCGCTGGCCCGTCCAGGTCGGCTCCGACGAGATCGCGATCATGCAGGTGTCGAAGCAGTCCGCGAGCATCCCCCACCTCGACCCGTTCGGCGCGAGCTTCTACCTCACGAGGCCCGCGATGCTCTTCATCGTCTGGGGCAAGCTCGGGAACCTGATCGGCGGCATCGACCTCTTCCACATGCGCCTGTTGCACGCGTTCGTCGGCCTGCTCACGGTCGCGGCCTGCTACGTGCTCTTCCGCCTCGTCCGTCTGCCCCGCGGCTGGGCGCTGTTCGCCGCGGTCCTGGTTGGAGCCAGCCACTCGATGTTCATGATCAGCCGCCTGGCCATGCGGGAGAACACGTCGGTGCTCTTCCTCGTGGTCGCGCTCTCGCTGCTGGTGTGGGGCCTGCAGAACGCTCAGGAGCTGGCGACGTTCCTCGGCGGAGTCGTCGCGGGGCTCGGGTTCTACGTCTACGAACCGGGCCGCATTGCGTTTCCGATCTGGATCGTCTTCCTCATCGGCCTGGCCTTGCTCTATCGACAGCGCTTCCCGGGCCGCTCGCTGCTGCGGGCGGCAGCGATCACAACGGCCGGCTTCGTGCTCGTCGCCACCCCGATCGTCTATTCGCAGGCGAAGGTCCCCGGCACACAGCAAACCGCGCAGCAGACAGGGCTCTTCATCTACAACACGGCGCGCGAGGAGCAGAAGACCTGGGTCGCGGCGGACAGCCAGTGGAGCGGCTGGTGGAAGAACGTCAGGCACGGGCTCGGCACGTTCAACGACGGCGTCGTCGACCACAGTTGGACCTACGCGAACTACGGCCACGGGTTCGTCGACCCCTTGACTGGCATCGTGCTGTGGCTCGGCGTCGGGCTCACCGCCGTCGCGCTCGTTCGCAGGCGGGCCGAGCCGGAAGCGCTCCTCATGCTGAGCGGCTTCCTCGTGCTCTGGCTGTCGCTTGCCTTCCTGATCAACAAGGCTCCGAACTACACCCGCCTGCTGGTCACGCTTCCGTTCGTCGCCTACCTCGTGACGCAGGCCGTCCGGTGGCTCGCCGGAAGGTGGCGTTCGCTGCGGTTCGGCCCGCAAGCGGTCGTCGGGGCGTTCGCCGTCGCATTCATCGCGCTCAACCTGTCCATCGCCTGGGACTACATCCAGGACGGACGACGCGCGGGCGAGGCGATCGGGAGCACGGGCCGATACATCGATTCGCACCAGAACATCCCGGGCGAGCATTTCTACGTCGCTTCGAGCGACAGCTCCCCCTACTACGTCTGGGGGGACACGAGCGCGACGAGCGGGCGCATGCAGGCGTTCCTGCCCAAGAGCCAGTTTCCAGGGCTCGTCGATCCCGCGGCGCTCAAGGACTTCCAGGCTGCGCCGCCCTTCTCGCTGTTCATGCGCAGGGAGATCTGGGCCGGCGCCTCCGCCGAGCTGGCCACGCGCTTTCCGCGGGGCCGGCTCCGCAACGTGACGCCTGACGGCGCCCGGGTCGTGCTCGAGGTTCCGTCCTAGCCGGCTAGGCGCCCGCGCCCGACACGCACTGGGCCAGATCGTCGCCCTTCAACGCGAACTGCTCGCAGGCGGCGCGCTTCCCGGCCACGTTCGCGTGCTGGGTGCCCAGGATCGTGCCCATGCCCCAGAAGCAGTAGCCCCGGAACTTCGCGGCCACGATGTCGCAGAACGCCTTCCCGTTCTGGTCGTGCGCGTTGTTGTTCATCACGTCGCGGATCGCGCCGTAGATGCACTCCTTCTCGCCGTTCGCCTTCTCCCCCGCCTGGTGGCAGTAGCTCTTCATCTGCTGCGGGTTGTGCACGGCGGTGCCGGACACGTCGCGGCCCATCGACTGGAAGCAGTACTGCACCCAGCCGGGGTCGCTCTTCCGGCACCAGTCCGCCGTCTTCGTCCAGCTGCCGCCGACGTACGGCAGGATGTGCGAGGTGATCAGCAGGTAGCAGTAGAGCTTGTCCTGCCGCTTCACGAACCTGCTGTTGCATGGGTAGAGGAGGTTCTTCGTGCTCAGCCACTTCGAGTGCAGCCCGAACGACGAGCTCTGGTTCTCCATGAAGACGCCGCCGCTGCACATGACCGAGTCGGTCTCGGTCTTGAGCTTGTGGCAATAGTCGAGCGCCTGGGGTAGGTCGAGGCCCGTATAGAGCATCAGGCCGTGCCCGAGGCCGTGGTTGCACTGGTAGTAGATGAACGCGTTGGCCTCGATGTTCGGGTCCTTGCAGACGGTGCTCGCGATGTCCGCGACCTGGTCGGCTCGGGCTCCGGCGAGCTTCCACTGCAGGAGGCCGTGGTAGTAGCCGGAGCCGCACGTCGCGCTGCCGTCGGCGAATGCCTTGCCGACGTCGCCCTTGAAGTAGAGGAGCCCGCCGGCCCCGATCTTGTGCGAGATCGGGTGGCAGTCGGCGGCGACAGTCGAGTTCGAGGCCGAAAGCCTGTCCAGCTCCTCGAGCGCCTTCTTCGGCCCGTCGTTGTACGCGAGGTTGCCGAAGGCCTGCTCGTAGCAAGTGGTGTCCTGGCAGTCGTCGACCTTCTCGTCGTTCGGCTCGAACGAGATCTTCCCGGCCCGGCCCGTGCCAGCCGCCGTCGAGACGAACGCTGCGACCTGCTGGATCTCGGTCGGCGACAGCTTGTTCTTGAAGGACGGCATGCCGTTGCCGCCGTTCGTGACCTGGCGCTTGACGGTCTGCTCGTTGGGCCGGAGCTCGTCGAGGTTCGGGCCGACCGTGCCCTTGGCGCCGGCCGCCTCCATCGTGTGGCAGCTCGCGCAGCCCGCGCTCGAGAAGACCTTCTCGCCCGGCGAGCCGGCAGCCGTGGTGTCGCCGCTCGCGGAGGAGGACCCCTTGTTTCCTCCACAGCCGGAGACGGCGAGAGCGAGCGCGACGAGGACGAGCGCTGGCGCGGCGACACGACGCATGCTCGGACATTGAAGCGGAAAGCCGTCCGAGTCCGAAACGGGTACCGACAGCCCTGCGCTGCAATATTCAGGCCGTGGCCGGGCTCGAGTATTCGATCGTCATCCCGATCTTCAACGAGGAGGAATCGCTGCCGGAGCTGACGCGGCGCCTCGGCGAGCTGCTCGACCGCCTCGACGGCCCGGCGGAGGTCATCTACGTCGACGACGGGAGCACCGACCGGAGCTACGAGGTCATGCAGGAGGCACACCGGGGCGATTCCCGCTTCAAGCTGATCAGGTTCTCCCGGAACTTCGGGCACGAGATGGCGACGACAGCCGGCCTGGACGCGGCCACGGGAGCGGCGGCGGTCGTCATGGACGCCGATCTCCAGGACCCGCCGGAGCTCGTCCTCGAGCTCGCCGCGCGCTGGCGGGAGGGCTACGACGTCGTCTACGCCGTGCGCGGAGAACGCCCCGGGGAGACGCGTCTCAAGAAGGCGACGTCGAACGCCTACAACCGGGTGCTGCGGCGAATGACGAAGTTCGAGATGCCGCTCAACGTCGGTGACTTCCGCCTCGTCGACCGGCGGGCGCTCGACGCGTTCAGGGCGATGCGCGAGCAGAACCGCTACGTGCGCGGGATGTTCAGCTGGGTCGGCTTCCGCCAGGTCGGAGTCCCGTTCCAGCGGGACGAACGGTTCGCGGGCGAGACGAAGTATCCGCTCGCAAAGCTCTTGGGGCTCGCGATCGACGGAATCGTCAGCTTCTCGGGCTACCCGCTGCGGTTCGCGCTCAACCTCGGCTTCATCGTGGCCGGGTTCTCGTTCCTGCTCGGGATCGTCTTCCTGGTGATGAAGTTCGCCGGCTTCTGGGAGGTGCCCGGCCTGGCGTCGATCGCCGTCTTCGTCGCGTTCCTCGGCGGCATCCAGCTCTTCCTGCTCGGGATCATGGGCGAGTACGTCGCCCGGATTCACGACGAGGTGAAGCGGCGGCCGCTGTACCTCGTCAGCGAGACGCAGGGCCTCGAGCCGCCGTCGTAGGCCGAAAGGCCCAGTACTTGTAGGCGAGGAAGTTCCACGTAAGCGAGGCAAACGTGCCGAGCGCGAAGGCGACCGTCTCGATCGTGAACTTCTCGGAGAAGCCGAGCCCGACGGCCTGCAGGAGGCGGTAGGTGACGGTCCCCGGATACTGGAAGACGCTCGCGAAGAACTGCGTGAGCAGGTTCTGGATCACGAAGACGCCGATCACGGTCGCGATCACGAAGCGAAACGCCTGGCCCGCAACGGCGTCCCGCCGCGAGCGGAACACGAAGCTCCGGTTCAGCGCGAAGCTGACCGCCATGGCGACCACGCTCGACGGGTACTTCGCGACCCAGACCTTCGACAGCGGGATGCTGAAGACGGCCGTCAGCGTGATGAAGACGACGTAGTCGACGACCGTGTTGATCACGCCGACGAGCCCGAAGCGGGCCACCTGGCCGACCGTTTCGCGGTTTCGAGCGCTCACGTCAGCCTGTTTTCGTGCCGGCTCACGACGGACCTCCGAGCAGGTGCGGGCGGTACGATTGATGCATGGCCGTGACGAGCGTGCCGAAGCTCGACGCGCAGAAGCTGCGCGCTGATTTTCCGATCTTCGAGCAGCAGATCCACGGCAAGCCGCTCGCGTACCTCGACTCTGCGGTCTCGACGCACAAGCCGCGCCAGGTACTCGAGAAGCTGACCGAGTTCTACGAGACGTCGTACGCGAACGTGCACCGCGGCGTGTACACGCTCTCGGAGCGGTCGACCGCCGAGTATGAGGGCGCCCGTCAGAAGCTCGCGCAGTTCGTCAACGCGCCGTCGGAGCGCGAGATCGTCTTCGTCCGCGGCGCGACCGAGGGCCTGAACCTCGTCGCCTACGCGTGGGGGCTCGTGAACCTGGAGCCGGGCGACCTCGTCGTCGTCACCGAGCTCGAGCACCACTCGAACTTCGTGCCCTGGCAGTACATGGCCAAGCGCACCGGCGCCACCCTGAAGATGATCGAGCTCGACGACAACGGCGAGCTGGACCTGTCCGTTCTGGACACGATCGCGGGCGAGGGCAGGGTCAAGGTCGTCGCGAACAACCTGGTCTCGAACGCGCTCGGGACGATCAACCCGATCGAGAAGCTCTCCTCCTGGGCGCACGAGCAGGGCGCGATCATGGTCGTCGACGGGGCCCAGGCCGCGCCGCACAAGGCCGTCGACGTGCAGGCGCTCGGCTGCGACTTCTTCGCGTTCTCCTCGCACAAGATGTGCGGCCCGACGAGCGTCGGCGCGCTCTGGGGCAGGCTCGAGCTGCTCGAGGCGATGGAGCCCTTCAACCTCGGCGGGCACATGATCCGCAAGGTGACGTTCGAGGAGACGACCTGGGGCGAGGTGCCCGCGAAGTACGAGGCGGGGACGCAGCCGATCGCGGAGGCGGTCGGGTTCGGCGCCGCGGTCGACTACGTCACCGAGGTCGGCCTCGACTCGATCGAGGCGCACGAGCACGAGCTCGCCGCGTA
>Ga0081540_1000652_pt1 | contig 32754 bp, 28 predicted proteins | sample TabmetS2T1R1_FD_71024 | JGI IMG/M metagenome (GOLD analysis project Ga0081540, IMG submission 71024) | Tabebuia heterophylla rhizosphere microbial communities from the University of Puerto Rico - S2T1R1 | ecosystem: Host-associated > Plants > Roots > Rhizosphere ...
GGTCCCCGCCGACCTCCGAGAGAAACGTGATTGTATTCCTGTCATGACCGTGGTGAATTCACGTCTGTCATGGCAGCCATCAAGTGGCTCGGAACCGGCGCGCCGGGGATCCTCGCGGCGCTCGCCGCCCGGGGAATCGCCCGTGCGGCGGACGCGCCGGTCACGGTGATCCACGGCCGGGACTGGTCCTCGATGGCCAGACCCTCCGGCGCCTGGGTGTGGCTCTGCCCGGGCGCGGTGAGCAGGGCGGATCGACGCGCCGCCACGCTCGCCGGGTGCTACGCGGTGGTGGACGCCCGCGCCGCCGACGCGTCGAAGCTGCTCGCGAGCCGGGTGCTCGAGCTCTCCGAGCCTGTTCCCCTCCCCTCCCGGGACCCGGACGTGGTCGCGGAGAGCACCGCGACCCGCGCCGTGCTCCGTCAGGTGGCCCAGGCGGCTCGGACCTCGATGCCGGTGCTCCTCACCGGCGAGACCGGAACCGGCAAGGAGGTGGCGGCGCGGCTGCTCCACGCCTGGTCCGGGCGACCGGGGCGCTTCGTGCCCATCAACTGCGCGGCCATCCCCAACGAGCTGATGGAGGGCGAGCTCTTCGGCTTCGCCCGAGGAGCGTTCTCCGGCGCGGTGCACGAGCACGAGGGACTGGTCTCCGCGGCTGCCGGGGGAACGGTGTTCCTGGACGAGATCGACGACACGCCGCACGCGCTGCAGGTCAAGCTGCTTCGGGTCCTCGAGGACCGGGTGGTGACTCGCCTGGGCGACACCACGCCGCGCACCGTGGACTTCCGGCTGGTGGCGGCGACCAACCGCGACCTCCGGCCTCTGATCGAGGCCGGCAGCTTCGGCGGAGACCTGTACGAGCGCCTGGCCATCGTGAGCATCGAGCTTCCGCCGCTCCGCGAGCGCCGGGAGGACATCCCGCGGCTGGTGGAGCACTTCGTCGAGCGCTTCTACCGGGATGAGCCGGCCGCGGCGGAGCGAGGACGGGTGCGGACCATCTCCGCCGAGGCGATGGAGGCGCTCACTGGCCATCGCTGGCCGGGGAACGTGCGCGAGCTGCGAAACGTCGTCTTCGGCGCGCTGGTCGGGAAGCGAGCCGGGACGGAGCTGTTGCTCTCGGATCTTCCCCGGCGTCTGCTCGGCGGACGCGAGAACGGCGCGCATGGCGTGATCGACGCGGCCGCCCTGGACCGGGCGCTGGGAAGCGGCGCGTTCGACCTCCGCGCCGAGAAGGAGCGACTGGAGCGCCTTGCACTCGAGCAGGCGCTGGCGCTCGCCAGCGGAAACGCGGCCCGAGCGGCCGAGCTGCTCGGCGCCGTCGGGCGCGGCGAGGCCTCGGACCCGGGGAGCACCGTGCGGGCGATGATGCGCCGGCTGGGGGTCAGAGCCAGGAAGGCTCGGGGGAGGCGCGCTCCCCGGTCGTAGCTACGGCTTCCCGCAGAGCGGGGGGCACGGACAGCGGATGCACTGGACCGTCCTGCACGCCTCGCCCGGCGGGCAGTCCGCGGACGTCCTGCAGCCGGGGACGCAGCTCGACTGCTTGCCGCAGGCGACGCAGACCTGACCTGTGCCGCAGTCCGTGTCCGTGCGACACCCCCCGTCGCCGGAGGACGGCTGCGGCGGCGTCCCCGCCTCGTCTCGAGCGGAGACCACCGGCGGGGAAGTCGGCGGCGGAGGTGCCGGGACCTCGCTGGCAGCGCACCCTGCGAGGAGGGTGAGGACGAGCATGCGCGCCACGGTGCTGGCCATCGTCCACCTCCCGACGCAGGAGACGGTACCGCGTGTTCGGCGTCCCGGCCATGCCTGTGCCCTGGCTGGCAGGTATGCGATGTGAATCCGGACGAGGGGCAGTGCGTCGTGGCGAGCCGAGGAGGAGTCATGGTCCGGAGAAGCTGGTGGTTGGCGGCGGGACTGGCGTTCGGCTGTGCCAGCTCCGCGGAGAGCTCCCGTCCCTCGCCCGACGCCTCGGTGCCCGTCGCTGCCCAGGCTCTGGCCGCTCCGGAGGAACGCACGCTGCCGGACGCCGGGCTCACCTTGCAGCCCATGGCGCCGCCCGCCGCAGGAGCCATCCCGGATCAGCGTCTCGAATACCCGGACTCGACCCCGGCCGCCGGAGCCGCTGGGTTCCGGGAAGTGCAGAACGACGCGCCGCCGCCGAAGAAGACCGGCCTCAAGATCTCGGACCGTCCCTACTCGGCCGTCCCGCCCAAGCCGGACGCGCAAGGGAAGATGCCGGTTCCGAAGCGGGATCCCAACGCGCCCACCGTCCCCGTGCAGCCCAAGGGTCCCGCCAGCACGAACGCCCCGCCCGCGGACCGCTGAGCGGTCCCGGGACGGGGCGTCCATACCGATGCCCGGGCCCCGGAAGGTGCAGCTCCCGGGGCCCGTCGCCTCTCAGACCAACCGACGGCGTCGCGCGAGCAGGAACGCTCCGACGAGCAGCAGGCCGAGCGTCGAGGTCGGCGTCGCGGTGGAGCTGCAGCCGCCGTCGTCCTTCTTGTTGACCGTCACCGACTTGGTCGCGCTGCCGGTCAGCCCCTTGGAGTCGGTGACCGTCAGCGAGATGGTCACCGACCCGGTGCTGGAGGGCGCGGTGAACGTCGTGTTCGCGGACGTCGTGCTGCTGAACGTGCCCGACGGACCGGCGGTCTGGCTCCACTTGTAGGTGATCGTGTCTCCATCGGGATCAGAAGACCCGCTGCCGTTCAGCGACAGCGAGGCACCGGTGTCGACCGAGTCATTTCCGGTGATCGCCGCCACCGGGGGCCTGTTCACGTCCTGGACCAGGACGTGGGTGGTCGCGCTCTTGGTCCCGTTCTGGCCGGTCGCGTCGAGGCGGAAGGTCAGCTCGGTATCGGCCGTCACCTCGGGTGCGGTGAACGTCGGGGTCAAGCTCGCCGGATCGCTGAGCGTGACCGCCGGTCCTGACGTCTGGGTCCACTGCACCGTCACCGTCTCGACGACGAGGTCAGGCGCGCTTCCATGCAGCGTCGCCTGCGTCCGCTCGGGGACCGTCTGGTCCGGACCGGCGTCCGCGATCGGCACGCAGAGCGCTCGATCCTCCACGTCGGTGAGGAACGGATGGTTGGTGATGCCGGTCAGCGCGACGGTGTCCAGCTCGTACAGGAATTGCGGATCGAACTCGAACCAGCCGTAGCCGTACCGGAACCGGATCAGCACCGTCTTCCCGGCGAATGCGCCGTGGAAGTTCACGCTCACGTCGTCGAAGCCGTCGGCGTCACCCGGGTCGAGGAGCGCCGGGTTTGCGCCGGTGAACGCATCCCGTCCCTCCAGCGGGTTGATCTGGTTCGGCGTGGTCCCGGCCGGAGCGGTCGGGATGACGTCGCTGTAACCGTTGGTGATCTCCACCCCGGCGACATCCTTCATGTCGGTCCAGGTCGCGCCTCCGTCATCGGAGATCTCCACCACCACCCCGCCCGTCGGGTCGGCGGCGAGCCCACCCGCCCGGGGGAAGTCGACGTAGAGGTTCTGGAACGCGAGGGTGAAGTCTCCGGTCGCAGCGACCTCGATCGGGGGAGTGACGATCGATTCGTCGGCCTGGACGTTGGTTGCGCCCTGGTACGACGTCCCGTCGGGTGAGTTGCCGCCGCCGTCGTTGACGTGGAACCAGACCGTGCCCGGCGGGGGCTGCATCGTGTGCGGTCCGACGATGATGCTCCAGTTCGAGCCCAGGGTACTGAAGGTGTCGGTGTCAGTCCCGGGCGTCTCGTCGAGGTTGGCGACCACGGCGGGGAACGCCTGGCTCTGCGTCGCGCTCCCTCCGGTGCCCACCGTTCCGTTGACCTCCACCGATACCTGGTAGCTCGTGCCGGTGAAGCTCTGGTCCAGGTGGATCGGGATGTTCACCGTACCCACCGCCCCTGGCGCGATGTCTGCGAAGGTCGCGGGGTTCGGATTCCCGAAGGTGATCGCGGCGGTGGTGCTGGCGCCCGTGGCGGTGACGCCGGTCAGCGTGTGCTGCCCGATATTGCGGACGGTCACCGCCAGCACGCCGGTCTCGTCCGGATCGAGGATGCCGTCACCGTCGCAGTTGGTGTCCCCGTCGAGGACCGCCACCGACTCGATGCGGTAGTTGTCGCCCCAGTCGAAGCTCTCGGTCAGGTCGCCGTTGGTCGGGTCCCCGCGGTCGGGAGCAATCGCGCCGATGCCCAGGCCGCGGTCGGCGAACGCCTTACCGAAGCGATCGTAGTCCTCCATGCTGTTCGCGGCGACCACCTGCAGCAGCGCATCCCGGGCCTCGACGAAGGTCGGGAAGGCCGGCGTCACCTTGTAGGAGGCCACGATGTAGTCCTTCATCGTGTTCTGGGCCTCCGCGAACGGATGGTTCTGGAGCATGGTGACGTAGCAGTCGAAGAGCATCGCCGCCCAGATCTCGCCGGTGGCGTGCACCTCGGCCGGGTTATCGGCCGCCGTGCCCAGGAAGGGGAAGCTCACCGTGGACCCATCGACCGCCTCGCCGATGTACTTGAAGGTGGTGTGGTTCTTCGTCGGGTCGGCGGAGTAGGTCGCCCGCCGGATGCCGTACCACCGCTCGTCGTCGTTGAAGGTGAACGAGGCGTAGTTGCCGACGCCGTAGGCGCCGAGCCAGTTGGCGCTGTTGGGCTTGGTGTCGTCTCCCTCGCGGACCATGAACAGCAGGGCGTGGAAGTCGGACCAGCCCTCGCCCATGCCGGCGCCTTGCTGCGAGTCCTGCGCTCCGGCGGCGATCAGGCGGTGCTGGATGTAGTGGCCCCACTCGTGAGCGACGATGCCCTGGTCCAGCGCGCCATCGAGGTCCTTGGCGGCGCGAGACATGTGGGCGGTCACCGGGCCGCCGTCGACCGCCGTGGCCAGCGCCTGGCCGTGGGTGAAGTCGATGATGATGTTTCCGATCGTGTTCTCCGGGGTCGGCGCACCGAAGCCTCCGCCGAACGCCCCGTTGGTGGCGTTCCAGATCAGGATGCCGATCGCCCCGGCGGCGATGCCGTTGTGCGCCTTCACGTCGAAGGTGCAGGTGCCGCGGTCGATGAGGACGATCTTTCCTGCCACGTCGGCGGCGTTGGTCAGCGGGCCGCAGCCGTTGTGCGGGACGGCGCGGACGACTGTTCCGTTCACGTCGAAGTTGCGCGCACCCTGGGACATCGGCTTGAAGAAGCCGTCGGCCTGCGTGCCCAGCCCGACGTCCGGGGTGGTGGTGAGCACCGTCTGATCGGAAGGCCCGTCGAACACGTACATCTGCATGCGGGGCGGCGAGCCGTCGGCCGGGGTCCACATGTTGGCGTTGTCCACGCCGCTGAAGTCGTTGGTCTCGGCGAAGATCGGGTCCTGGTCACCGCCCGCGGGGCCGCGACCGTAGTTGTCCATCTGGGCGTTGCCCGACGCCTCGTTGAATCCGTTGTCGTAGTACCAGTCGTGGAGCCAGTTCACCATGTAGAAGAGCTGGGTGATCGCGGCCTTGTTCTGCTCGACCGACGTGTTCGCCCCGTCGGCGTCGGACCAGGCGTAATGGAAGGTGTTCGCAGTCGAGGTGTTCGCGGTGTAATCCGGACCCGGGCTCGGCTGGAGCCCGTCCTCGCCGGCCAGGTCGGCATAGGCGTGGACGTTGTTGCCCACCGTCTCGGTGGCGCCGTCGGGAAGCCATGGGTCGTTGGTGCTGATGGGGCCGCTGATCAGCGACACGTCGTTGCGTGCCGCGGCGGCGGGAATGACGTAGGGCGGCTCGGGCGTAGCGCCGGGGGCGGGCGACTCACTGTTGCCCACCGGTGAGATGTAGGGCTGCTTGGTGCCACCGGTATCGGCCCAGACCTGGTAGGTGAAGGGCGTGGCGTGCGCGGAGAGGTTGCTGCGGACCAGCACGCTGCTGTCGCGGCCGGAGATGACGTAGCCGTAGTAATCGAGCGAACGGGCCACCGGGTCCAGCGAGGCGACCTCGACGTAGTACGCGGGCTCCAGTCCACCGGGGCGGTGGAAGAGAACCTGGCGCGCGCGGCCCGGGAAGGCCAGCGGCGACGGCGTGGAGACTCCGGCCCGGAGGCTGACCCCGTGGTAGTCGCCCCGCACCACGCCGTTCTCGGCGAAGGCGCCGGCGCCCAGCGGAGTTCCGGTCATGTCGGCATAGGCCGCGGCGACCGCGGCGGAGTGGCCGATCGAGAAGGAAGCCACGGAGGCGCGAGCGCGGAAGCTCGAGCCCGCGGTGAAGCTGGACGCCGAGTCCGGCGTGGAGATGTAGCCGGTCATTCCCACCAGCCGCAGCTTGCGGTCCATCACCACGTTGAGCTGCTCGCCCCAGACCTCGATACCGCCGGGACGGGAGACGAACTTGACGATGATCGCTCCGCGCCCGGTGTCGTGGACGTGCGACACCACCGCCGCGTCCACCTCGCTCGAGCGCAGGAAGTACGCGCCGGCGTTCGTCCGGAGGTGCTCACGCGCGGCGTCGACCGGGGTCTTCGCCAGCGGCACCGCACCCTTCCCGGTGTAAGCGGCGCGGAGGATGGTGGGGAGCCCGAAGCGCGGCTCCGAGGCCTTCGCCGATACCTGACGCGAAAGTCGGTGGTTGACCGCCTTCAGTCCCGAGGTCGAGCCGACCTTGGACGGAGAAAAGACCTGGTGGTAGTTCGGCAGGCTCCGGGCGCTTGAGACCCCGGAGACGACGAGTGCCAGGCCAAGGGCCCAGCGCATGCGTGGGGACATGTTGGACTTCCTCAGATGGGTGGTGGGACGGACGAGGCGGGCGCGGAGGCTCGACCACGTGGGGAAATGACAAGCCGCAATGGCCGACCGTTCTCGCGAACGTCGAACACAACGCCCCAAGTGGGTCCCCTCCCGCTTCTCGGTTGCGAGAGACGGTAGAGGTGCCACTCACCGGTAATCAAGAAGGTTCGTACAAATTTCGGCGAGCCGGCCCGGACACCGATCGGGCCCGGCGTTGCGTTCGGCAGCAGCGAAAATCCCGGGTGGGTCTCCCTCGACTCCGAAGACTCACCCGATGCAATTTCCTTCAACGCCCCTTCGTACAGGGAGCAGGCCACCGGGCACCGGTGCCCGTTTGCGGGACGCTGGAAGTCCCTTGACCTCGCAACGATCAGCCCCGCGGCCCGCGCCGGCGCTCTCCCCGGGACGCGCTCAGAGGCCCAGGTACGCCTCCCGGATGCTGGGGTCGGAGATGAGCTGGGCCGCCGCGCCCTCCTTGACCAGCTTCCCGTGCTCGATGACGTAGCCCCGGTCGGAGATCTCCAGCCCCTCCATCACCTTCTGCTCGACGATCATCACCGTCACGCTCTTGGCGATCTCCCGCACCGCGGCAAGCGTCTGCTCGGTCAGCTTGGGAGAGAGTCCCAGGGAGGGCTCGTCGAGCATCAGGAGCTTCGGCTCGGACATCAGGGCCCGGCTGATGGCCACCATCTGCTGCTCGCCACCGGAGAGCGTGCCCGCGAGCTGCCGCTTCCGCTCGCCGAGCCGGGGGAAGAGCGCGTACATCCGCTCGAGGTTCGGCGCCCGGTGCGCCCGGGCCCGGGGCAGCTGCGAGCCGAGGTAGAGGTTCTCCTCCACCGTCATCTCCGGGAACAGCTGCCGCCCCTCGGGCACGTGGGCGATGCCCAGGTCCACGATGGTGTCCGGGGGCGTCCGGGTGATGTCCTTCCCCTCGAAGTGCACCGTCCCCGCGCGAGGACGGAGCAGCCCGGAGATGACCCGGAGGCAGGTGGTCTTCCCCGCTCCGTTGCCTCCGAGGAGGGCCAGCACCTCGTTGGGCCGGACCTCGAAGCTCACGCCGAAGAGGGCCTGGAAGTCGCCGTAGAAGGCGGTGACGTCCTTCAGCTGGAGCAGGGGTGCGGTCATTGCTTCGCCCCCGCCACGAACTTCGAGCCCAGGTAGGCCTCCACCACCTTCGGGTCGTGCACCACCTCGGCCGGGGGCCCCTCGGCGATCTTCCGCCCCTGGTCCAGCACCACCACCCGCGAGGCCAGCGACATCACGATACGCATGATGTGCTCGACGCCGCCCACGCTGGTGATGCCGAACTCGCGGAGGCGGCGGATGAGACCGACCACCTCCTCGCCCTCCCTCGGGTTCAGGCCGGCCATCACCTCGTCCAGGAGGAGGAGCTTGGCCCCGGTGCCGATCGCCCGCGCCACCTCCAGGAGCTTGCGCTGGGCGAGGGGTAGCCCGCTCGCCAGCTGGTCCGCTCGCGAGCGGAGCCCCATGAACTCCAGCACCTGGTCCGCGCGGTCCGCCGCGTCCTTCCGCCGGGGATTCTGGAGGAAGGTCCCCAGCATCACGTTCTCGCGCACGGTGAGCGCCGGCAGCGGCTGCACCACCTGGAAGGTGCGCCCGATGCCCAGGCGCGTCGCCTGGTACGGCTCGCCCCCGGTGATGTCCTGGCCGGCGTAGCGGATGGTCCCCGCATCCGGCTTCACGAAGCCGGTGATGAGGTTGAAGACGGTGGTCTTCCCCGCCCCGTTCGGGCCGATGAGGAAGACGATCTCTCCCTCGTCGACGTGGAAGCTCACGTCGTTGGTCGCCAGCAAGCCGCCGAAGCGCTTGCTCACCTTCTCGAACTCGAGGATCCGCGCCATCGCCAGTCCTCAGCCCTGCACCGAGCCGATCGGTCCGGATTCCCGGCGGAACCGCTTCCGACCCTCGAAGAGCGAGATCACCCCGCCGGGGAGGAAGATCACCACCACGATCAGGAGCCCGCCGTAGACCACCAGATGGGTGTGCTCGAAGTAGGTCTTGAAGATCTCCGAGGTGAGGGTGAGGACGATGCTGCCCAGGATTGGCCCCCACACGGTCGCCGCTCCGCCGAGCATCGCGATCAGCGCCGCCTGGACGGAGATCTCGATGGTGAGAACGGTGTCCGGACCGACGAAGCTGAAGTAGCTCGCGTACATGCTCCCCGCCAGGGCGGTGAACACGGCGCTGGGAAGGAGGGCCAGCAGCTTCTCCCGCGAGGGGTTCACGCCCACCGCCATCGCGGTGTTCTCGTTCTCGCGAATGGCGCGTAGCCGGTAGCCGAAGCGGGAGTTGTGGATCCAGGTCGACAGGGCGAACGCTGCGCCCAGGAGCGGGACCGCCCCCCAGAAGAACTTCCCGTCCAGCTGCGGCGCCTGGAAGAGCAGCGGCGCATTGGTCCCCACCGCGCCGTGGGTGAGCTGGTCCTGGTTCTGCACCAGCACCCGGATGATCTCCGCCGCGGCGATGGTGGAGAGCGCGAAGTACGGCCCCCTGAGCCGGAAGGTGATGCTCCCGATGATCAGAGCGCCGACGGCGGCGAGCAGCGCGCCCAGGATCACCCCCAGCCAGGGATTCCATCCGATCCGCTCGGTGGAGAGGGTCATCGCGTAGGCGCCGATGCCGAAGTACGCCACGTGCCCGAGGCTCAGCTGGCCGGCGTACCCACCGATGAAGTTCCAGGCCATCCCCAGGACGGCGAAGATCACCACCCGGAAGATCAGCTGCAGCACGTAGCCGTCGGTGATCCACAGCGGCATGCTGAGGAGCACCGCGAAGAACAGCGCCGTCGGCCACCACTTCGGCAGACGCTTCATGCCTTCCCCCCGAAGAGCCCCTGCGGCCGGAAGAGCAGCACCAGGAGGAAGATGACGAAGTTCACGACCTCGGCGTAGCGATCGGCCCAGGTGTAGGCCGTGAACTGCTCGGCCACCCCGAGGAGCAGCCCACCCAGGGCCGCGCCCTGCACGCTCCCCATCCCCCCCAGCACCACGATGACGAAGGACTTGAGGGTGTAGGGCGCCCCCACCGTCGGATTGGTCCAGAAGATCGGCAGGAGCAAGGCCCCGGCGATGCCCGCGCAGGCGACGCCCAGTCCAAAGGTGATGGCGCTCACCCGCTCCACCCGGATTCCCATCAGCGGGGCGACGCTGCGGTTCTGGGCCACCGCGCGGATGGCGCGGCCCATCTCGGTCCTCCCCAGGAACTGGGTGAGCGCGATGACCAGCAGCAGCGACACCGCGAAGGACAGGATGTAGCCCACGCTGAAGTGCAGCGAGCCGAACCCGGTGATGCGGTTCGCGACCGGGAGGTTGATCTGCCGGTAGTCGGCCCCGAAGACCAGCTGGGCCAGGCCGACCAGGGCGAGGCTGATTCCCTCGGTGAGGAGGATCTGCAGGAAGTCGTTCGCCCCCATCACCCGGCGGACCAGCACGCGGTAGATGCCCACCGCGAACAGGAAGAGCACCGCACCCCAGAGCGGAAAGAAGAGGTAGGGGTTCAGGCCGAGCAGGACCCAGCCGTAGTAGCTGAGGTACGTCCCGAGCATCAGAAAGGCGCCGTGCGCGAAGTTCACCAGGCGCATGACGCCGAAGATCAGCGCCATCCCGCTGGCGATCAGCGCGTAGACGCCCCCCACCAGCAGGCCGTTGAGGAAGGCCTGCACGAACGCCACGTCAGCGCTCGCTCCACTTCGGGGTGGGGAGGACCGGATCTGCCGTCGCCTCGCTCTTGGGATGGACGATCTGGTACTGCCCCTTCTGGACCTGAGTCACCAGGACCGGGTGGAGGTTCTGCCCCCGGGCGTCGAACTTCACCGGGCCGAAGGTGGTCTCCGGGATGTTGATGTCCTTGAGGGCGTCCCGGATCGCCGTCGAGTCCCACTTGCCGGCTTTCCTCACCGCCTCGGCCATCACCTTCAGCGCGGTGTAGGCCTGCACGGCGTGGTAGGCGGGCACCGAGCCGTAGCGCGCCTGGAACTTCTTCGCGAACTCGGCGCTCCCCGGCCACTTCGACTCCGGCATCCACTGGGTCACGCTGAAGGTGAACTCGGCGTCCTTGCCCGCGCCCTTGTCCGCGGTCGGAAACTCCGGCGTGCTGAAGCCCGTGCCGGCGGCGGTGAAGAAGCGGGGGTTGAGCTCCACCTGCCGCGACTGGTGCATCAGGCTGGTCGCGTCCAGCAGGTAGCTCGCGAAGTAGATGGCGTCGGGGCTCTTCTCCTTCACCTTCTCCAGCATCGCGGTGTAGCTGGGTGACTTGGCGGTGTACGACTCGTCCGCGACGATCGGGATGTGGGCGTCGGTGGCGGCCTTCTTCATCGCCGCACCGTTGGCCTGCCCGAAGTTGGTGTTCTCGTAGACGATCGCCACGCTCTTCGGCTGCCCGGCGTCCTTCCAGAAGCTCACCATCGCGTTGGCGTAGTCCGTCGCCCCCGAGCAGAGCCGGAAGCTCCATCCCTGGGTGTTGTCGAGGACGTTGTCCGCGGTGGCGGTGGGCATGAGGAGCGGCACTCCCCGGCGGGCCACCAGCGGAACGATGGCCTTGGTGCTCTCCGACGAGTACGAGCCGATGAGCGCGCTCACCTTGTCCTGGTCCACCAGCTTCGCCACGCCCTGGGCCGCGATGTCCGCCTTGCTCTGATCGTCGTACTTCACGATCTCCAGCGGCTTTCCGAGCACACCGCCCGAGGCGTTGATCTCCTCGAGGGCGATGTCGAAGCCGCGGTCGTGTGCCTGACCGAAGGCCTGCTGGCTACCGGTCAGCGCGGTGATGATGCCGATCCGGCCGGGCTTGTTCTGCTGACATGCCCCGAGGAACACCACCGCGACGGCGAGGAAGAAACGACGCATCGGTGCACGCCTCCTCTGCTCCAGGTCCCGTCGCGATAGGTCACGCCGTCGTTCCGTACCAGCGAAAAAGAGAGGCAAATCGGGGATCCGCGCCCTCGACAACGTCGGGACCCTCGGCCGCGCCGTGCGTGACGCCCTGCGTCGTTCCCCCTGGCCCCGGGGCGGCGCCTCGCGTCTTCCCGGGAACACTCCACGGAGTTTCGCCTGTCGCTCAACGTCTGTGGACCGTCCGTGTCTGGACGAAGGCCCGTGCCCGGGCGAAAGAGAGATCGCCTCGAGCAACAGGGAGATGCGAGTGCCGACGCCGTCGAAGAGGACTTCCAGTATCGCCACCGAGACCCGCGAGCAAACCGAGACTCGCCCGTCCACCGACCCAATCGCCGAGTCGCGTCGTCCCGCGCCACGACCCGCCCCGGCCCCACGCACCTCACGCGGTGCGTCCGCCATCCCTCCACCGCGCAAGACCGAGCTGCACCGGGTGGCGCCCGCCCCGAGGCCACTGCCCACCCACGAGCAGATTGCCCGCCGGGCCTACGAGATCTGGGTCCAGAGCGGCTACCTCGATGGCCGGGACGCGGAGAACTGGGCGCAGGCCGAGCGCGAGCTGTGCACCGGGTGCGCCGCGCAGCAGAGCTCAGCGCAGCAGGCCTGACCGGGCCTTCCGGAGCTGCGCGAAGATCCGTTCGGCCTCCAGCACGCTGCGCATCGCCAGCCCGCACGCCGGCGTGGTGACGAAGTGACGGAGCGCCTCGGGCCGGTCCGGCAGTACCGCCGCGAAGGAGGTCTCCACCGCGCGCGCCAGCTCCTCCGGATTGCCCTCCTCGCCCAGATCGGTCGGGACGAGCCCCAGGGAGAACGCCGCGCCGCGGTCGAGGAAGCGCCGCACCGCGTCCGGCTCCTCGAGGACCGCGTCCAGCGACAGCCGCACGTCGAAGGACAGGAGATCTACCCCCAGGTCCAGCAGCGCGCTCCACTGCGTGTTCCCGCAGCAGTGGATGCCCACCAGCGCGCCCTGCTGCCGGAGGGCCGCCACCAGCAGCCGCAGCTCGGTCAGGACCGCGAGGTGCGCGGGGTCGGTGCTGTCCAGCGCGTAGAGGCCGGGCTCGTCGAGATAGAAGAGCGCCGTCGCCCCGGTGGCGCGCACCGCCTGGACCAGCGCCAGCGAGCGGACCAGCAGGAGCCGGAACACCTGCGCGTCGAGGCCAGGGTGGCTGGAGAGGGGTTCTCCGGTCGACAGGCGCGAGCTCCAGCGCACCGTGGCCGGCCCGGCGAGCTGCACCTTGGCGAAGGCGAGCTTCCGCTCCCGGACTTCCCAGAGGAACGGCCGGAGCGCCCGAGCGGCGGCCACCCCGGGGAGGAACGCCGAGGCATCGCCGCTCCGGACTGCCGCCTCGATGCGAGCGTCCAGCGCCGCGCGACCGGCCTCCCAGAGGCCGAGCTCGACCGTGCATGCGCCGTCGTCGCCCGCCTCGAGCCCGGGGAGACCCTCCAGGGCGGCGGGCACCATCAGCTCGGCGGGGTTCTGCGCCGGCAGCTGGGGGAGGTACGGCACGTCCACCGCCAGCGCCATCTGCAGCGCCAGCTCCATCTGGGTGTGCGGCAGGCTCCCGATGCCGGTGATGGCGCCGCGCGGGAGCAGAGAGAGTGCAGCTCGGACGTCGGGCATCAATGCTCCGACCTAAATGTGGTGAGCACTAGCTCACCGAGAAGTAGTACGCGTCCGGATGGTGGAAGACCAGCGCCGAGACCGACGCCTCGGGTTCCATCATGCAGCCCTCGGTGAGCGTCACCCCGATGTCCTCGGGGCGGAGCGCCGCGAAGAGCTGGTTCTGATCCTCCAGGCGCGGGCAGGCGGGATACCCGAACGAGTAGCGCTTGCCGGGGTACTCGGCCCGGAAGCGCTCCAGCATCGTCAGGTCCGGCCGGTCCGGCGCGCCCCACATGCTGCGGATGCGGGAGTGGAGCAGCTCCGCGTACGCCTCGGCGGTCTCCAGCGCCAGCGCCTGGGCGCCGTGCATCTTCACGAAGTCGCCGGAGGCCTTGAAGCGCTCCGAGAGCTCGCGGATGCCCTTCCCCGCCGTCACCACGAAGAGGGAGAGATTGTCGGTGGGGCGGCCGCCCTCGAGTGGGCGCACGAAGTCCGAGAGACAGATGCCGCCCGGGCGTGCCTGGCGCTGGAACTCGAACGACGTCACCTCGGCGCCGGTCTGACCGTCGAAGAGGACGATGCGGTTCCCGTCGGACCCCGCGCGGTAGAAGCGGAAGACCGCCCTCGCCTCCATCCCCGTCTCGAGGAGCTCGCCCTTCAAGGCGTCGAGCGTCTCCTTCAGGGCAAGGGCCTTCCGGCCATCCTCGGAGTCCGCCAGCTTCGCCTCAGCCGGCGTGTCGAGCGCGCGAGCCGCCGAGCCCTTCACCCCGAAGTGACGCCCGTAGAGCATCACCGGGTTCACGAACCGCCAGATCTGCTCCAGCGGCGTGTTGGAGAGGACGTGCCGCTCCCAGTCCGGCGGAGCCGGCACCGACTCGAGGATCCGCACCTCGTGCGACCGGGTGGCGGGCGCGGCGGGAATCGGCGCCGGACGATTGGCGGTCTCCTGCGCCAGCTTCTCCCGGCGGACCCGCAGCTCCTCGTCGAGCCGGCTCAGGCCGCCCGGCTCCACGATCTGCTTGGCGAGATCGAGCCCGCTCATCGCGTCCTGCGCGTAGGCCACCGTGCCCGAGTAGGCGGGGGCGATGGAGCGGTCGACGAAGTTGCGAGAGAGCGCCGCGCCGCCCACCAGGACCGGGACCTTCACCCCGGCCCGCGAGAGGTCCTCGGCGGTGGACACCATCTGGTGGGCGCTCTTCACCAGCAGACCGGACAGCCCGAGGATGTCCGGGTGGTGCTCGCGCACCGCCGCCACCAGCTGCTCGGGCGGAACCTTGATCCCGAGGTTGACCACCTGGAAGCCGTTGTTGGCGAAGATGATCTCCACCAGGTTCTTGCCGATGTCGTGGACGTCGCCCTTCACCGTGGCCAGGACCACCTTCCCGCGCATCGCGGTGGAGGCCTTGTCCATGTGCGGCTCGAGGTAGCTCACCGCCGCCTTCATCACCTCGGCGCTCTGCAGCACCTCGGCGACGATGAGCTCGTTCTTCCCGAAGAGGCGGCCGACCTCGTCCATGCCGGCCATCAGCGGGCCGTTGATGATCTCCAGCGGCTTCTTCGTCTTCAGCGCCTCGGCCAGGTCGGGGAGGAGCCCATCGCGGCTTCCCTCGATGACGTACCGTGGCAGCCGCTCCTCCAGGGGCAAGCTCTCGGTGGCCCGGGCCGGCGCGGCCTTGCGCTCGCGGAAGTGCGCGGCGAACGGGGTGATGGGGTCCGCCCCGCGATTGAAGAGGAGGTCCTCGGAGAGCCGCCGCTCCTCCTCGGGCAGCGAGGGATAGCGCTCGAGCTTCTCGGAGTTGACCAGCGCCATGTCGAGGCCGGCCTGGGTGCAGTGATAGAGGAAGACCGAGTTCAGCACCTCGCGTCCCGCGGTGGGCAGACCGAAGGACACGTTGGAGATGCCGAGCACCGTCTTGCTGCGGGGGAAGCGCTGCTTGATCGCCCGGACCCCCTCGATGGTCTCGACCGCGCTCCCCACGTACTGCTGGTCGCCGGAGGCGCAGGGGAAGACCAGCGGGTCGAAGTAGAGGTCCTCTTCGGGGACGCCGTACTTCCGGGTGAGCAGCTCGTGGCTGCGCTCGGCGACCTCGAGCTTGCGGCCGCGGGTCACCGCCATCCCGGTCTCGTCGATGCAGCCGACGATGAGCGCGGCGCCGTAGCGCCGGGCGAGCGGCACCACCTTGTGGAAGCGCTCCTCGCCGTCCTCGAGGTTGATGGAGTTGATGATCGCCTTGCCCTGACAGTACGTCAGCGCGCGCTCCACCACCTTCTCGTCCGTGGAGTCGATCATGAGCGGGACGCGGACCTTCCTGATGACCGCGGCCAGGAACCGCTCCATGTCCTGGAGCTCCTCGCGGTCGGGGTTGGCGAGGCAGATGTCGATGACCTGCGCGCCGCGCTTCACCTGCGCCCGGGCGATCTCCGAGGCGTCCTCCCACTGCTCGGCGACGACGAGGTCCTTGAACTTCCGGCTGCCGATGACGTTGGTGCGCTCGCCCACGATGACCGGGCGGACGTCGTCGCCGACCTCCAGGTAGTCCACGCCCGAGAGGCGGGAAGCGGAACGCGGGTGCGCCTGTCGCGGGGACAGACCATGGACCGCGTCGACGATGGCCCGGATGTGCTCGGGCGTGGTCCCGCAGCAGCCGCCCACCACGTTGAGCCAGCCCTCCTCGGCGAACCGGCGCAAGGAGCGGGAGATCATCGCCGGGGTCTCGAGGTACCGGCCGTTCTCGTCGGGGAGACCCGCGTTGGGAACGCACCCCACCGGGAAGCCGGTGAGCTGCGCGAGCGACCGGACGTGGTCGGTCATGAACTCCGGCCCGGTCGCGCAGTTGAGGCCCAGGTAGAGGAGGTCCACGTGCTCCACCGAGGTGGCGAGCGCCTCCACCGACTGGCCGGCGAGCATCGTGCCCATGGGCTCGATGGTCCCGGAGACGGCGATGGGGATGCGCCGGCCCACCCGCTCGAAGGCGCGCTCGCAGCCGAGCAGCGCCGCCTTGATGTTGCGGGTGTCCTGGGAGGTCTCGATGAGGAGGTAGTCGGCGCCTCCGACGACGAGTCCCTCGGCCTGGACGGCGAAGGTCTCGGTCAGCGAGTCGAAGTCGATGCCGCCGGTGACGCTGATCGCCTTGGTCGTCGGCCCGATCGAGCCTGCCACCCAGCGCATGCGCCCATCGGCGGCCTCTGCGGCGTCCGCGGCCTCGCGGGCGAGCTCGGCTGCGCGTGCGTTGATGCGGAGGGCCGATTCCTGGAGTCCGTACTCCGCGAGCACCAGCGGCGTGCCGCCGAACGTGTCGGTCTCGGTCACGTCGGCGCCAGCCTCGAGGTAGGCGCGGTGGATGTCGCGGATCACCTCCGGCCGGGTCAGGACCAGGTTCTCGTTGCAGCCCTCCAGCTCCGGCCCGCCGAAGTCCGCCGCCCTGAGGTTCTTGGCCTGGATGAGCGTTCCCATCGCCCCGTCGAGGACGAGGATGCGCGCGGCGAGCGTCTCTCGAAGCTTCTGGATCCGCTGCTCGGAGGAGGCGCTCATCGCTTCTCCCCCGAGATGAGGAAGACCCGGAAGGGCGAGCTCGCCTGCCGGGGATGGACCTCGAGCGTCAGCCGGTCGAAGCCGGCGCGGGCGAGCGCACGCTCGAGAACCTCGGGCTCGAAGCCCAGGTGCCGGTGACCGAGTCGGTCGCGGACCCAGGTCTCCTCGTGCCGCATCAGCTCCAGCACCACCACCTTGCCGCCCGGGGCGAGGATGCGCGCTGCCTCGCCCAGCACCGCCGCCGGCTCCTCCACGTGATGGAGGCTCTGCGAGAGCACCACCAGGCCGGTCTTCCCCGTAGGCAGCGAGAGGTGATGCAGGTCCTCGCGGAGGAAGTTCACGTTGGTGAGGCCCTCCCGCTTCGCCCGCGCGCGGGCCTGCGCCAGGGCGGCCCGGTTCTGGTCGATGGCGACCACCGAGCGGGCCCAGCGGGCGATGGAGACGCTCAGCACACCTGTTCCGCAGCCGAAGTCCGCCACGTCGAGGGGCGGCAGGAGCGAGGCGAGCGCGCCCGCCCAGAGGAACCAGGACTGGCCCGGCTCGAGGAGCCGCTCGTTGAGGATCTGGCGGTCCTCGCGCTGGCGGAGCAGGTCCTTGAGGCGGGCGAGGTCTCCGGTGCGGTCCTCCGCCTCGCACGCCATCTTGATGAGGGGTGCCTGGACGTCGCCAGCGTCGACCGCGAGCGAGTAGTAGGTGAAGCCCGCCGCGCGCTCCTCGCGAACGAGGCCGAGCTGGCGCAGCTTGCCCAGGTGGTGGCTCACCGAGGACTGCGCCACCCCGACGACGGAGACCAGCTCCGAGACGTTGAGCGGTGCCGCGGCCACCAGGCGGAGGATGCGGAGCCGGGTCGGGTCGCCGAGGGCCCGGAAGGACTGGGAGAGAGCCTCCATATCAATGGGTGTTCATATGTCGATGGCAGTGCCGGGGCAAGGGAGCCTGCTCGGGGAGCGTCGGGAATGGACGGTCACCGGCCGCGGCTTCCCGCAGGAGCCCGCCTGCGCGCGATCGCTAGCGCCCGGCGCTCAACCAGGCCAGCGCCGCCCGGAGCTGCGCATCCGCCGCCGGCTTTCCCGGGACCGGAAGCGGTGGATGCACCGATTCCGCCCAGGGCACGCGCTCATCCGGCGTGATGCCCCGCCCCAGGATCTCCGTCCCATCGAGCCGGACCAGCCGCGCGGTGCTGATCAGCAGCACCGACCCGTCGTCGAGCGGCTCCGCCACATGGACCAGCGCCTTGCCCGCCGTCCCTTCACCGAAGAGCCGCGCTCCGCCCGAGTCCCGGAGCGCCGCCGCCAGCAGCTCGGCCGCGCTCGCCGTTCCCGCATTCAGCAGCACCGCCACCCGCCCCCGCGTTCGCGGCGTTCCGTTGCTCCGGAGGACCGGAGGGTCGAGCTTGCCCACGGCTCGCGCCACCTCCCGCTCACCGAGGAAGAGCCCGGCAACCGCGAGGGCCGCGTCCGGCGCGCCGCCTGGATTGTTCCGCAGGTCGAGCACCACTCCGCGATCCGCGCCGCCCTGAAGCGCCTTCTCCGCGGCAGCCGGCGTGTCCTGGGTGAAGCCATCGATTGCGAGGTGGACGATGCCGCCCTCGAGCATCCCGGAGCGCACGTGGTCACCCGCCGCCGGGAGCGCCTCCCGGTGGAGCGTCACGGTCTGCAGCTGCCCGGCCCGCCTCAGCTCGAGTCGCACCTCCGTGCCGGCGCCGCCCCGGAGCCGCGCCATCGCCTTGTCGAGGTGAACTGCCGTCTCGCCATCGATGGTCTCCAGCACGTCTCCGGGGGCGATTCCCGCGCGCGCCGCCGGTCCGCCAGGCTGGGTGGTGATGACGACCAGGAATCGACCGGGGGCGACCCGCGCACGGGGCGGGTCACCGGCTTCGATGCTCATGACCAGCGGGTCTCTCGATGGAGCATCGTCCAGGTCCAGCAGCTCGCGGAGGCCCACGCCGACGGTGGCCTCCCCGGAGACCTCGGCCAGGAAGGAGGGCCACACCTCCGCGGACAGCAGCCGCGTCGAGTCGTCTCCGACCGTGACCAGGAGCTCCTGGATCCTGCTGCTCCGCGACCCGGGCGGGCTCACGGTATTCGCGAGCCGACCTCCGTCCGGGTGCTTCGACATGAGCAGGCTCCGCGCCTGCTCGACCACTGGATCTCCCGAACCACCCGGGCGGAGCCACTCGGGATCATCCGCTCGTCGTCGAGCGGCACACGAGAGGAGCAAGGCGACGAGGAGCAGGCCCGCAGGCTTCATCGACGCGAGTGAACATCAGGGCCCCGCAGATCTTCCTGCATTGCTGCGATCGGCGCACCGCCCTGGCGGCGGGAGCGGCTCGAACCGCTCCCGCACGTCCCGGCTCCCTCAGCTGAACAGGCTCCAGAACGAGCGCCGCGAGGAGATGCGCTCGAACGCGTCCTGCAGGTCCTCGTCGTAGTCTGCGCGGTTCGCGATATCCGCCATGCTGATGATGCCCAGCAGGCGATCGTCGCGGTCCACCACCGGCACCCGGCGAACCTGCTTCCGTCCCATCAGGTCCAGCACCGAGGTCAACGGCTCGTCCTCGGTCACCGCGGACACGTCGTCGGTCATGACGTCCTCGATGCGGAGCTCGAGGGCGCGGTCGTGCGCGACTCCACGCACCACGATGTCGCGGTCGGTGAGGATTCCCTCCAGCCGTCCCGCGGAGTCCACCACCGGGACCACGCCACAGTTCTCGTCGCGCATGATGGCCGCCGCCTCCCGGTGCGGGGATTGCCGGGTCACCGTCCTCGGGTTGCGAGTCATCACGTCCCGCGCGGCCAGCGGCTCACGCTGCCAGAAGCGTCGCCCCTGCCCCCGGTCGAGGTCCCGCGAGTGCTCGCCGCGGTCGGCCGGCCGGTCCTCGGCGCGGCTGAATCCGTAGGACCCGCCGGAGCCCGCGTATCCGGCGGACATGCCCGTGGCGCTCCGCTCCGCCGCCCAGCGGTCCCGGTACGGGTCCGAGCGGTTCCACTCACCCCGGTTCGAGTCCTCTCGCCCCCGGTCCCCCACGAACCCGCGGTCGCTGCCGATCGGTCGATCGCTCGGGATCTCGCTCAGGCCGTGACTCTCGCCGGGGCTCCGTCCCAGCCCGCCTTGCCCCAGCGACTGTCCGCCCCGGTCCTCGAACGAGGGCCCCTGACGCGACCGGCTCTCCGTGCTCTCGTCCCGGCCCTGCCCGTACCGGCCCTGCACGCCGGCACCGAAGCGGGTGTCATCGCGCTGGTACCCACCCTGACCACCGGACCCCGCCTGGCGGTCGTCGCGGCCGTAGCCCACCGTCTGGAGCCGCTCGTAGCTGCCGCCAGTGTCCCCGGGAGGGCCACCGCGGTAGCTCACGTTCCGGTCGTCGGGCGACCGGCCGAGGTCACTCCACTCGCTCTGCCCTGGGTTGCGAAGCGCCGAGCGCCCGTACTGCCACGAGCGGTCTCCGGCGCGGTAACGCTCCTGGGTGTCGCGGTCGCGCTCGTTCCGGTCGTTCCCCTGCCGCCACTCTCCCTCGTCGCGGCCGGACAGCCTGTCCATCGCCTTGCGGAAGAACCGGCCGATCTTCTCGCCCGGAGTCTCCTCCTGGGGACTGCGAAGCTCGGGCTGCGACGCCGCCGTTCCAGTCATCTTGGAAGCGGCTGTCCCACCGACGGTTCCCCGTTGCTCCGTCACGCCGTTCGGCGAGGCGCCGGGCGGGCTGTTGAGATTTCCGGTGAGGCGGCTGTTGGGATCGTTGGTCGCCATGTCGGTGCGCTCCTGGAAGAGGTCGAACCCTCAGGATCGGCACCTGCCACGGCATCGGCCAATGATCTCCCGTCCAATCCCGCTCGTCACCGCGGCGGACGGGCGACTGAGCGGCGTCTCAGGCGTACCGGCGGTGATCCACCATCAGACAGCGGTCCTGCACGACGTCGATGCCCGCGGCCGCCAGACGATCTGCCACCGCGTCGTTCCGGATGCCGGCCTGGAACCAGACCGCCTTCGGCTTCTTGGCCAGGATGTCCTCGAGGTGCCCCTCCAGATCCTTCGGGCGCCGGAAGACGTCCACCAGGTCCAGCTCGCCGGGCACGTCAATCAGGCGCCGGTAGACCGGCTTGCCGAGGATCTCCTTCACCTCCGGGTAGTAGACCGGCACCGGCACCACCTCGATGCCCACCGTGTTCAGGTACTCGGGCACGTAGAACGCGGGCTGGTCCGAGTGCTCCTCGGTCTTGATGCCCAGCACCGCGACCCGGCGAATGCGCTTCACCAGGTCACGGATGGCTTCCTCGGTTTCCAGACGATGCGGCGATGGCATGCCGGCGACACTACCTCGCCCCGCGTCACGGGTGGCGAGTGTGGCCAGGGAGCGCACCCACATCGGAAAGTGGCGCCCGGAGCCCCAGGTTGACCGCCGGGGTGGCGGGGGGGCATGACATCCAACGTGGACGAGTTCTTCCCGGCCGCCGAATCCCTGCTGGAGCAGATGATCGCCCAGCAGCGCGCCAAGGTGCTCCGGCTCGCCCGGGAGGCGGTCCCCAACCTCGGCCCCGAGGACGTGCTGAACCCCCACGACTTCCCCGAGCTCAAGGCCCATCCCACCTTCGAGTTCGAGGACGGGCTCCTCAGCGGCCTGGTCGCGGCGCAGGTCGCCCTCCGTGCCGAGCATCGGAGGCAAACGGTCTCCTGATGCGCAGCCTCGTCCTTCACAGCAACCGGGCGCGTGCGCTCCTCGCAGAGGGTCTGGGCGCGGAGCCCCCACGCCTCGATCTCGCCGCCTGCGCGGTGGCGGCGCTGGAGGACGAGGCGCTGGACCTCGGTCGCGTGCTGCACACGCTCGACTCACTCGGAGCCCGCGTCCGTGCGCTCGAGCCCGCGCGCCTCGACGCCCTCGGTCGCGCCCAGGCCCTCCGGAGGGTGCTCGCGGACGAGGAGGGCTTCTGGGGAGACACCGATACCTACGACGCACCCGAGAACAGCTTCCTCGACCGCGTGCTGGTCCGGAAGAAGGGGCTCCCCATCACGCTGGCGGTCGTCTACCTCGAGGTCGCCCGCCGTGCCGGCATGCCGCTGTTCGGCGTCTCCTTCCCGGGGCACTTCCTCGTCGCCTGTCCCTCGGAGGACGGCAAGCTGGTCGTCGATCCGTTCCAGGGGGGGAAGATCCTCACCGAGGCCGGCTGCCAGGATCTGCTGGCGAAGGTCGCGCCCCAGGTCAGGTTCCAGCCGCGGCTGCTCTCTCCCGCGCCGGCGAAGGTCATCGTCTGGCGCATGCTCAACAACGTGAAGCGCTCGTGGCTGGAGCGGACACAGGGCGAACGCGCCGCCCGCGCGGTGGACCTGCTCCTGCAGCTCCATCCCGATCACCCGGGGGAGCTGCGGGCCCGGGCCACCATCCTCTCCGCGCTCGGCGCCTATCGAGCCGCGCTCGCCGACGTGGAGCGGTGCCTCGAGCTATCGCCCGACGCGCCGGACCAGGCGCAGCTCGAGCTGACCGCGCAGGCATTGCGGCACCGGCTGGAGCTCCTGAATTGAGCGACGGCTGGCGGACGCTCCGCCGCGGCGACGAGCGCGACCTCACCATCCTGAGCATCCGCGAGGACCTGCTCGAGGATCCGCGCGGGCGCACGCACCCGCGGGTCATCATCTCCGCGCCGGACTGGGTGCACGTGCTGGCATTGACCGCGGGCGGCGACGCGGTGCTCGTCCGTCAGTTCCGTGCAGGAATTCACGCCGACACCCTCGAGTTCCCGGGCGGCATGATCGACCCGGGAGAGACGCCAGAGCAGGCCGCGGCGCGCGAGCTCGAGGAGGAGACCGGCTTCGTCGCCGCGGGCTGGACGTCGCTCGGCGCCTGCTACCCGAATCCCGCGCTCCAGACCAACCGCCTGCACACCTTCGTCGCGCACGACTGCCGGAAGACCGGCGAGCCCCGGCTGGACCCCGGCGAGGACGCGCGGGTGGAGCTGGTGCCAGCCACGTCCCTGCGGGCCCGGGTGGCCGCCGGAGAGATCGACCACGGCCTCGTGCTGGCCTCGCTCTTCCAGGCCGCCGTCCGGGGACTCCTCCCGTGAGCGCGGTGCTCGCGCTGGTGCTCTCGCTCACCATGAGCCCCGAGGCCGCCCGGGCGCGCCAGGGGCCGATGCTCTTCGGGGCAGGCCAGGCCACCTTCCTCGTGCTCGGCCCGGCCAACCCCGGCGACACGCTCCGGGTGGCGCGGGTGCGGGTGAGACACATCGAGCTTCCCGAGGCGCGCAGCTACGACGACGCCGAGTATCACCTCGCCGTCGACATTCCGGCGACCACCCACCCTGGACAGGCCCTGAGCGGAGCCCTGTGGCGATTCGGCGCGGAGAGCCCCGACGGGCGGAAGCTGGGCGACGGCGTGCGAGTGGAGATCCAGCGAGAGGATCGGATCGCGCCGATCATGAACCGGGGCCTCGCCTACCGCGCGATGGGCACCCTGGACCGCCTCTACCTGGTGCACGCCGGAACCGGATTCGCCCAGATCATCCGCGTCCTTCCGACGGTCGCGCTGGAGATTCCCCCGGGCGGGGTTCCGGTCCGGGTCGATCGACCGTCACAGGAGGCCGCCACCCGCATCCTGCCCGGCGAGTACGCCAAGATCGTCGTCGGTGAGGGGAAGACCGTGCGAGTGACCGCCACGAACGAGATCTGGTTCAGCGGCAAGCCCCACTGAAAGTTCACCCCTTGGACGGTCCCTCGTCGCTCCAGCGGAGCTAGGCTCGAGGCCGTGGCGTCCGCAGGACCATCCCCGCGCGCCGTGGCGTTCGGGTTCTCGGTGCACACGGGTTGGGCCGCGCTGGTCGCGGTCTCGAAGGTGGGCTCGAGCCTCACCGTCCTCGATCGGCGGCGGGTCGGCATGCTCCCGGTTCCGCTGACCCCGCGCCAGGACGCATACCCTTACGTCTTCCACGCCGCCCGGGAGCTGCCGCTCGCCGACGCCGAACGCTTCATCCGCAAGGCGGAGGACGAGGCCCGTGCCCGCGCGCGGGAGGAGCTGGGCGCCGCCGTGGAGGCTCTCCGTGCCGGAGCCCACCGGGTGGTGGAGAGCGCGATCATCACCGCCCGGGAATCGCCCTCCCGCTCGCTGGAGGAGATCCTCCAGAGCCATACCCTGGTGCACGCCGCCGAAGGAGCCCTGTTCCGCGCGGTGATCCGCGGCGCGAGCGAGGACCTCGGGCTCCGCGTCTTCCAGGTCCCGGCGCCGGAGCTGGTTCGCCGGGCGGCCCGCGCCCTCGGGCTGGCGAAGGACGAGGTCCCGGGGTTCCTCACCCAGCTCGGGCGGCCCCTCGGGCCGCCGTGGACCGCGGACCACAAGGCGGCCACGCTGGCCGCGGCGCTCGCGCTCAGCTGAGGGGCTAGAGCGCGGCGAGGAAGGCCTCGAGGTCCTCCTTCTCCCCCTGGGTGAGCTGCAGGCCGAAGCGCACGTCGTAGAACCTGACCACGTCGCCGAGAGTGCGGGCCGAGCCGTTGTGGAAGTACGGAGGTCGGCTCGCCAGGCCCCGGAGGACGGGCCCCTTGAAGCGAGCGATGTCCTTCCACTTCCCGGTGATCAGCGCCCGCCCGGGATCCGTCACCCGGACGGTCTCGCCGGTGGTCAGGTTGCGGAGCGTGTAGACCGGCAGCCTGGACACGTCGAGACCGCCGGCCGGATCGGCCTCCGCGGTGCCGATGCGCAGCGGCGCGGGCACCGAATGGTTCCCCGCGTTCGGGGCGTCGTGACACGTGGTGCAGGTCCCGGCGATGGTGGGGAGGCCGAGGTCGTCGTTCAGCCCGCTGACACCGGTGATCGAGATGGGGCGGGTGTTGAAGAGCACCTCTCCCCGGGCAATGGCGGCGCGGCCCCCGGGTGGTCCGCGGCCGTGTCCCGAGGCGCCTTCCCAGGCCTTGAACGCGGTCATCGACACCGGGTCGAACCCTTCGGGGTCGGCCCCGAGCGGGTCGTTGATGCCGAAGTAGTACTCCTGGTCGACGAGCGGAGCGGGCCCACCCTTCGCGCCGGCCGCGTTCAGCATCCCGGCCCGGAAGTCGAACTGCTGGGCGGTGAAGACCTGCATCTCGTAGGCGACGATCTCGTCGCGCTGCGCCTGGCTGAGCGGCTGTCCCTGGGCGTGTCCGGTGGTGGCGGCGTTCGCCTGGTCGGCGAGGTCGAAGTGGATGGTGGCGAAGCCCGTGGGCTGCGAGGGATCCTTGAAGGTCTCCCGCCCATCCCACATCACCGTGCTCAGGAAGCGGAGGTTCGCGGCGGGGAGCGGGCGACGGAAGAGCGAGAGCTCCCCGGCGCTGGCGTACCCGTAGGGATCGCTCACCGACTGAAGCTCGAACTCCGCGCCGGCGGGCACTCCGATCCCGACGCGGATCAGCCCTCGGTCCAGGAGCAGGGCATACGCCCGCCGGCGGGCACCTCTGGTGGAGACGTCGGCGAGCGGCGAGACCGAGCCGTCATTGAGACGGAAGAGAGGGTCGGTCCCGCCCGTCTCCTCGAACCGGAGGCGAACCCGGCCCGGAGTCAGGGTCATCCCGGTCTCGGGCTCGTGGCAGGTGTGACAGGAGCGCCCGTTGGTGCCGAGCGATTGGAAGAAGGGGCTGGCGGGATCATTCAGCGGCCCGCCGTTCGCGACCATCGTGAGCGAGAAGCCCTCGCGGTTCAGGCTCCACAGCGTGGACGCTCGCGACGTGTGCGGCGCCTCTTGGACGACGACGTCCTCGGAAGAGGTCCCCGGGGTCTGCGGAGCCTCACCGCAGGCGGCAATGGCGAGGAGCGCGGCGAGGAAGCCCAGTCGATGCTGCATGGAAGCTCCGTTGCACGAGACGGCAGAGCGGCCGCTCACGTGGAATCGAGGGGACATGAACGACCTGGAGGCAGGTGGAGCGCCTCGCGAGACACATGAGCTCGACCCGGCGCGCGCACCCTCCGTCTCCCTCGCGGCACCGAGTCGCTGGAAGACAGAGTGCAGCGAGCGCCCGCGCTGTCGCATGCGATGAAACGCGCGCTGCCCGCACCTGGAGGAGGAACCCTCGGCCGGAGGCCTCCATGACCAGGCTCGTTCGCGATCTGCCTCTCTTCACCTTCGTGCTCGCCGCGCTCGCTGCGGTCCTCGCCTACGGGACCGTCCGCCGCCTGACCGCGCGCGCCGATCGCCCACCGATGGCGACGATCGAGGCCGCGCGGGCGCTCGCCGACGAGCAAGGGCAGATGTCGCTGCACATCGCCGACTGCGACAAGGACCTGGGTCCCGGGAACGTCGAGTCGGTCCTCGCCCAGCACCCGGGACCCTGAACCTCGCGGCAATCCCGTGGCGCGCTGGCACCACGGATCAATCCGCGACGTTCGCCATCAACGGGTCCTCTTCGCCACCCCTGTTCGCACGGTGGGAAATGGGAGAATCGCGTCGCTCTGAACGATGTCTTGGACACGCTCGTGCAGCGCATCCGCTCCGGAGAGACCGCCGCCGAGCGGGATCTGGTGGAACGCTTCAGCCGCGGCATTCGCGCCATCCTTCAGACCGTTGCCCGCGAGCAGGCGGTCAGCGAGGACCTGCACCAGGAGGCGCTGCGCATCTTGCTGGAGCGGGTCCGGGCCGGAGGCATCCGCGACCCGGCGCAGCTGCCCGCGTTCGTCGCCGCGCTCGCGCGGAACCTCGCCACCCGCCACTACCAGCGCGCACGCCGTGTGGCCGGCGACAGCACGCTCCGTCTCGCCCGGCTCGAGGACGAGCGTCCCGATGCCGTGGCCCAGCTGCTCCGGGCGGAGCAGCGGGCGCTGGTGCGACGGATCCTCGACGAGCTCCCCGTCCAGCGAGACCGGGAGCTTCTCCGGCGCTACTACCTGGGACAGGAGAGCAAGGAACGCCTCCAGGCCGACCACGGACTCACCAGCTTGCAGTTCAACCGGGTGCTCCACCGGGCGCGAAAGCGGTTCCAGGAGCTCTGGGAGGCGCGACAATCGGCGGGCTCGAAGCACCTTTGAGGTGGGGACATGAACCACCAGGGCATCGAGGACGACGACCGGCTGGAGGCGTACGTCACCGGTCGGATGCAGGGCGGCGAGCGCGCCGAGCTCGAGGTCCACCTCGTGGACTGCCCGCAGTGCCTCGCGCGGGTGGAGGCGGTGCAGGGCCTCCTCGGCGGGTTCCACGCGCTCGGCGATGAGCTGCCGGTCCAGCAGGAGCGGACCGCCCGGCGCCCCTGGTTCCGGCGCGCTGCCCTCGTCTTCGCCGCCATCGCCGCGGTGACCGTGGCGATGCTCTGGGGCGCAGCCCGCGAGCGACGGCTGGAACGTGCGCTGGAGGCCGAGCGCGCCACGAGCGACGCCGCCCGCCAGAAGGTGGTCGCGCTCGGCGCCCGGCTCTCCGCGGCGGAATCCGCCCGGGTTCCCGAGCGCTCTCCGCTCGCTTCTCCGCCCGGACACGTCCCGGTCCTGAGCCTGGTTGCGACCCGAGGCACGGAGATCCCCACCCTGGCGCTTCCAGCGGCGGGAACGCCGGCAGTGCTGCTCGTCGAGAGGGAGAGCCCGCCGCGCTTCGGCCGTTACCGGGCGACGCTGCGGGGTGCCGGCGGCGAGGTGGTCTACCGGGAGGACCTCGGGCCGAGCTCGCGTGACGCGGTCGCGGTGGGCCTCGATCCGGCTCTGCTGCGCCCGGGACTCCACGTCCTCTCGCTCGAGGGAGTGTCCGCCCGGGGAGACACGGCGCCGGTCGGGCGGCATCGGTTTCAGGTGGTCCCGGCCCGGTAGCTCCGGGCCGGAGGAGGTGGTGGCGGTGACCGGGCAGGGTCGGCAGCGCGGAGGGCGCAGGCTCCCGCTCGTCGCGGTGGGGTGTGCCCTGCTCGCGTCGGCCGCCGCGTCCGCCAGACCCATCGCGTTCGGTGAGACGATGGAGGACGCGGTGAGCCCGGGCGAGGCCCGCTCGCTGGAGCTCGTCGGGCTCGCCGGCACGGCCCTGCAGGTCCGCCTCGACCATCCGCACCTCAACGTGGGCCTGCGCGTCCTCGGGCCGGACGGAGACGTCCTGGGCACCGCGGAGAACGCGCTGCTGGTGATGGACCCGCTCACCTTGACGGTCGTTCTCCCCCGGGCGGGGACGTACCGGCTCGAGGTCTGGCTCCGCTCTCCGCGGTACCCGGGAGGACGGTTCCGGCTCGCGCTCGGCGGGGCCCGGCCGGCCAACGCGGCGGACGCGCTCCGGATGGATGCGCAGCGGCAGCGGTCCGACGCCAGTGCCGTGCTGGCCGCGCAGGACGCCGCCCGCTACCCCAGGGCCCTCGCCGGCTACGAGCGATCCATCGAGCTCTGGACCCAGGCGGAAGACGAGACTCAGCGCGCCGAGACGCTCACCCGGAAGGGCGAGCTGCTGGAGGTCATGGGCCGGCTTCCCGAGTCCCGCACCACGCTGGAGGAGGCCCTCCGCTCCTGGCGCGCGCTGGGAGACCGGGTGCGAGAGGCGGACTGCCAGGGCACGCTGGGGCTGGTGACGACCGAGCTCGGCTCCCCCCGGGACGCCGTCGCCCTGATCGAGCCGGCGCTCGCGCTCCGCCGGAGCATCGCGCCCCTTCCCGGCGCGGAGGCGGTGCTCCTCAATTACCTCGCCGTGGCGCTCGGGAACCTCGGCGACCTCTCCGGCGCGGTCGATCGCTACAGCGAGGCCCTCGCCGCCGCCCGGGAGGACGGAGACCCCGACCTGGTGGCGCTGCTGCTGAAGAACCGCGCCATGGACCAGGAGCAGCTCGGAGACTCGGACCGGGCGATCGCGGACCTGGGCGAGGCGCGGGACGCCTTCCGCTCACTGGGGAACCTCAGCGAGCAAGGTCATTCCGAATACGGGCTGGGCGTCGCGCTGGAGCACCTGCGACGCACCGACGAGTCGTGGAGTGCCTTCCAGCGGGCGCTGCCTCTGTTCGAGCGGACGGGCGAGGCGCGCTTCGTCGCCTTCACCCTCAACCACCTCGGGCTCCTGCGGCTCTCCGCCGGCAGGCCCGTCCAGGCGCGCGAACTTTTCCAGCAGTCCCTCGAGCGCCTCGAGGCAAACGGAGACCAGCGTTCCGCGGTCCATCTGAGGATGAACCTCGCCCGGACGCTCGTCGCGGAGGGGCGCCCCCTCGAGGCCATCCCGTCACTCGCCACGAGTCGGGCGCGGATGCACGCCGTCGGGGACCGTGTCCAGGAGGCGATCTGCCTGACCGAGCTGGCCAGGGCGGAGATGGCCGCCGGGCGCCTGGTGGACGCCCGCCTCCACGTGCTGGAGGCGCTGCAGCTCACCGAGGAGCTCCGCGGCTCCATCAGCGGACCGAGCGCACGCGCGGCCTACGCGGCGGTGGTCCATGGTCGCTACGAGCTGCTGGCCGGCGTGCTCATGGCGCTCCATGCCCGCGAGCCCCGGGCCGGCTGGGACGCCGCGGCGCTCGAGGCGAGCGAGAGCGCCCGGGCCCGCGCGCTGCTCGAGGTGCTCGCCGGGGCGAAGGTGGACATCGAGCGGGACGTCGATCCCGCCCTGCGCGACGAGGAGCGCACCCTGGAAGAACGAACCGGGCGGGCCCGGAAGTCCCTCATCGACGTGCTCGGCCGCCAGCATCGCCCGGAGGAAGCGGACGCCGTCGAGCGCGAGCTCGAATCGCTTCGGGCCGAACGCGAGGGCCTTCGAGAAAGGATGCGCGCCAGCAGCCCCCGCTACGCGGCGCTGGCTCCGGCGCGGCCACTGTCGGTCGAGGAGATCCGGTCCGAGGTTCTCGACGACTCCACGGCGCTCGTCGAGTACCTGGTCGGCGAGCGCCAGAGCTTCGTCTGGGTCGTGTCGCGGTCCGGGCTCCGCTCGGCGGTCCTTCCGGGCCGGGGACGCATCGAGCAGTCGGTGACCGCACTGCACCGGCGCTGGAGAGACCCCGACGCCGTCGACGACGGCGGGAAGCAGGCGCGCACGCTGTCGGGGATCGTGCTGGGCCCCGTGGCCGATGCGCTGGGCGCGCGGACGCTGGTCGTGGTGGCGGACGGAGCGCTGCAGCAGATTCCCTTCGCGGCCCTGCCGCGTCCGGGTGGCTCGCAGCCGCTGATCGAGCGCCACACGGTGGTGAACGCTCCGTCGGCCTCGGTGCTCCCGGCGCTCGCGTCGCGTCGGCCGGGCGGCGCCGGACCGGAGCTGGCCATTCTCGCCGACCCGGTGCTCGCGACGCCATCCGGCCCGAGACCTCCGGGGACGTCCAACCTGGTCCGCTCGATGGAGGACACGGGCCTCCGGTCGCTCGAGCCACTGCAGTGGACGCGCCGCGAGGCGGATGCGATCGCGGCGCGTCTTCCCGCCGCCCGCGTGGTCAGGGCGATCGGCCCCGAGGCGAGCCGGACCATGGCGATGGGACCGGACGTTGCGCGGGCCCGGATCGTCCACTTCGCCACCCACGCCCTCCTCGACGTGAGGAGGCCCGAGCTGTCGGGCATCGTCCTCTCCGACGAGGATGCAGCCGGGAAGCCCGCTGCCGGGTTCCTCTCGCTCGCCGACATCTCCGGCATGCGGCTCTCAGCCGAGCTGGTTGTGCTCTCCGCCTGCCGGACGGCGCTGGGCAAGGAGGTCCGCGGCGAGGGGCTGGTCGGCCTGACCCGCGGCTTCATGGACGCGGGCGCACGGCGGGTGGTGGGCAGCCTGTGGAGCGTGCCCGATGCACCGACCGCGGCGCTGATGTCCCGGTTCTACGCGCTGCTCCTCGACGAGGGTCGCTCACCCGCGGAGGCGCTCCGCGGCGCGCAGCTCGCGCTCCGTCGCCAGCGGCGGTTCTCGGCGCCGCAGGCCTGGGCCGGCTTCGTGCTCCAGGGCGACTGGCGGCCGCTCCCCGCGCTTCCGGACTCGGCGCCCACGGTCAGGGGGGGCGGCGGCTCGCTGCGATGACCGGAGGGGAGTCTCCACAGGACAGGAGCCCGCGCTCTGCCAGCACGGCGGTTGAGCTCTAGCGCCGGAGGAACAGTCCCACGGCGCCGAGGAGCGCCATCACCGCGAAGACCGCCCGGAGCGCCCGCTCCGGAAGCCTGTGGGCGATGGCGACGCCGAGCGGCATCGTCGCCACGCCGCCCACCGCGAGGGCGATGCCCCGAGCCCAGTCGACGTTCCCGGCGCGGCCGTACACCACCAGGTTCACCACCGTGCCCGGCGCGACCAGGGCCAGCCCCATCCCCTGGGCGGTGGCCTGGCCCATGGCGTGGAGAGTCGTCATGAGCGGGACGGTCAGGAGCGAGCCACCGACGCCGAACACCCCGGAGACGAATCCGCCGATGAGGCCGAGGACGACGGCGATCCGCGGTGGGATGCGCGCATCGGGATCGACGCGAATCTCCGTCGAGCGGCTCCGCAGCCCGTAGAACAGCGCGAGGGCGAGGAGGAACGCGGCGAACCCCACTCGCAGTGCGCGCGACGGGGCCACGGTGGCCAGCCGCGCCCCGACGTAGGTGGAGAACGGCGCGAGCAACGCGAGGAGCCCTGCGCCCCGCGCGTCGAAGCCCCGGTAGCGCGCGTAGCGCCACAGCCCGAGCAGGACGTTGGGCACCACCATGACCAGGGCAGTGCCCTGCGCCCGCTGCTGGGTGAGCCCGAAGAAGACGCCGAGCAGCGGGATGATGAACAGCCCGCCGCCGATGCCGACGATGCCGCTGAGCACGCCGATGCCGGCGCCGAGCACGACGTCGAGTGCGAACTCCGCCGGAGAAATCGACATCGGCCCGGAGTGTCTAGCCCGCGGAGCCGCGGTTCCAGGTGCCGGTGCGGCCGCCGGCCTTGTGCTCCAGCTGGAGCGACTCGATGACCATCCCCCGATCGACGCTCTTCACCATGTCGTAGATGGTCAGCGCGGCGGTGGCCGCGGCGGTGAGCGCCTCCATCTCCACGCCGGTCCGGTCGAGCGTCTTCACCTCGGCCCGGACGGCGGCTCCCTCGTCGTCGAGCGTGACCTCCACCGTCACCCCCGTGAGGGCGATGGGGTGGCAGAGCGGGATGAGGTCCGGCGTCCGCTTGGTCGCCATCACCCCGGCGAGCCGGGCCGCGGCGAGGACGTCGCCCTTCTCCACCCGACCCTCGCGGATGCGGGCCACGGTCGCGGGCTGCATCCGGAGGCGGGCGGTGGCCACGGCCACCCGCTCGGTGCGCTCCTTGCCTCCGACGTCCACCATCTTCATGACCGACCGACCGCCTGCAGCGCCTGGAGGAGGTCCTCGGCGATGTCGTCCGGGTCCTCGAGGCCCACCGAGACGCGGATGAGGTTCTCGCCGATGCCCGCCGCGGCCCGCTCCTCGGGCGTGAGGCGACGGGCGCTGGCGCTGGCGGCGTGCATCACCAGCGTGGTCACGTCGCCGAGCGAGGGCGCGGGGCGGCAGAGCCGCAGCGCCTCGAGGAAGCGGAACGACTCGGCGCGTCCCGCCCCGGAGATCTCGAAGGCCACCATGCCCCCGAAGCCCCCGTGGAGGAGCGCCCGGGCGATCGCGTGGTCCGGATGGTCGGGCAGACCCGGGTAGAGCACCCGGGCGATGCGACCGTCTTCTCGCAGCCGCCGCGCGACGTGAAGTGCGTGGGTCGAGTGCGCCGACATGCGGACCGGGAGCGTCCGGAGGCCGCGAAGGGTGAGCCAGGCCTCGAACGGGCCGAGGAGCGCGCCCTCCAGCACCCGGGCACCCCGCAGGGGGTCGATGCGCGCGTGCGTTCCCGAGACGACCCCTCCCGTCGCGTCCGAATGGCCGTTGATCCACTTGGTGGTCGAGTGGAGCGCGTAGTCCGCACCCTGGGAGAGCGTGCGCTGGAGAGCCGGCGAGGTGAAGGTGCCGTCCACCACCAGCGCAGCGCCGGTGGCATGCGCCGCATGCGCGATGGAGGGGAGGTCGGGCACCGCGAGCAAGGGATTGGTCATGCTCTCGGCGAGCACCAGCTTCGGGCGGATGGCGACGAATCGCTCGAGCGCGGCCGGGTCACTGAGCTTCAGGGGGAAGAGCTCGACCTTCTGCTGGTCGGCGAGGTGCTTGAAGAGGGCGC
>Ga0081540_1000653_pt1 | contig 32747 bp, 26 predicted proteins | sample TabmetS2T1R1_FD_71024 | JGI IMG/M metagenome (GOLD analysis project Ga0081540, IMG submission 71024) | Tabebuia heterophylla rhizosphere microbial communities from the University of Puerto Rico - S2T1R1 | ecosystem: Host-associated > Plants > Roots > Rhizosphere ...
CGCCCTGATCCTTGTCCCGCTTTCGCCGTTGCTGATTTTTGGGGCCTTTGGCTATCAAGGGCTCGGTCCTTCGGGTGGCGCAGTCGCGATGCTCGTGTATTACGGGTTGGGAACGCTGGCCTACGCAGCCTATCTGTGGGGCCGGTTTGGCGTCCTCAAGCCGTCAGTTCGCTTGCCAAGGCTCTCAGTGGTGCCGGCGTTTGCCGTTCTCCGTGTCGGCGGAATGTCGGCCGTGGTCTCGGCCACCACCAATCTGACGCTCGCCATCGTGACGGCCTATGTGGCGATGGGCGGCGTAGAAGCCCTGGCTGGCTATGGTGCGGGTTCGCGGCTTGAATTTCTGCTCGTGCCGCTGGCCTACGGCATTGGCGGCCCGGTCGGAATTGTGATCAGCGCGAATCTCGGCGCTGGTCAGATCGAACGAGCCGTGAGCGCCTCCTGGATCGGTGTGCTGATGGCCGGCGCCCTGACCGAACTGATCGGACTGACTGCCGCCGTCTTTCCGCAAGCATGGATAGGGATCTTCAGCCAGGATCCATCCGTACTGCACGTCGGCGCCGAATATCTGCACCGCGTCGGACCGTTCTTTGGATTTTTCGGGATCGGCTATGCTCTTTACTGCGTCGGACAAGCGACCAGACGAATGGAAGCCTCGGTCCTCGCCGCTCTGCTCAGGGCAGCCATCGCGGTGCTTGGAGGCCTGGCCGTGGTCTGGATGAAAGCCGACGTCACATGGAATTTCATCGCCGTGGCACTGGGAATGGTCGCTTTCGGCCTCTTCGCATTGCCGCCGCTGATCAGACGCTCCGGCTATGAATAATGCGCTGGCCGTGGCGGTTTGTCTGCAGCTTCCTAGCGCAGGCATCTGGTCTGCCGGAGAATCCTCTGGACGAGATCGGTCCTTTACCTGAGGGCCCCGGTGTCGCGACGCAACTGCTGGCAGCTGAGTTCATTATTATAAACAGATCTACTTCCACCAATTTCAGAGCGCGTTTGGAAACAGGGCAACTCAGGCTTGGTTGAGAATCAAAAGTATCGCGCCTCGTCCTGACTCTATCGGGTTATCTCTTTAGCTTTCGTCCGAACGTATATTGCGGAAATTGTCGGGGAGCAGGTCTGTTTCATGCCGATCGTAGGATAGAGGGCTACGGCGAATAGATCGGACAACCAATCGAAATGATGCACTTGCTGTCTTAAGAGCAGTCTCGCCTAATGAGCGGTCATGGAATGGCAGGCAATCGCTACTCCAGGGTGTGAACTCTAAGCAGCTAAGCTAAGGCTCGGCCAATCGACTAAGATCGATGCAAGCCATCGACGGCCGCTAGGCAATTGCTGGAGCACGCATCGCGGAAAGGTCGACCTGCTTCCCGTACATCCCCCAATTGATCTCGGGGATTTCCCGGATGGCGACATACGCAGGCACTTTTCCTGCGGCGATGGCAGCGTGTTTGCCAAGGATCGCAGTGCCTTCCTCGATCAGCCGCTTCCTGCCTGGATCGTCAAGGCCTCCCTTAATTGCGTTGATCAGCAGGGCTATGATTGGATGGGATGCGACCTCTCCACCGCTGAAGAAGGCGTCGGGCTCGTGCTCGACGAAGATTACCCAAACCCCAGATCGGATCGCCGGCGTGTCCGCAAGGCGCTCGCACACCATTCCAAGGTCGGTCAGTTCGGCAGCTACCCGCGCGCGCGTTTCGGCTGTGAAAACGCCACTCGGAGCGTGAATAAACATCTTGGGCACGTGGTCCTCCTTTCCTTCAAGCAGTGGATCGAGCCGCGCTGAGCGATCACGGCTCGGAGAGTTCGTCCATTTGGCAGAATGCTTAGTGTTCTCGAAACGGTGTTCGATTACTCCGCTGCCTTGATGATCAACTCGGCGACCTCCTTCGGAAACGACAGCATCGCGACATGGCTCGATGGCACCTCGATCGCCGTTGCCTTGGCTGCCTTGACCTGGTCGCTTTCCATTTGCGGCGGAATGATCGCATCCTTCGTCGCAACGACCATGAAGGTCGGCTTCTCGCGCCACGCGGCCTGGCTCACCGGAGCGGTAAGGGTCCGGATGTGGAACGGTCCCTGCGTCGCCGCAACGACTGCCTGTTCCTTGGGGGAAAGGTCGGCCGCGAAATATCTCTTGATGCCGTCTTCGCTGATCGTGAGGTAGCCGTCCGCGTCCTTGACGAACGTTTTCAGGCTTTCCGGATCTGGATATTTCGAAGTGGCGGCATGCACCGACTCGCCTTTGTCGGGCGCATAGGCCGCGACATACACCAGCGATTTCACCTTCTCGTCGTTTCCCGCTTCGGTGATGACGGCGCCGGCCCACGAATGGCCGACCAGGACGACAGGACCTTCAGCGTTCCTGATTGCACGCTTGGTTGAGGCGACGTCGTTGTCCAGCGAGTCGAGCGGATTCTGAACTGCAACAACCTTGAGCCCAGCCTTCTCGAGATAGGGAATGACCTTCTGCCAGGACGACCCGTCCGCAAACGCACCGTGGACGAGGACCGCGGTCTTGGCTTTCAGTGGGGCAGCCGCAGCCGGTAGGCCGCTTGCGGCCATGGCGGTCAGGAGGAGGCTCAAGCCCGCAACGCATTCGTATGATTTCATAGTTGCGTTCCTTCATTTGGCGGAGAATTTTCGCTGAGGTCGAAGCGCTCCAGGCCAGCGCATCACGACGAAGGCTCTGAGAGCTGCCGTTAACTTAACCGGTACCGGGTCAATGAGGGTGTAAAAGCTGGTAAATCGCCGTCAAGAAAGAGGCCAAGCAGCACTTCATGGCGCGAACCGCGGTATCGGACCAAGCTGCGGCGTGGAATGATCAAGTTCGATGAAGGTCTCATCGATGTAGCACCAGCCCCAGCCCTCCGGTGGATCGTAACCTTCAATGATCGGGTGTTCACTTGTCTCAAAATGCTTGGTGGCGTGCTTGCCGGGGGATTGATCACAACAGCCGACGTGTCCGCACGTGCGGCAGATGCGCAGGTGTACCCACCAGGATCCTGCCTTCAGGCATTCCTCGCAGCCTCGTGCACTTGGCGTAACTGTCTTGATTAGAGCATCATGAGAACAGGAGCGGGACACTATGCGACTCCGTGCGGTGGATAACCCTCGGGGCTATGCGTTGGCGAAAAGAGCCCTGAATCTCCGAGGCTGCGATCGAAGATATTGCTTTGGTGCCTTGACCTGCGCGCCTAACTCGGCCGCAGCGTGCCAGGGCCATCGAGGGTCATAGAGAATCGCGCGTGCAAGCGCGACCATATCGGCTTCGCCAGTGGCCACAATCGCCTCGGCCTGTTCGAAACTGGTGATCATGCCGACGGCGACGACGGGTATTCGAACGGCTGCCTTGACAGCCCGAGCCAATGGCACCTGATAGCTCGGTCCTACGGGAATCTGTTGCGCCGGATGGAGACCGCCGCTTGAAATATGGACAGCGTCGCAGCCTAGGGCTTCCAGCCTTGTGGTGAAGGCGCAGGTTTGTTCGATATCCCAGCCTCCTTCGATCCAGTCGGTGCCGGACACGCGTACTGTGACCGGGGCGTCGGGGATTGCCTGGCGTACCGCTTCGAACACTTCGAGTGGAAAACGCATGCGATTTTCCCGGGATCCGCCATACGCATCAGTGCGCTGATTGGAGAGCGGTGACAGGAATTGATGCAGAAGATAGCCGTGAGCACAGTGAAGCTGCACCAGATCGACGCCAATCTGCCGGGCACGCTTTGCCGACAGGACGAATGCATCTCGTATGTCTCGAAGTCGACCGCGATCGAGCGTCAGCGGTGCTGCCTCGCCTTCGCAATGGGGTATGGATGAAGGCGCTTCCGTCTGCCAGCCATTGGGCGCGTTTGGTGCAATCTGAGCGCCTCCAAGCCAGGGTGGTTCAGTGGATGCCTTGCGGCCGGCGTGGCTCAACTGAACGCCTATGGGTATGTCGGACCAACGCCGAATGCGATCGAGCGTGCGTCCCATTGCCATCTCGGTCTCGTCGTCAAATAGGCCCACGTCCGCCCAGGTAATACGCCCGTCCGGAAGCACGGCTGTAGCCTCGATCGTCAACAGAGCCGCCCCAGACAGCGAAAGGTGACCGAGGTGGATCAGGTGCCAGTCGGTCATACAGCCATTCTCCGCCGAGTACTGGCACATCGGCGGGATGATGATTCGGTTTGACAGTTCGAGTGAGCCCACCTGAATAGGTTCAAAAAGGGCAGGACCGCGTGCCATTGTGTGCCGCCAGCATCAGCTTGATCGCGTGGTTTCGAATAGAAACCAGGCGCGCCTCTCTGCCTGATCAGTCCACTCGTCGAGAAGTCCCGAGGTGGCATTGTCGTTGGCCTGATCGACGAGGACTTTCGCCTTGCGAAGCGCGCGAACGAGCGCGAAGTTGTCGTCGCGTAGTTCGGCGAGCATGTCACCGGGGGAGACGAACTCGGCGTCATTGTCCTTGATCGTCTGCCGGCGCGCGATGTCACCGACCGATCGCAATGTTGCATGACCGGTCTTGCGAACCCGCTCGGCGACATCATCGACGACTGCGAAGAGTTGGATCGCCTGTTCGTCCAACAACAGGTGATAATCGCGGAAGTGCGGTCCAGTCATGTGCCAGTGGAAATTCTTGGTCTTGAAATAGAGGGCGAGAAGGTCCGCCACGATGACGTTAAGGGCGTCAGCGGCTGTGGCTGCGTTTGGCAGGGCGAGAGCAGACGATTCGGACGTTGTTGCGCGAGCTGGCTTCATGGTGGCCTCCTGACGGTTCATGCGGCAAGTCGCGATAACTCCGCGAAAATCACGCGGCGTTGCCGTGCTTCACGATGGTTTGTCTGTCGATCGGCAGCGGCGCATCTTCTGCCACAAGTCGCCTCTTTCGCAGTTCGTGCCAAAAATCATCGGGAATGCTCGTTTTTAGCGCTGCGTGATCTTCGTAGATACGCTGGGGCTTGCTGGCACCGGGAATAACTGCGGCCGAAGCCGGATGGGCCAGCGAGAAGTGCAGCGCCGCCGCCTTGATGGGGATATTGTATTGTGCGCACAGCGCCGAAATCTTCTCCACCGTGGCGGCAATGGCGGGCGGCACCGACCCGTATTCGAAGTGATGGCCGCCAGCGAGCACGCCGGAACTATAGGGACCACCAATCACGATATCGACCTTTTTGCGCTGCGCGGCGGGCATCAGACGCTGAAGTGCCAGCTCATGGTCGAGGAGTGTATATCGGCCGGCAAGCAAGGTGGCATCCGGGTCCGCCTCTGCGAGACCGAGCAGAAGCTCTACCGGTTCGACCTTGTTGACGCCGAGGCCCCAGCCCTTGATCACACCCTGGTCGCGCAGCTTCGATAGCGCCTTGAAAGCTCCCGTTCGAGCGATCTCGAACATTGCGAGCCAGCGATCGCCGTAGAAATCCTGGGCGATATCGTGAACCCAGACGAAATCGATATGATCAATCTTCATCCGCTTGAGGCTGTCCTCGATTGACCTCATGGTGCCGTCAGCTGAATAGTCGGGGACCATCTTGTTGGGGCGGCCGTGCTTGAAGATATCGCCTTTTTCGCCTTGATCGCGGCTGGCCGGATCTTCGATTTCATCGAGGATAAGCCGACCGACCTTCGTACTCAGAAGATACTCGCTGCGACGTCGCCTGGAGAGTGCCTTGCCGAGACGAATCTCCGCCAGTCCGGCTCCGTAGAATGGAGCTGTGTCGAAAAAGCGCGTGCCGGCGTCCCACGCCGCGTCAACTGTCGCAAGCGCTTCATCCTCGGGAATATCCCGATACATGTTGCCAAGCGGCGCTGTGCCAAAACCTAACGGCCCCGCCAACAATGCTTCCCTGATTTTCATTTGAAGCCTCCGATAAACAATGGCGTGTCAAAGCTGGACAGCGAGGTCAGTGTGCCTATCCGTGGTTGAGTATATCCGTCATCCCAGACGCTAAGCCGCGGCTCCGCGGTTGGATAGTAAATTGGGATAAAAATTTCATCGCGAGAATAGTCGGAGCGCCAAGCGCGTCAGACGCGCGGCCAGTCGCGCGGCTCGATGTTTTACATCTCTTTACGGGCGTTCGCATGCAGCTTCGATTATGTGTGACCACGGCGATGCTGGCCGACGTGTCGAGAGCTCATATCGAGAGCCCCGTAGCCAGCGCTTACGCGTCCGCACGAAGCGGCGCATAGCGGCGCGTCTGAACGAAAGGTGGAGGTTGATATATGAGCAAGGGAAAAGTGCTTGTGGTTGGATCGAATGCCACCCAGATCGAGATCCGGGGTGGCGGTTGGGGGCCGACCGGCAACTATCTCAATGAAACGGTCGTTCCGATCATGGCGGTGATCGACGCCGGCTATGACATTCAGCTCGCCACGCCAGACGGTACTAAACCGCATATGGACGAGGCCTCGGATTCCGTTGCGCACTTCGGTGGCAACCAGTCTGCCTACGCGGACGCAAGGGCCTTCTGGATCAATGACCCCAGGATGAACCAGGCTCGCACCTTGCGTTCGGTGATCGGGGAACGACTGGACGACTACGTCGGCGTGTTCGTGCCGGGCGGCCAAGCGCCGGTTGTGGATTTGATGCAGGATCCGCAGATGGGCGAGATCCTTCGCTACTTCCACGAACGGGCAAAGCCGACGGCGCTGCTATGCCACGGTCCGATTGCGCTGGTCTCGGCGATGCCGCGCGCACGGGAATTTCGCGCGGCGCTGATTAGCGGTGACGAGACGAAGGCGAAGGAGCTGGCCAAGGGTTGGCAATATGCCGGCTATGACATGACGATATTCTCGGCCTCCGAAGAGAAGTGGGTCGAAAACGAAATCCTGCACGGCAAAATGTACTTCAACATGCCCCAGGCGCTCAGAGCCGCAGGCGGCGATGTGACCACGGCCAAGGTCGATTTCGAGCCTCACGTGATCGTCGATCGAGAGCTCATCACCGGCCAGAACCCGCGCTCCGACCATGCGATCGGTGAAAGGCTGGTCGAGTCGCTCGATGAAACAAATGCTCAACTTCGATCCAGCCCCACGGTGCCTGCCTGATCGCGGAAGGAGTTCATATGGCGACGACGCTCATCATCAATGGTCAGGAACGATCCTTCGATGCGCCGCCCGAAATGCCCTTGTTGTGGGTCCTGCGCGACATTCTCGGTTTGACCGGCACAAAATTCGGATGTGGTATTGCACAATGTGGCGCCTGCACGGTACATGTCGATGGCCAGCCGGTGCGTTCCTGTGTGCTCCCGGTCCGCGCGCTGCAAAGCCGCGCGATTACCACCATCGAGGGGATCGGTGAAACGCCGGCAGGGGCCAGCGTGCAAAAAGCCTGGCTTGATCTGGAAGTCGTGCAATGCGGCTATTGTCAGTCCGGCCAGGTCATGTCGGCGGCAGCGCTGCTGACGTCGACGCCGGATCCCGACGATACCGATATAGACGCAGCGATGGCGGGGAACATCTGCCGCTGCGGCACTTATGTGCGTATCCGGGCTGCCATCAAGCAGGCGGCCTCCGCACAGAAGTCTTGAGCGGTGTCATGACTGTCACCGCCCCATTTTCGAAAGTTTCTCGCCGTCGCGTGCTTAGTGGCGCGTTGGCGACTGGCTTCGTGTTCGCTTTCCATGTTCCGGTTGGCGGCGCCGAACCGGTGCAACCGCAGAGTCCAGCCGACCAAAAGTTCGAACCGAACGCCTATATCCGCATCGACGGCGTTGGCCAGGTGACGCTGACAATGCCGCAGGTCGAAATGGGGCAGGGCATCTACACTGGCGTCGCGACGATACTTGCCGAAGAACTCGACGCAGACCTGTCTCAAGTCATCCTCCAGCACGCGCCGCCGGACGAGAAACTGTATCCCAATCCGTTGCTCGGCGTTCAGGCCACCGGCGGATCGACCTCGGTTCGTGCGTTCTGGACCCCACTGCGGAAGGCCGGCGCAACCGCGCGGGCCATCCTCATCAAGGCCGCTGCTGATCGGTGGCAAGTCACGCCGGAAAGCTGCAGCGCGGTCAATGGCACTGTGCTGCACCATGAAAGTGGCCGCAGGGTTGGCTACGGTGAGCTTGTTGATGCCGCCGGCAAGCTGTCAGCGCCGAGCGATGTCCCGCTGAAGGACCCGAAAGACTTCGTTCTGATCGGAAAGCCTTTGAAGCGTTTGGATACGCCGAACAAGGTCAACGGCAAGGCGATCTATGGCATCGACACGATGCTGCCCGGCATGAAATTTGCGACACTGGCGCAATGCCCGGTGTTTGGCGGCAAGGTGGCAAACGTTGAAGACCAGGTCGCGACGAAAATCCCCGGCGTGCGGCAGATTGTTGTGTTGGACGACATGGTCGCCGTTGTGGGGGATCATATGTGGGCCGCAAAGCGCGGGCTCGAGGCACTGAAAATCACCTGGGACGAGGGCAAGAACGCAAACGTTACCTCCAGGAAGATCTGGGACCAGCTTCGCGCCGCCAGCGAAGGTGACGGCGTGGTCGCAAAATCAGTCGGGAAGCCTGAGAAGATACCCACAGTCGGGGTTGGGTACGACGCCTCCTACGAGATGCCGTTCCTGGCCCACGCCACGATGGAGCCGCTGAACTGCACCGTTCACGTCACGTCGAACTCCTGTGATGTCTGGGTAGGAACGCAGATCATTGCGCGCGCCCAGTCGATCGCCGCGAAAACGGCAGGACTGTCGGAAGACAGGGTGACGATCCATCAGCATCTGATCGGCGGCGGGTTCGGACGCAGGCTCGAAGTTGACATGATCGCCGCGGCCGTGCGTATAGGCAGCAAGGTCGATGATCCCGTCAAGATTGTCTGGACGCGCGAGGAAGACATCCAGCACGATCTCTATCGTCCGGTTTATCGCGACAATATCTCTGCGACCTTGGCGGGTAATAAAGTGGACGGCCTCAGGTACCGCGTCGCCGGGTCGTCGGTGATCGCACGATGGTTGCCGCCCGCCTTCAAGGAGGGCATCGATATCGACGCCGTCGATAGCGCCGTCGATACGCCCTACGACATTCCAAACTTTCAGGTCGAATATGTCCGCGTGGAGCCAGTCGCGGTACCGACCGGATTCTGGCGTGGCGTTGGCCCCAACAATAATGTGTTTGCCATCGAAAGCTTCATCGACGAGCTCGCACGCATAGTAAACAAGGATCCGATTGCATTTCGACGCGACATGCTTGGGCGGACGCCGCGCATGCAGCGTGTGCTGGACCTCGTTGCGGAAAAGTCGAACTGGGGCCAGCCGCTGCCGCCACGCGTCGGCCGGGGGGTCAGCATCCAACCAACGTTCAATACATCGATTGCCACCGTTGTTGAGGCAGAAGTGGATCCCGGAGGAGACGTCTACATACGCCGAGTGACACTCGCCGTGGATTGCGGTGTTGCCGTCAATCCGGACACGGTCATCGCGCAAGTCGAGGGCGGGATGATTTTTGGTCTGACCGCTTCATTGTATGGCGAAATCACCTTGGACAAGGGCCGCGTTCTGCAATCGAATTTCCATGATTATCGCATGCTGCGCATCAACCAGATCCCGAAGATCGATGTGCATCTCGTCAAGAGCGGCGAGGCGCCAGGCGGGATCGGTGAGGCCGCCGTTGTCGGAGGGCCTCCCGCGCTGCGCAACGCCATTTATGCGGCGACAGGCGTCGCATTACGCCGGCTCCCGATCGACCGGCGGTTGATCGCGGAGAAAAAGTCGTGATTGTAAGACTTATCATCGGGGCTGCGATTGTCGGCGCCATCGTTGCGCTGGGCGCGGTTTGGTACGTGCGGGGTCCTGGCCCGCTGGCTTTCACCGGTGGCAAGACCGTGGCGTTGGCGGACTACAGGGATGGTGATCCAACCGGTGTCCCGGCGAGCATGAGCGACGCAAGCCTCCTCGAGCGCGGCAAATATCTCACGGAGGCGGCGGACTGTGTGGTTTGCCACACAGCACCCGGAGGCAAGGAGTATGCCGGGGGCTTTGCATTCAAGCTTCCATTCGGAACGATGTACTCGACCAACATCACGCCTGATAAGGAAACCGGTATTGGAAACTATACTGACCAGGAGTTCCTTGACGCGATGCATCGGGGCATCCGCCGCGATGGCGCGCGGCTTTATCCGGCAATGCCGTACACGTCCTACGCTTACGTTACTGACGCCGACGCGCTCGCGATCAAGGCCTATCTCTTCAGCCTTGCACCGGTGCACGCGGTGCCGCCGGAAAATACGTTACTATTTCCGTTCAACCAGCGCTGGGCCATGACGTTCTGGTCATTGGTGTTCAATCGCGACACGCGCTTCCAGCCCGATCCTTCGCAGAGCCAAAAATGGAATCGAGGCGCCTACCTGGCTGAAGCGCTCGCGCATTGCGGCGAATGCCACACGCCCCGCAATATCGGCTTCGCACTCGACAATCGAAAAAAGTTTGCCGGGGCTCCGGTGGCAGGCTGGCGTGCCTTCAATATCTCTTCCGACAAGGCCACTGGTCTCGGCGGTTGGACCGATGAAGACATCGCCTTGTATCTCTCTGCCGGCCATGCACCTGGTCATGGCACGGCATCAGGTCCGATGGGCGAAGCCGTCGATCACTCCTTCAGCAAGATGACCCACGATGACATCGAGGCGATGATCACGTTTCTGCGCAGCGTTCCACCCAGTGCGTCACCCGATTTTTCGTTGAGATCGACGCCCGCGCCGGTCTCTCACAAGGAAGGCGTGACCGCAAACCTCTTGGGCAAGAAGATCTTCGAGGGCGCTTGCGTGAGTTGCCATGGCTGGACCGGTGAGAGCGCGGTTTCGCCATTTGCGACCCTGACTGGAAGCGCTGCCGTAAACGAGTCCAGCGCCACCAACGTCGTACAGATCGTTATTGGCGGTACGAAGCGCTTGACCCCGGATGGCACATTGTCGATGCCGTCGTTTGGTCGCGCGTACTCCAATGACGAAATCGCCGCAGTCGCCAACTATGTCACCGGCCGTTTTGGAAGCAGGGGCTCGTCGCTCACGGCGCGGGATGTCGCCGATTTGCGCGCACAGGTGTCGAACTAGGCTTGTCGATTCCGAACCCGGAGATGCCTGGTGCGCGTGCAAGGTCCCAACGCAAGGACAAGGAGACGCAAATGACTGAAGAAAAACACAGCATCAACGAATTGGGCCGGCGGGCCGTGCTTCGAACGGCCGGCGTAGCTGTGATTACAGGCTTGGCGGCTGGCGGCACACCGTTGGCCACACCGGCCGCTGCGCAAGGCACCAACGGCATGTCGGCGGCCGAGCGTGACGAGGCACCGCTCGGCGCTCGGCTCCAGGGGATCCAGCATTTCGGGCTCACGGTCCAGAACATGGAGCGGGCCTATCAGTTTTACACCGAGGTGCTGGGCGGCACCGAGGTTTTCCGCCACGGCGATTTCCAGGGTGACGGAGTGCAAAACACGCTGCTGGCCGACCAGGAAATCGAGGCGAATACACGCGGGGTCAATCCGCGAACGATCGGCGTGCCCGACTTGCGGAGCGGGGCGCAGCGGCTCGACGTCCGCTTCGTTCAGTTCGACAATGTCGTCATCGAGTTGCTTCAATACCGCGAGGCCGATCAGCCAATGGGCACCTCGAAAAGCTTTGCAGAGCCAGTGCAGCACATGAGCCCCGCCTTTCCACGCATGATGCACATCTGTTTCTATGTTCGCGACGATGTCGATTTTAACAAATTCATCGCCGATCTCGAAGCCGAATCCGAGCGCCGCGGCATGACGCAGGTGAGGGCGAACCGCACCGTCCGCGTCATGACCGAGGCGGAACGCAAGGCCGCGCCCCGCAGTGCCAACACGAACCGGGTAACCGTACCACCCTCGGACGGATGGGAATTGATCTATTGCAAGGGTCCGGAAGGCGAGCAACTTGAGTTCGTGAAAGCGCTTGGCCCCGTAAAGAAGCGTTTCGCCGAGGCGCTGACGAAACGACAGCAGAAAATCGCACGCTGATCCGTGAGCTCGGACGGCCGATCGGCCGCCGGGATTTGCGGCGACCGCCGCTCGCCCCGGCGACACGTTCATGACCCATCAATGTAGGGAATTCGTCATGCAGATCCTTATCCGCAATTCGGTTGCAGGCGTGCTTGTCGGTATCTCGCTGTCCATGACGGCGTCGTCGGCGGTCGCTCAGCAGGCGCCGCCGCACGTGCGCTACCAGGAGATTCGGGCGGGCTCTTATTCGGTCGTGGCTCAGGTGCGGGCCAAGCCCGGCAAGGAAGACGCGTTGCGCGAAGCGACCTTGCCGCTGATTGCTCTGGTTCGCGGCGATCCCAGGAATTTAGTCTATTTTCTCCAGGAAGACCGCGCCAGGCCTGGCCATTTCATCTTCTACGAGATCTTCGCCAGCCAGGCGGATTTCGAAGCGCATAACGCCATGCCTTATGTAAAGGAATGGTTCGCCAGGCTGCCCGACCTTGCCGATGGCGGCGTCGAGGTCATGCGGATGGCGACCCTTGGCGAGTCAAAAAAATAATAGATCCTTTGGCGGCCCCCAAGCGAGAGTCGGCAGATGCAGTGCCTACCAACCGTCAGTCACACAAAGAGCGGAACGCGACGGCCGCTTTCCGATGCGCTCGAACTGCGGCTGATAGAGGCCCTTGAGCGCGAGGCAGCGACAGCCGAAATATTGAGGGTCATCGCAAGCTCGCCCACCGGGGTTGGGCCCATCTTCGCAGCGATAGCAGAAAGATCCAACAAGCTTGTAAATGGGCTGTCTACGGCGGTGCTTCAGTTGCTCGATGACACGTTGCATCTTGCAGCGTTCACTCGACGAGGCGAGGTCGCGGACGCGGCCTTGATCAACGTGTTTCCCGTCAAGCTTTCAGACGTCAATTGGTATGAAAGAACGATCCGGGAAGGACGCCCTGTTCAGATCGAAGATTGCGAGTTGGGGTTCGCCGGCTATCCAGGCCTGCTGGACCTCTCGCACAAGCGCGGTTTCCGGAGCGTTGTCCTGATCCCGCTGTTTCGTCATTCCGGGAGCATCGGCATCATCAGCGTGACTCGCGCAGAGACCGGTAAATTCAAGGAAGAACACATACGTTTGTTGCGAACGTTTGCCGATCAAGCGGTCATTGCGATCGAGAACGCCAGGCTTTTCAACGAGGTGCAGGCCAGAACCACCGAGCTTGCGCAATCACTTGAGGACCTGCGCGAGGCCCAGGAACGCCTCGTGCAGACCGGAAAGCTTGCTTCTCTTGGACAGCTCACGGCAGGCATCGCCCACGAAATCAAGAATCCGCTCAACTTCATCAATAATTTCTCGGCGTTGTCGGTCGAACTGACGGACGAACTCAATGACGCGTTGAAGCCGTCAATCCTCGACGAAAAAGTCCGTGCCAAAGTCGATGAATTGACCCGTGTTCTCAAGGAGAATCTTGATAAGGTCGTTCAGCACGGCAAGCGCGCCGATTCCATTATCAAGAACATGCTGCTGCTCTCGCGCGAGCGTACAGGCGAGTGCCGGCCGGCCGATGTCAATGCGCTTGTGGAGGAGAGTCTCAACCTCGCCTATCACGGTGCTCGGGCCTCCGACGCCGGCTTCACCATGACACTGAAGAGCGATCTTGATCCCAAAGCAGGTTTGATCGAACTGTACCCGCAGGAGATCACCCGAGCATTATTGAACCTGATCTCCAACGGCTTCCATGCCGCTACCCACCGTCAAGTCGAAGCGGGCTACTCCTGTTTCGAACCCGTCCTTAGCGCTGCCACCAGAGATCTGGGCAAGGCTATCGAAATCCGCATCCGCGACAACGGTGCCGGCATCCCGCCCGAGGTGCGAGAGAAGATGTTCGATCCCTTCTTCACGACTAAGCCGGCGGGAGAAGGAACGGGTCTCGGGCTTTCGATGACGCATGACATTGTCGTCAAGCAACATGGCGGCAGGATCGATGTCGAGACCGAGCCCGGCAAGTTCACCGAGTTCATCATCCTGCTGCCACGGGACCGTAAGTAATCCGATATAACGGTGACGATTTATACGGATGCATCGGGATTTACTTCAATTGACGCAAAGAGCTGCCGCTGCGGTGCTATCCTGACGCAACAGATTTCTGAATTCATCGCAAAGTCCTGTGACCGCAAACCTTGGCTTCGAGCGAGCGATCGCGGTGGCTCGGGCGGACATCGGAGACGGAAAGCTGCCCTGCAGCGCGTGGAGACGATGATGAAGCACGAAAATCTTGGTTTCAAGGCAGCGGCTGTTTCACGAAATCCGGCCACCGGTGAGCTTATCAGAACGTATCCTCATCTAGCGCCGGCCGAGATCGAAGATGCGCTCGCCAGGAACGTGGCTGCCGCCAAGGTGTGGCGTGAAACTCCGATGGAGGAGAGAGTGAGATGCTATCAGCGTCTGGCTTTGACGCTTCGCGATCAGTCGGATCTTCTTGCGTGTCGTACGACCAGCGAGATGGGAAAGACGATCAAATCAGCGCGCAAGGAGATCGACAAGTGCGTTATCCTTCTGCAATGGCTGGTTGCGCACGGGCCATCAATACTGGCGGACGAGGTAGTTGAGGCAGAGGGTCTTGATCGCATTCACGTCTCGTTTCTGCCAATCGGGTCTGTACTCGCCGTGATGCCATGGAACTTTCCGTTTTGGCAGGTGATGCGGGCTGCGGGTCCGATCATGCTGTCGGGCAACGGCTTGCTCCTCAAGCATGCATCAAATGTGATGGGATGCGCGTTCGCCATGCAAGCAGCTTTCGAAGCGAGCGGCTTTCCAAAGCACCTGTTCACCAACCTGAACATCGGTAGCGATGCCGTTGCCGACGTGATCAGGGATCCACGCGTTGCGGCGGCGACAGTAACAGGAAGCACGAGGGCCGGGTCCGCCGTGGCTTCCGCAGCCGGCAAAGCGCTAAAGAAAAGCCTCCTCGAGCTGGGCGGTGCAGATGCGTTCGTTGTGCTGGCGGATGCGGATCTGGATAAAGCCGTCGAGGCGGGGATAGAAGCCCGATACCAAAATTCAGGCCAGGTCTGCCTGGCCGCAAAGCGGTTCATTCTCGAAAAGCCGATCGCGGAAGACTTCACCCGGAAATACGTGCGCGCGGCGACCAAAGTGAAGGCGGGCGATCCCTTCGATGAAACGACGACCATTGGGCCGATAGCCCGGCAAGACCTTCGTGAGGAGCTTCACGACCAGGTCGAGCGCTCCATAGCAAGTGGTGCGAAGCTGCTTCTGGGCGGCAGGAAGATCGACGGTCCCGGATTCTTCTACCAGCCAACGGTGCTTGCGGACGTAGCGCCGGGCATGGCGGCGTTCGACGAAGAGATATTTGGACCCGTAGCTGCCATTACCGTCGCAGACGATGCCGAACATGCGATCAGGCTTGCCAACACGAGCGTTTACGGGCTCAGCGGCAATCTTTGGACAGCCGATACGAAGGCGGCCAGAGAAATGGCAAGGCGTCTCGAAACAGGCGGCGTCTTCATAAATGGCTTTAGCGCGTCAAATCCGCGGATTCCGGTCGGTGGCGTCAAGAAAAGCGGTTACGGCCGTGAGCTCTCGCATTTTGGCCTGCGCGAATTCGTCAACGCACAAGCTGTCTGGATCAAGGACCTTGATGAGCCGGTTGCGGCGACAAAGTGATCGACCAGATCAAGGCCGGTAGCGCCGTCAACTCGATCCCTAATTGATAAGCAACGGGGGGCGACAACATGGATACCACGGCACTGTTGCTTTCACGGATCCAGTTTGCGAGTACGGTCTCGTTTCATATTATTTTCCCGGCCTTCACTATAGGTCTCGCTGCCTGGCTCTGTTTGTTGGAGGGACTGTCGATGGCGACCGGTCAAGCGGTCTATCGACGGCTTTTCGATTTTTGGAGATCGATCTTTTCTGTCGCGTTTGCAATGGGGGTCGTTTCCGGGATTGTCATGGCATTCCAGTTCGGTACCAATTGGAGCGAACTCTCCCGCCGTACCGGCGCTATTCAGGGGCCACTTCTCGGCTATGAAAGCTTTACTGCATTTGCGATCGAGGCAAGCTTCTTCGGTGTGCTGATGTTCGGGCGCAACCGCGTACCGCGTTGGTTTTACCTTCTCTCTTGCATCATGGTGGCAGTTGGCACGACGATGTCGTCGTTCTGGATCATGGTCAACAACAGCTGGATGCAATATCCGATCGGATACACGATCGACGCGGACGGTGTTTTCGTGCCGACAGACTGGTGGGCGATCATATTCAGTCCGGTGATGCTTGTGCGTTTTCCGCACATGTTGCTTGCGGCTTATCTCACCTCGGCCTTCTGCGTTGCCGCGACAGGAGCATGGCACATGCTCCGAGGCACGTTTAAGGCGGAAGCAACCACGATGATGCGCATGGGGCTGGGATTGGCGGCAATCCTGGTGCCGGTCCAGTTGATCTTCGGCCATCTTGTCGGCGACTATACGCATGATCGTCAGCCAGCAAAATTCGCGGCTATCGAGGCGCGCTGGCATGATGAGAGTCCTGCCTCGGAGGTGTTGATTGCGTGGCCAAACGAAGACGCTGAACGCAATGACTATGCGATCAGCATTCCCTATCTGGGAAGCCTGATCGCCTCGATGAGCTTCACCTCCAGGGAGGTTGGCCTCACCAACTGGCCCAAGGCAGATCGTCCACCGGTTGCGATACCCTTCTTTGCCTTTCGGATCATGGTCGGCTGCGGGCTGCTGATGCTGGCGGTTGCGTGGTACGGAAGCATCCAAATGCTGCGCAACCGGCTGGATGCCCAACGTTGGATGTTGTGGGGCACTTTCCTGTCCTTTCCGCTCGGCTTCGTCGCGACGCTGACTGGCTGGTTCGTCGCTGAAGTTGGACGTCAGCCCTGGACAGTATATGGCGTATTGCGGACCGCGGATGCTGCAACGCCATTCCTTCGCGCGCCCGAAGTTGCAGCAAGTCTGGCATTTTTTTGTATCGTCTACGGCGTGATCTTTGCTTTCGGCACGGTCTACATTTATCGCCTGCTGCAGCGAGGGCCCGCACCTACGCCAGAGCCCAAGGTGGGAGAGACCAATCCGAAGCGTCCGCTTTCGATCATGCATTCGAGGTCGATGGAGGCCACAAAATGATCGAGTTCTGGACCGCCGTACTCGCGCTCACGATCTTTCTCTATGTCGTTCTCGATGGTTTCGATCTTGGCATTGGCATCCTTTTGCCGATGGCCAAAAGTGATGCTGAGCGAAACCATATGCTCGCAACCATTGAGCCCGTATGGGATGGTAACGAGACCTGGCTGGTACTCAATGCGACCATTCTCTTCGGCATCTTCCCGCTCACCTATTCGACGCTGCTGTCGGCCTTCTATCTACCGTTGATCGTCATGCTGGGCGCGCTGATATTCCGCGGTGTCGCCTTCGAGTTCCGCAGCAAATCGAAGCGCACGCGTGGCCTTTGGGACAACGGGTTCATTGTTGGCTCCTATGTTGCAACCTTCATCCAGGGCACGGCGGTCGGTGCGCTGGTCCACGGGCTGCCGATGTCGGGCTACCACTACGTGGGAGGCCCATTCGGCTGGTTTTCTCTGTTTGCATTGCTGTGCGGGGCGGGTCTCTGCATAGGCTACGCGCTGATGGGAGCTGGATGGCTTACCTACAAATCGCAGTCCGAAGTGCGTGATCTGGGCTTCCTGCTCATTCCCAGGTTGCTGGCTGCGCTCGTCGTCTTCCTGGTGCTGATATTCGGTCTTTCGCTCTCGAACGAGCTGTGGGTCCTGCAACGCTGGATTCAAATGCCGGCGCTGATTGTCTTCCCGCTATTTGCCGTCATTGCCTGCGCGGTCATGCTGTGGGCGGTACGCTCGCGTCGCGAGCTGCTGCCGTTCTTCTGCAGCATCGGCGTATTCGCTGCCGCAATGGGAACTCTGTCCGTATCGTTCTATCCGTATATGATCCCGTTTGCGATTACGACGGCGCAGGCAGCGGCGCCGCCAACGACACAGTCGTTCATGTTCTGGGGCGTCGGCGTTTTTGTGTTGCCGCTGACCCTCTTTTACACGCTTGCCATCTATTTCGTCTTCAAGGGTAAGGTAGGCTTTGACAAGCAGGGCTACTAAAGCCGCTGCAGCTCCGGCTGGCAGCGGCAGGTAACGGGGAATTGACAGGATCTCCGGCCACTGAGATCGAGGCTGCGCCGGCACGATGGGCGATTGCGTTGGGACCAGGGTCTGGCCGTTGCCCTTGGTCGGGTACCCCAAACTGAGGGGCCGCCTCCCGGTTGGATTTGTCGATCGAGGCAGCTAACGGCCGGGCATTTCCGGAAGTTTCACAATGCTGTATCGCCGGTTCCGACCTACGCAGCGAGCCGTGATTCCGAAAGCACATGGCGATCGAATGTATCAAGGCACGACTGCGCGGTTGATACGTGTGGCCGGGTTTTCGATCTGCGCCTCGAACCTCGATTTCTCGAGGTCCCAGTCCCCGCATGGCAGGATTTGCGCATAGGTGCGCAGGACTTGGCTATAGGCGGCGGCCTGCAGTCGGTAGTATTATGACAAAACTTGCTCAGCTCCGCAGCGGCGCGGGCTCTTGGCTGCCCCACTGGCGACTGAACCGATGTGAACCAGCGCTAACATGGATGCAGTTCGCTTCACCGAAATTGCGAATAGCAGCTTCGACGTTGCCTGGAATGACGGCGAACGGATCTTCTACCGAGGATCGCACCAGGACTCTGATGGCAACCTGGTCGCGGCACTGGCAGTGCGGGCCGCCTCGGAGCATCCCGATCCTGCCATTATCGATCGTCTTGCTCACGAATATGGATGGAAGGACGAACTGGATAACGCGTGGGCGGTGCGGCCGCTGGATTTCGTCCACGAGGGCGGTCGGACCACGTTGGTCCTGGAGGACCCCGGCGGGGAGCCGCTCGCGGCGTCGATCGGCTTATCAATGGGGGTTGAGAGCTTCCTTCGCCTCGCCATAGGCATCGCTGTTGCGGTGGGTGAGCTCCACCGGCGGGGCCTCGTTCACAAGGACATCAAGCCACACAATATCATCGTGGATCACGCGACAAGCAAGGTCAGGTTGACGGGGTTCGGGATCGCGTCGCGGCTCCGGCGCGAACGCCAGACCATTCAACCGCCCGAGACGATTGCCGGCACGCTGGCTTACATGGCGCCCGAACAGACCGGCTGGATGAATCGCTCCATCGATTCCCGTAGCGACCTCTATGCACTTGGCGTCACGCTTTACGAGACGCTTACCGGAAGTTTGCCTTTCGCTGCCTCCGACCCGATGGAGTGGGTGCACTGTCATATTGCGCGGAAGCCGATCCCTGCTGCTGATAGGGTCGGGAGCATCCCATCAGTGCTCTCGACGATCATCATGAAGCTGCTCGCCAAGACAGCCGAGGACAGATATCAGACCGCTGCCGGCCTGGAGCGCGATCTGCGCCACTGTCTTGCCGAATGGGAACGGCTCGCGCGCATCCCCCCGTTTGCGCTCGGACAATACGATGCGCCCGATCGTCTATTGATCCCGGAAAAGTTGTACGGTCGCGCACGTGAGATCGAAACTCTGCTCGCCGCCTTCGACCGGGTGGTGGGCGAGGGCGGGCCGGAGCTGGTCCTGGTGTCCGGCTATTCCGGCATCGGCAAGTCGTCGGTAGTACATGAATTGCACCGCGCGCTCGTGCCGTCCCGGGGGCTGTTTGCTGCCGGCAAGTTCGACCAATACAAGCGCGACATCCCTTACGCGACGCTGGCGCAAGCGTTGCAGAGTCTGATCCGTCCGATTCTTGGCAAGAGCGACACGGAATTGGCGCCGTGGCGCGAAGCGCTCCGCGAGGCACTGGGTGCACACGGCCAGCTGATGGTGACCCTCATACCCGAGCTCGAGCCGCTCATCGATTTGCAGTCGCCGGCGCCGGAGCTGCCGCTGCAGGACGCGCAGCGGCACTTTCAGCTGATGTTCCGCCGGTTGCTCGGCGTCTTCGCCCGGCCGGAGCATCCGCTGGCGATATTCCTCGATGACCTGCAGTGGCTCGACGCGGCGACGCTCGACCTGGTCGAGCACCTGGCGACCCAGCCTGAGCTGCGTCACCTGCTGCTGGTCGGCGCCTATCGCGACAACGAAGTTACCCCTGCACATCCGCTAATGCGGCGGCTGACAGCGATTCGCAACGCCGGCGGGCGATTGCAGGAGATTGTCTTAGCACCGCTCCGGCTTGAGGATGTGGGCCGGCTCATCGCTGACGCGCTGCGGTGCGCGCCGGATCGCGCCAGCCCGCTGTCCCGCCTGGTGCACGAAAAGACTGGCGGCAATCCCTTCTTCACCATCCAGTTCCTCACTGCGCTGGCCGAGCAGGGGCTGCTCGCCGTCGACCACGGCGCGGCGCGCTGGACCTGGGACCTGGAGCAAATCCACGCGAAGGGTTACACCGACAATGTAGTGGATCTCATGCTGGGTAAGCTGCGCAATCTGCCCGGCGAGACCCGAGAGACCATGCAGCAGTTGGCCTGCCTGGGCAACAGCGCGTCGATCAGTAGGCTAGTCATGGTCCGCGGCGGGAGCGAGGAGAAGCTTCACGCTACACTGTGGGCCGCCATAGAGGCCGGGCTGGTGGTGCGGCAGGAGGGGACGTACCAGTTCCTGCACGATCGCGTTCAGGAGGCGGCCTATGCGCTCACCCCACGAGAGGAGCGAGCGGTCCAGCATCTGAAGATCGGAAGGCTGCTGTTGGCGCAAACGCCGCCGGAGAAGCGAGAGGAAGCGATTTTCGAAATCGCGAACCATCTCAACCGAGGTAGCGCGCTGATCGGCTCGGGCGAGGACAGGAAGCAGGTCGCCGAACTGAATCTGGTCGCGGGCCAGCGCGCAAAGCAGTCGACGGCCTACAACTCGGCGCTGACCTACTTGATGGCGGGTCGCGCGCTGCTGCCGGAGAATTGCTGGGACCATTGCAATGAACTCAACTTCGCGCTCGAGTTCCACCGTGCCGAGTGCGAGTTCCTGACCGGTGCCTTGGCGGCGGCCGAAGAGCGGTTGTCGATGTTGTCGAGCCGCGCTGCCCGGCTCGTCGACCTCGCCGCTGTCACCCGGTTGCGACAGGAGATCTATTTGACGCTTGGCCAAAGTGGCCGTGCCATTGAGGTCTGTCTCAACTATCTGCGGAAGGTCGGTATCGAGTGGTCGGCGCACCCGATGAAGAAGGAGATTCGCCAAGAATACGAGCGCCTCTGCCGTCAGATGGAACATCGTTCGATCGAGGAGCTTATTCATTTGCCGCTAATGGTCGATCCCAATTGCCGCGCGACCATGGACGTCCTCACAGCAGTCGTGACTGCCGCGCTATTTACCGACGAGAACTTGCTTTGTCTTGTCATTTGTCGGATGGCGAACATCAGTCTGGAGTATGGCAATAGCGATGGATCGTGCTTTGCGTACGCCTGGCTTGGGACGATTCTCGGGCCGCATTTCGGTGACTACCGGGCCGGCTTTCGCTTCGGTAAGCTCGGGTTAGACCTGGTCGAGCAGCGCGGGCTGCGTCGCTTCGAGGCGCGCGTCTGCGTCATCTTCGGGCACCGCACTATTCCCTGGACCCGGCCGATCCGCAGCGGCCGGCCGTTAGTGCGACGCGCCTACGATGCGGCTAACAAGCTCGGCGACCTCACCTTTGCAGCATTCAGTTGCGAGAACCTGATCACAAATCTTCTTGCCACCGGAGATCCCCTCGCTGAGGTCCAGCGCGAGGCCGAAGCCGGACTCGACTGCGCGCGGCAGGCGCGCTTCGGCCTTCTCACTGATCGCATCACCTCACAGCTAAGGCTCATCCGGACCCTCCGCGGCCTGACCCCGGAGTTCGGCTCCTTCAATGACGCCGAGTTCGATGAGACTCAATTCGAGCAGCATCTGGACGCACCGCACCTCGCGACTGCCGCCTACCGGTACTGGAATCGCAAGCTGCAGGCGCGTTTTTTCGCCGGCGACTATACGTCAGCTATGGATGCGGCGGAGGAGGCCGAGAAATCGGTTGCGACATCCTCTTCGTTGTCGATCATGCTGCTGGAGAGGGCGGAATATCATCTCTTTGCTGCGCTCGCCCGTGCCGCGTGCTGCCAGCCCACGGGGCAAGAGCCTTATGCCGAGCATCGAATGGCGCTTGCAGCGCACGACGCACAGCTCAGGAGCTGGGCAGCGAACTGCGCGGATAATTTTGAAAATTGCGCCGCTCTGGTTACCGCGGAAATTGCCCGCCTGGAGGGGCGAGAGCTCGATGCCGAGCGCCTTTACCAGCTGGCAATCGGCTCGGCCCGCACAAACGGTTTTGTTCAGAACGAAGCGCTTGCGTGTGAACTCGCCGCACGCTTCTACGCCGCGCGCGGCTTCGAAATCAACGCACATGCGCACCTGCGAAAGGCCCGGCAGTGCTATGAGAATTGGGGAGCCGATGGAAAGGTAAGGCAGTTAGACCAGGACTATCCCCACCTGAGGGAGGAAAAGAGCGCGCTCATTGGAACCGGCACTATCGGTACACCGGTCGAACACCTCGATTTGACGACCATCATCAGGGTGTCGCAGGCAGTGTCGAGCGAGATCGTCTTCGAGAAGCTGATCGACACGCTGATGCGAACCGCGATCGAACAGGCGGGCGCAGAGCGGGGCTTGCTGATTCTTACGCAAGGCGCCACGCCACGGATCGCCGCAGAAGCCATCACCGGCGATGACATGGTGGTTGTACATTTGCGCGACGAAGCCGCAACGGAAACCGTCTTGCCGGAGTCAGTGCTGCGCTATGTCCTGCATAGCCGCGAGAGCATGATTCTCGACGACGCTGCCGCCCAATCAGAATTCACCACGGATCCCTACATCAATGATCGCCGACCGAGGTCCGTTCTCTGCCTGCCGTTGATAAACCAGGGCAAGCTTGTCGGCGCGCTTTATCTCGAGAACAATCTGGCTCCGAACGTGTTCGCATCGAGTCGCATGGCAGCACTGAGGCTGCTGGTGTCACAGGCGGCAATCTCTATCGAGAATTCCCGGCTATACCGCGATCTTCAGGAGCAGGAGGCAAAGGTTCGACGCCTCGTCGAGGCCAATATCATTGGGATCATCATCTGGGACTCAAAAGGTCGGATCATCGAAGCCAATGATGTGTTTCTCCACATGCTGGGATTCGATCGTGACGATCTCGTTTCCGGGCGCGTACGCCGAACGGATCTCATACCGCCAGAATGGCGCGACCGAATGGCCTTGGCTGTGAAAGAAATGAGGACGACCGGGATCGTACGGCCGTTTGAAAGGGAATATTTCCGGAAAGACGGCAGTCGGGTGCATGCGCTTATCGGCGCGGCAAAGTTTGAGGAGGAAGGAGACCAGGGAGTCGCCTTTGTGCTCGACTTGAGCGAGCACAAGCGGATGGAATCCGAAGCGCGTGAGAGCGAGCAGCGCTATCGCGAAACGCAGATGGAGCTGGCTCACGCGAACCGCATCGCGACCATGGGCCAACTCACGGCCTCGATCGCCCATGAGGTCAACCAGCCGATCACCGCCGCGATCGGTAACGCCGAGGCTGCGCTGCGATGGCTTTCCCACGAGCCGCCGGATTTGGCTGAGGTTCGTCTGCTGCTTGAAAGGATCGCCAAGGATGGCCGCCGCGTGGGCAACGTCGTCGATCGAACTCGCGAGCTTGTAAAAAAGGCGCCGCTGCGGAAGGAGCGCCTGGAGATTAACGGAGCGATTGGTGAAGTGATTGAGCTGACGCGCGGCGAAGCAATGAAGAACCGCATCTCCGTTCTTACGCAGCTTGCAGAAGGCTTGCCTCTTGTTGAAGCTGATCGGACCCAGTTGCAACAAGTGATGCTGAATTTGATTATCAACGCCGTACATTCCCTGAATGAGGATAGCCAAGCGCAACGGGAGCTAATCATCAGCACTTCGATGGATCGCTCATGCGGCGTACTCGTATCTGTGCGAGACTCGGGCAGGGGGATAAGCCCTGAACGGCTCGAGCGGATTTTCGACCCATTCTACACGACCAAATCGGACGGCATGGGAATGGGATTATCGATCTGCCGCTCAATCATTGAAAGCCACGGGGGAAGGATCTGGGCGACGGCAAACGTTCCGCAGGGCGCTGTCCTCAACTTTACCATTCCGCAGCTCGACAACCACAGTTCAGCACCTTAAAAGCTTATGCTGAGCATGGCGAGCATGGATGGCGCTGTTCGGGTGACGTCGCCGGAGGTGTTTTCCGGATTCGGCGTCAATCCCTCAGCGCCTTCTCGATGGAGGCAACCAGCATTCCGACATCTACAGGCTTGCGGAGTAGACTTATCGCCCCACCGGAAATAGCCTTTCGTTCGAGATCAGGTTCTGAAAGGGCCGTTATCATGATGACCGGGAATGAACCATTGAGCTGACGGAGTCGCTCCTGCAACTCGAAGCCGCTCATTCCCGGCATATGAATATCTGTAATGGCGCAAGAAAATGTTTCAAAGTCAGCGGATGCGAGAAATTCCTCGGCGGACGCGAAGCCCGCGGAATTGTATCCAAGCGATCGTGTTAGGGTGACCAGTGCTTCCCGCACGGCGTCGTCGTCATCAACGATGGAAATCATTCTGTTGCCGCCTGCGTGGGTAAAGATTTGAAAATGTCGGTTAACGCACTCGGTTCCTGAGTACATCTGCCATACGAACCAGGTCCGCAAGAGAATTGGCCTCCATCTTGCGCATCACGGCGCCCCGGTGCATTTTGACTGTTATCTCACTTAGCCCGAGTTCTCCCGCGACTTGCTTGTTCAATTTGCCGGAGGTTACCAGCATCATCACTTCGCGCTCGCGCGATGAAAGCGTGGCGTACCGATTGGCCGCCGCGATAGCCCTGTCCTCATTGGCGCGGCGCGCGCGATCCCGTTCGATTGCCGTCGTGACCGCATCGATCATGTCTTGATCGCGAAATGGCTTGGGAAGGAAGTCGACCGCGCCGGCTTTCATTCCTCGAACGGTCATCGGAATGTCCCCGTGTGCTGTCATCAGCACGACGGGCAAGCTGACCCCGATTTCCCGGAGCTGCTCCTGAAAGTCCAGTCCGTTGACTCCCGGAAGGCGAATGTCGAGGACAATACATCCAGGGCCATCCGAACGGCTCGCGCAAAGAAACTCTTGAGTAGAACTGTAACCACGAACGCTAAGCCTGACCGAGCGCAGTAGGCTGTCGAGCATCAGCCGCACTGAGTCGTCGTCATCAATGACGTGTACGGTAGGTGTGTTATCGGGCGCTCGGGCCATACAGTTGCCACCCAGCAGCAAGTTGAACTCGATACTATGAAGCTGCGTCCGATGGTACTAAACGAAGGTGCTGACGTCACCGACAAAAGAACATACCAAGGTATGGGCGGTAGAGACCCTTGCCAGCTTGGCTTGCGATAGTGTGGCTATCATAGTCAGTGAGCTAACAACGTGTTCGGACGCTCCATTCGCGAATAGCAAGGAGGCACATCAATGAACACGCGCGCTCGCCGCAGTTCGCTTCGGGTTCAACTGCCATCAACTGAGGAAAGCGCAAACCTCCGGCCAGCGCAGCAACTTGATCGCCAAGGACATCGGTTTTTTGGCTGACGGTGCGCACGAGCTCTCGTCGAAAGCAGTGTTCGTGCCGCGCGACGCACGGCACTCAGATTGCGCGAGGTAATCGATGACCATGTTATGCGAAGGACCGGCCAGAAGCGAAGTATTCGATGAGAGCTCTGGCTCAACAGGTCAGCCACGCGGGCTCCTTACTGTCTTTCCGTACGAGCGAATGTCGGATGAGTATTACGAATTTGCTGGCTTCCGGCTGTTTCCCAAGCGGCGGACGCTACTACGCGGCGACCAGCGCATTGCAATCGGCGGGCGGGCACTCGACCTGTTGCTCCTGTTGGTGACGGAGGCCGGCAACGTCGTGAGCTTCGACGATCTCATGCGGCTGGTATGGCCCAATGTCACAGTCGAGGAGGCAAATGTTCGCGTGCAGATGGGCATCCTGCGAAAAATCCTCTCGCAATGCGACAAGGCGGGCCGCGCCATCGATACCGTTCCAAATCGCGGATACTGTTTCGTCCTGTCTGTACGCTATCATCCAAACAGGATCGAACCGGGCAGGCTGCAAAGGCATCTCGTACTGCCGATGCTGCCTAACTCCACAGTGGGTCGGGGCGATGCCGTTCAAATCATCGAGGCCGCGCTTGACCGAAGTCGCCTTGTGACTATCACCGGGCCAGCAGGTATCGGCAAGACAACTGTCGCGATCGCAACTGCAAAACGGTATTCGGAAAAATTCCATGGTTTGATCAGATTCGTTGATCTTTCGCACGTCGCTGATGGCGCGGAAGCAGCTCAAGCCATTGCCGACGCCTTGCGCCTTACATCGGACCGCGATGCCCTCGAAGGGCTGTGCGAGCACCTTGGAGGTGACGAAGCGCTTCTGATACTCGATACATGCGAGCATATCGTGGAGTCTGTCGCGGTGCTTGCGGAGGTCGTGCTTAGCCGGTGCTTTAATCTCAAATTGCTGGTGACCAGCCGGGAAGCCTTGCGGGCAACCGGTGAATGGACTCATCGGCTGCCGTCGCTCACATTTCCGGCGGAGGGCGAGGAGATTGCGCTGAAAGATATTGCGAACTTCTCGGCTGTTGCTCTCTTCATCGACAGTGTTCAATCCTCGACGCGTTTCGAACCCTGCAGGCGAGATCTGCCTATCATTGCGGAGATTTGCCGGCGACTTGACGGAATACCGCTTGCGCTTGAGTTTGCGGCCGCTCGAGTGGCGGAACTCGGGCTTCGCGAGATTGCTGTCCGTCTCGACGATTGTTTCGCAATCCTTACACGAGGTCGCCGCACCGCGTTACCCCGGCACCGCAGCCTGGCAGCGGCTTTCGATTGGAGTTACGGTCTGCTTTCCGAGGACGAACAGCGCATGCTGGTTCACCTCGCCGCGCTTCGCGGCTTGTTCACAGCCGAACACGCTATTGCGGGCTGTCTTGATGGCGCGTGCAAGCGGCCATCGGAAGCGTTCTACGGCCTCTTCGATAAATCGTTTCTCGGCGTCGAAATGGCCAGTGAGGGGCCGATGTTTCGCCTGTTTGAGACCACGAGGGCCTATGCAATCGGCATCGTATGTTCGCAGCAAGTCCGGTCCGCGCCCTCGCGAGAAGTGCCATATCAGGAGGCCGATCGTCCCGCTGATCATGGTGGCTTGAAGCGCAAGGCGTCCCCACGTGCACTGGAACGTCGCGAGCTGGTGCACATGAGGCTGAGGTGACAGGCGGGCCGCGCGCAGTGTCTTGCTGATTGGGCGAGGAGAGCATGACCGAGGTTGCGAGCAGGGTAGCAGGGCTGCCCGGAAGCGGATCAGCGCGGGCCGAGCATGAGCAGGGCGGCCAGGTTGGGTTTTCCCTCTTTGCGCTGAGTGGTTGGACCTTCGCACTCCGGACCTGGATTGCGACGGTGGCGGCACTCTACGCAGCGTTCTGGCTGCAGCTGGGCAATGCGTACTCCGCGGCGGCATGTGTTGCTATCCTTGCTGTGCCAACCCGCGGTCAGGCCTATCAAAAAGCTCTTTACAGGATAGGCGGGACCATCATCGGATTTATGGCTTCGCTCGCAATAGTTGGGCTTTTCAACAGCACGCGCGAGCTCTTCATCCTGGCTTTCGCCGCCTGGATAGCGCTCTGCGGTTACGTTGCAAGCTTCCTTGACGGCAATCGGGCCTATGGTGCGGTGCTCAGCGGCTTTACCGCCGCGATCATCGCATTTGCCAACATAGACACGCCGCAGAATGTCTTTTCAGTCGGGATGGACCGCTGCGCTACCATTTTGGTGGGGGTCGTGGCTGTCATGGTGGTCAATGACCTCTTCGGCGTGCCTGAGGTCTTTCCCAATCTCGCTCGGAGGCTTGAAGACACCCATCACATGATTACTGCTTTCGTGCAGAAGATGCTCTCCACCCGGAGCGTTGATTCGAACGAAATCGATGAAATTCTCAAGACCATCGTCGCCCTTCGGACCGACATTGCCGCGTTGCCGGTGGAATCGATCTCCGGCCGGATCCGCGCAGCAGCCGCCCGCAGCGCCGTCGCCGCGATGGTGCGGCAGGTAACATCAGCGCGCACGATCGACGCCCTCCTGCGCGAACTCGATAACAAGGGAGACGAACTCGTTGACGCGGTCTCGCGGGGGCTAGATTTAACTTCGACAGGAGACGAAAAAAGAAGATGCCGGCCCGTGCATGATACTGCCGACGCTTGCGGCGCCGATACTTCCGCGTTTGTGGCGCAAAGAGCGGCTGAGCTGCTGCTCGATCAAAACAAGCGAGCTCTATCGTTGTTCAATCTTCTGCAAACTGGCAGAGCGACACAAGGGCCGGTCTTGCCGCTATTCCGCGCACCTGAAGCTGCGTTCCGTAATGCGCTTCGTTTGTTTCTTGCCAATTTGATTGCAGCTTCGTCGCTGAGTTTGTTGGGTTGGCCGGCGGTCTCCAACGTGATGCTGATGTTCGCGGCTGTGACCGCAATCAGCACCAACGTCCCCAGCCCTGAGAAATTCGCCAGGGACGCGCTGGTTGCGATACTGCTGGCGTTTGCGGTTTCAGGCATCACCGAATTCATGATCCTTGACGGGGCTGATTCCTTCCCCCTTCTGGCCATCGGCCTTGCGCCGGCCGTTATTGGTCCGGGGCTGCTCGTGGCCAGCGGGAATCCGAAGGTCGCGCCGGTCGGCACACTCATGCTGATCTTTACGCCGTTGGTGCTTTTGGTCAGCAATCCACCAAACTATGATCCACGGATCTATCTCGTCGGCGGAAGCCTGAACATCATTTCAATTGTGTTGCTGTTCATCACGACGACAGTGCTGCTGCCCACGAGCGATGAACACAAACGGGCGTGGCTCCTCCGTTCGCTACAGAGGGACTTTCGCCTGGCGCTCAGCGAAAAGCCGCTCCCGTACGATGTTGACGGGACTGCCTTCCGCGATGCCGATCGGGAAGTGCAGCTCAGAGCGCTGCAACCGAACGCTCCGAGCGAGTCGTGCGAGCAACGCGGAGGACTACGCTGGGTTGAGCTGACATCGGCAGCTTGGCGGATGCGCCTTGCGCTTCGCGATTTGCTCCAAAACCCAGATATCGAGGAGGAGGGGCGCCTTGCTCTGGCGGCTGCCGACTCCGTCAATTTGCGTCTGTTGGCCACGCGTCTGGTAAGTCAGAAGGATGAAGCGAGCGAAGAAGTACGAAGCGAGGCGGTCGCCGCCGCGACCTGGATGGCGATTCTAATCGAACGTAATCCTCGCGAAATCGCCGCGCTAAACAAGGAGCTCAAATGATGATTCATGGGTTCCCGGAACTGGTCATCGGCGATGTGCTTATTGCGCCTTTCGTGACCTATGCGTTGGTCGCGCTGGTCATTTTCCTATTACTCCGGCGCGTGCTCCTGCGGGTCAATTTCGAGAGCTTTTTCAGCAATCCTCCGGTCGCCTTGCTGTCCGTATACGTGACAGTTCTCGCGACATTGATTGTGCTGTTTTGAGGGAGAGACCCCTTGAGTGCGACAGACGATTCAATGCCTCTGCAGCGTGAAACAGACGACCCGCACCCGTCATCAAAAGCGCTTCCTGTGCGGCGGGGCATTCCATTTTTTGCAACGTCGTTCCTGAGGACCATCGCGACCTTTGCGGTGTTCGCTCTGGCCGTTGTCTCGGCTCTTCTGATCTGGAGCAATTACGTTACTGCGCCATGGACACGCGACGGCCGCATCCGCGTTCAGGTTGCGAGCATCGCCCCGCAAGTATCCGGCCAGATCGTCGAGATAAGGGTGGCCGATAATCAGTTCGTCCGGAAGGGCGATACGCTTTACATTGTAGATTCGTTTGATTTTCAGGTGGCGGTAGACCAGGCGAAGCAACAGCTGGCGATGAGAGCTGCCGATGCCGAGGTCAAGAAGCAACAGGCCGAGCGACGGAAGAAGCTTAGTGACCTTGCAACCACGCCAGAAGAACTGCAGCAATACGTAGGCAATGCGACGCAAGCTCTCGCGACTTTCGAGGCTGCGCAGTCGCAGCTTGCCCAAGCCGAGATCAATCTGAAGCGGACTCAGGTTCGGAGTCCCGTGACCGGCTTCGTAACCAATCTGCTCATGAGGGTCGGGGACTATGCTCGTGCGGGTACTACGAATGTGTCGGTCATCGACGCGGACAGCTATTGGATCGACGGTTATTTTGAAGAGACGAAACTGGCGGGTATTTGCATCGGAGATCGCGTCGAGGCGAAGCTCGTAGGCTATGCACAGCCGATCCAGGGTCGCGTCGATACAATCACGCGCGGTATCGGCGTCTCGGATGCTGCACCGGGCACTCAGGGACTGCCGAACGTTGACCCGATCTATACTTGGGTGCGTCTCGCCCAACGAGTGCCGATTCGAATTGCTATTACCGACGTCCCGGCCGGCGTGCCCCTGGTATCCGGCCTGACCGTGACCGTGACCGTCAGAGATGGCGGCACTCAAGACGACGGCTGGTTCGCGCGGCGATGGCACGATCTTGTCGGGCGGACGACCAGCATATTCGGGAGTCGGCGGTCTTGTGTCCTACCAACGAGTGCCCCAACGGGCGGACCCGCTATGACATTGGTGACGCCCGTTCTGCCTGCCCGGAAATCTCTTGCCGATGTGATTCCAGGCGTGGCTCCGGATCTGACGTCAGCACCGCGGTGAGAGCTGACAAGCAATATCGATTGGCGTCTAATCGGAATTTCCTGAAATTTGCATGGCTTTACTCGCAGTGAAGGGCCGTGTCGCGTACAGATAACATCACAAGTGCTTGGCGTCCGGCGCACTCTCTCCAGTCATTCCCCCACGCCGGGCCAGCCGCGGCCGGTCCTTCCTCCTCCCAAGGACCGGTCGCGCCCGTCAGGGGGAGACAAGCGACGTCGGCGGGTCGGATGGATACGGCGGCTCTTGGGTCGAGGAGCTCTCATCGGTTGCGCAAGAACCGGAGGAAGATTTTCTCCTAACTTGCTGGCGTCATCGCTCATATCCCTGCCGTCGCACAGCGTGAGCTTTGGTCCGGCAATTTCCTCGCTAACGAGCGTCATTGGAAGGAGCCTCGACATGACCCAGGTATATTTTCACTGCTCCAACACGAAGAAGGTCTTTGTCGATTACCGCGGCGCCGTCGTTGAGGATATTGCTGAGGCGCGTGATCATGCAACCCGCATCGTGCAATCCTTTGCAAACACGCGCAGCGTCGAAGATTGGCGCAACTGGGTCCTGCATGTCAGCGACGATCAGGGCGATGAGCTTTTCGTTGTGCCCTTCACTTTCGTGCTCGGCGAGCCGCACTAACGTCGCCCAAAGGTGCCGCGCTCGTGTTGCGCCGGCCCGAACGGGCTTGCAGCGGCGGACGATGTTACAGCTGATCACCGGGTCATTGGCATGCAGGAAGGTCCGGTTCTCCTGGTCGGTCACTCCTGGGGTGGCGCCGTCATTACGGAAGCCGGCAACCATCCTCAGGTGAAGGGTCTTGTCTATGTCGCGGCTGGCGCGCCGGATAGCGGTCAGTCGTTCGCTGATTGGTGGAAGGACTATACGCCCGCGCCGGGCGCGGCCGAAATCAAGCCATATGGCGAGGGCTATGTCGCGTTGACTCCCGAGGGGGTTCGCAAGTGCTTCGTGCAGGATCTCCCGTCGGACGAGGCCGATATCGTGTACGCGACCCAGGGCCCGCTGGCGCTGAAGTGCTTCGGCGACAAGATCACCAAGGCAGCATGGCGCTCCATGCCAAACTGGTACATCGTCGCAGCGCAAGACAAGACTATTCCTCCCGGTGTCGAACGCGATTCCGCCAAGCGAATGAATGCCGAGACTCTCGTGCTGGAAAGCTCGCATGTGCCGATGCTTTCTCAGCCCGATGTCGTTGCGGAATTCATCGCCAAAGCGGCGTCCTCTCTCTAGACTCAGGAGAATTGGGGTAGCATCGTGTTTCAAGGCCGGGCGATGATGGATACGTCGTGGCGACCGAGATCTGGGCAAAGCCGATTGGTTGCATGCCGCGCACCATCGTGCATTGCCAGACGCAGCAAGACGTCCATTCGCCATCGCGGCAGCACGTTCCGCTGGTTTGTCGCTGTCGGTGCGTGGCGGTGGTCACGACTTGGCCGGTCGGGCCTGTGCGACGGCCTCGTGATTGACCTGAGCGGCATGAGAGACGTGATCATCAGCCGAGACCGGTGCAGTGCGCGGATATTGGGAGGCGCACGTGCCTCCGATGTCCTCGCGGTGACCGATCCGCTGGGTCTCGCGGCCGTGACGGGTTCGTGCGGTGCGGTCGGGATGGCTGGTCTCTCGCTGAGCGGCGGCTATGGCCCGTTGATCGCCCGCTTCGGGCTGGCGCTCGACAATCTGATGGCCGCTGACGTTGTTCTGGCGGATGGGCGAATCGTTACCGCCGAACACGGTCGTGAAGAGGAGTTGTTCTGGGCCTTGCGCGGCGGTGGCGGAAACTTCGGCGTCGTCACTGCGATGCGCATTCGTTTGCACGAGCTGCCCAATGTTGTCTCTGGCATGCTGGTCTTTCCGTTCTCGGAAGCCAAATCTGTCCTGCGGCGCTATGCCGATGTGGCGCCTTCCATGCCCGATGCGTTGACCGTTCAAGTCGGCGCCGTTGCCGGGCCTGACGGCGTGCCGGTGATCATGCTGGTGCCGACATGGAGTGGTGCGCAGGGGCAGGGCGACCAGCATATTGCACCGCTGCTTCGCCTTGGAACGTTGCTCGACAATACCGTGGACGCGGTCCGCTACGGGACGTC
>Ga0081540_1000654_pt1 | contig 32728 bp, 29 predicted proteins | sample TabmetS2T1R1_FD_71024 | JGI IMG/M metagenome (GOLD analysis project Ga0081540, IMG submission 71024) | Tabebuia heterophylla rhizosphere microbial communities from the University of Puerto Rico - S2T1R1 | ecosystem: Host-associated > Plants > Roots > Rhizosphere ...
CTGGTTGACCGTGTAGGTGATGCGGTGAACGGTGCCGTCGTCCATGTCGACGTAGAACAGGTCACCGCCGGGGCCGATCTTCAGGTCGACCGGATGCCCGGCGGCGCCGCCCGTCGCGTCGACGCCGACGAACGATTGCAGCCTGGACGGGTCGGGCAGCCCGTTCGTGCCCGGGAGCATCGCCCAGATCTCGTTGCGGGTGTGGTCGGCGAAGAACAGCGCGCCGTTGTACTGGGCCGGGTACGATCCGCCCTGGTAGAACGCCACCCCGGTGATGGACGAGCCACCCGTGTGGCAGCCGGCGTAGTTCACCACGCACGCGCTGTGGTTGTACGTGTAGTACGGCGCGATGACCGAACCGGGCACCGAGTAGAGGGATGAGCACAGGTTGAGTCCGGCTCCCTGGTAACCGCCTTGCGGCGACGCTCCCTCATAGCACGGCCAGCCGAAGTTCGACGCTGTCGCACTCGCCGGCGACACGACGCGGTTGATCTCTTCCCAGGTGTTCCAGCCGACGTCGCCGATCCACAGTTCGTCGGTGCCCGGGCGCTGGGTGATGCGGAACGGGTTGCGCAGCCCGTAGGCCACGATGCGCCGCGCGTTGGCATCCGATGAAGAAAAGAACGGGTTGCCGGGCACGCCCGCGCCGGTGGCGGGATCGATCCGCAGGACCGCGCCGTCGAGGGTCGCCGGGCCGTCGGTACGGCGGACGCTCTGGCTGCGCAGCGCCCCGCCCTCCGCGCCGGGCGGGCTCAGCCCGGTGCCGGCCGCGCCGGGCGGATCGCCACAGGGGTTTGCCTGGTCGCCGGCATAATTCGCGCCGTACTGCCCGTAGTCAACGTTGTTGAAGCTGGCGCCGTCACCGCCGCTGACGTAGAGGTACCCGTCGCGGCCGAACAGGAGCGTGCCGATCGAATGGCTGGGGAACTGCTGGCACCAGTTGCTGATGAGCACCTGCTCGCCGCCGGTCATGACGTTCCCGCTGATCTGCAGCCGCGACACGCGCGCCGACACCAGGCAGCCATCGGTGGTCGGGCCGGGCGGTGTCGGGCAGGCGTCGTTCCACGTCGGTGCCGTTCCGCCGATCGGGGCGTCATACGCGTAGAGCACGTAGACGTACGGGCTCGCGGGGAAGTTGGGGGGGAGCGCCATGCCGAGCAGGCCACGGTCCCAGTAATCATCGACCTCGGCCGACAGGTCGGCGACCGTGACCGGGTTCGTGTCGGTCAGGCTCTGGTAGACCTTGATCACGCCGTTCTTCTGGCCGACGAAGATCCGACCGTCGGGCGCGAACTGCAGCACCGTCGGGTTGGTCAGCCCGCTCAGCACGACGGAGTCGCGGAATCCCGCGGGCAACGTGGACCCTGCCGCCGGGCTCGGCCCGGCCTGCGCGACGAATACGGCGCCGAGCGCCACCGCCACTGCGCTGATCAGCCCGCGCGAACGCGTGGCAAGCCAAATACGCCGCATGCCGGCCCCACCCTTCCGCTCCGCGGCACACGGTCGCCTCCGCGCGCCGCCCCGCCGAGCATTCTGCTCGCCTGACGGGCGCCCGGTCAGAGCATTCGTGAATTTGGTCACACCGGCTTCTCGGGCCGGCGTGGGCGGCCGGTCAGGTGTCCGGGGTGATGCCGCCCAGGATCTGGTCGAAGATCGCGGCGCACTGCTCCCGTGCCGCCGCCGGGTCGCCGGCGCGTGCGACGTAGAGCGCGCACTCGTCGAGCGCGCCGATGAGGAAGTGGGCGAGGGGGGCGACGGGCTGCGGGGCGATCGCGCCGGCGTCCATCGCCGATTGCAGCACGAGCTGGACCAGGCCGAGACCGTAGCGGCTGGCGAGGTCCCGCCATGCCTCCCAGCCGAGCACCGCCGGCGCGTCGAGCAGGATGATCCGCTCGACCTCGGGCTCGGCGCAGGCGTCGAGGAACAGGCGCACGCCGGCCCGTAGCGCTCCCATCGGGTCGTCGGCGGCACCGGCCGCGCCCGCCGCGATCCGTTCGGCGATCTCGGCCTCGACCTCCTCGGCCACGGCGGCGAAAAGGTCGGCCTTGTCGCGGAACTGGTGGTACAGGGCGCCGCGTGTGACCCCGGCCGTGCGCACGATCTCCTCAGTGCCGACATCGGCGTAGCCGCGCGCCCCGAACAGCGCGCGCGCCGCACTCACCAGCTGCCGCCGGGTCGCCTCCGAGCGGAGATCGTGCTTGGTCTTAGCCATCGGTTGCCGCCGCCTTGTCATACGTACTGTCTGTATGTAATTCTGGTACAGACAGCATGTATGTTATCGCGGCGAACCGCTGGCACGGCGGTGAACCACTGGAATCGCGCCAACCCGCTGGAGGAGCCATGCCCCACGTTGAACTGCCCCACGGCACCGTGCACTACGAGGAATCCGGCATTGGCAGGCCGGTCGTGTTCCTCCACGGGTACCTGATGGGCGCCCACCTGTGGGACCCGGTTGTGCAGCGGCTCGATGACGAGTTCCGCTGCCTCGTCCCGGAGCTGCCGTTCGGCGCGCACCCGGCCCCGATGAGGCCCGGCGCCGACCTGACGGCGGCCGGGCTCGGCCGCCTGGTCGCCGACTTCCTCGCCGCCCTGGACCTTCGCGACGTCACGCTGGTCGGCAACGACAGCGGGGCCGCCGTCGCACAGGTGGTCGCGGCCCGGCACGCCGGCCGGCTGGGCGGGCTCGTGCTCGCCACCGGCGACGCGTTCGACAACTTCCCGCCCAAGATGTTCCGGCCGCTCATCGCCGTCGCACGCGCGGGGATGCTCACCTCGGTGCTCGCCATGCTCAAGGCCAGGCCTGCCCGTTCCCTGCCGACCGCCTACGGCGGGCTGACCCACGGCGGCCTGCCGCATGACCTGATCGATCAGTGGGTCGCCGCGTACTTCGCCGACAAGGGCGTGCGGCGCGACCTCCGGCGGCTCACGGTGGCGCTGGGCGACGACGAATTCATGAACCAGATCGCCTCCGAGCTGGACAGCTTCACCAAGCCCGCGCTGCTGGCCTGGGCCGCCGACGACAGGTTCTTCCCGGTCGACCACGCCCGCCAGCTGGCCTCCATCCTTCCCAACGCACGTGTCGAGCTGATCCCCAGCAGCCGCACCTGGGTCATGCGTGACCAGCCCGAATCCACCGCCCGGCTGATCGCCGGGCTAGCGCGCCGCGCGGCGGCCCGGCAAGCCGCCTGAGAGGGGTCACGATGCGCAAGCCCACCGCCGCTGCGGGCAGCGCGCTGTTCTTCGCCGTCGCGCCCGGCGTCGTGGCGGGCCTGGTCCCCTGGTGGCTGACCGGCTGGCGGCTGCGCTGGCCGCTGTCTGTGTGGCTGCCGGTGCGCCTGGCCGGACTGATCATGCTCATCGCGGCCGCCATCGTCCTGGCACAGGCGTTCGCGCGCTTCGCCGTCGAAGGCCGCGGCACACCCGCTCCGCCCGCCCCGACCGAGCGCCTGGTGATCGGCGGCCTCTACCGGTACGTCCGCAACCCGATGTACCTGGCGGTCGTGGCCGCCATCACCGGGCAGGCACTCCTGCTGGGCCAGCCCATCCTGCTGGGCTATGCCGCCGCCGTCTGGGTCACCACCGCCGCGTTCGCCCGCTGGTATGAAGAACCAGCCCTGGCCCGCCAGTTCGGCGCCCAATACGAGGCATACCGCCGCGGCGTCCCCGGCTGGCGGCCACGAACCCGGCCATGGAAGCAGGGCTCCTTAAGCGGCAGCGGCCCGCCGCAGTGCCTACGATGACGGGCATGACACAGCCTGCTCCGTCCGCACCGGCCGGCTTTCCGGTCACCACCGCGCTGGGGCTGCAGGGCATGACGGTCGAGCGGGACTTCGGCGTCGCGTTCGGTCTGGTCGTGCGCAGCATGGGCGCCGTCAAGTCGATCGGCGCCGGGTTCAAGGCACTGCGCCAGGGTGAGGTGACCCAGTACACCGAACTGCTCGAGGACAGCCGGCGGCACGCGATCGACCGGATGATCGAGAACGCGCGGCTCCTTGGCGCGAACGCGGTCATCGCGATGCGGTTCGACTCGTCCGAGATAGGCCAGCAGCTCACCGAGATCGTGGCCTACGGCACGGCGGTCACCGCCCGTCCCGCTGGCTAGCCGTGCCGCAGACGCCTCCGCCACTGCCCCCGCCCGGCCCGAGGTCCCTGGTCAGCGAGGCCGACCGGGAGCGATTGCTCGGCCTGCTGCGGGAACACTACGCCCGGGGGCAGCTGGATCTGGACGAGATGAGCCGCCGGGTCGGCATCGTGCTCGCCTCGGCCTACTCCGACGAGGCGGCGGTGGCGGTGACCGACCTGCCGCCGCTGCCCCGGGTGGCTTCCGGCGAACCGTCGCCCGACCGGGCCAGCCGTGGCAGGTTCGGGCAGCGGCGGCGCCACGCGCAGCGGTCGGAGCCAGACGCGGGGTGGGTTCCGACACCGGAGAGGTTCCGCGATCCGTCGACGCGCACGATCATGCGGGTCTGGATCGACCCCGCCGACCTGAGCCGGCACTACGTGCCGGAACCCGACCGCTGATCGCTCCCGGCACCCCGCTTCCGGCCCGGCCCTGGCGCCGGCGCCCGGCGTTGTGCGACAACTGAGTAGGGGCGAGCTCGCGATAACCGGAGGGGATCGGCATGGCCGCAGAGCCGGGGTCTGGGGGCCTCGAAGACGCTGAGATCTCCGGACTGGAGCCGCACCTGGAAACCGTGCGGTTCCGCCGGGGGGCCTGTCTCATGCGCGAGGGCAGCCCCGGCGACGCGTGCTACTTCGTCGTCTCGGGCGAGGTGCGCGTGGAGGTGGAAAGGCCAGACTTCGACAGCGACGGCGTCGTGTCGTTCATGGGACCGGGCGCCGTCTGCGGTGAGTTCGGCCTGCTCGACGGCAGTCCCCGGTCCGCGAGCGTGTACGCGCACACCGACGTTGCCGCCCGCCGCCTGTCCGCTGACGCGCTGCGGGCGCTGTGCGCCAGCGATCCTGCGGCGGGGGTCAGGATGCTGGGCTGGCTGTCGCGCAGTGCCGCAGGGAAGGCCCGCGCCTTCGCAAAGAACCTTGAGGAGTTCGTCCTCATCGGTGAGCCGGACCCGGCCATGGATGCGCTTGTCGCACGGTCGGCCGCGGCCCAGCAGGGCATCGCCGGCTGGCACGAGGACACGATAGACGCACTGATCACCGCCTTGGCCACCGAGATCGCGGGCCACGCGGATGAGCTTGCCGCGGCGACCGTCGCCGAGACCGGCATCGGCTCCGTGGCCGACAAGGCGGGCAAGAACCGGTTCGCGAGCCTCGATGTCGCGCGGTCGCTGGTTGGAAAGCCGGGCGTGGGCGTCGTCGGCGGCGGGCGGGATGCCCTGACGGAGATCGCTGACCCCATGGGGGTCGTGCTTGGGATCGTCCCGATGACCAACCCGGTGTCGACGCTGGCGTTCAAGACGCTGATCTGCGTCAAGGCGCGAAACGCGCTCATCGCCAGCTCCCACCCCGACGCGGCGGTAGTCGGGGCCGCGACGGTGGACCTTCTCCGCCGGGTCCTGCAACGGCACGGCGCGCCTGCCGATCTGGTCCAGGCCGTCCCGTGGCGACCGACCCGTGCCACCACCGCGGCGCTGATGCGCCACCCCGGCGTGTCGATGATCTTGGCCACGGGCGGGACGGCCATGGTCAAGGCCGCCTACAGCTCCGGCACGCCCGCGATCGGGGTCGGGGCGGGAAACGCGCCTGGCTGGATCTGCGCGGACGCCGACGTGGAGGCGGCCGCCCAGATGGTCGTGGCCAGCAAGGGATTTGATCACGGCATCATCTGCGGCTCGGAGAACAATCTCGTCGCCGACCGGCGGGTGCGCGACTCGTTCATCGGCGCGCTGCGGGTGGCCGGCGCGGCCGTGCTTGACCCCGCCGACGGCGACCACCTGGCACGGGCCGCCTTCGGCGACGCCGACGGCCGCCTGCGCCGTGCGGTGCTCGGGCAGGCCGCCACCGCCATCGCCGCGCAGGCGGGCATCGAGGTCCCGGCAGGCACCCGCCTGCTCGTTGTCCCGCTGCCCCGCGACGCCGTGCCGGGCCCGTGGGGCAGGGAAAAGCTCGCCCCGCTGCTGCCGCTGTTCACCGCCGACGGCCGGGACGACGGCCTCCGGCTGTGCCGGCAGATCCTCGGCAACGGCGGCTCCGGCCATACCGCGATCATCCACACGCGCAGCCAGCGGCTCGCGTTGTCCTTCGCTCAGCAGATGCCGGCCAGCCGGATCCTGGTCAACAGCCCCGGGTCGCAAGGATGCATCGGCCTCGGCAACGCGCTGACGCCCTCGTTCACCCTCGGCTGCGGGACCTACGGCCGCACTTCCACCACCGACAACGTCACCTACACCCACCTGATCAACATCAAGCGAATGGTGCTGCCAGGCTAGTGGGCCGTACCCGGATGGTGAAGGCGCCCGGACCGGGCCTCAAGCGGTCCGGGCAGTGCCGTCATCTGGCTCGATGCCGTGCTGGTGGAGCAGGCCGCGCAGGCGGTCGAGCTCGCGGTGCAGCCGCCGGTTTTCCGCGATGACTGCCTGGGCGTCCGCGCCGGCCATCAGCTGGTGTTCCAGCTGCAGTTTGTCGGCGAGCAGCTGCCTTTCCCTGTCGCGCAGCGCGGCGGCGCCGTCGAGGTCCCCCGCGTCGAACGCTGTCTCTTTCAGCCGCCGCACCTGGGTGAGCTCTTCCGCGGCTTGGACAAGGTCCGCGACGAGCTGCGCCTGCGGATCTGCCTGCTCACATCGGCCGGTCAGCACGTCAAGCACCCGTTCCCGGACCCTGGCATGGTCGGCGCCGAGCGTGACCAGCACCTGGACGGCGAGGCCCTCGCCCTCGCGAAGCAGGCCGAGCAGAATGTGCTCCGTGCCGATGTAGTGGTGCCCGAGCCGCAGCGCCTCCCGCAGCGACAGCTCCAGCACCTTCTTGGCTCGTGGCGTGAACGGGATGTGGCCCGTGACCCGGCTCTGGCCGTAGCCGATGATCTCCTCGACCTGTGCCCGCACATCCTCCCGCGAGACGCCCAGCGACCCCAGCGCGCTGGCGGCGACGCCCTCCCGCTCGTAGAGCAGCCCGAGCAGGAGGTGCTCGGTGCCGACGTAGTTGTGCCGCAGCAGCCGGGCTTCCTCCTGTGCGAGCTGGACGGCCCGCCTGGCCCGGTCAGTGAACCGCTGGAACATGCCCTTGGGCTGCGTCCGCATCGTCGCCATCTTGAGCCTCTCGGCCAGCGGCAGCCTGCGTCGCATCGGTGCCTCCTTCGCCCGGGTCGCGGTGTCCTCGCCGGGCCGGAGCCGGGGCGCCAGCCAGTCCGCGACGTCCTTGATACCGGCCCTGCCCGCCGCGAGCTCGGCCACGATCGTCCCGACCGGCCCTGGCGGGTCCGGGTCCATCTCCCAGCCGTTGAGCGCCAGGAACTGCAGCATGGCCACCAGCGCGACCTGCTGATTGCCGCGCCGCAATGGCCTACGGCGGACGAGCGCGTGCAGCAGGGCGGCGGCCGCGGTGGCGATGTCGCCAGGATCGCTGCCCGCCCGCGCCTCGGTCAGGGCGTGCTCGGCGGCGGCGGGGTCGAGCAGATCGAGCACATCGGCGGTGTCCAGGCCGAGCGTGCGGCCGGCGATCACGACCAGGTCGGCGACCTCTAGCGTGATCACTGCCGCTCGTCCCGGAGCAGCCTGAGCGCCTCCTGATGGCGGGCGAGGCTGTCGTCGAGCAGCCGCAGGAACCGCTTATCCCGCCGGCGCTGCTCCACCAGCTCGGTGATCGCCTCACGGACAACGTCGGAAACCGAGCGCCCCTCCACCTCGGCCACGGTCTGCAAGCGCTCGGCCAGATCGGGGTCGAGGCGCAGCAGCAGGTTCTTGGTGCTTCCGGGCTTCGTCGACATGGTGCTATCAAGATATCACCATCCGCGGCGGGCACCGCCCCGACCCCGGGGCTGGGACGAGCGGCCCGGCTCAGCGGTGTTCCGAGCCCGGGAGGTCGCCGCCGTCGCACGAGTTCGCCGGCATGCGCATCCGGATGCGAGGATCCTCATCGTTCCGTTGCCGCCCGTAGCCCCCCGGCGCGGCCGCGGGGGTCAGTGCCGACGACTCCGCGAGCTGCGGGTGCGCGACGGCGCCCTCCACCGCGGCGGCTCGCTGCCGGGCGACGGTCGGCGCTCGGTGGGCAAGCAAGACGATCCCGGTGGTCATGACCGCCAGCGCAACCACCTCGGTGACCACGTCGGCCGGCCCGCTGGCGAAGCTCTCGTCCAGCCACAGGTAGCCGATGCCGATCGCCACCAGCGACGTGACGGTAGTGATCACCGCAAGGGCAGGTGAGATCAGTGTGCCCGACTGGAAGGCCTCCTGGTTGAGCAGGAAGCCGACCGGGCCCACGACGACCAGCGCGTACAGCGGCCACTGCTGCAGTGGCTCACTGAACCCCTGCTGCAGGGAGAACGTCACCAGCTTGAGCAGGAACGCGTTGACCCCGTAGCAGACGCCACAAGCCAGCGCGAGCGCGAGCGGACGCGCGATCCGCGGGCCCCTCTTGGCCCAGACGAGGCAGCCGGCCAGAACCGCGGCCAGGCCCGCCGCCAGCGGTATCACGGCCGGGAGCGACACCTCCTCGGAGCCGCCGCTGGGCTGGGCGACCGCGAGGAACACGCCGATACCCGCCGCACAGCACACGACGCCGGTAAGGATGATCCGGTCCGGTGCAGCACGCCGCAACGCGGCCGTGATCAGCACAGCGAACAGCAGATCGCAGACCAGAATCGGCTGCACCAGCGCGAGCGGCCCGAAGTGCAGGGCGACCGCCTGCAGGCTCGCGCCGACCACCGTCGCCGCGATCGACGCGAGCCACAGCGGCCGGCGCGCAAGGTCGACCAGCAGCCGCGGGGCGAAGACGCCCCGCTCAGCCACTTGATGGACCGAGCGCTGCTCAAGGACGGCCGACAGGCCGTATGTCAGCGCCGCGGCGATCGCTGCCGCGACGGCGGCCACCAAAAACACTGTGGATCCCCGTCCTGCCATAGGCTCTCCACACGCGGTAGCAGCCTACCGCGTCACCTTCGCCGCGGTTCAGTGGCAAGATCGTGGGATGCCCCATCGCTCCAGTCTTGACCTCCCAGGTGAGCCATGCCCAAGCAGGCGGTTATCCTGTCCGGCTCCCTGGGCCTGGGCCATGACGTCATCTCCGAGGTGGTGGCCGAGAGCCTCACCCACCTGGGGTGGGAGAGCCGGACGCTGGATTGCATGGGCCTGCTGGGCCGTCGCGCCGGCCGGGCGGGCGACTGGGTGTTCCGCCGGCTGACTGCCATGCCGGGGGTCTACGACGGGCTGCACTTCGCCCACTTCCGCCCGGGGACCAGGCTCGCGGCAGCCATGGACCGGGCTGCCACGTCGCGGCTGGTGCCCGCGCTCGACGCCGAGTTGCGGCGCCGGCCCGCCGACCTGGTCATCGCCGTCTTCGCGACCGGCGCCTCCGCGGCGGCGAGGCTCAGCGGGGGAGCTCCCGGGCCTCGCACGGCCGTGCTGTGCACCGACGCCGTGCCGCACAGCCTGTGGGTGCGGGAGGGGATTGACTTGTTCCTCGTCACCTCGCCCGCGGCCGCCGCGTCCGTGCGCCGCTACGTCCCCCACGCCCGGGCGTGCGTCGTCCCGCCGCCGGTACGCCCGGCCTTCTACCGCCCGCTGTCACAGGCCGTCGCCCGCCGGTCGCTCGGGGTGCCCGCAGACGCGCGGTGCGCGCTGCTGATGGGCGGGGGATGGGGGCTGGGCCCGCTCGAGGCCGCCGCGGGCGCCCTGGCCGCCGCCGGGGTGCACGTGCTGGCCGTGGCCGGCCGCAACCGCCGCCTGGCCGGCCGGCTTGAGGCCCTTGCCAGCGGCGCGCCGCGGGTACACGCCTTCGGCTTCACGGAGCGTATCGTCGAGCTGATGATCGCCTGCGACGTCGTCGTCACCCTGCCCGGCGCCACCACGTGCGGCGAGGCACGGGCGGTCGGCCGCAGGCTGGTGCTCCTCGACGCGATGCCCGGCCACGGCCGGGAGAACCTCCAGCACGAGCTGGAGCTCGGCGGCGCCGATGCGTGCAACGCGCGCCCGAAGGACCTGACCGCCAGCGTGCTGGCCGCGCTGGACCGGGCCCGGCGCCCCGGGCCGGACGGCCGGAGGCCGGCCGGCGAGTGGGACCGGGCCTTCGCCGCGGCGCTGGCTAGCATCGACGTGGAGGCAACAGCGCCGCTGCCCGGCCCGGCCGGTGACCTGACCGCGCCGGGAAACCGCCACAACCCACAAGCACCTCAGGAGGCTGGCCGCCCATGATGCGCACACTGTGCTTGCACCCACCCTCGTACGACGGGTTCGACGGCGGGGCGGGCTCGCGCTATCAGGCCAAACGCGAGATCCGGTCGTTCTGGTACCCGACATGGCTGGCGCAGGTGGCCGCCATCGTGCCCGGCAGCAAGCTGGTCGATGCGCCGGCGGCCGGCCTCAGCCTGGACGACGTCCTGCCGCTCGCGGGTCAGTACGACCTGGTGGTGCTGCACACGAGCTCGCCGTCCTTCGCCGGGGACGTGCAGGTCGCCGAGGCGTTCAAGCGGGCGAACCCGGCGCTCATGGTCGGATTCGTCGGTGCCAAGGTGGCGGTCGAGCCGGAGGCGTCGCTGCTCGCCTCGCCGGCGATCGACTTCGTCGCCCGGGAGGAGTTCGACTTCACGATCGCCGAGATCGCGGATGGCCGCCCGCTCGCCGAGGTGGACGGCGTCACGTTCCGCAGTGCGGACGGCGCCGTGGTGCATACGGCGGACCGCCCCATCCTCGAGGACATGGACCGCCTGCCGTACGTCACCGACGTCTACAGCCGCGACCTGAGCGTCAACGACTACTTCATCGGCTACCTCAAGCATCCCTACATGTCGCTGTACACGGGGCGGGGCTGCCGGTCGCGGTGCACGTTCTGCCTGTGGCCGCAGACCGTCGGTGGCCACCGCTACCGCACAAGGAGCGTTGAGCACGTCCTCGGCGAGATGGCCAGGGTCCGCGAGCTGTTCCCGACGGTCAAGGAGGTGTTCTTCGACGACGACACCTTCACCGACGACCGGCGGCGCGCCGAGGAGATCGCCCGTGGCATGGGCAAGCTGGGCCTGACCTGGTCGTGCAACGCGAAGGCGCAGGTTCCCTACGAGACGCTGAAGATCATGCGGGAGAACGGCCTGCGGCTGCTGCTGGTGGGGTACGAGTCCGGGAACCAGCAGATCCTCATCAACATCAAGAAGGGCGTCCGGGTTGACAGGGCGCGCCAGTTCACCAAGGACTGCCGCGATCTCGGCATCACCATCCACGGCACGTTCATCGTCGGACTTCCGGGCGAGACCCGCGAGACGATCCAGGAGACGATCCGCTTCGCCAAGGAGGTCAATCCGCACTCGCTGCAGGTGTCGATCGCCGCGCCCTACCCGGGAACCGCCCTGTACCGGCAGGCCAAGGAAAACGGCTGGCTACCGGACGACGACGCCAGCCTGCTCGACGAGCACGGCGTCCAGAACGCCACGCTCAGCTACCCGAGCCTCAACCGGACCGAGATCTACGACTCCGTCGAGACCTTCTACAGGCAGTTCTACTTCCGGGCCGGGAAGATCGCGGAGATGTCGGCGGAGATGGTACGGAGCCCGGAGATGATGAAGCGGCGGCTGCGCGAGGGCGTGGAGTTCGTCAGCTTCCTCCGGCACCGGGGGAGTTAGGCACCAGCAGCCGGGCCCGCACGCCGGGCTCGGGGCCCCGCCCGCACGCCGGCCTTGCCCAGACCCCGCCCCGGGGGAGACGATGCGTGCAGAGGCTGCCGGTAAAGGACTGGTGTCATGGACGGGGGACAGCTGCTGGCTGTCCTGCTGGCGCTGGCCGGGAGCGGCTGCTACGCCGTTGCCGTGGTGACCCAGCAGGGGGTTGCCGCGCGCCTGCCCTCGGAGCGGGCGTTCGACCCGGCGGTGCTGGTGCGGCTTGCCCGCCGGCCCGTGTGGCTGGCGGGCCTGGCCGCCGTCATCGTCGGGTTTGGGCTGCAGGCCGCGGCGCTTGGGCTGGGCCGGCTGGTGGTGATCGAACCGGTACTGGCCACCGGCCTGCTGTTCGCGCTGGCGCTGGCCGCCCGGCGTGACCGGCGCTCGCTGAGCCGTTCCGAATGGACTGCCGTGCTGGCGGTCGTCGCCGGGCTCGCCGTCTTCCTCACCGTGGGCCATCCCACTGGCGGCCAGCGCACGGCGGGCGTGGTGGTGCTGGGGCTGGCGGTCGCTACCGCGGCCGGCCTGATCGGGCTCTGCACGATACTGGCGTGCCGGTTCTCCGGCTCTCGCCGTGCTCTGCTGTTCGGCGTGGGCGGCGGTGTGGCCGCCGGGTCGGCCGACGCGCTTGTCAAGTCGGTGACGGTGCTCGCCGCCGGCCGCCAGCTGGCGGTGTTCACCGACGGCCGGCTCTACCTGCTGATCGCCGTCGGCCTGCTGACCTACACGATCCAGCAGAACGGATACCGCGCCGCGGCGCTGGCGGCCTTCCTCCCCGCGTTCGCGGTCATCGAGCCGGTCAGCGGGTCGCTCTTCGGCCTGGTCGTCTACCACGAGCGGCTCAGCGACGGGCCGGTCCAGATCGTCGTGGAGGTGGCCGCTTGCCTCGCGGCGGCCTGGGGCATATGGCGGCTCGCCGGGTCGGCCGAGGGCAGCAGCCTCCGGCCGGCCGCCAAACCGGCCTCCCCGATCCTGGCCCCGCCGGCCGAACCCGGCGGCGAGCGCCGTCTCGCCGGATCAGCAGCCGCCGACGGCACCGATGAACCCTGAGCGCACGCCGTAACCTGGACTGGTGAAGGCGGGAGGAGCCCTCGTGCTCACCGCGGACGCCCGTGAGGCGGCGCGGCGCGCCGTCGGCGAGGCACGGGCGTCGCTGGGTGACCTGTCCCCCTCGTTCGCGGTGCTGTTCGCCTCCGCACATTTCTTCGGCTCGGCGGAGGCCCTCGCCGCGGCGGTGGCCGAGGAGACCGGTCAGCTCCCGCTCATCGGGTGTGTGGCGGAGGCGGTGGCGGGCGGGTCCCGCGAGGTCGAGTCCGAGCCCGCCGTCTCGCTCTGGCTCGCCGCCGCGCTGGGCCCGGTCGAGACGTTCGCCATGGAGTTCGTCCGGACGCCAAGCGGCGGCGCGTACGGAGGCTACCGGTTCGGGCAGGGCGCGGCGGGCGTTCACCTGCTGATCTGCGACCCGTTCACGTTCCCGGCCGGGGAGCTGCTCGCCCACCTGAACGGGCACGTGCCCGCGGCTGTGGTCATGGGGGGCATCGCGAGCGGGGGGCTGGCGCAGCGGCAGAGCCGGCTTTTTCTTGACGGGCGGGTGCTGTCCCACGGCGCGGTCGGCGCCCACCTGCCGGGAGCCGAAGTCCATCCCCTGGTGGCGCAGGGATGCCGCCCCGTGGGCGAGCCCTACACCACCACCGCGGCCGACGGCAACGTGATCTTCGGGCTCGGCGGGCGACCGCCGCTGGACCGGCTGCGGGAGCTGGCGATGGCGCTGCCCGGCCGGGACCGGGAGCTGCTCACGCAGGGCGTGCACCTGGGGATGGTCATCGACGAGTACCGGGCCGAGCCGCGCCAGGGCGACTTCCTGATCCGCGGCATCGTCGGCACCGACCGGAACTCCGGGGCCATCGCGGTGGGCGATGCGGTGGGGGTGGGCCAGACCGTGCAGTTCCACATCCGGGACGCTGACTCGGCGGATGAGGATCTGCGGCGCACCCTGGAGCGGGAGCTCGCTGCCCTCGGCGGCCGCCGGGCAGCCGGGGCACTGCTGTTTACCTGCAACGGGCGCGGATCGCGGATGTTCGCCGAGCCCGACCACGACGCCGGGCTGCTCGCGGCGATGCTGGGCACGATCCCGGTGGCGGGGTTCTTCTGTGCCGGAGAACTCGGACCGGTGGGCGGGCAGAACTTCCTGCACACGTTCACGGCGTCGATCGCGCTGTTCCCCGAGGCGGCCTCTTAGCACCCGCACCGGGCGGAGTCGCACTACGCTGTGCGCGGGAGGTGCGGCACCTGTTGTGCCGGTGATCGTTGAGGTCCTGGGTGGCCGGCAGCCAGCAGCCAAGAGATGTCGGTTATGCACGCGTTTGCGGCGGACTCGTCGACGGCACAGGCCGGGTTGTGGGGCTATCTGGCCGTGTTCGCCCTGATGGCGCTGTCCTTCGCCGGGATACCGGCGATCGGGGCTGGCGTCGTGGGCTGGGCCGCCGTGCAGGCCAGCCAGGGGGCGCTCAACATCGTCGTGGTGCTGATCGTGGCGATGCTGGGCGCCGAGGTGGGCGGCCTGGCCGGTTACGCCATCGGCGCGCGGTGGGGCCGCAAGATCCTCGAACGCCCGGGCCGGTGGCAGGACAGGCGGCTGAAGATCGAGGCCGGCGGGGAGCGGGTCTTTGCCACATGGGGATGGCTCGCCGTCTTCCTGATCTCGACCATCGTCTGCGGCATGCTCAAGATGAAGCGCTCGCGGTTCGCGGTCTGGAACTTCATCGACGGCGCGGTGTACGTGCTGGCGATTGGGCCCGCAGCCTACGGCGCGGGCAAGGTTGCGGCCGGTGAGCACGACTGGGGGAGTCTGGGTTCGCTGGTGGCCGGGCTGGCGATCGCCGCCGGGTGCGCCGTGCTCGCGGTGATGTACTACCGCCGCCACAGGGCCCGCAGGCTGGCCGCACGCGCAACTGCCGCCAGGCCAGCCGGCAATCGCGCTGACGCCGTCCGGCGCGGGGAAGGGCGCCGTCTCAGACCGCCATCGGGCGGTCGGAGGGCGTGATCGGCGCGGGAAGCGTGGTGGAGCTCATCAGGTAGCGGTCGACGGCGGCGGCCGCCGCACGGCCTTCGGCGAGCGCCCACACGATCAGTGACGGCCCGCGCCCGGCGTCTCCGGCCACGAATATTCCATCCTGCCCGGCACCGAAGTCGGCGTCGCGGGCGATGCTGCCGCGCGGGTCGAGCCGCAGAGCGAGCTGCCCGATCAGGCGGCTGTCGCTTTCGGGTCCGGTGAAGCCCAGGGCGAGCAGCACAAGATCGGCGGGGATCACCCGATCGGTGCCCGGTTGTGCCCGCCGCTGTTCCGGTTCGACCCCGACCAGGTGCAGCTCCCGGACACGGCCGCTGGCGTCGCCCTCGAACCGGAACGCGGACGCGGAGAACACCCGCACGTCTCCCTCCGGTCCCGGCACCGGGACGCCGATGCTCTCCCAGTCTTCGCCGCGCAGCCCCGCCAGCTCGCGGGCCTCCTGGTGGGCGGAGGAGGTCCGGTACACCTTCGGGTAGACCGGCCACGGCTCGTGCGGAGCACGGTCGTCGCCCGGCAGCGGGTTGATGTCCAGCTGGACGACCGAGGCCGCGCCCTGGCGCAGCGCCGTGCCCAGGCAGTCCGCGCCGGTGTCGCCGCCCCCGACGATGACGACGCGCCGGCCTGCCGCGCTGACGGGCGGCGGGCCGGCGACATCGCCCGCGCAGGCCCGGTTGGCGAGCGGCAGGTACTCCATCGCCTGATGGATCCCCGTCAGATCCCGGCCCGGCACCGGCAGCTCCCGCCATGCGGTGGCTCCGACCGCGACCACCACGGCATCACAGCCCCGCCTGAGATCGGCGGCGTCGAGATCGGCACCGACCGCGACGCCGGCACGGAAACGGGTACCCTCCGCACGCATCTGCGCCAGCCGGCGGTCGAGATGGCGCTTCTCCATCCTGAACTCGGGAATCCCGTACCGCAGGAGCCCGCCGATGCGGTCGTCCCGCTCATACACCGTGACGGTGTGCCCGGCCCTGGTCAGCTGCTGGGCGCAGGCCAGACCCGCCGGGCCCGAGCCCACAACGGCTACGGTCTTGCCCGATGCGCACGCCGCTGGCCGCGGCGCGACATAGCCCTGCTCCCAGGCCCGGTCGGCGATGACGGCCTCGACGTTCTTGATCGTCACCGCGGGCTGGCTGATGGCCAGCACGCAGGCGGGCTCGCAGGGGGCCGGGCAGAGCCGCCCGGTGAACTCGGGAAAGTTGTTGGTGGCGTGCAGCCGCTCGCTCGCGGCCGCCCAGTCGCCGCGCCAGACCAGATCGTTCCATTCGGGGATAAGGTTCCCCAGCGGACAGCCGTGATGGCAGAACGGGATGCCGCAGTCCATGCACCGTCCCGCCTGTGTCCCGATGACCGGCAGCAGGCTCCGCCGGTCGTAGACCTCGTTCCAGTCCCGCACCCGCTCCCGCACGGGACGCCGGGCACAGTCTTGGCGCGGGGCTGTGAGAAAGCCCTTCGGGTCGGCCATGGCGCGCTCCAGCGCCAGAAGGGAATCTGGGGCCGGACGACGCTGTCCTGGATTCACCATACGCGCGCACGATCAATATTCGTATGGCCGCAGGGAACTGGTGTGTTCGCCCGGCCGTCCGTAGCGCCGTCACAGCCACGGCGGGCCGGGCCGGGCCACCGAGGCCGGGGCATCGGGGCTGGCGCGAAGGGCCTGGAGCCTGGCCAGCCAGCCGGCGATTCCCGCGGTGCCTTGCATGAACCCTGGTTCTGGTGGCAGTTCCGGGGGGGTCCGTGTGTGTTCGGTATTGGACCAGGTGACGCCCTGCGGGCTGGCCAGGGCACGTCCGGCGAGGTCGGAGGCCAGGGTGCCGACCCAGTCGAGCAGGGCCGTGTCGCCGGTGGTCTGGTAGCGGTCAAGCAGGAGTTGCCCGACTCCGGCAGTGCCGCAGCACCGCGCGAGGTTGTCCCAGTATCCGGGGTAGAGCCGGGCGGGCAGGCGGCTGTCCCGCAGGGCCTGCAGACAGCCGTCGACGGCGTGCCGCCATCGTGGCCGCGGGTCGATCTCGTTCAGCAGGAGGAACAGTCGCACGGTGCCCGTGGGGCCGTGGCACCAGCCGTAGCTGACCGCGGGAGCGCCCGGTCGTGGTGGTATCGCGAGCGGCACCGCCCAGCCGCCGGGATGGTGCCCGGCGGCGATGAGAGCGTCGGCGCCGCGGGTGGCGATGTTCACCAGATCGGGGCGGCGCAGGGCGCGGCCCGCGGCGGCCAGGGCGTAGGCGACCCCCGCGGTGCCGTGCGAGAAGCCGGGCATGAGGTACTCCCAGCCGGCGACCATCCGCCAGTGCAGCCCCTCCCGGCCCGGTTCGGCCATCTCCGCCAGCCGGCCTGCCAGGCTGTGGGCGGCCCGCACCGCGGTCGGTGAGCCGTCCTCGATGAGCGCCAGCAGGACGCCGGCGTCGCCGGAGATGATGTCGGTGTACCGCGACGGGTCGTCCGGTGCCTCCAGGATGCGCCCGGCGATCCGCGACGTCACCCGCGCGGCGGCTTCGGCCGCGGCCCCGTCTCCGGCCGCGCGCGACCAGGCACGCAGCGCGACCGCGACTCCGGCCCACCCGGAGAACAGCCCGTCATCGGGCATCGTGGCCACACCTGGGCCGCGGCCGGCCAGGTGCAGCAGCCGCCCGCGAGCGCCCGCCGACGCCCGCGCCGGGCCGAGCCCGGCCGCCGCGGCCTCGGCGCAGCCGAGCAACACCCCGGCTGTGCCGGAGTACAGGTCGTCGAACAGCACTCCGCCCTCGAGCCACCCCAGGCCGCCGTCGACGCCGACCGCCACGGAGCCGATCCAGTCGAGCGCACGACGGGCGGCGTCGGCCGTCCCCAGCCTGTCTGCCACGCTCACGGCCCGGGCGGGCTCGGGTGCTCGGGCAGGCTCGGGCGCTCGGGCAGGCTCGGGTGCTCTGGCGTGCCCGCTGTCAGCGGCACCGTCCCGGAACGGACGAGCCCCAGCTGCACGAGCTGCCGGCGGAAGACGGCATCGAGCGCCCAGTCGGTGGCGATGCGCGTCCGGTTGGTTGGTATGGCGAGCAGATGGTACCCGCGGGTGACCACCTTGGCAGGAAGACCGGAGAGCCGTATCCCCAGTGGATCCGCCGCGGCCTTGAGCCCGCCAAGATCCACCACGAAGCCGAGGTCGTGATGCCGGTACGGGCGGCGCCGCGTCCTGCGCCCGCCGAGGCCATAGGAGGCGGCGATGTTGTTCGCGACGATCTTGCCCTGGCGCTGCGCGTGCTGTGCCGTCATCGCGGTTACCGAGCCGGGGCGGGTGAGATCGGGTACCGCGGCAGCGTCGCCGCAGGCGTAAAGCTCGGGGTGACCCGGCACCGTCAGGTATTCGTCGACCGTGAGCCGGCCGCGCTGCATCGGCAGCCCGAGCCGGGCCACCATCGGGTCGGGGCGCACGCCGACGCACCAGATCAGGGAGCACGTCGGCACGAACTCGCCGTCCGACAGCTTCACCCCATCGGCGGAGGCGTGATCGACGCTGGTGCCGGTCCGGATCTCGACCCCGCGCGCCGACAGCACCTTGCTGGCGGTGGCCGACAGCCGGGGGTCGAGTTCGGGCATCACCCGCGGCGCAAGATCAAGCAGTATCCAGCGCAGCTTCTGGCCGGCCAGGCCGGGCCGGCGGCGCGCCGCGATCGCCGTGAGCAGCTGCCCGCTGGCAGCCACCTCGGTGCCCGTATAGCCGGCGCCGACCACCACGAAGGTGCAGCGCGCCTCCCGCTCGGCCCGGTCGTCCGCAAGGTCCGCGAGCTCGATCTGGCGGAGCAGGTGATCACGCAGGTACATCGCCTCCGCGAGGCTCCGGAACCCGTGCGCGTAGTCGGCCACGCCGGGGATCTGCAGCAGTTTGTTGACGCTGCCCAGTGCGATCACCAGCTGGTCGTAGCCGACCGTCCGCCGGTTGCCTTCCGGATCGCGCACGGCCAGCTGCCTGCCGCGTGTGTCGATGTCGGTGACGGCGCCCAAGACGTGGTGCACCCCGGGGCTGGTGGCGGCCAGTGGCGCCGCCACGGTGCGCGGGTCTAGAATCCCGGCCTCCACCTCAGGCAGCAGCGGCAGGTAGAGGAAGTAGTCGGTCGGGTTCACCAGAACGATGTCCAGGCTGCCCCGGGCCAGCCGGGCAAGCCTGCGGGCAGCGTGGAAGCCGGCGAACCCCCCGCCGGCGATGACGACCCGCCGGCCAGGACCGGTCTTGGCGTGCGCGCTCATGAGCCACCCATTACCCGGACGTGCGTACCCAAACTGGTGGTCACCGGGCGCAACGCCGCCAACCCGGTCACGAGACGGCCGATGATTCCGGTGCCCCGAAACTGTCGTAACCCCCAAAGACAATGTCAAGTACAGGCGCCCAAGGAGGGCGGTCCGCAAGCGAGGAGGATGTCATGCATCCGGTGATTGCCGAGGCCATCGTCGCGGAACGGACCAGGGACATCCAGGGACACGCGGCCGCGGCGGGGCGCGCCCGCCGGTTGCGCCGCTCCCGGCGGTCCGGGCGCACCTGGCTGTCGGCTGGCATCTCGCGTGCCGGGCGCGGCCGGGCTTGGCTGCCAGCGCCGCGGTCGCTGCGCGGTCCCAGGCCGGCCTGACATTCCCGCCCGTCGGCGAGTCCACCATGAACGAAGAACCCGTGATGAACCTGCCGTCCCGGCGCTCGCCGCCGGGAACGGCCAGGGCGGGCGGAGGTGAAGACCATGATGCCCTACGACACCTACCGGCTGCACCGGGCAGAGCGGCCAATGAGCCCTGCTGAGCTCCAGTGCGCGGACGAGCGGGCGGCCCGGCTTGCCTCGGCCGTGTCAAGCTTGTTCCGGGCCATCACGCGGCCCGTGCGCGCCGCGGACGGGCCGCATCCGGCCGCCGGGCGTGCCGGCGCATCCCGCCTGGCGGAGCCGGCCACCTGCCGGGGCGCCATGGCCGGATGACGCAGGCCGCATGACGCAGACAGGCTGGATCCCGTGGCCTCCTATGCCAGGATCGCCGGGCGTTCGCCATGATCGCCCGGCTGCTGCCGAGATCCTGTCGGGGCCGCCCCGGCGTGTCGTCACCCCTCCGAGGGTGATTCCCGCCGGTACCCTCTCGCCGCCGATGGTCGCCAGCGAACGAGTACGTGTGGTCAAGCAGACGGCGTGGGCGGGTTGGGCGTACCTGCCACCGCCGGCTCGGCACGGCGGGTCGTGCGCGCCACCAGGCCCGGGCGGCCCGCACCAGCTTGGGGGCAAAACATGGTACGGGCCGCGTCCAGCCGCGGGCGGCACCACCATCTCGCGGGCACGCCCACGCCGATCAACACCTGGACCCACGATAACCGGCGGCAACCAGGCCGGGCTCACGGAGTGCCGGCATGTGAGGGCCGAACGCGGGGCTCTCCACACCAACTCCACACGGTCCACACCCGGCCTCCGCGCCGGTGCACTCAGTTGGGGGTTGATCTGCCGGGGCGGCGGCGGGAGCGTGAAGGCCTGGGACGAGAGCGCCCGGGGTTTCTGAGTCAGCTCCCGGGGGATGCCGCCGCCACCGGCGGCCAGCATTGTGCGGGCTGGCATCCCGGCGATCACTCAAGGTTCGGCGCATAGCCGCAGCGCGGGCCGCTCGCTGACAGAATCGATGGGGCGCCACAAGCCTGCCTGCCGTGCGCCCGAGGAGCGTGCAGTCGTGCGAGCCGTGGTGCAGCGGGTGAGCCAGGCCAGCGTGGCGGTGGGCGGCCGCGTCGTCGGCGAGATCGGCGAGCAGGGCCTGCTCGTCCTGGTTGGCGCCACCCACCGGGACACGTCGCAGACGGCCGCGAAGCTGGCCACCAAGCTGTGGGGGCTGCGAATCCTGAAGGGGGAGAAGTCCTGCTCCGATGTGGGCGCTCCGCTGCTGGTCATCAGCCAGTTCACGCTCTACGCCGAAACCAGTAAGGGCCGGCGCCCGACCTGGCAGGCCGCCGCTCCCGGTCCGGTTGCCGAGCCGCTTGTTGACGCCGTGGTTTCGTCCCTGCGTGCGCTCGGCGCCCGCGTGGAGACCGGCGTCTTCGGCGCCGATATGCAGGTCAGCCTGGTCAACGACGGCCCGGTCACGCTCATCCTGGAGCTGTGAACCGAGCCGGTAAGACCTGCTGACAGCTCCGGGCCCCCCCGTGTTCCGGGGCTGCCAGCAGGTAATAGTTACTCTGCGCCACGAATGGGCTGTTGTGGTATCGGCATTTTTGCTTACGCTGGTGCGATGCAGAGGCGCCGATCATGACGCTTGACAGCAGGTCGCTGCGCAGGCTCAGCGACGGGCTCGCGGATTTGTACCTGCCCAACGGCCGCGACTTCCCGGCCCGCGTGGTCAGCCTCGTATCCGGCCTGGTCGCGGCCGAGTCGTGCTCCTACAACCACCTGGTCGGCCCGGTCGCTGTGGCCTGGAAGATCGAGCCGGCCGAGGTGCTCGACTTCCCCGATGCCGAGCAACTGTTCCAGCAGCATCTCCCCGAGCACCCACTCCTGCACCATTACCAGGCAACCGGCGACCTCGCCGCCCGGCGCGTTTCAGATGTCGCCAGCGACCGCCAGTTCCGCTCGCTCGGCCTCTACCGCGACTTCTACCGCCCGGCCCGGGTCGAGCATCAGCTGGTGGTCAGCGTTCCCGCCCCGCACGGCGGCATGATCAGCGTGGTGCTGAACCGGCACCGCCGGGACTTCTCCGACCGGCAGCGAGAGCTGATCGACCTGCTGCGCCCGCACCTGCGGCAGGCCGCCGCCATCGCCGCCCTGCTGAGCGAGCCGGTGCCCTATACACCCCGTGACGGCGACGGCAGGGCGCTGCTGACTCCGCGGCAGACCCGCATCCTGCAGCTTGTCGCCGCCGGGAACTCCGACCGAGCCGTGGCCCGTGTGCTCGGGCTCAGCGTCCGCACCGTCCACACCCACCTGCAGCACGTCTACCGGACGCTGGGCGTCACATCCCGGACCGAAGCGCTCGCCCACGTCCGGGCGCTGTCCCTCGCCGGCGCCGGCAACGGCTCGGACCGAAGGCATCTCTGGCAGCAGGCGATCGACGACGCTGGGTGACGTGAGTGAATCACTGGGCGGGCGTGGCGAGCGCGCCGCCGACCCAGGTCCGCAGGGCCGCCAGCGGGGCGGCGCCCGTCTGGCGGGCGACCACCTGCCCGCCGCGCAGCACCAGCAGGGTCGGGATGGCCTGGGCCCCGAACCGCTGCGAAATCTGCGGTGAGGCGTCGACGTTCACCTTGACCAGCTTCACCTGGCCAGCCAGGTCGCGGGCGAGTTGCTCGAGTGCGGGGCTGACCATCCGGCAGGGCCCGCACCACGGCGCCCACAAGTCGACGATGACGGGGACCTTGGCGGTCTCCGCGATGTCGCCGAAGGTGGTGTCGTCGGCGTCGGCGATCCACGGCAGCGGCTCCTGGCACTTGCCGCACCGGGGCGTCCCGGCCGCCGCGGCCGGCACCCGGTTCGTCTGGCCGCAGTGCTCGCACCGGATCAGCCCGCTTGCCATGTCCCCATTATCCCCACGCCAGCCCGACGCCCGCGGCTGGGCCCCGCGCCCAGGTCACCGGGTCAGGTCTCGATGACGGCGAGCGAGGTGGCCGGGATGGTGATCACGTCGCGCTCGCCGGTGACGCCGGGCGCGGAGGCGGCCAGCACCGCCGCCGCGGGACGGTCCAGCGGCACCCGCTGGCCGCGCGGGCCGAGGTTGGCGACCACCCGCAGGCGTCCCCGCCGCACCACCAGCCAGCGTTCCCCTTCGTCGTAGTCCACGTGCACCCGGCCCAGCCGGGGATCGGTCAGCTCCGGCCGGGCCCGGCGCAGCGCGATCAGTTCCCGGTACCACGCCAGCAGCTCGGCGTGGCAGCCGCGTTCCAGTTCCGGCCAGTCCAGCTTGGAGCGCAGGAAGGTGGCCTCGTCCTGCGGGTCGGGGACGTCCGCCGTCCCCCAGCCGAAGTGCGCGAACTCGGCCCTGCGGCCGTCGGTGACGGCGCGGGCAAGCCCGGGTTCGGTGTGGTCGGTGAAGTACTGCCAGGGTGTGCTCGCGCCCCACTCCTCGCCCATGAACAGCATCGGGGTGTAGGGGCCCGTCAGGACCAGCCCGGCGCCCACCTTGACCAGATCGGCGGGCACCGCGGCGGAGATCCGGTCACCGGTGGCCCGGTTGCCGACCTGATCATGATCCTGGAGGTAGCCGAGGAAGCGGTGGGCGGGCACGCGGAACACATCGACCTGCCGCCCATGCGTACGCCCGCGGAAGGCCGACCAGACGCCGTCGTGGAAGAACACCCTGGTCAGGGTCTTCGCCAGGGCGGCGAGGGAGCCAAAGTCGGCGTAGTAGCCCTGCCGCTCGCCGGTGACGGCGGCGTGGACCGCGTGGTGGAAGTCGTCGCTCCACTGAGCCGCCAGCCCGTATCCGCCCGCCTCGCGCGAGGTCACCAGCCGCGGGTCGTTGGCGTCGGACTCGGCGACCAGGACCAGCTCCCGGTTCAGGAGCGCCGCCAGCGCCTGCACCTCCGCCGCGAGTTCCTCCAGGAAGTGCAGGGCGCGGCGGTCCTCCAGCGCGTGCACCGCGTCCAGCCGCAGCCCGTCCAGGTGGTAGTCGCGCAGCCACATCAGCGCGTTGCCGATGAGGAAGTCCCGCACCTGGTCGGAGCCGGGCTGGTCGAGGTTGACCGCCGGGCCCCACGGCGTCACATGCGCCTCGGTGAAGTACGGGCCGAACGCGGCCAGCCGGTTGCCCACGCCAACATGGTTGTAGACGACGTCCAGGAACACGGCCAGGCGGCGGGCGTGACAGGCGTCCACGAACCGCTTCAGCCCGTCCGGGCCGCCGTAGGGCTCATGCACGGCCCACAGGTTGATCCCGTCGTAACCCCAGCCGTGGCGGCCCGGGAAGGCGGCGACCGGCATCAGCTCGACCGTGTCCACCCCGAGGTCGCGCAGATGGTCGAGGCGCCCGGCCGCGGCGTCGAACGTTCCCTCCGGGGTGAACGTGCCGATGTGCAGTTCGTAGATGACCGACCCGTGCAGCGGGCCACCGCGCCAGCCGCGGTCGGTCCACCGGAAGGAGGAATGGTCATAGGTCCGGCTTGCCCCCCGGCTGCCAAACGGCTGCCGCGGTGAACGCGGGTCTGGCAGCGCGTCGCCACCGTCAAGCCGGAACGCATAGTCGGCGCCGTCGCCGGCGGCGGGCAGCTCCGCCCGCCACCAGCCCTGCTCGGCCGCGGGGACCATCGGGTGGCGGCCGCCCGCCGCCTCGAGCTCGACCCGGTCCGCCGCGGGTGCCCAGACGGCGAACACGGTCACCTCGGCAGCCTCACTCATCTCGCAGACCCTCCACCGGGCAGGACCGTGTCTTCCGGCACCAGCAGCGCCACCGGGTACCGTTTCGCCACCGCGGTCATCAGCGGGCGCGGGCCGGCATGCGTTGTGCCGGTGAGCAGGTCCCGCCAGCGCCCGCCGGGCAGTGGCAGCACCGTATCCGCCCACCCCCCGGCCGCGGCCAGCCGGGCCGGCAGGCGGGTGGCGACGGTGACCGCCTGGCCACGCATGAACGCGACCGCATGCCCGGCCGCCGGGCCTTCCGCCGCCAGCGGCCGGTGGCCGTCCGCGAACCAGCCCGGGTGGGCGCGCCGCAGCCGCAGCGCCGCCGCGGTCACCAGCAGCTTCTCCTGGTCAAGCCGGTCCGGGGGGTCGCGGCCCGACGCCGCCCGGCCCTGGGCCGCGAGCAGCCGGCGGCGGCGCGCGAAGTCCACCGGCCGCCGGTTGTCCGGATCCACCAGCGAGAACCCGGCCAGCTCGCAGCCCTGGTAGACGTCCGGCACCCCCGGCATGGTGAGCTGCACCAGCTTCGCGCCGAGCGAGTTCGCCCGGGCCGCCGGGACAAGGCCAGCGACGAAATCGGTGATCCAGCCGGAAAGCGTAGGGTCGCGCAGCACCGCCCCGGCGAACGCCTGGACCGCGGCCTCGTACCCGGGGTCGGGATCGGTCCAGGACGTCGTCGTCTTGGCCTCGCGCGCCGCCTTGCGCAGGTACCCGATCACCCGGGCGGGACTGATCGGCCACGCGCCCACGAGGGTCTGCCACAGCAGGTATTCGGTGTCCGGCTCCGGCAGCCGCCCGGCGGCCAGCGCGGCGCCGCGATCATGCCACCGGGTCACCTCCCGCTCCCAGGCGCGAGGGGACTCGGCCAGCGCGGCGAGCCGGGCCCGCACATCCTCCTGACGTTTGGTGTCGTGGGTCGACAGCGTGGTCATGGCCGCCGGCCAGGCGCGGGCGAGGCGGCCTGCGAAGGCGTGGAACTCCTCCACGCTGCCGCCGAACCGGTCGGGGTCGCCGCCGACCTCGTTGAGAGCGACCAGGCGGGACCAGCGGTAGAACGCCGTGTCCTCCACCCCTTTGGCCATCACCGGCCCGCAGGTCTGCTGGAAGGCGATGACCAGTTCCGCTGCGGGCCCGCCGTCCGCCGGCCCGCCGCCGGTGCCGAGGACGAGGTCCCGGACGGTGCCGAGCACAGGGTGCAGGCGGTGCGGAAGGTACGGGCGGGCGGCTCCGGCCGCCGCGTCCACCGCTGCCGCGGACGCGGGGGAGGGCGGTTCACCGGGCACGACGTACGCCCGGTATACGCCGAACCCGGTGAGCAGCTCGACCACCACCGTGTGCAGGTCGTCGGCGCCGACGCCGGCCAGGCCGGGGGCATCCACCCGGGTCAGGAGCCTGACCAGCCGGGACACCTCAGCGGCGAGCGAGCGGGCGGCGGTTTCCCGCTTGGCCACCCGAGCCGGGGCCGCGAAGGTTGCCGTCCCGCCGGTGGCGCTCACGTAGGCGCCGGTCAGCCGGCGGGCCCCGGCCTGGTCAACGAACAGGCCGCCGACCGCGGCCAGCGCGTCGTACCCGGTAGTGCCCGCGCACGGCCAGTCCGGCGGCAGCTCCTCGTCACCGGACAGGATCTTCTCGGCGACCACCCAGGCGCCGCCGGCCGCGGCGGCGAGCTTCCCGAGGTAACCACGGGGATCAGCCAGCCCGTCCGGATGGTCCACCCGCAGGCCGTCGATCAGCCCGTCCGCCATCAGGGCGAGCAACAGCCCGTGCGTGGCGGCGAACACGCCGGGGTCCTCCACCCGCACCGCGATCAGCGACGTGATGTCGAAGAACCGCCGCCAGTTCAGCTCGGCCGCCGCGGCGCGCCAGTACGCCAGCCGGTAATGCTGGGCGTCCAGCAGTTCGGCCAGCGGCAGTCCGGCGGTGCCCGCCCGGACCGGCAGCACGTGGTCGAAATAGCGGAGCACCGGGCGCCCGGCCTGCCCGCCTCCGAGGCGCTCGCCAGCGGGATCCACCCTGAGATCGCCGAGGCAGTCCCGGACCGGCCCGGCCAGGATGGGCAGCAGGAAGCGGCCGCCCCCCGCCACCCAGTCCACGTCGAACCAGTGCGCGAACGGCGAAGCAGCGCCTTCCCGCAGCACCGACCAGAGCTGCCGGTTGAGCGACTCGGGCACCGGAACGGCCATGTGATTGGGTACAACGTCCACGACCACTCCCAGCCGGTGCGCGCGGAACGAGTTCACCATGGCCCGGAAGCCGGGCTCTCCGCCCAGCTCGGCGGAGACGCGGGCGTGGTCCACCACGTCATAGCCGTGCTGCGAGCCCGGGGCAGCCTGGAGGATCGGTGAGAGATAGACGTGGCTGACCCCGAGCCCGGCCAGGTAGTCGGCGATCGCGGCGGCTTCGGCGAACCCGAACCCGGGATGCAGCTGAAGCCGGTAGGTCGAGGCCGGGCCGGCTGGGCCGGGCCGGCCCCGCCCGCCGCCCGCGGCCTGTTCAGTCACGCCGCGGGACTTGCTGATCGCCTCGCATACCCACGATTGTCCACCCGCCGCCGTCCTCCGCCGCGGGGGCGGCGCGGCGGTCTCGCCGGGAGGCGGCGAGGGCTCCGCGCCCACGGTCGGCGCCCGGCGTGGCCCAGACTTGAACTATTCGTTACCTTGAGTCATTCGTGTTTGTGAGGATACGGTTGGCCCGATGACCGCATCCCAGGCCCTGACCACCGCCGAGGAGCTGCGCGGTGCCGGACTGCGGGTGACGGCCGCCCGCGTCGCACTGCTCGAGACCGTGCGTAACGGTGACCACCTCGGCGTCGAGGCGATCGCGTCCGGGGTGCGTGATCGCGTAGGCCATGTCTCCCTTCAAGCCGTGTATGACGCCCTCCACGCGCTCACCGCGGCGGGACTCGTCCGCCGCATCGAGCCGGCCGGCAGCCCGGCCCGGTTCGAGGGACGCGTGAGGGACAACCACCACCACATCGTGTGCCGGTCGTGCGGCGTCGTCGCGGACGTCGACTGCGCGGTCGGCGAGGCGCCCTGTTTGACCCCGTCCGACGACCACGACTTCTCGATCGGCGAGGCCGAGGTCATCTACTGGGGTCTGTGCCCGGACTGCTCCACCGCCGGCAGTTCCTGGGCGCCGTGATCCGCCTAGCCCGGAAGGATTCCCATGACCGAGAACCATGACCCAACAGTCGTCGAAGGCGCGACCCCGGAGGGGGAGTCTCCGGTCGCGCACGGCCTCACGCATCCCACCATGGGCGACGCCAACCGTGACTGGTGGCCGAACAGGCTCAACCTGAAGATCCTCGCCAAGAACCCCGCCGTGGCCAACCCCGTCGGCGAGGAGTTCAACTATGCCGAAGCGTTCAAGACCCTCGACCTCGCGGCCGTGAAGCGCGACATCGCGCAGGTGCTGACGGCCTCGCAGGACTGGTGGCCGGCCGACTTCGGCAACTACGGCCCGCTGATGATCCGGATGGCGTGGCACAGCGCGGGCACCTACCGCATCAGCGACGGCCGCGGTGGGGCGGGCGCCGGCCAGCAGCGCTTCGCGCCGATCAACAGCTGGCCGGACAACGTCAGCCTGGACAAGGCCCGCCGGCTGCTGTGGCCGGTCAAGAAGAAGTACGGCCGGAAGATCTCGTGGGCCGACCTCATGATCCTCACCGGCAACGTCGCCATGGAGTCGATGGGCTTCAAGACATTCGGGTTCGGCGGAGGCCGCGTGGACGTCTGGGAACCGGACGACGACGTCTACTGGGGTCCCGAGACTACCTGGCTCGCAGACGAGCGCTACTCCGGCGACCGGGAACTCGCCGAGCCCTTCGGCGCGGTCCAGATGGGTCTCATCTACGTCAACCCGGAGGGCCCGAACGGCAACCCGGACCCGATCGCGGCGGCCCGCGACATACGTGAGACGTTCCGCCGCATGGCGATGAACGACGAGGAGACGGTCGCGCTGATCGCGGGCGGTCACACCTTCGGCAAGACCCACGGTGCGGGCCCGGTGGACAACGTCGGCGCCGACCCCGAGGCCGCGCCGATCGAGCAGCAGGGCCTCGGCTGGAAGAGCGCGTACGGCACCGGCAAGGGTGGCGACGCCATCACCAGCGGTATCGAAGTCACCTGGACCGCCACCCCGACCACGTGGGACAACAGCTTCCTCGAGACCCTGTACGGCCACGAGTGGGAACTGACCCGCAGCCCCGCCGGCGCTTACCAGTGGAAGCCGCGGGACGGCGCCGGAGAGGGTACGGTCCCCGACGCCCATGACCCGTCCAAGAGCCGCCCCCCGACGATGCTGACGACCGACCTCTCGCTGCGCATGGACCCGGTGTACGAGCAGATCACGCGGCGCTTCCTCGCGAACCCCGGCGAGTTCGCGGACGCCTTCGCCCGGGCGTGGTACAAGCTGACCCACCGCGACATGGGCCCGATCGTGCGCTACCTCGGGCCCGAGGTCCCGTCCGAGGCGCTGATCTGGCAGGACCCCGTTCCGCCGGTGACACATGAGCTCATCGACGCCGACGACATCGCCTCCCTCAAGGGCCAGATCCTCGCCTCGGGCCTGTCGGTGCCCCAGCTGGTATCCATGGCGTGGGCGGCGGCGTCGTCCTTCCGGGGCAGCGACAAGCGCGGCGGTGCCAACGGTGCGCGTATCCGCCTCGAGCCGCAGAGCGGCTGGGAGGTCAACGACCCCGAGCAGCTGGTGACGGTGCTGCGCACCCTGGAGGGGATCCAGGGGTCCTTCAACGCCGCCCAGACCGGCGGCAAGCGGGTCTCGCTGGCCGATCTGATCGTGCTCGCCGGCGGCGCGGCGGTCGAGAAGGCGGCCAAGGATGCCGGCTTCGACGTCGAGGTCCCGTTCACGCCGGGCCGCGCCGACACGTCGCAGGAGCAGACCGATGTGGAGTCGTTTGCCGTGCTCGAGCCGAAGGCGGACGGGTTCCGCAACTACCTCGGGAAGGGCAGCCGCCTCCCGGCCGAGTACCTGCTGATCGACCGGGCGAACCTGCTGACGCTCAGCGCCCCCGAGATGACGGTCCTCATCGGTGGCCTCCGCGTCCTGGGCGCGAACTACCAGCGTTCGCCGCTCGGCGTCTTCACCAGCACCCCCGGGTCTTTGACCAACGACTTCTTCGTCAACCTGCTCGACATGGGCACGACGTGGAAGGCGGTGGCCCAGGACGCGAACGCGTTCGAGGGCCGCGACGCCGTCACCGGCGAGCTCAAGTGGACCGGGAGCCGCGTCGATCTCATCTTCGGGTCGAACTCGGAGCTGCGCGCGGTCGCGGAGGTCTACGCGAGCGATGACGCGAAGGAGAAGTTCGTGAACGACTTCGCCGCGGCGTGGGGCAAGGTGATGAACCTCGATCGGTTCGACCTCGCCTGAGTGAGCATGACGTGCCGGGCCGGCTCGCGCGGGCCGGCCCGGCACGATCCCGGAACAGCTGACCGCCCGCCCGCGTCCCTCGGCCAAAAGGCGGTCCCGGCCAGGTGTTCGCAGCACGCGGCCGGGACCTTGCGTCGGACAACCTTAGGAGGAACCCCGACGTTTCTCAGTATTCCAGTTGCGGGGCTCGCCAAGGCACCGATCGCGGTCACGATTTCGCCGCGCCCGGCGATGCGGTGCCCGTCACGGGCCGGTAGGCAGTTCCGAGATGGCCTCGGGGGTCAGCTGGGACAGGGACGTGAGCACCAGCCTGGCCGTCCGGAGCACCGACGGGTCGGGCGGGTATCTCGCGCTGGGGATCGCGATCACCTGCATTCCCGCCGCGGCCGCCGCGCGGAGCCCGTTGGTGGAATCCTCGACCGCGGCACAGATCCCCGGGGGACGGCCGAGCTGGGCCGCGACGGCGAGGTAGATGTCGGGCGCCGGCTTCCCGCGCGGCACCTGCTCCGTCGACATCACGGCCGCGAAGCTGTCCCGCAGGCCGGCGGCGTCCAGGACCGCGTCGATCAGTACCGGGGGTGAGGAGCTGGCCAGCCCCAGCAGCCAGTGCGCCGCCAGCCGCCGGATGGCCTGGACGGCGCCCGGCAGGAGCGGCACCTGCTCGCGGTAGCGGGCCTCCATCCGCTCGATGACCAGCGCCGCGATCCTCTCCGGCGGCAGCCCGACGCCCAGATCGGTGCCGAGGTACCTGGCCCATTCGCCGGTGCTCATGCCCATGAGCCGCTGCTGCGCGTCCGGTGCCCAGTGGCCGCCGTGCTCGGCAACCACCTGCCGGCGCACCTGCTCCCACACCGGCTCGGAATCGATGATCACGCCATCCAGGTCGAACAAGACCGCCTCGATCATCTCCCCAGCCTTCCCGCCGTCCACCCGCCGAGTCCAGCGTGCGAGGCTCGGGCCGCCGCCATGGGCGGCATCGGCGCGTGAGCGGCTCACGTCACCGGGGCATCGTGACATGATCGAGGAGGGCTCGCCGCCGGGCCCGGGGCTGCCGTGCCAATGGAGGTCACCGCATGGCGCTGTGGCAGGTGCTCATCGACGGCGAGCGCAGGCTCGCCCGTGGCCCGGCCGGTCACGGCCCGCAGGAGCTGCTGGCGGCGCACCTCACGATCGACGCGCTGCTCGGCGCGCCGGGCGCGCTCGCCGCCGCGCTGCGCGGGCCCGCGGCAGGACCCGTGCCAGCGAGCGCGCGCGTGGTGGCGCCCATCGGGGGCCAGGAGGTCTGGGCCGCCGGGGTGACGTACACGCGCAGCCGCGACGCCCGCGTGCTCGAATCCGGGACACCCGACCCGTACGAGCGCGTCTACCGGGCGGAGCGGCCGGAACTGTTCTTCAAGGCAACCCCGGGCCGGGTACGCGGCCCCGGGGAGCCGGTGGGCATCCGCGAGGATTCGGGGTGGGATGTGCCGGAGCCCGAGCTGGCCGTCGTCGCCGACCGCGGCGGTCGCATCGCCGGGTACCTGAACGGCAACGACATGTCATCGCGGAGCATCGAGGGCGAGAACCCGCTCTACCTGCCCCAGGCCAAGGTCTACACGGGCAGTTGTGCCCTCGGGCCGTGCGTGGCCACCCCCGACGAGGTTCCTGGCCTGAAGTCGCTGCTGATCAGCCTGCTGGTGGTCCGGGACGGTGCCGAGGTGGTCAGCGACACGGTCAAGGTGTCCGACCTGCACCGCCAGCCCGGAGAACTGGTGCGCTGGCTCTTCCGCGCGCTCGACTTCCCCGTGGGCGTGGTGCTGCTTACCGGCACCGCGATCGTCCCGCCGCCCGACTTCACGCTGCGCGCCGGTGACGAGGTGATCATCGCAACGACCGGGCTGGGCGAACTCCGCAACGTGGTGGAGGTCATCGGGCCCCCGCAGCCGGCCGGGGGTGGGTGAGGTGCTGGCCGTGCGCTGGCACGCTCGCGGGGACGTGCGCGTCGAGGAGGTGCCGCCGCCCCCGCCGCCCGGGCCGGGCGAGGTCCAGCTCCAGGTGCGCTGGTGCGGCATCTGCGGCACCGACCTCGAGGAGTGGCAAAGCGGGCCGCTGTTCATCCCGGCCGCCGCGCCGCACCCGGTGACGGGGGCGATGGCGCCGGTGATCCTCGGGCACGAGTTCGCCGGCGTGGTCGCGGCGGTGGGCGACGGCGTCACCGAGCCTTCGCCCGGCCAGCGGGTCGCCGTGGACACGATCGTCTACTGCGGCCGCTGCCGCTGGTGCCGGCGCGGCGAGGTGATCCGCTGCCCGTTGCTGGGGGCACTCGGCCTGCACGCCGACGGCGGGCTCGCGGAGCTGTGCAATGCTCCCGCGCGCATGTGCCTGCCGGTGCCGGACTCGGTGGCCGACGACGAGGCGGCGCTGGCCGAGCCGCTCGCGGTGGCGGTGCGGGCGCTGCGCCGGGGCGGGCTGCGGCCGGGTGAGCGGGCCGCGGTGGTCGGCCTGGGCGCCGTCGGGCTGATGGCCGTGCAGGCCGCGGCCGCGTTCGGTGCGGACAGCATCGCGGTGGTCGAGCCGCTGCCGGAACGCCGCGCGCTGGCCATGCGCCTGGGGGCGGACCGCACCGTGTCACCCGGTGACGCCGCCGGGATGCAGGCCGACATCGCCGTCGAATGCGCGGGCAACCCGGCCGCCGTCGAGACCGCGGTCCGGGCGCTGGGCGCCGGGGGCCGGGCCGTCGTGCTCGGCATCGGTACCCGGCCGGCGACGGTAGCCCCGCTGGACCTCGTCATCGGCGAGAAGTCCGTCATCGGCTCGCTGTCACACGTCTGGGATGAGGACTTCCGCATCGCGCTGCGCCTGCTCGGCCGGGGAGCCGTACAGGCCGCGCCGCTGATCAGCGACCGGATCCCGGTCGGCGCCGCCGTCAGCGGCGGCCTCGCGCTGCTGCGGGACGAACCAGGCAACCACGTGAAGATCCTCGTCCGCCCCGGGGGACCCTGATGAGCGCGGGAGACGTCGCGCTGCCCGGCCTCGCCGCTGGGCGGCTCTACGCGGCGGTCGTGTCGGACATCCTTGACGATCTCGGCCACCGTGACCACGTCCTTGACCCCGCCATCCGCCCGCTCGGCTACGCGGCGGTGATCGCGGGCTGGGCCAACCCCTTTCACGTCGCCGAGGTGGACGAGATCCCCGCCGACCCCTACGCCGGCGAGATCGCCG
>Ga0081540_1000655_pt1 | contig 32710 bp, 32 predicted proteins | sample TabmetS2T1R1_FD_71024 | JGI IMG/M metagenome (GOLD analysis project Ga0081540, IMG submission 71024) | Tabebuia heterophylla rhizosphere microbial communities from the University of Puerto Rico - S2T1R1 | ecosystem: Host-associated > Plants > Roots > Rhizosphere ...
CCTCAAGGTAAGACTCAGAAAGTTATCTTGCGCCGCCGGTTCACTTCCTGCGCTAATGCTTTGGGCAAGAGAGCGTTTTAGTCGCTGAGTTGTCCGACAGATAGCAACCTTGAAACAGATAGTTGATTGGCCACTTCTAGATTGGCTTCTACGTCATCAGGCCCGCCAACATCTCGATTGTCGCGCTCACTTTTCAAATCCGGGCTCTTGGTTGTGAATTCGAAGTTGATCAGCCCGCGCTCGACCTCTTCGAGCGCGATGCGCGTCGCCCTCGTATTTGAAATTCGAATAAGCGGGCGCGCGCCTTTGTGAATCTGTCTGGCGCGCTGGGCCGCAATCAATACCTTGAGAAACCTGTTATCGCTTATGACATTATTCATCGTATTAGCCTGTTGTCGCTTTTATGTCGATCAATGAACAGCGTCTTCAATTCTTTCGGCGTAGGGAGCGAAGCTGGAAACCGCCGCCGGCTCCGAGTCGAAGGACTCAAACACAGAGTCGAGCTTCGTGATCGCCAGCAGATATTGCAGACGATTATTGAGATGGAGCAGCTTGACGTGTCCATTCAACCGTTGCAGAGCCGTATAGCAGGAGATAAGCTCACCCAGCCCGCTGCTGTCCATATACTTGACTCTCGCAAGGTTGACGATCAGCTTACGAGTTCCGGCGTCAATGGCGCCGGCGACGTGCGCGGCTTCATCGGCATCTGGCCGCGCCCGATGCTGCTGCAGGGACGCAGCATCGAGGCCGCCGCCGCCGGCTCGCAGGCGCCAAGCCAGAGCAGGCCGACGCAGGCGCCGAGCAGACTTCGCAGGGCAGGGTGCCACCCATGGCCCGTGCCCGATCGGGACAGCATGTGTCTCACACTGTGCTGCATGCCATAAGCCTCACGTCAAATGATCGCACGGCAACCTCGTATGCCAGATCGCGCCGCGCCGCGGTGGAAGGGTTCCCAACAGTGCCAACGCCAAGTTCCATCTCTTGTTGCCTTAGGCGCCGAAGGCGCCGCTAACGCGTGAGCGGCATCACCTCTTCGGCAAATCGCTGCATGCGCTCGAGCGTCTCGCCCACCGTGGCGGTCTGGAAGGTGAGGCACAGATGCCGGACGCCCGCTGCCTCAAGCGCGGCGACGTCGGCAGCCATGCTCTCGGAGGTCCCCGTCAGCAAGCGACGCTCGGCGTCGGTTTGACCGTGCGTGGTCCACGTCACCGGCCACAGCACAAGGAAGGCGACATCGATGCCGGTGGGGTCGCGCCCGGCTGCCTCGGCGGTGCGGCCGAGTTCGGCAACGCCGGCCTTGACGCGCGCGGCGGTGTCGAGGCGGTAATGTGGATTGTTGGATGCCGGGTACCAACCGTCGCCGGCCCGCACCACGCGCCGTAGCGCCACCGCGCTTTCGCCGCCGATCCAAATGGGCGGATGCGGTTTGCGCACAGGCTTGGGGGCAAAGATCAGGTCCTCGAAGCGCGCGTGCGTCCCACGAACGACCGGTGCCGCCTCGGTCCAGAGGACCTTGAAGGCATCGATGAACTCGTCGGTAACCCGCCCGCGGTCGGCGAACGGCGCCGCGCCGAGGGCCTCGAACTCCTCCTTGAGCCAACCGACGCCGCAGCCCACGATTAATCGTCCCTGCGACAGGATATCGATCGTGGCCAGCATTTTGGCGGTGAGCACGGGCTGACGCTGCGGCACCACCAGCACCGAGCTCAAGAGCTGCAGGCGCTCCGTGCGCGCGGCCAGGAACGCTAGCGTTGGGATGAGATCGAGGCATTCCCCAACGCTGGCGGCGGCCCACTTGTGGTCGCCGCTGTAAGGATACTTGGAGGCGATGCCACGCGGTACAACCACGTGATCATTGACGCCAATGAAACCGAAGCCGAGGCGCTCGGCGCTCTCGGCGACCGCGAGATATCCCTGGCGCGTGCTGCAGTCTCCGCGCGTCGATGTGGCCACGCCAAAATCCATGGGGGCGTCCCTCGTTGTGATCGCGTGCCCGCCGGGGCGGGCCTTCCCGTCATCGGGATCCGCGCTGCTTGCTTAGTCGGTTATACGGTGACGCGGCCCACCCTGTCAGCCGCTTGCGCGCGACGATCCGCCTCGCCGCGACCCTCCTGCCCGCAGGGCGGCGGAGCGTCCAAATTTGCCTGCAACCACCGGCCGCGCCGTGGCAGGCTTCCCGGCGCCATTCCGAGCGCCCACCTGAGCTTTCAGACGTCAAGGTTGGCGACCGCGAGCGCGTTGCTTTGGATGAACTCACGACGCGGCTCGACGATATCACCCATCAGCCGAGAAAAGATCTCGTCGGCCTCGCCGAGATCGCCGATCTTCACCTGCAGCAACGTGCGCGTCTCCTTGTCGAGCGTCGTTTCCCAGAGCTGCTCGGGGTTCATTTCGCCCAGGCCCTTGTAGCGTTGCATGCTGATGCCCTTGCGGCCCGCGTCATAGACGGCGTCGAGAAGCCCGCGCGGCCCGAACACGGGCGTCTCGGCGTCTTTGCGTCTGAGCCTGGCCGGTGCGGCGTAGATTTCCTCCAGATGCGGCTGGCGCTCGTTCAGCCGTCGCGCCTCGAGCGAGCCGAGGAGGGCGCGGTCGAGCATGTGCACCTCCGTCACGCCCCGCACCTCGCGTCGGAACACATAGCCTTCGTTGCCAAGCCGACCGCTCCAGCCGCGCTCGGTCTCGTCGGCCTGCAGGTCGAGGCGGGCCGCAACGCTAGCGGCCTTGGCGTTGGCCTGCTCGCTCGACAGCAACAGTTTTTGCTCGAAAGCGCCGGCAATGGCGGCCTGCTCCACGACAAAGCGCGCATAGCGTGAATGCACGTCTTCGATCACCTTGGATACGGCGCGCGCCTGCTCGACGATGTCGCGCAGGTCGCGACCGGCGCGGACTTCGCCGCTGCCGAGAGCCAAGGTCGCTTCCTCAAGCCCGGCATCGATCAAATAGTCCTCGAAGGCGCGCTGGTCCTTGAGATAGGTCTCTGACTTGCCCTTGGACACTTTGTAGAGCGGCGGCTGGGCGATGTAGAGGTGACCCTTTTCGACCAGATCGGGCATCTGCCGGTAGAAGAACGTCAGCAGCAGCGTGCGGATATGCGCGCCGTCGACGTCGGCGTCCGTCATGATGATGATCTTGTGGTAGCGCAGCTTGGACAAGTCAAAATCGTCGCGGCCGATGCCGGTGCCGAGTGCGGTGATGAGCGTACCGATCTCCTGGCTGGACAGCATTTTGTCGAACCGCGCCCGTTCCACGTTCAAGATCTTGCCGCGCAATGGCAGCACCGCCTGGAACTCACGGTTGCGGCCCTGCTTGGCGGAACCGCCCGCCGAATCGCCTTCGACGATGAACATTTCGGTATTGGCGGGGTCGCGATCCTGGCACTCGGCGAGCTTGCCCGGAAGCGAATTGATATCGAGTGCACCCTTGCGCCGCGTCAGCTCGCGGGCCTTGCGAGCGGCCTCGCGCGCAGCGGCGGCTTCGACCACCTTGGTGATAATGATCTTGCCCTCTTTCGGATGCTCTTCAAACCAGGCCGCCAGCTGCTCGCCGACCACGCTCTCGACCACGGTCTTCACTTCCGAGGAGACGAGCTTATCCTTGGTTTGGCTCGAGAACTTCGGGTCCTGAACCTTGACCGACAACACCGCCGTCAAACCCTCGCGCGCGTCGTCGCCGGTAAGCGCGACCTTCTCCTTTTTGGCTATGCCCGTCTCATCGGCATACTTGTTGATCACGCGCGTCAGCGCCGCCCGAAAACCGGCGAGATGCGTGCCGCCGTCGCGCTGGGGAATGTTGTTGGTAAAGCAGAGTACCTGCTCGTGGTAGGCATCGTTCCACCACAGCGCGAGTTCGATGCCGACGCCATCCTTTTCAGCGCCCAGCATAATGGGCGCTTCCACCAGGGGCACCTTCGAGCGATCGATATAGCGCACGAACTCACCGATGCCGCCTTCGTAGCGCATCTCTTCGCGTTTCTTGTCGGCATGACGCTCGTCGGCCAGCACCACGCGCACGCCGGAATTGAGGAAGGCCAGCTCGCGCAGGCGATGCTCGAGCGTGGTGTAGTCGAACTCGGTGATGTTGTGAAAGGTCTCGGCGGACGGCCAGAAGCTCACCTCGGTGCCGCGCTTGCCGTCGGCATCGCCGATGACCTTGAGCGGCGCCTCCGTGACACCGTTGCGGAAGCGAACAAAGTGCTCCTTGCCATCGCGCCAAATCTTGAGCTCGAGCACATTCGACAGCGCGTTGACCACCGATACGCCGACGCCATGCAACCCACCCGACACCTTGTAGGGGTTTTCGTCCTCGCCTTCGCCGAATTTGCCGCCGGCATGCAGCTGGGTCATGACGACTTCGGCGGCCGAGATGCCCTCTTCTGGATGAATGTCGGTCGGGATGCCGCGACCGTTATCACGCACGGTGCACGAGCCGTCGGGATTGAGCGTTACCACAACCTCGGTGGCGAACCCGGCCAAGGCCTCGTCGATGGCGTTGTCGACGACCTCGTAGACCATATGATGCAGACCCGAGCCGTCATCGGTGTCGCCGATGTACATGCCGGGACGCTTGCGCACCGCATCGAGGCCCTTCAAAACCTTGATCGTCTCGGCCCCGTAGCTTTGGGCACCATTGGTCTTTTTGGCGGGCTTCGCGCTCATGGAACGTGGTCTCGATTTGGGGGATTTTTGCTTGTCCGGACTATACACCAACTGGGTGCTGAGATCACGCTAAAAACTACGCCCCAATGCGCAAAATAGTTCATATATTTCAATATATTACACGGACGCGACACGGCGCCATTGAACCCTACAATCCAGCCCTCAGGCGGCCCTCGGCGACGTCGAGGAACTGGGCACGCTGAGCCAGGCCCGCGAACGCTTGAGCATCCGTCCCCGTCATCCAGGCCTGGCAGCCGAGCCGGGTGATCTCGGCAAACAGCGCCAGCCGGCGGGCGGGGTCGAGATGGGCCGTGATCTCGTCGAGCAAAAGGAGGGGGGCGGCGCCACCGCGGTGTTGGCTGACAAGATCGGCGTGCGCCAGGATCAGGCCGATCAGCAGTGCTTTCTGCTCACCGGTGGAGCAAAGCTTTGCCGGCATTTCCTTCTCGCCGTGACCCAGCATCAGGTCGGATCGGTGCGGACCGGAGCGCGTGCGGCCCGCGGCGCGATCGAGCTCGCGCTCGCTTGCAAGCAACCGACAGTAGTCGTCCTCGACATCAACGGCAGCCCGCGTCATCAGTGCGTTTTCGAGCAGCCCGGAAACGGCAAGCTCCGCCCAAGGGAAGGCGGCGCCGGCGCGGCGGCGCTCGTCGATGGCGCTCGCCAGTTCCGCGACCAGGGAGACCCGCGCGGCGGCGATCGCCACACCCGTCTCGGCCATACTGCGCTCGAAGGCTTGGAAGCGCGCGGCATCGTTGACCTCCTCCGTCAGCAGACGATTGCGCTGCTGCATGGCGCGCTCGAACTGACCGACGCGGGTGCGGTAGCGGGGATCAAAGGAGGCCACCAAGCGATCGAGGAAACGCCGGCGTTCGGAAGCGGGGCCGGCGAAGAGGCCATCCAAGGCCGGGGTGATCCAAATGAGCTCGACATGTTCGTCGAGCGCCGAGGCGGCGTGGGCCTCGCCGTCGATGCGGACCAGCCTTCCGGCGCGGCCGGCCTCATCCGGCTCGAGCGGCAGCCCGGTGCCGAGCTCGACCGGACCCAGCCTACCGTGCACGCGCGACCAAACCGTCCAGGCGTTGCCGCCGGCGCCCGCCAGCTCGGAATAGGGGGCACGCCGCAGGCCCTGACCGGAGGCCAGCAGCGACAGGGCTTCGAGCAGGTTGGTTTTACCCGCGCCATTGGCGCCGCACAGCACAACCGGCGTGGGGCCGACCTGCAGCGAGATCTGGCCGTAATTGCGAAAATTGGTGAGCTGCAGACGCTCGACCCACAGGCGGGACGCCACGGCAGGGCCTTGCGCGCGTTGGTCGATGGCGGCGCCCTGCGCGGCGATCGACGCACTGTTCACGATACTCACACGCGCATCGGCATCAGCACAAAGAGCGCGCCCTCGTCGCTCGCGTCCTTGACCGTGGTGGGAGAACCGGGATCGGCGAGCTGGAAGTGCGCCATCTCGCTTTCAAGCTGACTGGCAATATCCAGCAAATACTTGGCATTGAAACCAATCTCGAGGGGGGCCGCCGTATATTCGACGCCGATTTCCTCCGTGGCGCTGCCGCCTTCCGGGTTGTTAACCGACAGGACGAGCTTGTCGGCCTTGATGTTGAGCTTTACCGCGCGCCCGCGCTCGCTGGCGATGGTCGAAACGCGGTCGACGGCGCTTTTGAAATCGGCGTTGGGAACTTTGAGGTCCTTATCGTTGCTCTTGGGAATGACACGACCATAGTCCGGGAAGGTCCCATCGATCAGCTTCGAGGTCAGTGTGATGGTGCCAATGGCAAAGCGGGCCTTGGATGACGACACGCCGACCTCGACGGTCTCGGCGCTGTCCTCCATCAGCCGATGCAGCTCATGCACCGTCTTGCGCGGCAGAATGATGCCGGGCATGCCCTCCGAGCCCTTCGGACTCATGAGCTCGGCCTGAGCCAAGCGATGTCCGTCGGTTGCGACCGCCCGCAAGGTCGGCTGTTTGCCGCGCGTTGCCGTATGCAAATAGATTCCGTTCAGATAATAGCGCGTCTCTTCCGTGGATATGGCAAAGCGCGTCTTGTCGATCAGACGTCGTAGATCGGCGGCGGCGATTTCGAAGTTATGGCTGAATTCGCCGGCGGCGAGATCGGGAAAATCTTCCGGGGCCAGGGTTTGCAGGGCAAAGCGCGACTGTCCGGAGCTCAGCGTAAGGCGCTCTTTCTCCGGGTCGCGTTTGATCTCCACCTCGGCGCCATCGGGCAGCTTACGCACGATGTCGTGCAGGATGTGCGCCGGCACCGTCACGGCGCCGGGTTGCGACACGTCGGCGGCAGCCTGATCGAGCACCTCGCGCTCCAAATCGGTCGCCTTGAGCTCGAGGGCTCGTCCGGACGTCTTGAGCAGAACGTTGGAAAGGATCGGGATGGTGGTGCGACGCTCGACCACGCTCGTCACATGGGCGAGCGCCCGTAGCAGCTCACTGCGTTCAATGACCAGCTTCATGCCGTTGCCTCGCCGGTTTACCTCCCAAGATCACCGCGGCGGCCCGCCGTTGGCCCGAACAGACCCGTGCTGAACCTTGAGCACCCACGCTTCTTCTTAGGGGATTCGTACCCTCAGGCAAGGTGGACCCGAGCCCGCCGGTTTGCAAGCGCGAAGCATCGCAAATGCGCTTTGGCATTGGCGAAAGACAATGCAGGAGCGGCGCCGTCGTAGACGCCGCTCCTTCCCCGCCGCCTCTCCGCCCCCAATAGGCCCCCTGGGTGGCGGATTCCGTCAAGATCCTGGCGCTGGGACCTATCGATGCAACTGCCGCTTGAGCTCTTCGATCTCCTCCTTCAGGCGCGGGTTTTCACCCACCTCCTTGTCGATCTTGCGGATCGCATGCAGCACCGTGGTGTGGTCGCGGTCCCCGAAGCGGCGGCCGATTTCGGGCAGCGACCGGGAGGTGAGATGCTTGGCCAAATACATGCCAATCTGGCGGGGGCGCACGACCGAGCGATGCCGGCGCTGCGAAAGGATATCCTGCTTGGACACGGCATAGTGCCGCGAGACAATGCGAAGGATGTCCTCGATCTTGATGCGCCTCGGCTCGATCCCCTGGACCAGATCACGGATAATGGTCTCGGCGATGTCGAGGGTCACCGGGGCATGCATCAGCTGCCACGTGAGATAGAGGCGGTTGATGGCGCCTTCCAACTCGCGACCGCTTTCGGTGAGTTTGTCGGCCAACAGCTCCACCACCGCACTGGGGATCTCGAAGGAGGGATCCGTGGCGCGCTTTTCCTGGGCCCGCTTTTCGAGAATCTTGAGGCGCAAGGAAGGATCGAGCGAGCTGATCTCCGTCACGAGACCGCGCTGCAGCCGCGAGCGCATACGATCGTTGAGCCCATCGAGTTGCGCGGGGGGCCGCGCCGAGGCGACCACGACCTGTTTGCCCCCATCGAGCAACGAATTGACGATGTGTTCAAACTCCTGCTCGGTTTTCTCCCCGCGCATGAACTCGAGGTCGTCGATCAGGAGAATGTCGATCGAACGGAACTTATCCTTGAAGGCCAGGGCATCCTGGCTCTTGATGGCCTCCACGAACTGGTAGCGGAACCGCTCGGCTGTCAAATAAAGCACCTGGGCTTTGCTCTGCCGTTTCACTTCCCAGGCAATGGCGTGTTGCAGGTGCGTTTTGCCGAGCCCGACATTGGAATGCAGATAGAGCGGGTTGAAGGCTCTATCATCGGCCAGCACGGTCTCGGCCACCTGCGTGGCGGCGGCGTGTGCCATGCGATTGGCCGGACCGACGACGAACGTGTCGAAGGTATAGCGTGGATCGAGCGGGGAGCCCTCGAAGCCGCTGGCGTGCGTGCGCCCGACGAGGTAGGCCGGGCTCGGCCGCGACAGTGGCCGGCGCTGCTCACTCGTCGGCAACTCCGCTACCGCTCCCGCGTTGGGCTGCCCAGCGGTTTGGCTTGCCTGGCCCGCCGGCTTCGTCATGCCCGGCTGGCGCACGACAATGTCGATGCGCTCGGCGCCTTCGAACTCCGCGGCGCAACATTCCAACAAGTCGTCGGCGTAGTGCGATTGGATCCAGCTTTTTAGGAATTTCACGGGCACCGTCGCAACGACCAGGCGACCGTCGAAACTCTCAAACTCCAAAGCATTAAACCAGCTGGAGTAAATGTCTTCCCCCAGCCGTGCCTTCAAAATCGCACGTACTTTTTCTCCACGCTCATTGCAGGACTTGCGCTCGCTCGGCTTGGCCGCTGACTCGGACTTGCTGCTACGCGCATCTACTCCAGACGGAACATGACCCTCAACGGAATGAGACATTCGACTTCCCCGCCACTAATGGCCGCAGACTGCAGCCGTGCCGCCTCCAAATCGTGCGACATCGCAGACTCCACCATCCGCCGTACATGTTGGACGGAGCCGCCGCATCACACGTATTTCAAGTTGCGCGTTGGCGTTATCCCTGAGCCCAGGGAAGCCCTCTGGCTTTCCAACCCGCTACTTGCCCTCTGTGCCGATCCGGGTCCAATGGTCCCTCAAACCCGTCCGTCACATTGCGGCAACGGCGATATCCTGCCGCTGCCATCGCCCGTGCAGCCCTTAGGCTCCGGCTGCCGGAACGACAAATGAATAGCAGTTCGCAGTCTTTATTGGCGCCGATGTCGCGCAGCGCTTCGCTGAGCCGCTCCACGAATGCGGTATTCGGACGATCGCCTGGAAAGCCTTGCCACTCGACAAGGACCGGACGCTTGCCCATTGCGTCGAGGTCTGGAAGCCCAACGTAAGCCCACTCGGCGATGGTTCGCACATCGATTAGGACTGAGGCCGAATCCGCCTTGAGCCTCGCCCACGCATCCTCCACAGATACACCTTCGATGTGGATTTCTTCCACGCCGCAACCCTCAACGCCGCATAGTTGCCGTGAACCCCGGCTTCCCAGTGAACCACGGATGAGGCTATTGCCTAACCTGGTTCGCCTGAGATTTACGCACGAAACGCCTTGCGTACAGCAAAGAGGCCAATGGTTGCCGAGCTACGCACACACCCAACGCTCGTACAACAACGCGGACCAACTCGATGGGGACTTCGCTAGGGCCGCCCATCTGGAACGTATCTAAACCACAGCTGCGCGCGCTGGCAACATTGCCCGGCCCAATCACATTTTCTTGCAGGCGCTCCGGGTTGTTCACAACGCCAGTGCAAAAAGCCTGCAAGCAAACCTCAAGTTTGGGGAAAAGCCTGTTGAGTCTACGTTGAGATTCACTGGACAGCGTGGCCACAATGGGGCGCCGAATGACACCTTAAGCATGAGCGTCGTTCAGCCAAGATTCCGTTTGTGCCGAGTCCTGGCGCCGCCCCCCTAGCCCCTGGGGATCTGCAGTAAAGCTCACACAACCCGTTGGATTCACGCCGCTTCGCCGAGCCCCCGACAATCGCGACGAGCGCAACTTTTGCGACAAATGTGCAACAGCTTCATGAACCGACTGGAGGTGGGGATGCTTGCGAAACCCGACGCCATTAGCCCATCGCTTTGATGCGCGCGGCCAGTCGAGAAACCTTGCGCGCGGCGGTCTTCTTGTGGACGACGCCCTTCTGTGCGGTGCGCACAAGAACGGGCTCGGCTGCCGCCAGCGCGCTGCGGGCTGCCGCTTTGTCGCCGGCCGCCAGGGCCTCCTCGACCTTGCGCACCTGCGACTTGAATTGCGAGCGCCGCGATTTGTTGATCTCGGTACGGCGGAGCATCTTGCGCGTCGCCTTTTTGGCCGAACTGGTATTGGCCATCGGGCCACCTCCTTTTGGCTACATGCGGGTTGGGTGGGCGCCATGGGCGCCGCAATGCCGGCTGCTATAGACTGTCACAATTGGCAGGGTCAACAACGGCCAGCTGGGCCGAGCCCACTCCGCCGGGCCCCAAGTCGTCTCAACGGTGCTTGAAGTCGGGCGTGCGCTTCTCGACGAAGGCCGCCATGCCCTCCTTTTGATCGGCCGTGGCGAACATGGCGTGGAAGACGCGCCGCTCGAAGCGGATCCCCTCCGCCAGCGAGGTCTCGTAGGCCCGATTGATGGTTTCCTTGGTCATCATCACCGACGGCAGCGACATGGAGGCGATGCTGCGCGCCGTTTTCAAGGCTTCCTCCATTAAGCTCGCGGCCGGCACCACCCGGCTTACGAGATTGGCGCGCTCGGCCTCGGCCGCATCCATCATGCGCCCCGTCAGGCAAAGCTCCATGGCCTTCGATTTGCCGACCTGGCGAATGAGGCGCTGGGTGCCGCCCGAGCCCGGCATGACACCGAGCTTGATTTCCGGCTGGCCGAACTTGGCGGTGTCGGCAGCAATGATAATGTCGCACATCATGGCGAGCTCGCAGCCGCCGCCGAGCGCAAAGCCTGCCACCGCGGCCACCACCGGCTTACGCACGGCTGCCACGCGATCCCAGCGCGCGATAAAGTCCTCCTTGTAGGCCTGCATGTAGGATTTTGACTGCATTTGCTTGATATCGGCGCCGGCGGCAAAAGCCTTGTCGTTTCCCGTAATGATGATGCAACCGATACCATCATCGGCTTCAAAGCCATCGAGTGCTTGCCGCATCTCCTCGATCAGCTGCACATTAAGCGCGTTGAGCGCATCGGGTCGATTGAGCCGGATGATGCCAACGCGGTCCTTGCTCTCGACAATGATCGTTGCGTACGCCATGGCGAACTCCTTTTGGGCAGGGTGACGGCTGCGCGCTTACCGCTGGCAGACCGGACAGTAAAAGGTCGAGCGACCGGCTTGAGTTTTGCGCCGCACGGTGCCCCGGCAGCGGGGCTTGGCGCAAGCTTGGCCGTCGCGGCCATAGACGGCAAATTCGTTCTGGAAACGGCCGATACTGCCATCGGCTTGCTTGTAGTCGCGCAGCGTCGAGCCGCCGGCGCGGATTGCATCTTGCAGCACGGCCTTGATGGCAGGAGCCAGGCGTTGGGCCGCAGGCGTGGGCTTTCCGCTCGGCGTGGCCAGGCGTGCGGCACGAGCCCACGGGTTCAGCCCAGCGCGATAAAGCGCTTCGCAGACGTAGATATTGCCGAGACCGGCGACAATGCGTTGGTCCATCAGGAACGCTTTGAGATCCGTCTTTTTCCCCCCGGCGCGCCGCGCCAGATAGGCGGCGTCGAGTTCCGCGCTCAATGGCTCGACGCCCAGTCCGTGGAAGAAAGCGTCGTGCTCGAGGTCGCGCTCGGGGATCAAGGTCATATAGCCGAAGCGTCGCACGTCATTGTAAGTGACCACCGGCCCACCGGACATGGTGAAGATGAGGTGATCGTGCTTGTCGAGATGGCCGTGATCGTGACGAAACTCACCGAGCAGCTCGCTGTCACCTGCGGTGCGCGCGCCCTGTCGTACCAAAAAGCGTCCGGTCATGCCCAGGTGCACGGCCAACACTTCGGCGCCATCGAGATGCACGAGAATATATTTTGCGCGCCGATCGAGGCGCGTCACCCTTCGTCCCGTCAGGCGTTGCACAAAGCCTTGCGGCAGGGGAAAGCGCAAATCCTTCCGGCGCTGCTCGACTTTCAGGAACCGACGTCCCGCTAGCACGGGGGCCAGCCCACGGCACACGGTCTCAACTTCTGGGAGCTCGGGCATTTCCGACTGTCAGCCCCGATAGCTCGCAAATTGGCCGCGCGGCCGGAACGGTTCCAGATATTCAGGTACGATCGTCTCCATGCTGCTGGGATGCGCGACCCCCAAGGCCGCCAACGTACGCCCCTGCTTAAGCGCGGTCGCGCTCACGACGTTGGGGATTTGCAGCATCCGGATTTGATCGACGGTCAGCGGCCGCATCGCGCTGGGCAGCGGAGCCGTCAACGCCGCGCCCAGCTTGGCAAGCGAGAATGGAATAGGCGCATAGACGCGCTTGCGGTCGGACCATGCCAGCGTCTTATCGAGCAGTTCGCGGAGGCTGATGACCTCAGGTCCGCCGAGTTCGTAAATTGTGCCCCCCTTGGCCTTGCCGGCGCAGGCCGCGGCAATCGCCATTGCCACATCGCCCACATACACGGGCTGGAATGTGCTGCGACCCCTGCCGATCAGAGGCAAGACCGGCGAGCGCGTGGCCATCGCGGCGAACCTATTGAAGAGCTGATCCTCCGGACCGAACACGAGCGAAGGCCGCAAGATGATCGCTTCGGGGAATTCTTGCAGCACGGCGGCTTCACCGGCAGCCTTGGTGCGCGCATAGAGCGCGCTCGATTGCGGCGAAGCGCCGATTGCCGACACGTGCACGAATACTTTGGCACCGGCCTCGCGCGCGGCCCTGGCCGCGGCACGCGCACCCGCGACGTGCACGGCCTCGAAGGTTTGGGCACCTGAGCTCGACAGGATGCCAACGAGGTTGACGAGCGCGGCCGCCCCCTCCGCTGCCCGACGAGCGGAATCGGGAAAACGCAGGTTGGCTTGTACGGCCATGATCTGGCCGACGCTTCCCATCGGCTGCAGATGGCCAGCAAGATCGGGGCGACGCACGGCTGCGCGAATGCGCCAGCCATCGCGCGCCAGGGCGCGCACGGCATGGCGACCGACAAAGCCCGAGCCACCAAAGACCGTCGCCAGGCTTCCCTGCTCGCGCCGCAGCATGCGCATCATCTCCGGGTTCAGTCGCATTTGAGGGCGAGCAATAACGCTACCGCGCGCGGGTGTGAAGCGGCGCCGGCGCACAGGGTGAGCGCACTGGGCCAAGGGTCCGCCGGCGCTGGCCTTGCTTGCCCACGCCGCCGGGTGCCAAGACACCCCTGCAATTGACAAGGGCAGCCCCCGGCTCTAGGTGATGCCCGCCATGGCCGAGCCTGCCCAGGTGGCGGAATTGGTAGACGCACTAGTTTCAGGTACTAGCGGTGTAAAAGCCGTGGAGGTTCGAGTCCTCTCCTGGGCACCACCACAACAAGGCGTTGGTCGGCTAACCTCCCGGTAGAACAGGGAAATTCGACCGACCGCGTGGGACCTAGGGGGCTGGTCACATTGGGGCTGCGTACACCCAGGGCCGCCCCGAGGGGCCTCTGACATTCGGCCCGCTCCCGGCGCAAGCGCCTACGTCCTCGTCAAGGGTGGGTCTGCGGCTTGGCGCTTCCCGCGCCGGCACGGCGCGATCCTTAAAGACGTCCGGAATATGAGCTGGAAGCACCCCCACAAACCCCGAGGCGATCGACGACGTGTCGCACCTCAAGATTGGCCCGAGACCGCGACGAGGCGCTCTCGGGTTTGGCACGAGCCTTCATCTATGCAACGGCCAGGGCATGCAGGACCCGCCCTGGGCGCTCTGCTCGGATGCCACGGTCAGCTGATGACGACTGGCCGGGGGCTGTGGGGCCACCCGATCAAAGATCGAAGTCAGATGACCGCAGGCTCGTTGGGCCCGTGAGTTCGAGCTGGAAGTCGGCCACCCCCATCGCCGTTCAGGTCACCCTGCACCGGGAGCGCACCACCCTTCAACTCACCAGCCTTGCCGACAGCGCAGCCGCACCCATCAACTTGAATTCCTGGTTGCGATTACGAGCCAGGGGGCGTCAAGGTCGGAGGGATGCGTACAATGCCACCGACGAAATCGACAACGACGTCGCGCAGTCCTGCACCGCGTGCCGATCTCGCCGGCGCTGGCGAAGAGGAACTTCGACTGGCTCCGCCCCGTGATCGTATCGACGCCCAGTCATCATTGTTGCCCACCTCCGGCGATCCGATCTTTGCCGGACGACCATCACGCTCCTTGTCCCGGCGTTACCCGTGCGGCTATTGGCGAGAGCATTTGCCGGTAAGATCAAGCGAAGATTTCGCGGCGGGACAAGGCAGGCGTGTGCGAACGAGGTCGCAAAGGCAACGCATCGCCCCCTGACATCACTTCTTCAATTCCGCCATCTGCTCCTCGAACCAGCCCACGTCTTTGGCAAGCGTTAGGTCGCCGGGCGCTTGTTGGCGCAGCCGCGAGAGAATGGCGTGCCCCTGCTTTAGCGCAACAAGCGCGTCCCGTTGCGAGCTCTGGCGTGCAAGCACCACGCCGATGCGGCCATGGCTCAACGCAAGCTCGCGCTGCCAGGCAGAATTGGCCGGGTCGGCGTTGGCTAGGCGCTCGGCGAACCCGCGCGAAAGGCGGTAATTTTCCAGCGCCGCGGAAAGATTGTCCTGAGACCGAAAGACATCGCCCATCCTTGCGCGCACGAGCGACAGGTTTTTCTGCCAGCGCCCATTGCCAGGATCTGCCTCGGCCAGTGGTTCGGCGACGGCGAGCCAAGCGCGGTAGCTCTCCAATGCCGCCGGTAGCTTGCCCTGGGCAAGCAGAACCTCAGCGATTCTCAAATGCGACGCCGAAAGATCACTCTGCAAGCCAGCATTGCCGGGATCGGCCTGGGCGAGATGTTCGGTGATCGCGAAGGCAAAGCGGTAGCTCTCGAGTGCCGATGATAGATTGCCCTGCTGTAGCAGAACGCCGCCGATCTTTTCATGCGAGAGCGCGAGGAGGAGCTGCCCCCCTGCATTCTGGGGATCGGCTTTGGCCAGACGATGGAAGATGTCCAGCGAGGCTCGGTAGCTCTTCAAGGCCACGGGCAATTTGTTTTGCTGGACCAGAACGTCACCAACTTTGTCGTGCGACATCGCCAGGTCGAGCTGCCAGCTGGCATTGCCTGGGTCCGTCCTGACCGAGCGGTCGGCGATTGCCTGCGCGGCGCGGAAGTTGTCCAACGCCGTCAACAAATGCCCCCGCTCGGCCAGGACATTGCCGATTTTCTCATGCGACATCGCCAGCTCGGTCTGCCGGTCGGCGCTTTCAGGATCGGCTTTCGCCAAGCGTTCGACAATGGCGAGAGAGGCGCGGAAATTGGCCAACGCCGCCAGATGATTGCCTTGGGCTAGCAGGGCATCGCCAATCATTTCGTGCGATACCGCCAGGTCGCGCTGCCAGGCGGCATTCGCAGGATCGGAGTCCGCCAGACGCTCTGCAATGGTGAGCGCGTCGAGATATTTGTCCAGTGCGGTGGGCAGGCTTCCCTGGCGCACCAGCACGCTGGCGCCCTTCTCGAACGCCAGCGCTGGGTCGCGCGACCCCTCAGCCTCCCCCGGCTGTGCAGATGCGCCTGGTGCTGCGGACGTATCGGTGGGTGCCATCGCTTCGGCGTCGTGTAGCTGGCCAAGCTTGGTTTGCCCGCTCTGCGGCAAACCCGGGGCGAGCCATCGGCGCGGCTCCTCTTGCACACGCTCCGGTTGCCTCAAGCGCGTTTCGAGACGGCCCGCGGAGTCGGGGTCGCCACGTGCCGGGGCCTGTGTGGCCCGCCGATTGGAGCCCGCTGCCGCGCCGGGCGCCGGCCGCTGGGTGGCGACAAAATAGGCGCTTTCGCCAATCACGGCCGCAAGGCGTCCTGCTTGGGCCGTCGTTGGCATCATTGCGAGCACGACGACACAGGTTGAAGTGCGAAAGAACATGATGGCCCGCCCCACCACGCGACGTCGGCACAAGCAACCGACACCACCCCAATAGTCGCCCCAAGCCTACAGCAGAGCGCTGACGTTGCCTACGTGCCCGTCGCCCGCGCGGACGGGCTGGGCGCCCATTCTGCCAGCAGTTGCTCCGGGCGCGCACCGTTGGGCCTACCATCTTGGCGAGGTTGACGTACCCCTGTCTAAGGACGGTGCCTGCCCCGCCTGCGGTGGCGTCAATTTGCCCAACCACGGTTTGCACGGCACTGCGTCGCACCGGCTCTCGAACTTGGGTGCCTGGGCCATGCCGATGCGGCGGTTCGGGCTCGCCATTCTGTGACCTACAGCACAGCCCCGCCGTGACCTTCCGCCTAGCCTCGTCGAGGCTATCGGGTTTGGGACGTGCAGTGAACTGAGCACGGCTTCGCGCGAGTGCCTCGTTAGGCACTCTTTACCTGCAGCCCGATCCTGATAGCCGCCGGAAGCGACACCCAGATCCTGATTTTGCCGGCATCTGCTTGTCACCTCCAGCAGCGCGAATTTGCCAGCGCGCGTGCCATCCCATCCAGGCCGTTCGTGGATATCCGCGGCGCTCAAGCCCCCTTCGCGGTGGTTGCGGGCGTGCCGCAACTCACTTCGCGGACGCCAACCCACAATTTGGGCCTCTCCTGTTCCCCAATTAACAGCGAAACCGCACGAGCTCCCGCAGTGTGCGGCGCATCCAAACCGGCTGCGTCCGTTGGTCGGTTTAGAGCGGGAGCCCACCATGACGAGAAATCCAGTTTCGCTGCTTGAGCGGCTAACGAGGCTCCTGCTAGGGCGCGACCGTGCAGGCGATCCGCGGGAATGGTCGCCCAGGTCTGCCATGATTGGGCCCCTGGGCTCGCTGACGGCGCAGCCTCGAGGTGGCCGATCTCGCGCGCGGATCGGCTTCCTCGCTGCCGCCCTGAGCACGCTCCTGAGCCTCCCAAGCGAGCCGTCGCATCGGCGCGAATTCGACCGGTCCCACTCGTTAGAAGCACCCAGCGCGGCCAGCGCCGGGACCGTTCCGGCTGCGGTCACCGAACCAAAGCGCAAACTTCGGCCGATCACCGCGGGGATGCGCGGGCCGGCGCAAAGCGCTGACAGGGATATGCAGCTGGCCGCGTTCAGTCCGGCAGGCGTGGCGTTCGCCAAGCCGGCGATCCCGGGTACCGAGCTCGAGGACGTCAGCATTGATGTGATCGTTGCCTATACGAAAGCGGCCGCAAGCCGCTACGCTGACATCATCCGCGAGGTCATCGAGCCTGCCATCGAGGGCGGCAACGAATCCTTTCAGCTGAGCGGCATAGGCCACATCAAACTCCACCTCGTGCATGCCTATCAGACCAACTACGTCGAATCGGGTGATCAGTTCGTGCACCTGTGGCGCTTTGCCGACAAGGGCGACGGCTACATGGATGAAATTCACGAACTACGCGATCGTTACCGGGCCGACGTCGCCATTCTCATTGTCGATGACCCCAATGGTTGCGGGCAGGCTACCAGGGTCTCGGCCGACGAGGACGATGCTTTCGCCGTCGTACATCACGCCTGCGCGAAAGCGAATTTCTCGCTCGTACACGAGATTGGCCATCTCCTTGGTGCAAGTCACGAGCGCGGTTATGTGCACGGCAACGAGTGGCGCGATATCATGAGCTATAAGGCCAACTGCGGTGGCTGCCCGCGGCTGCCGATTTGGTCCAACCCCGATCTCTTGATCCGCGGCGTACCGGCTGGTTCTGTCGGGCACGACAACGCACGCGTGATTGCTGAAAACGGGCTGCGCGTCGCGGCCTTCCGCTAGAGGCGGACCGCGCCCATCACCTTGCATGCCAAGCCTTGCACGACAGGGCGATCGGTGACGTTATGCGATCGTGGGCTACCCGCCTTCGGAGAGATCGTGCAGGACGCCGATGTCGCAGGCGATCTCGCTGCCATCTCGAGTGATCGCCCCCACCTCCTCCAGCATGGTGAGCGCCGTGTTCACCTTCGGTCGACTCGCGCCGACGAGCAGCGCTAGCTCGCCCTGTGACATACCGAGCTTGATCCGAACGGCACCGGCGCTCGGTCCGCCGCGCCTTGTGACCTCGTGCAGCAGAAAGCGCGCAAGTCGCCTCTCGACCGAAAACAAGGCGACGTCTTCCAGATGATCGCTCACATCGCGGAGGCGACCACATAAGAACTCAATGACGCTCTTGGACAGGGCGGGATTTGCCGCGATCAGCCGATGTAGGGCGGAGGCTGCCAGTGACTTCATCTTGACATCTGTAAGCGCGCTGGCGCTGGCGCTTCGCGGCGATCCATCCAAGGCGGCAATTTCGCCAAAAATGTCGCCGGCGACCGCATGAGTGAAAGACAACTCGCGACCTTCGGCCGACGATACGGAAAGACGTACGCGTCCTTCCAACACCAGGTACATCACATTGCCCGGGTCGCCGCGCTCAAAGATCGACTGACCGGTCCGATAGCGGGTATCGCGCATTTCCTGTGCAATTGCCTCGCACAAGGCTGAGGGAATCGAGCCGAAAAGCCGCGTGCGGCTCAACAATTCAAGGGTAGCTACCGAAGCGGCCATGGCCGCGATCTCCCGCCGTTTTCGAATGCCTCAGCCGCACCTCACCCGAGGCCTCGGCCCGCCCGCTTTCTCGCAAGGCTCGGCATCGGTCTCCACCCCGAGCGCCGCGCGCACCGCCGAACCGGCGCCCGTGGCTCAGGGCTTGACCAATGCCTAGCAATTCCCCGCGGTTCGAGTAAGAGGTCGAACCGTGTTAGGGTGAGTAAATTGCACTGAGGATGACGGCACGAATGTCGGCCACCCGCGGCCACCGTATTTAAGCGGGGACCCATGCACACTGGCGCGTAGGCATGCCCATCGCTGCCTGGTCCCCAGAAGGCCGCAACCCACGGCTTCAATGGCCGCAAAGCGTTGTCTGGCGAGCGAGCGCGCCCAAGCGGCGCTCGTGCGCCTTCAGGGTGTCCGCCACGGTCGCGGTCGCGGGATCCAGCGCGGGACGTTCGCGCAAAAGTCCTCAAACTCCGCGCCAAAGGTTCGCCGCAACGTCGGCTCCTCATACACGAGGACGAAGGCGTGGCACGCCGACCAGAACAGCACGGCGTAAACGGCGAGGTGCCAATCCGCAAACAGTAGCGCCTGGCCGAAAATGACGGCGACAACCGAAACGTACATTGGATTTCGTACGTAACGATAAAGACCCGAGACCACCAGATGTTGCGGCGGTGCGACAGGTGCCGGTGTGCCCCTCCCCTGCAGCGCAAAGCGCGCAAACGAATCCACAACGCCCGGCACTCCGGCCAAAATGAGAATTCCTCCAAGCACACGCGTAAGGTCCGTATGCAAGAGCGGTGGTCGAAATTCCCAGCGCGAGATCCACCACGGGATCACCCCTGCAGCCAAGCAGGGCGCAACCACAAAGAAGAGTGCAGACCCCAAGATGGCGCTGGTCTTTTGCATCCGCCGCCCGGTTGTTGTGGCCGTGCTTGTGGCTGATCCTCCAGGGCTGCCCATCGCGTCTGCGGGCCCGCCACGCCTGCCGGCGGTGCAGGATCCTCGATGGGTAGCGCGCTGCGCCCAGCCCTCAAGGCCGCGTCGCGTGCGACATCACAGCACCTCTCGGCCTCGTCGACAAGCCGATGCACCACAGGCAGGCCTTGCCTAGGCGGGGACACTGGGGACACCCTGCCGTTCGCTCGCCGGTGAAAAGTACCAAAGCACGGCGGCAACCAACAGGAGAGCCGGCACATCACCGACGAGGTGGCCGACTTCGTGCGTGTCATTAAGAGCCTGGGCCGCCATGATGCCGGCATGCACGATGCTCGACCAGATGGTGAACGAGATCAGGCTGCGATGCTCCGAGGGATTACGCGCCGCAAGGATCAAAAATACACCCAGGACGGCGTAAATTCCGCAAATCATCTGCAGGTAATATCGGCCCTCGCCAGCATGCCATTGCCAACCAGAGGGCCAGACCAAGCCGAGCGGATAGACCAGGAAGAAGACCACCCCAAAGGTCACAAGGGCGATTTTAAGAAACCTCTCACGCGCGGCATCGTTCATGCTGGACCTCCTTCGCTGGGTCGCGACGGGCGCCGACCCGATCGCCTCGCCGGTTACCGCCGCACAGACTTGGGCGAACGCTGCTCAAATCACAAATGATAATCTCTTGGCCAAGCCGTGAACGCAGCTCATGTGTGGGGCCGCATGCGACTGCGCAAGTGATCTTTGCTAATCCAATTGAGGGCTCTGCGGCCGACACGCTCGCGCATTCACCCGAGCCGGCAAGATCGGCCGATCTTTCCTGCCGTCGGACGCCGCGTCGGCAGCAAGGCGACGCTTCGCAGGCGATGGGATCCTTCTTAAAAGTGCTCAGGGAAAAGCCCGAGTGTAGGGAGCGTCCAAGACCGCCAACTTACGGCTCAGGCGGCGCCTGAGGAGGAAGCGATGCACCGACGCATTGAGATGGGGCTCGGCATGTTGCTTGCCCTCGTGGTCGCCAACGGCGCCCAGGCGGGGCCCCGTGACGGGCGCTTGGTGCCAAGAACCACAGCGCCGGAGCCGCGCCGGCTCGCACCTACGTCGAAATTAAAGGCAACGCCGCGCCTGTGAACCGAGGCTGCCGCTACGCGGCGTCGGCCGACGCATCTGGCGTGGCGTGAGGTTGTGATTCTGCGGGTCCTGTTTATAGCCACGCCGCTGAGCGCGCCTACGGCGCCGCAGCGAGGGGTGGGGGATGCCGGAGCCACCTCCTTATGGCGTGTCGGCGGGGTACGCGGGTCCACCGGCTTACGGAGCAAGACCGGGTTCGGCTTATAGCGGGGGGTTGGTGGGACTACGGCTAGGCGGGCGAGCCCGGCACCGGCTACCTGGCCGTACCCAAGGCGGGGTACTTGGCGGGCCAAACCTTCGCGGCGCCCGCCTTGGGCGACGCCGCCAAACCGCGGCGTTGCGCGGCAGCGATCCCCGTCTATGGCTACGTCACGGACCGAGGCTACAATAACCCCTACCCGCCGGATCCGATCTTTGGCTACTACCCAGTTCTTTATCCCTGGTAGCCGGTGACCTACCTACCGACGGCGCACGTGCCAAGTACGCCAAAAGCGTGGCTAACCGAGCCGGCGCAAGTTTGGCGCATTTCCCGCCCTACGCTCTGGAAGTGCGCAGCCGGAATCTCCACCCAAGCGATTAGGCCTAGCCAGAAAGCTCGTATCGGATAGGTAGCGTTGCCTGGTCTCAAACTCGCGCCTCTTGCGGAGACCTCGGTGCGACGGGCACCCCAACGGTCAGGTCCAGCCGTTGCACCGAGCGTCGTCTCGTCGCAAAGGCGACTTCGAAACTTTTATCCGTGTCGGGATAAATCCATCTCCGCCACCGAGCGCGGCGGCAAATGACACCCAGTGGGTGGGACGGGCAGAAACGCGAGGCCGGCCTTGTTTTGCGCGGCACCCCAAAAAAAGACCCGAAGCACGCAACCGCGCTTCGGATCACTCGCACCCCAGGAGAAAGCGGCTGCTTTCTGCACCAACCCCGCAACGAACCGCCGCATAGCATGGCGATTGTGTGACAGCCTGTCACCTAGGGGACATTGGCAAAGGATTGATCGAGGTGTTGTTGCAGGGCAACGCATCAGGTTCGCTCGCGCCCGCGCCCGCCCTGGGTCGGACCTCGCGGCGGCCAAACCGAGCTCGATGGCGTGCGCTGGCGGCCGCACTTGGCGCGCCGTCGGGGCGCCGATTGGCCCGATCCTCTTTCGTTTCTGTGCGGTCGAACTACGGCGAAGGTCCAGATTTGTCCGGATACCGGCGCCTTGGGCGATGCGTCAGGCTCGGTGGGTTCTGACCTTTGCTCTGGAGCGATCCATGGCATCCACGGCGCAACTCAACTCTTTACCGATCACCCCGGTCCTGACGGAGTTCACGGACTGCATGGATCGGCGCAAGACGCCCACGGAGGTGCTCGAGACCCTACACACCTTGGCGTCGAAGTATCTTTGTGTCTCGGTCCTGGGGGCGGCGCGCTTTCCCGTCCGGACATCCGACTGGAAATCCACGCGGCTTGGCAGAGATGCGTTTCTTCACTCCTCGGTGCCGCAAGGTTGGTGGGACGAGTATAGCGGCATGGCCGGGCGTGAGTACGACCCGGGCGTGATGATGGCGCGGTCAAGCCTCATGGCGTGCACGTGGACAGAAACCATGCAGATGCTCGAGCCCATTGGCATCGACAGGTGGCCCTACGAGCTCTCTCTCAAGTACGGTATGCGCGATGCCTTGACATGCTCAGTTGGTCGACGTTGGCTCGTATCGTACTGGTCGCGCCAGCCGCTCAGCAACGTCCTGACGCAACCCGGCCGCATTCTGCTCTTTGCTGCAGCGAGCTTTGCGGCCCTGCGTTTGGAGCAGTTAATTGAGCATGATCCCAGATGGATGGGAAAGGCTGCCCGTATCACGCCCCGAGAATTGGCCGTGCTAAGGCTCGTATCGGTGGGCAAGCAAACCGAAGAAATTGCCAAGCTGCTGGGCCTGGGCGAAGAGACCGTGCGCTCACATTTGAAGAAAGCGCAAAACAAGCTCGGCGTTCGCAACCGAACGCAGGCCGCCTGCGAGGCCATCCGACAGAACTTGATCCCTTGAGGGTCGTTGTATCCGCCCATCGCCGTCGAGGCTGGGCGCGCGAGGGAGTTATCGGACTATTGGCCGATGCGTGTGCGAAAACGAGAAACGCATACCTGCCCAGCTCGCTCTTGTTGAGCGGCTACAGCTGTGCCAGGCCCGGATGGTCCTAGAATAATCTCGGTCGATAATATGAGCGGTGGAGCCAGTGTGAATAACCACAACCGTGGACCGGCGCATAGCCACACTCCGTAGCCATATCCTCCGCAACACCATGCCGAGGCGGGACCCGAATTCCGAACGCGTCCCAACACAGCCCCAGCAAACCGCGGGCCAACAAAGACCAGTTTGCGCATGCGAGCACTCCTCCTGCGCAATTCCGGCTTGGATCACAATGCTAGCTCGTGCGGGCGTGGAACTCGGGCAGAACCTCGAAACTGGCGCCGCATACTAAGGACCGTTGGCCATCGGCTCAAAGACAATAACGCCGAGCGCTAAAGCTCACGCGGCAACTCTCAGCCCGAACCCGATTCGTCTGCCGCCGGCGCGGGCGGCGGCTCGAAGGGAACTTCCGACGATTTCAGCAGGGCCTCGACGCTGGCCAATATTTCGGCCTCGCCGGTCGGCTTGGCGAGGGTCGGGACCGAGGCCCACTCTTTCAACACGTCATGACTGTCGAACCCCGTCAGGAATAGGAAGGGCACCTCCTGCGAGGTCAGCGCGGCGCAAACCGGCCCGCAATCTGTGGTGCCGAGCTGAACGTCGAGAATGGCCGCTGAGACGGTGCTGTTTACCGCCGCCTCCAAAGCCGAGGTAAGGTCATGCGCCGTCAGCACTTCGGCGCCCGCATCGCGCAAAGCCTCGTTGAGGCTGATCGCGATCAACGGTTCGTCGTCGACAACCAGTATCGAATACCCACCCAGCGGTCCCACCGTCGTCCCCTTGCTTCCACCGCCAAAACGGTTAACGGCTAAGGCTCTGGTGTGAAATGGGTGAAAACCCTGGCAAGGTCGGGGCGGGACTCGGGAGGTTCGAGCAGCGATGTCTTGAAGCTGTGATCTGTGAGCGGCGTCTGGCTTGTGCCTGGGCGTGCCTCCTTCAGATGGACCCGGCGCGGCCGCCACCGCTGGCGCGTGGGCACCTTTCCATGGCGTTGAGATGATGGATCAGCTCGACCCAACGCGCCGGCAATGTCTCGCCCAGTTCGGGCCGATGTTGCGTGTCCAGCCGATTGCCGATCCACGCCAAAATTGCCCGCATTGCCTCCTGCACGGGTTATCCTCCGAGGCAAAATGGGTTGGCTGGCGCGCTCGGCCGCATGACGGCAAACCTTAGCCTCGTGCCCGCAAATGACCCGCCGCGCGCTTCCCAGCAAACTTCTTGCGCAGGGGGCGTTCCAGCAGAACCATGGCGATAAGAACGCTGCCACCAAACATGATGATGGTGGCAAGAAGACTGGCCAGCAGCAGGCTGAACGGGGTCATCGGCGGACGATCCGCAATTGATAAGTTGACGGATCATTGAAATGGGTGCCACGGGGATTTGGTTGATCCCCGCTTCGGGGGATTTGGGCCCGCCCGCGTTGTGCCGCTGCCGAGGCGAGATCTCCCCTGAAACGGGGAATGTCGAATGCGCGGTAGCCGGCCATCTAGCCCGCATCGCTACGAGCAGCCGATCGCAATGGCGATGGCGCACGTGGCCGACGTCCGTGCTTGGCAGCCTGGGTCGGTTTGAGGTCGGACCCTTTCCCGGCTCTGCCTAGCGATTCAAACAAAGCACCATGATCGCGGTGTCCCCCGACACGGCCGAAGCGTTAGGAGTTTGCGAAATTGAAAATGGCTTGCAACCACCAAAAGCCCACGAGCCGAAGACTATGGCGCGCCGTACGCACGGCCGCATTGCTCGCCGGTGCCGGCTTCACAAGCGTGCTGATGGTCAACAACCCGACCGCATCCGCAGCCTTCGTGCCGGCTTTCGATAAGTGGATAACGCTCGGGACGGGAGCGACGCCGGAGCGGTCGCCAATCCCCGGGAGTGCGATCGAACAACTCGAAACGGAGCGGCCGACGCCAGAGCGCAAGCAACGCGGGGTTCAGCTCGCGAGCCTTGGCCGCGAGGTGCCGCGCCAGGAGGGTACAGGATCTGCTCTGTCAGGGGGCTCGGTGCGATGGAGCGCCTCCTCGCACTGTCTCAACGCGACCTTGCGCCGCGTGATCGCCGAGGTCTCCTCAAGCTTTGGTCCTGTAAGCGTGAACTCAACGTGCCGCAGCCGGCACCGCAACGCCGGCGTCGGCGGCGCGCCGCGATCGCGCCATCTGACGGGCGATGCCGTCGATTTCAGTGTCGGTGGCAACGCGCGCGCGGTGCGGGCCTTCCTCGGCACCCACCGCGCCGTCGGCGGTTTGAAGCACTATGCCGATGGGCACTTCCACATCGACACCGGGCCGCGTCGAACCTGGTGAGACCTAAGCGCCGGTGGGCCCGGCCTCGCACTCCGGCGGATCCAACCAATGCTTGCTAGGATTGCAAACTTCTCACGTGGATCGGCGGGCTCACCAGCCTGTGGATCGGGCGCAGATCGGGCTCAAGACCCATGCGCCATCTGCGTTGCAAGCCGTGCGGGCTCGAGGCAAGCCCCAATTCCCGCTTTGCAGACCTTCTTTGCGGTCGGCAAGGATCGCAGCCTCGCCAGGCTTTCTGCACGGCCAACACCGCACGGATCGCGCAATTCCTCAGCGTCCTGCAAACCGGCCGCTGCGCCGCTCGAGGAAGGATCGAACCCCCTCGGCGGCATCGTCGCTGGCCATTAGCTTAACTTGTTCGGCGTTGAACTCGCGGATTGCCGCGTGCGCCCCGTGCGCGACGGCCAGGCGCGAACTGGCAAGGGAGGCGCGCACCGCCAGCGGTGCTTGCTCGGCGATCGTGCGGGCAATGGCAAGGGCGGATTCTTTCTGCCTGCCCGTGGCAACGACCTCCTGCACGAAGCCCAGGCGCAGGGCCTCTGCTGCACCGAACTCGTCACCCGTCAGCAGATAGCGCTGCGCGTTGCCCCAGCCGGCACGCTCGACCATGCGGATGGTAGCGCCTCCAGTCGGCATGATGCCGCGTTTGACCTCGATCTGGGCGAAGCGGCAATCCGCAGCGGCCACAACAATATCGGCCGCCAGCATCAACTCGATTCCCAATGTGAAACAGATGCCCTGCACGGCGCACACCAACGGCTTGCTGCGCAACGGTGGCCGCAGCGATAAGGGATCGATGCAGCCGAGCGGAAACACCGTGCCTCGCTCGCGCATGACGGGAGCAACCTTGTCCAACTCCAGGCCCGCCGTGAAATTGGCACCTTCGGCAAATAACAGCCCAACCCACGCATCTTGATCCCGTTCAAAGGCGCTGAATGCTTCCGCCAATTCGATCAGCATTTTGGGCGAAAATCCGTTGAGCTTGTGCGGCCGGTCGATGCCAATCGCCAAGACGCGATCGTTGCGCTCAGTGCTAATGCGGCCATCAGCGGACATCGACCTTGCCCCCAGCGTTGCACTCCTTGGCGTCCGAAAGTATCGCTCACGATGGCCAGCGCTGTCATCTCGTGTCGTTGCCGCCGCGGCATTGCTTATCTCTGCGCCGGGCCGATTGCCCCTTGCCAACGCCTGCCTGCCCTTCAGCGTCCGACCTCGGTTAAGGGTACCGCAAGGCTGTACTCAAAGCCTTCCGGCCGATAGGCGATCTGCGGCTTGCCGATCAGACTGATCAATTGCGTGCCAAAGCCGGTGCTGGCCGGCGGCTTCACGCTCGGCCCTCCGCGCTCCTCCCAGCGCAAAACTAGGATCGGCTCGTGCGCGGCGAGGTCGGTCCTCCAGCCCACGGCGACCTCGCCGCGTGGCCCGGATAGGGCTCCGTGCTTGATGGCATTGGTTGCAAGCTCATGCACGATCAGGGCAAACATTTGGGCGAAGGAACTGCCGGCCATCAGGAACTCGCCGTCCACCTTCGCGCGCGCTCCGAACGATGACAGCTCCGCCTCCACGAGGTCGCGCAACGGCGCCCCGCCGCCGGCGCCAGAAGCAACAAACTCCTGGGCATGAGCGAGCGCGTGCAGCCGACCCATCAGCGCCTCGCGCGCCGCGCCCACATCGGGGCTATGCAGCAACGTATTGCTGGCAATCGACTGGATCACGGCGAGCAAATTCTTCGTGCGATGCTGGAGTTCGCGTACCAGGATGTTTTGGCGTGCCTCCGCCGCCTTGCGATCGCTGACATCGCGCGCGATCGAGTGCAGCCCAACCGGCTGCCTGTCGGCGTTGAACATCAATCTCGAGTTCACCTCGAGCGTGTGGCGCCGACCGTCCCTGCCGTACACTTGCATTTCGTAGCGCGTCGATTCCTCGCCCTCGAGCTTTCGCTTCAGCATGGACGCATGCACCGGCAATTCGTCGGGGGGAATAAGCTGGCGCAGGGGCACCCCGATCAGCTCGTGCGGCTCGTAGCCGAGGATGCGTTGCACGGCCGGATTGATGGAGGTGAAGCGGCCCTCCAAGTCCAGGGTGGCGACGATATCGTTGGCGGTGTCGACCAACGCTCGATAGCGTTCCTCACTATGCGCAAGCGCCTGCTCGGCAATTTTTCGCTCGGTGATATCGAGCACAAAGCCCAACCCACCCTTCGGCTTGCGGGCGCCTGCCTCGCCGCTAAAAGTCACCCTGCCTTTGACGAAGACCCAACGCACCGAGCCATCCTGGCGGATGATGCGATGCTCGTCCTGGAAGGCGCCGCTGCTGGCGACGGCGAGGCTCTCCCGTCGCAGGGCTTCGAAGCGCGCGCGATCCTCCGGATGCACGCACTCGGCGATTTCGCTGGGCGCCGGCGCACCGGCCGATAGGCCAAAAATGGCCTTCAGTTCCGCCGACCAGGCGTGCTGGCGGGTTTCCAGATCGAAGCTGTAGACGCCGAGCTGCGTGGAGGCCGCCGCCAAGCGCAATTGCTCGGCGCTTTCCTGCGCCAGCAAGAAGGCCTGCTGCAGGTCATCGATGTCCGTTGCCGTCGCCAGGTAGACATCGACCTGCTGCTGCCGCCTCAGCACGCTAAAGCTCAGGCGATGCCAGCGCCAGCGGCCCGGCGCACAGGCCACACGCGCCTCAATCGAGCAATCGATTGCGCCCGCGAGCGCGCTGTCGCGTGTCCGGAGCACCGCGGCCAAATCGTCGGGATGCACGAGCGCGGCTTCGAGACTCGCATGATGGTGTGGATTGTGGGCGCTAGCGCAAGCGCGAACGGCGGCATTGCAATAAATGGCAGGACCGTGCTGCCACCCGAGCCATACTTTGTCGGGCAGCGCTTCGAAGGTTCTGCGGAAATCGACGTCTTCCAGTGGACCTCCGACCGTCGTTGCACCACCCTGCGAATTTCCCGTCATCGAGCGCGTCCCCCGCGTCCAGCCAGCAAAGCTTAGAGATATGGCGATTTGACGCAACAATCCTGACATGCAAAGGCAAGAAAGTGGGTCTTTAGCTTGACGCTCAGCGCCCGCGTGGTACGCGACGATTGGCAGCAGCCTCAAATTTGCCGAAGGGGCCCACCATAGGCGTTGCTGGCCAAAAAGTTTGTTGGAGGAGCGCGTCATGCAGTTTGTCTGCGATGCCCCGCCGAAAACGTGGTTTCGGATTGAGACCGAGGGGGAAGCCGCGCTGGAATCCCAAGCCATGGACCACGCGGTTGAGAAGTATTTTTGTCAAGCCCGCGAGCAGGCCGCGCGCAGCTATGTGCCGCCCCGCTCCGCCCGGGTGTTCGAGCAAAACATTGGTCTCAAAGAGCACATCCAGCGCGTGATGCCGATGTTTGTCACCTTGCGCGACGCCGAAGGCAAGGCTCTCGTCACCGGGATGCTGCCGCCGTCCGGCCAGGACGAGCGACAGTTTCGACCGATCATCGTCGGCTACGCTAACAGCGATCCTTATCCCGAGCATGGGCCCGCCATTCGCATGCTGGGCGAACACCTGGGCCTCACGCTGGATCCCGCCTACTGTTTTCCCTATCGGCGCGCGTGAGGCGGCGGTCATCAGCCACGGCATCGGTTTGGCGGGACTTCCCGGTTGCCAGGTGCTAGACAGCTCGCCATGCGTGGGGCAGAGCGCCGTATCGGCGGAGCGAGGGAGCCGTGCTGACCGTGTTTCGAGTTTTTTTCTTGCAGCCTGGTGCCGTGCTTGCCGCGCTGTTGTGTGCCCTACCCTCGGCCGCCTCGGCGGTCGATTGTGGTGAGAGTGGTGCCGGCTTCGAAGCTTGGCTTGGGCGCTTCAAGGCCAAAGCGGTCGCGCAGGGCATCTCGCCAGCCGTGGTCTCCTCGGCACTTGCCGGCGTGACCTACGATCCCACGGTGGTGCGACTGGATCGTTCCCAGCGCTCCTTCAAGCTCTCGTTCGAGGAATTCTACGCTCGCCGCGTCGGCCCTGGACTGATGCGACGCGGGCAGAGCCTAATGCGCACGCATCACGCCACCTTGGCGCGCATCGAACAGCGTTTCGGTGTACCGCCGCCGATCTTGATTGCCATCTGGGGGCTCGAGACCAACTTTGGCGCCGATTCGAGCGGCAAGTATTCGATTGTGCGCTCACTGGCGACCCTTGCCTACGATTGTCGGCGCTCCGATTTCTTCACCGGCCACCTGCTCGATGCCTTGCGCATTCTGGAGCGCGGCGATCTCTCGTTGACCCAAATGCGCGGGGGCTGGGCCGGGGAGATCGGCCATACGCAGTTTCTGCCGTCCGGCTACTACAAGTACGCGGTGGACTTTGACGGTGACGGACGCCGCGACCTCGAACGCAGCGTGGCCGACATGTTGGCCTCGACGGCCAACTTTCTCAAAGGTCATGGCTGGCAAGCCGGTCAAGGTTGGGAGCCGGGTTCGGCCAACTATGCCGTGCTCAAGGACTGGAATCGGGCCGAGGTCTACCAGCGCACCATCGCCGTGATGGCGGCAAAGCTGCGCGAAGGGCCATGAGCCTGGCGAGCACGTCCAAACCGAGCTAGCTCGCCCGACCAATGCAGAAGGCGATAGCGTCGGTGAGGGCGCGCGTATGGCGGTCGGCCCTAAAGATCGCCAGCGCATCGCGCGCGATCGCGCCATAGTGCCTGGCGCGATCCAACGTATCCTCGATGGCGCCGTGTTTCTTCATGAGACGGATCGCCTGCTCTAGGTCACCCTCCTCGATCTTACTTTCGGTCAGCGTGCGCCGCCAAAACAAGCGCTCCTCGTCGCTGCCGCGGCGAAAGCACAAGATCACGGGTAGGGTGATTTTCCCTTCCCTGAAGTCGTCGCCCACCGATTTGCCGAGCCGCGTGCTGTCACCCGAGTAGTCGAGCGCGTCATCGACGAGCTGAAAGGCGACCCCAAGATTGCGGCCATACGACTTGAGCGCGGTGTGTTCCTCCGCCGGGCGGTTGGCGATGGCGGCCCCCACTTCGGCGGCAGCCGAGAACAGCGCCGCCGTCTTGGCATTGATGATGGTCAGGTATTCATCCTCCGTGGTGGCCGTCTTCTTGGCGGCCGCCAGCTGCATGACCTCGCCCTCGGCGATCACGGCCGCGGCATTCGACAGGATGCGCAACGCGCCGAACGAGCCGACGTCGACCATCATGCGAAAGGCCTGGCCAAGCAGGAAGTCGCCGACCAGCACGCTTGCCTGATTGCCCCACAGCAGGCGTGCGGAGGCCTTGCCGCGCCGATAATTGCTTTGGTCGACGACGTCGTCGTGCAGGAGCGTCGCCGTGTGCATGAACTCGACGGCCGCCGCCAGCCGAACGTGACCGTCGCCGCGGTAGCCGCACAGCTTCGCCGCGGCAATCGTCAGCATTGGCCTAAGCCGCTTACCGCCGGAATCGATAAGATGGTGCGCCAGCTGAGGGATTAGCTCCACCTCGGAGACGGCCCTATCGAGGATGATGCGATTGACCAGCTGCATGTCGTCACCGGCAATCTCGAGCAGCCCTTTGAGGTCCTCGCCGGGCTCGCGCGATTCTTCGAATGGGACGACCACACCCAAGATGTGCTATTCCTCGCTGAGCAAATGCCGTTCCCGTATAACGGGCAGCCACAAAGAACAGTCAAGCTTGTTTTCCGCGACAGAGCGCCCCGACAGGTTCGCAGCGCCTCGCCTTTGCAGGGTCGCCATGGGAGCCTGACAATGCGTGAAATGCTGCGCAGCAACGATGCGGTGCTCCTGAGTTACGCCGAATCGGTGCTGCAGGAACTGGGGATCACCAGCCTCATCGCCGATCAACACATCAGCGTGATCGAAGGGTCGATCGGAGCCTTTCCGCGCCGCCTTTTGGTTAAGGCGGACGAGTGGTCTGCCGCCCGCCGGGCCTTGCGCGAAGCTGGCCTGGAAGCCTGGTTGATCGCCGATGGGGAAGTGCGCGCGTGACGAGCGCCGGCGATAGGGCGGCCACGACCGAGGATGCTTTCTTAGGCGGTTCCCTGCGCGTGTTGCAGCCGGTGGCTGGATATCGCGCCGGCCTCGATGCCGTCTTGCTGGCGGCGGCCGCGCCGCTGCGCCGTGGTCGCCTCGAGCAGGTTCTCGACGTCGGCGCCGGCGTCGGCGTGGTTGGCCTTTCGGTGGCGCGCCGCGCGGCCGACGCCCGCGTCATCCTGATCGAGCGCGAGCCCGCCCAGGCCGATCTTTGCCGCACCAACGTCGATCGCAATGGCCTGGGCGAGCGCGCGCGTGTGCTTGCCGGCGATGTCGACAATCCGCTGGGCCAGCAGCCCGAGCTTGAGGCGCTCGCCGGCAGCTTCGACCACGTACTCGCCAATCCGCCCTACCAGGTCGAAGGTACCGCCACCGTGGCGGCGCTGCCGGCCAAGGCCGCGGCCAACGCCATGCGGCGTGATGGCCTGCAACATTGGCTTCGATTCATGGCCGCCATGGCGCGGCCGGGCGGCACGGCCACCGTGATCCATCGGGCCGACCGTCTCGACCTGGTGCTGACGGCCTTTTCCGGACGCTTTGGACGCCTCCTGGTCTTTCCCATTTTTCCCCGCCAAGGCACCGCGGCACACCGCGTGCTGGTGCAGGGAATCAAGGGCAGCCGAGCGCCGTTGCAGCTCAGGGCCGGCCTCGTTCTGCACGAAACGGGCCACGGCTTTCGACCAGAGGTCGACGCCATCCTGCGCGGCGGAGCCGCCCTTGACCTTGGCGGGGCGTCTGCTAGCTGATGGGCGCTCGCCGCGGCTGCGACAAAGTTGAACTCTAGCCGTACGCTCCGTTTCGGTCGCTCGGACCTGAAAGTCGGCGCGGCAACACCTACCTTCTCAGCGTTCTATTTGCTCAACTATCGCGCGAGGCAGCCGATGCTCTTCTTCAACCGTGGCCCGATTGTTCCGGTCCTGCGCTTTACCGGCGCGATCGGCATGGTGACGCCGCTGCGACCTGGACTCGCCTTGGCATCGCTTGCCGGTGCCATTGAAAAGGCGTTCAGCGCCTCGAAACTGCCGAGCGTGGCGATTACCGTCAATTCCCCCGGCGGCTCGCCCGTACAATCGCACTTGATTTTCAACCGCATTCGCCAGCTCGCCGCCGAAAAGGAAAAGCGCGTTTACGTATTTTGCGAAGACATTGCCGCTTCTGGCGGCTATTTCCTGGCTCTTGCCGGCGACGAAATCTATGCCGATCCCTCCTCGATTGTGGGCTCAATCGGCGTAATTTCGGCGGGCTTCGGTCTCGACAAGTTTATTGAGCGCTTCGGCATCGAGCGACGCGTGCACGCGGTCGGCAAGGACAAGGGCGCGCTCGACCCGTTCCAACCCGAGCGGTCCGAGGATGTGCGACGGCTCGAGGAGCTGCAGCGTGACGTGCACGACACCTTCATCGGCATCGTCAAGGCGCGGCGCGCCGGCCGGCTCAAAGGACCGGAGGAGGAAATGTTCTCGGGCAGCTTCTGGTCGGCGCGCAAGGCGCTCGACTATGGGTTGATCGACGGCATTGCCGACCTGCGTAGC
>Ga0081540_1000656_pt1 | contig 32685 bp, 31 predicted proteins | sample TabmetS2T1R1_FD_71024 | JGI IMG/M metagenome (GOLD analysis project Ga0081540, IMG submission 71024) | Tabebuia heterophylla rhizosphere microbial communities from the University of Puerto Rico - S2T1R1 | ecosystem: Host-associated > Plants > Roots > Rhizosphere ...
TTGGCGATGCGCGCGCCCGCCCGGTACCCCATGGCCACCCCGTCCCCGGTCGCGACGTCGGGGTTGGTCGTGTAGAGGTAGACCTTCCCCGCGCCTCCGCTGGCCAGCACCGTCACCTTCCCGAGGAAGGTCTCGATCTCTCCGGTCGGATGCAGCACGTAGGCCCCGAGGCATCGCGGCTGACCGTGCGGGCTGCGCCGGTCGAGGATGAGGTCGATCGCCGCCGAATCGGAGAAGAACTGAATCTGGGGCCGGTCGTCGCAGGCGGCGAGGAGGGCCCGTTCGATCTCCCGGCCGGTGATGTCCGCGGCGTGAACGATGCGGCGGCGGGTGTGCCCGCCCTCCCGGCCCAGGTCGAACTCGCCGTTCGGGCGGGTGTCGAAATGTGCGCCAAGGGCGGCCAGCTCGCGGATGCGCTCCGGTCCCTCTCGCACCGTGACCGACACCGCCTCGGGGTTGTTCAACCCCGCCCCGGCGTCCATGGTGTCCGCCACGTGCTGGTCGAAGCTGTCGCGTTCCGAGAAGACGCCGGCCACTCCCCCTTGCGCATACATGGTGTTGCTCTCGGAGCGGCTGCGCTTGGTGAGCACGGCCACCGATCCGCGCTGAGCGGCCTCGAGAGCGAACGACAGACCGGCCACGCCACCGCCGAGCACCAGAAAGTCGAACCGCTGGGGCATGGGCCCGTCCTGTAACGCTCCCAACCCGGCGGAAACAAGGCCATTTCTTGAGGTTCCGGCGGAGGGTTCAGTAGAGTCGGAGGCTGGCCTTCCTCCCGATGCGTTTCGTCCCTGTGCTCCTCCTCGCGCTCCTCGCGGCTCCGTCCGCGCGCGCGAGCGCCATCTACACCTATCGCGAGAGGGACGGCACCATCGTCTACACCAACGTGCCGCCCTCCGGAGTGAAGGCGCGGCGTCTGGGCGGTTCCTCGTTCCGCCAGGCACCGCGTCCGAGCGAGGCGCCGGCGCGCTCGGTCATCGCGCCCTCGCTGTACCTCGAGTGGATGACCGAGGCGTCGCGCAAGTACAACATCCCGCTGGCGCTGGTGCGGGCCGTGGCCCACGCGGAGAGCAACTTCGATCCTCACGCGCTCTCGCGGAAGGGCGCCTCGGGGCTGATGCAGCTGATGCCGGGGACGGCCTCGGACATGTACGTGCGGGACATCTTCGACGCGCGGCAGAACATCTTCGGCGGCGTGCGGTACCTGCGCGTGCTGGCCAACGAGTTCGACGGCCAGATGGAGACCATCGTGGCCGCCTACAACGCGGGTCCGGACGCGGTGCGGAAGTACGGCAAACAGATTCCTCCGTTCGAGGAGACCCGGGCCTACGTCCAGAAGGTCCTCGCGCTGTACTTCCAGTACAAGCAGGAGGGGGCAATGACCTCGCAGGTGGAGCCGGCGTCGTGGCGGTGAACCCGGCGGAAGCCACCGACGCGGTCTTCCTCGAGGCCCTCTACCGCGGGGGCGAGCTGCTCCAGCAGGGGCAGGTGACCGAGGCGCGCGATCACCTCGAGCGGGCCTACCAGATGCGCCCGGCCGACGAGAAGGCGAAGAACCTGCTCGGGCTCGCCTACTTCAAGCTGGGCGACTTCGGCCGCGCCGCGGAGGTCTACGAGGCGCTGGTGCGAGAGAACGGCGCCGACCCGACGCTCCGGGTCAACCTGGGGCTCGTCTATCTCAAGTCCAATCAGCTGACCCGGGCGGTGAGAGAGTTCGAGAGCGCGGTCGGGCTGTCCCCCGGACATCTCAAGGCGCACAACTATCTGGGCCTCGCGCTCGCGCAGGCCGGGCAGTACGGCCGAGCACGGGAGCACTTCGTGAAGGCCGGCTCGGAGGCCATGGCGGAGAAGATGGCCAAGGCGCTCGCCGCCGAGGCCCGGCCGGTCCCGGTGCCGCCGCGTCCGCCCGCCGGCTCGAAGATTCCCGGGCTCACCCAGGAGCTCCCGGTCATCTCGGCCTCCGACCTCGCCGGCAGGCCCGCCACCACGACGCCCATCCCGCTCACCCAGACGCTCCCACCGGCGCCCCCGGTCCCGGCCGCGCCGCTTCCCAGCTTCGGCAACGGAGAGCCCCCGGCGGCCGCCACCAGCGAGCCGCGTGCGGCCCGCGAGCCTTCGTCGCCTGCGCCGGTGAAGCAGTTTCCGCCGCCGGCCACCGTCACCCCGGCAGCGGAGACTTCGGTTCCATCGAGGAGCCTGCGCGCCGCGGTGACCGAGCCGACCCACCCGCTGGTGAAGCCCACCGAGCTCACCACCGTCGCGGGGAAGCTCCCCGGGGACGGCAGCCGCACCTTCAACGTCACGCCAGAGGCCGTCCGGGTGGAGGTCAGGGGCGAGGTGCTGTTGCGGACCTCGGGCCTGCTGGGGTGGACCGGCCTCATCGAGGCAAGGGCGGAGTTCAAGCGCTTCCGTGGCCGGGTGACCGACAAGCCGTTCGGCTGGGGTCCGGCGCGCATGCACCGGCTGGTGGGGACAGGGACCGCCTGGCTCGGGGTGATGGGAAGGACGTTCCTCGCCGTCGACCTCGGCGACGAGAGCGTCTACCTCCGCGAGGACTGGGTGTTCGGCTTCGAGGAGCCGGTGATGTTCGAGAACGGGCGGGTGCCGAGCGAGGTGGCACCGGATCTCGACCTCGTCCACCTCAGCGGGGTGGGGCAGGTGCTGCTCGCGCTCCCCGGCCCCCTGCGTTCCACCGAGGTGCGGCACGATGCGCCGGTCACCGTCCCCCTCCAGCACTGGGTGGGATGGCAGGGCCAGCTGAGCCCGCGGGTGGTGGCGCTGGGCTGGGAAGGCCCGGAGGGCACGCCCGCGCCCGCGGTGGAGCTGTCGGGCGAGGGCGTGGCCCTGCTCTGCGTTCCGGCGGCGACGACCTGACCGCCGAGACCACCTGAATCGATCGGTCGATCCGAGCGGTCTCGACGGTGCGCGGCTCAGTTCTTGTCGACCTTCACCCGGGTCACGAAGGTGCTCCAGTTTCCGAAGATGACGATGCGCGGGCGCAACGAGGTGAACTCGCTGGCCAACCAGATCGAGCCATCCGAGTCGGCCACCGCGGCGCCATAGTCGCCCCAGCGGGTCACTCCCTCGCCACCGAAGAACGTGTACCCGGTGAAGCCATCCTGCGGGACCTCACCCGCGCCGGCGATGTGGATCGGCCCGACCCCGTCGTCGTCGATGACGGCGTAGCCGGTTGACGGATAGAAGGCGTCGCCTCCGATGGAGAAGGCGATCGCGCCGTTCCCACGGGCATTCACGGCGACCGCGGGATAGCTGAGGTAGGTGCCGACGCGGGCGAGGTAGCCCTGCTTGGTGATCTTGGCCTTGATCTTCCCGCTGCTGCCGGCGGCGTCGACGGCGACCCGGAACCAGTAGATGCCCGCGCGATCCTGACTGTCTCCGTGCGGGCGGAGGATGGTGCCGATGGTGCTCCACAGCGTACCGTCGGTGTACACGGACTGCTGCATCCGGTCGTCGTTGGTGTCCGTCATCTCCAGCGCCTCGGTTCCGGCGCCCTCGATGCCGTTCAGGATGTCTCGCAGCGGGGTGGGACCATCCTTCTGCGTCGCCGGCGGCGGAATGCCGTACACCAGGCTCTTCAGGATCGTGTAGCCGAAGGTCAGCTTGGTCTTCCCGCCGTTGAGGCTCCCCGTGCCGGTCATGGCCCAGACCGCGACACGGTCGTCGAGCCCTCCGGTGAACTCGAGCGAGCTGGTGAAGTACTCGGTGCCGCGGCCACCCCGGTCGAACTTGCCGTGGGGCGGCGTGCTCGCCGGCTGGATGCTGTAGGCAATGCCTTCCTCGAGCGCGAGGTTGTCGAAGAGAACGACGGTCCCCTGTCCGTCGAACGCCCCCTTGCCGATGCCGTAGACCTGCGCTCCGTTGAAGCCGTTCGCGAAGATCGGGAACTCGTTGGTGGTGATGAAGATGGCGTTCTCGTCGAAGCCGAGCAGCGGCTGATCCCCGAGGCAGGGGCAGCCGGGGTGCTTCGGGGTGCCGTTGCTGCCGTCGTTCGTGGCGTCGATCGAGAAGGCGTCCCAGGCACCGGTGGGGTCGCCGGTCCGGCTCCGGGCGATCAGCGTGTGCGCTGCGTTGCCAAAGGCGCCGCTCGTGGGGTCGACGTCGATCTGGAGGATCGTCACGTACCAGCGATCGGCGGTCCAGTCGTAGATGCACCTCGGGTCGCTGAGGAAGTCACCGAACGAGCCATCCGCGCCGAATTCCGGCGGGAGACCGAAGAACTGGTTGAGGGGCACGGGTCCGGCGAGGGTCTTCCCCTTCGAGTCGTAGATCGCCAGCGCGAGGTTCACGGGCTCGACGACGAAGCCCCGGCCCACGCAGAGGCCCTGGTCGGGCGGCTCGAGGGCGCCCTGCGAGTTCGCGTAGATGCCGGTCCCGGCGAGCGTCTGGTCATCGAGGTTGAGACCTTCGAATCCCGAGAAGCCCGGGTTGATGAGCGAGATGTTCGCGCTCGGCGCCACTCCCGGATTCGTGGGAAGCGGGTGGACCGCCGGTGGCCCGCCCGCGAGGAAGGCATGAAGGTCGACCTCCGGCTTGTTCAGGAGGCGAACCTGGCCGGTGGGCGGTTGAACCGCCCCTGGTGGCGGCGGCGCTGCGAGCGCTCCGCGCGGAGTCAGCTTCAGCTCGACGGGAACTTGAGACGCCGCCGTGGCAGTGCCAGCGCAGAGGAGCAACAGACCTGTCAGCAGATGTCGCATGGAAGCACTCCTGGTGAGATAGCGGAGCCTCCGGGCACACCAGGGCACGTGACAAGAAATATTGACGTAGCAACGAATTCGGCAATGCGATGGCGTCTTGATGAAGCAGCGCGCCAATCCCGGGACAGCGGAGCCCCGTGCGACGAGCGATGCCCGTGAGCGCCCCGCGTCGGGGGAGGCCGGTGCGAGGAGGAATCGCTTCGCGCCGTCACCTCGAGACTCAGAGGCCCGGGTCGTCGCCTCCTGGACGAGCGGCGAGCGCGGCGCGCCGGGCGCGCTCGGCGTCGAGGAAGCGCCGCACGGTGACGCGGTCCGCTTCCGGCATGTGGAAGCCTTCGAACCGCCCGATCATGTGGTCCATCTGCACGTCGGTGACCCGAGCGGACCAGTCAGGCTCGGCGAGGTCGAAGATGCGGAGCGCCGAGGGCTTCGCGGTCGAGCGGTTGTGATCGTGGCAGGTCCCGCAGCTGGTTCCCAGCGCTCCGCGGGCGAGCTCTCGCAGCCGGCCGAGCTCGGCGGGATCGTTCTGCGGTGTGTCGGCGGCAGCTCCGAGCGCGGCGAGGACGAAAAGTGCCGAGGTACGACGCATGACGGGCGGAGGGTACTCCGCGGCGGTTGCTCGTCGCCAACCCGGCCACACGTGGAGTAAGCCCGGGGACCGTGAATCGGCCCCCCGATGAGCGGCAGGAGCGGCGGAGGCGCCGCCGGCCCCGTGCCGGACGGGAGCGCCGGCCACCCGGGGTGCTGCTCAAGGAGTTCTGGAACGTCCCGAACCTCCTGACCTTTGGCCGCATCCTCATCATCCCGCTGTTCATCTACCTGGCGTACCAGGCCAACCCGCTGGCCTCACTGCTGGCCGGCGCGCTGTTCGCGGTGGCGGCGATCACCGACGTGGTGGACGGCTGGCTCGCGCGGCGGATGGGGCTGGTGACCGTCATCGGGAAGTTCCTGGACCCGCTCGCAGACAAGCTGATCGTCCTCGCGGCGATGGTGATGCTGGTCCGGCTGGGCCGCTTCCCGGCGTGGGTTGCCATCCTCCTCCTCTCCCGCGAGTTCGTGGTCACCGGCCTTCGGCAGATCGCCGCCAGCGAGGGGATGGTCATCGCCGCGGGACAGGAGGGGAAGTGGAAGACGGCCCTCCAGCTCGTGGGGGTCGTCGCGCTCCTGGTGCACTACCGGCACGAGCTGGACCTGTGGGTCTGGCGCGGTCCGGTGAACTTCAACGCCGTGGGACAGGTGCTGACCTACCTGAGCGTGGTGTTCAGCCTCTGGAGCGCGGGCGTCTACTTCCGCGGCTTCCTGCACATGCTGGCCCGGCGAGGGCAGGGCGGCGGGTCGGCGGAGGCCTGAGGCCCGAGGCGGTTACCGGGTGGTGAACCCCGAGAGGGTCCCGGTCTGGAACCCGGGCCCCTGAGGGGGAATGACTCCGGTCTCCACGAAGGCATCGAGGTTCGCGTAGGGCCCGATGACGGTGAGCACGGCGTCGTAGGGGTGCCCGGCGGGAAGGCCCAGGCCACGGCTGCTCAGGTCCGGGATGCGAGCGCGACTCCCGCTGCTGAAGATCACGAAGATGGGATCGTTGCCCGCGCCGCTGAGGTTGAGGGCGTGAACTCCGCTCGGAACCGGCGTCCAGACGAGGTCGGTGCTGGTGTCGACACCCGAGGCCCCGTTGGCCGGTGCGGTGAGCACCGCGGGCGTGGGCAGCGCGAGAGCGGCGCCGCTGGTCCCGGGTGAGAGATTGAAGAGCTGCGCGATGGAGTAGGAGAGCTCGTCGCTCGTGGTGGCGCCGATGGTGACGTCAGCCCGGGCCCCGATGCCATCCGGAACCGGAACGCTGAGCACCCCGGCGTCGAGGGCGTCGGCGCTCACGGCGAAGTACGCTCCGTCGTCGAAGGTGACGAAGACGTCACGCTCGACGATCTGGTGGCCGGTGGGCGCGGTGGCGTTGACCGAGACGCTGGCGGGCAGCACCGCGGCGAGCATCAGGTTGGCGTTGGTGACGGTGCCCTGGTTGGCGATCGTCACGCCGGTGGTCACTCCGTGGTTCAGGTACCCGGTCACGGTACCGTTCCCGTCCCGGGTCCACTGCAGGCCGTGCACCGCGCCGGTGATGGCGGTCGGGCCGTACCAGCCAACGTTGAGCGTGTAGGGGGTGCTGGTCACGTCCGATCGCGACGCGGACGTCTGAGAAGCGCCGAAGCTGACGCCGGTGATCGTCCCGGAGGAGCTCGGCAGCGGGTCGCCTCCCACGATGCCGCCTCCCACGACGCCGGTCCTCGGCGTCTGGGGGGCCGCGAAGGGATCGAGGAGTCGGGGGTTGGTCCGCGTGAGCTGGGAGTAAAGGGTGGCCAGCTTCGCAGGGGCCGGCTCGAGGATCACGACGTCATACGGGGTGCTGATCCCGGAGAGGGTGAAGGCCCCGAATGCGTCGGTCGTGGTGGACGCCGTGCCGATCAGCACGGTGCGCGAGCCCACCGGCTGTCCGAACTGGTCGACGACCGAACCCGAGACGGTCGTCCCTCCGCCCCCACCTCCATCCTGGAGTCCCGGATCGGAGCCTCCGCAGCCGAGGAGCAGGACCAACAGAGTCGTGGCGAGGGACGGGAGACGAACGGGCACGCGTGGGTTCCCCCCGGAAGAGGCCATCCGTCGCATCTACCACGGACGGGCAGAGGCGCCGCATCCGCGCTACGCTTGACCCCCGGTGGCGGCGGTTGGTAACAGGCCACCGTCGTCCAGTGCGGGAATAGCTCAGTGGTAGAGCATCGCCTTGCCAAGGCGAGGGTCGAGGGTTCAAATCCCTTTTCCCGCTCCTCCAGGCCCCGGTACCCCCGGGGCTTTTTTCTGCCTCCCGTCCCTGTTGGCGCCTCGTTGACGTGGTTCCACTCTTGGCAGGGGTTCAGCGCCCAGCGTGCTTGCCAGGCCGAAGGTTTGGCTGGCGGGCCCGGCTGATCTCGGACGCGCTCAGCTCGAGCAGCCGAGACCACCGCAGGTGAAGTCACCCAGGCAATACGGGACGGTGTTGGCCCATCCACACCCCGCGGTGCTGAACGAACCGGACAGCGTGCCCGAAGGCTCGTTGGCATTGCCATTGGCCGGAATGTTGATCTCGAAGCTTCCGCTCGCCGATCCGTTGCTCGAGTCATAGCTCGTGAGCGTGACCGTTCCGGTGGCACGCGTGAGGATGCTGCTGGTCGCAGTCGCGTTGCAGGCGCTGTCGGTCGCGACGTAATAAATGACGGCGCCCGTCGATGGCGCTCCTGCGCCGGGCTGCGTGAAAGCCGCGCCAACCTGGTAGGTGCCCTCGGTGATGATGGTGCTACCGGACGTGGCTGCGACATACGGAACGATGATGAGGCTTTGGGTATCGGCCGTCAGCCAGCACCCGTTGTTGCCACAGCTCGTCGACCTGCTGGAAACGTAGATGGGAGCGGCGGTGTAGACGATTCCTGTCGGGAAAAGCGGCGCCGACACGCAGGTGGTCGAGGTGATCTGCCAGGAGAGTGCAGAGTTTGGCGTCACCGTTTGCCCGTCGGGGAGCGTGACCGTTGCGTTTCCGGAGTCGCCGCAGCCGACAACGGCTACCGCCGATGCGGTCAGCGTGGCGATGATGATTGCCTTCAGCTTCTTCATTTCAAGTGCTCCTGCAAGTGAGTTTTCAGTAAAACTTCGCCCGATGATTTTTGAGTTTATTGCCGAGACTTACGCAGAAGGACCCTCGTCGCGTGGTGCTCGCTCCTGTCGGCGTTTCAGAGGAAGCGATGAGCGCCGCGACTATTCCTTTTGCAGTCCTTGGGCTCGACTGATCATTTTCCAATGACCTCGCCGAGGCTGCTGAGGAGCGCGCCATGACGATCGTCGGGCACGCGCTGCTGGCCACGGCTCCCCAGCCCTGCCGAATGCCTGAACGAACTAGCCGGCTTTCCGGAGACCGTCGTCCAGCGCGAACCGCGACGCCTCTTCCTGGACGGGGAGAGCCAGCACTTCCGCAAGCATGCGGCGACCGCGGCTGATCCGGCTCATCACTGTTCCGATCGCCGATTCCGTCACGTCGGCAATCTCTCGGTAGGTCAGGCCGCGTACGTCGTGAAGCTCGACGGCCTCGGCGAACCGTTCCGGGATCGATTGCAGTGCTGTCCGAAGCCTGCGCCTCGCAGCGCGTGCGAGGAGAAGGTCGAGCGCCCGGGGCTCCTCGCTGGCAACCCTATCCTCGTGCTCTTCTGTGAGCGCGGTGATCAAAACCAGCTTCTGGCGGCGGAGATGTCCGCGTTGCCGCTCGAACGCAACGCTGCAGAGAATACGAAGCAGCCAGCAATACACGGTGGCCGGGTCGCGCAACTGATCAAATGCCACCCAGGCGCGGAGGAAGGTCTCTTGGACGTAGTCCTCGGCCTCGCTCGCACTGTACCGGGCGGCAGTCCTCAAGAGAGGGCCGAGGTAACGAAGCGTGAGCGCTTCGAATCTGTTGCGTCTACCAAGCGCCATGGGTGATCTTCAGACGCCTGAGTCGTCCGGGGTTACGGCCAGCGGGCCAGGGTTCACGTCATCACCCTGGAACCGCCGGCCACGCAGCGTGACGGAGGAAGAATGTTCCGGGGGCTGCAATCCCCTTCGGACTGACACGACCCACTCGAGTGTCGTTCACTGATCTCGCGAACAGGAGACCTCGAGGGGGCAGCACCTCCGTTCCGAGCGCCCGCCGTGCGTCACCCCGGGGAGTCGCCGAGCCGTCGCCGAGCCCACGGCCGGACGGCACGCGGGCTCTGTCGACGGCCGCAGTTCAGCCGTGCTGACCGAAGAGATCAAACCGCGCCTGAAGGCCGGCGCCCACCCAGAGGGTGAGCTTCCTCCCATCGATTCCGCTGCTGGAGTTCGGCGTGTCCTCGTGGAAGTAGATGTTCGTCCCCGCCGCGATGTAAGGGCCGACCGCGAGCTCACGGCTGACCCGAAAGTCGACGCCAAGGCTCAGTCGCGATCCAATGCCCTGCCAGGAAGACGTCTGGTCCGTGGTCACCCACAGCCCCCGGTACCCGAAGGCGAGCCCGATCCACGGATCCCAGTCGTTCTCGGGAAGGAAGTGGTAGTTGCTCTCGATCCCGGCACCGGCGGTATAGGCGCTTCCTCCCGCCGCGAGATCCTGCGTGCCGTTCTTTCCACCCGAGGCCCAGATTCCGACCGTGGACCGGGGATTGATGCGCCAGCCGAGACCGAGCTGAATCTCCCCACCGGCCGAGATCAGATCGTTCACCTTCGGTTGACTGTCTCCGATGGTTCCGAAGCCCTGCTCGTATCCGAAACCGAGCATGAGCTCGAACGCGTTGCTTGGCGCCGCTTTCGAGCTGGATGACGCCATCGGCGCTGTCAACTCTTGCGCCTCCTGCGCATAGAGTGGCAAGGGGGCGAGCAGCGCCGCCACGGTCAACATCGTCTTCGTCATTGTGCATTTCATGAAAGGGGGCCTTCTTCTCTGGCTCATCAAGAGGTCTCTGTGGTCAAAAGAGGGCCCCGGCGGATCGGACTATTCCCTCTGCATTCCTGTGGCTGGAGCGATCGCCTTCGAAATGACCTCGACGAACGCGAACCGGCGATGACCGTTCGATGGCCACCGCACCTTCCGAGCTGACCGCGCCGCCCACCCCCTCGCCGGTCGAGGATGCCGAGACGCGCTGGCTGCGCACGGTGTACCGCCCGGGCGTCCCGCAGCTCACGGTGCGCGCGATCGTCGCCGGGATGCTGATCGGCGCGCTGATGTGCCTCTCGAACCTCTACGTGGTCCTCAAGACCGGGTGGAGCTTCGGAGTCACCATCACCGCCTGTGTCCTGGCCTTCGCGCTGTTCCGGGTGGGCAAGGCGCTGGGGCTGGTCCGGCGCGAGCTCGGAGTCCTGGAGAACAACGCGACGAGCTCGGTGGCGTCCTCGGCCGGGTACATGACCGGCGGGGGAAACCTCCCGGCGATGGGTGCGCTGCTCCTCCTGACGGGCCTTCGCCCCGAGCCGGTCTCGATGATGGTCTGGCTGGCGGTGATCGCCATGCTGGGCGTCTTCACCGCCGTGCCGATCAAGCGGCAGCTGATCAACGTCGAGGAGCTGCCGTTCCCCACCGGGACCGCGACCGCCGAGACGCTGCACGCGCTCCATGGCGAGGGTGGCGAGGCCGTGCGCCGTGCGCGGAAGCTCGGCTGGGCCGCGGCCTTCGGGGCCGCGCTCGCCTTCTTCCGGGATCTGCGGTGGCTGCCGGTGCACGTGCCTGCCTCCACGGGGTTTCCCTTCGCCCTGCGAGGGCTACCGGCGTCCCAGTGGACGATCAGCTTCGACTGGAGCGTGCTCCTCATTGGCGGGGGGGCGCTGCTCGGATTCCGCACCGGCTGGTCGATGTTCCTCGGCGCCATCCTCAACTTCTGCGTGCTCGCCCCCTGGATGCACGACCGGGGTGTGTTCGGCGCGGTCAACTTCCGCTCGCTCCTCGGCTGGTCTCTGTGGCCGGGAGCTGCGCTGATGATCGCCTCGGGGCTCCTCGCCTTCGGGTTCCAGTGGCGGATGGTGGCCCGCGCGCTCTCGGGGCTCGTCAGCGCCTTCCGGAGAAGCGGAGCGCGGCGGGGTGCGTCCGCGGACCCGATGGCGGAGATCGAGGCTCCGCTCAGCTGGTTCGGGATGGCGTACCTGGTGCTCGGGCCGATCATGGTCGCGCTGATGGTGACCCTGTTCGGGTTTCCGGTGTGGGCCGCGATCCTGGCCCTGCCGCTCGCGGTGCTGCTCGGAGTGGTGGCGTCCCGGGTCACCGGGGAGACCGATGTGACGCCGAGCAAGGCGCTCGGCCCCGTGACCCAGCTGGTCTACGGCGGCGTGCTCCCGGGCCAGGTCCTGCCGAACATCACTGGCGCGAACGTCACCGCGGGCGTGGGGCTGCACGCGGCGGATCTGCTCACCGACCTCAAGTCGGGCTGGCTCCTCGGCGCCCGGCCCCGCCAGCAGCTGGTGGGTCAGCTCTTCGGCGCACTGGCCGGGGCGGTGGCCGTCGTCCCCGCCTTCAACCTGCTCGTCCCGAGCGCGGACGTCCTCGGCTCCCAGCACTTTCCCGCCCCGGGGGTGCAGGTCTGGGCGAGCGTCTCCCGACTGCTCTCCGAAGGCGCCGCGCAGCTCCACCCGGCCGCGCGGCAGGGCATCGCGGTCGGCCTCGCCGTCGGGGTCGTGCTCGCCGTGCTCGAGCGGTTCGCTCCGCGGAAGCTGCGAGCGTTCGTGCCTTCACCGACCGCGGTGGGCGTCTCCTTCATGATTCCTTTCGCGAACTCGCTGGCCTTCTTCATCGGCGCGCTCGCGGCCGAGCTGGTGCGGCGCCGGCGTCCTCCCGAGGTGGATGCCACGGTCACGCCGATCGCGAGCGGGTTCATCGCCGGGGAGAGCCTCATGGGCGTGCTCATCGCGATGGCCATCGCGCTGCTGGGGAGCTGAGGAAGTCACCCACACCGGCAGGGACGCCGGGGCCCGGTGGATGGAGCCCCCGGCGCGACAGGCCCGGGCCCGGGCGTCACTCCCGGTGCAACAACCGTCCTGCCAAGTGGTTGAATTGACGGGATTCAGGGCTGGCAGCGGGGATGCATTGAGAAGGGGGCGACTCACTCTCCGAAGGAGCTCGCCATGAATACCGTCTCTCTCTTCACCGCCACTCGTCAGAACCGCTCGCTGGGCCTCATCCTCGCCGGGATCATCTTCGCCGTCGTCGGCGTGGGTGGCTCGGGCGCGATCGTCCGCAACTTCGTCACCGCGAACGGCCACGCCAGCGCGCCGGTCACTGCCAGCCAGACCGTCGGCTGAGCGGGATTCACCGCTGGCAGCCGAGGTAGTTCCGCTCGTCGACCCCGAGTACCTCTTCCTCCCACGGCGCGAAATGGCTGCACCAGCCGTGGTGGTCGTCGGAGCCCCGTCCCAGCTGTACATGACGGAGCTCGTGAGGAAAGGTCTCCAGTACTTCCTCGGCGACGTCGACGATCCGAGGGTGGTGGTAGGTGATTCCGGTGTGCCCCGCCGCATCGACCGTGGCTCCAGCGCGCACCCGGACCGTCCACTCCTCGTCGTGCAACGCAACAGACCCCCACCGCTCCACGAACGTGTCGCGATAGCTCCCGAGGGCGGAGGCGAACGCCTGGCAGGCGACGTCGGGTGAGCCCCGAACGGCGACGCCCTCCTCGATGAGCATCGGGACGCTCCCGAGGTTGCAGCGGCTCGCAGTCGTGATCTCCGGAGCGTCGACGCCGCACCCCGCGCACGCGGCGAGAAGCAGCGCGGAGAGCCGACGGACCGATGGAGAGGTCACCTTGTCGACAGTCTAGCGGAGGCTCGTCTGCCCTCCAGCTGTCCCACAGGACAGTCGGGAAAGGCGAGAGAGATCTTCCTTCCCTGCGTGTCAGGTGTGTTGCGAACGCACCGAATTCGTTGCCGCAGGGAGTCAAGCGCGGTACGCGCGAGGGACCCTCATGATCCGCATCCCTCTCCTCACCCTGGGTGTCTGGCTCGCCACCGGCCTCGCCATGGCCGCGCAGCCCCAGCAGAAGTTACGGATGATCGAGGTCTCCGACCTCGAGTCGATGCAGAAGGACCCGAAGTCACCGCCGACCCTGCTCGACGCCAACGAGCCGGACTTCCGCGAAAAGAACGGCGTCATCCCCGGAGCGAAGCTGCTGAGCTCGTTCGACAAGTACGAGCCGGCCAGGGAGCTGCCGGCGGACAAGAACGCGCCCCTGGTCTTCTACTGCGCAAGCCGGCTTTGAACGGCCTCGCACACGGCCGCCGGTCGGGCGGTCGAGGCGGGATACACCCGGGTGGCGGTCCTCGCTCCAGGGCTGAAGGGCTGGAAGGACGCCGGAAAGTCCACCGCGCACCCGTAGGAAGGCGCGGGGCAGGGTAGGTTCACTCCCACCGGGTGCCCGTCCAGGGTCCCCGGCGAGGAGGGTGTCCCGATGCGGGTCCGGAGAGCGACCATGGCCGTCACCGTGGCGGCAGTCCTCGCAGGGAGCGTGTGCCTCGCGGCGAAGGCGGCGAAGCCCGACCCGGCGGCGGGAAAAGGCATCTACGACCGCGACTGCGCGAGCTGCCACGGGAAGACCGGCAAGGGCGACGGGGAGGACGCGGCGTACTTCACCACCCGGCCCCCGGACTTCACCGACCGGGCCGTCCTCCCCAAGCGCTCCGACGAGTTCCTCTCCTCGGTCATCACCGAGGGCGGCCCGGCGAAGGGGCTGTCCAAGGACATGCCGGCGACGAATCTTTCGCCAGCCGACGTGAAGTCGGTGGTGGCCTATCTCCGGCAGCTGTCCGCCCCAGCCAAGGGCGCGAAGTAGCTCCCGGCGAACGCGGTCGGGTTCGTCGGGCAGGTTTACCCGCAGCGTGAGTGGACCACGACCTTCTGCCGTGGACTGAACGCAGCAAGAGCGGAAAGGGAGCAGTGGTGATCGTTCGCGTGCCAAGCTCCAATATTCACGTCCGGATGACCTCCTCCCCGTCGGATACGGCGAGCCCGTCCCATCCCGAGCCGTCGGAGCCGGTGGGTCCTCGCTCCGTCGAGGAGCGCTTCCGGGCGCTGGTCTCCAGCGTGAAGGACTACGCGATCTTCATGCTCGACCCCTCGGGGAACATCGAGACCTGGAACGCCGGAGCCGAGCGGACCAAGGGCTACCAAGCCGAGGAGATCATCGGCCAGCACATGTCGCGGTTCTACACGCCGGAGGATCTGGCCCGCGGCCTTCCGGGGAAGCTGCTCGCCGAGGCGCTCCGCGAGGGGAGGGTGGAGAGCGAGGGCTGGCGGGTCCGGAAGGACGGAACCCGCTTCTGGGCGGACGTGGTGATCACCGCCCTCGTCGACGAGCGCGGCGTGCTGATGGGCTTCGCCAAGGTGACCCGTGACCTCACCGAGCGCCTCCGGGCGCAGGAGGAGCAGCTCCGGCTGGCGCACGCCGAGGAGGCGGTCCGCCTCCGGGACGAGTTCCTCTCCATCGCCGCCCACGAGCTCCGGACGCCGCTCAGCGCCGTGCAGCTCCAGCTCCAGTCGCTCCTCGAGCAGGCCAACGGTCTCGACCCCCGGATCCGGTCGAAGGTCGAGCGGGCCTGCCGGGGCGGAGAGCGGCTGGTCACCCTGGTGGACACGCTGATGGACGTGTCACGGATCACCAGCGGAAGCTTCAACCTCCGGCTCAGCCAGTTCGACCTCACGGCGGCCGTCCTGGAGGTGGTCGACCGCTTCCGGGAGCACGCGCTGCGCGCGAGCTCGGTGGTCACCGTCCGGTCCGAGGGCGTGCTGGAGGGCCGCTGGGATCGGCTGCGCATCGAGCAGGTGGTCACGAATCTGCTGGTCAATGCGCTGAAGTATGCCGCGGGGACCCCGGTGGACTTCGTGCTGAGCGGGTCGGAGAGCGAGGTGACGCTCACCATGTCCGATGGAGGGCCGGGCATCCCCGAATCGGACTGGGATCGCATCTTCCGCCGCTTCGAGCGAGCGGCCTCGATGCGAAGCTTCGGCGGATTGGGCCTGGGCCTCTACGTCGCCCGGCAGATCGTCGAGGCGCACGGGGGAGACATCCGTCTGCTCCGGCCGCAACCGAAGGGAGCCCATTTCATGATCCGGTTGCCCCGATCGCCGCCGGACGGGGCCGCCCGATGAGCCACACCGTGCTGGTGGTGGAGGACGACCTCGACATCCGCCAGGCCTTGATCGATATCCTCGAGGATCACGGGTTCACCGCGGTGGGAGCGCCCGATGGCGCCCACGCGATGCAGTTCCTCCTCGGCGCCCCCGAGCTGCCCTGCGTCATCCTCCTGGACCTGATGATGCCGGTCATGGACGGCGCGGCCTTCCGCCAGGCGCAGCGCAGCGACCCACGGCTTGCGGCGATTCCCGTCGTGGTCCTCTCCGCCTACCGGGACGTCGACCGGCACGCAGACGGACTGGACGCGGTCTCGATCTTGCGCAAGCCACCCAGCGTGCGCGAGCTGGTGAACGTGCTCCGGACTCACTGCTGACGCGCGCCGAGCAAGAGATCTCGGGCGCGCTGGAGCGCACCGCGCCGGTCGAGCACCATGCGGCGGAGGTCGGGCGCGAGGCCGTCCAGCTTGCTCGGGTCATGGGCCGCGAGGTGGGCCGCCAGCGCAGCCTCGACCACCGCCGGGGGAGCTTCGGGGGTCACGCCGAGCAGCCGTGCCGCCTTGTGCCGCTCTCCCTCGAGAACCAGGGCGGGATCGCCCATCGCATCGCGCATCCGAGCCTCCTCGCCGCGATCCCTCCGGACCCGTCCTCGCCCGGGAAACAGGATGCTCCCAGCAGCCGCCAGGAGGGACAGGAGGGCCAGCCCCCTCAACCCGATGCGCCGGTGCTGTTCGGCCTGGAGCGTCTCGAGCGAGAGCTCGGCATCGAGCGCGGCGTCCCCGCGCGTTTCCTGCGGCGCGCGCACGACCGCGCGGTAGCCCGCAGTGAGTGTGTCGAGCTGAGAGTCGGTGTAAGGCGCGAAGGGAGAAGTCCTGCTCTGCTCTCTGAGCCAGAAAGCCCCCCCAGCCGCCAGCACCGCGAGGACCCCGAAGACGAGTCGGCGCATGGGCGGAAGCGAGCCTAGACCGGCTGCTCCCAAAACGTCTGTCCTTTCGTCGGAGCGAGGCCGTACAGTTGCTGGTTCCGCCAGCTCCGGGAGGGGAGCCAGCTCGCATGAATCTTGCGTCGGTGAAGTGCATCGTCTCGGGCGGCGCCCAGGGTCTGGGTCGCCATTTCGCCCTGCGGCTCTGCCAGGCCGGCGCGCAGGTCGCCATCGGTGACGTGAATTCGCAGGGTCTGGCAGACACGCTGGAGCTCGCGCGCGGGAGCAGCGGCAAGCTCCACGCCCGGGCGCTGGATGTGTCCAGCGAGGCGGATGTGCGCGGGTTCGTGGAATGGGCGCACGGGGCGATGGGCGGACTCAACGCGCTGGTGAACAACGCCGGAATCCTCCGCGATGGGCTGCTGGTGAAGAAGGACCGGCACACCGGCGCGGTGACGGTGCTTCCCAAGGAGCAGTGGGATGCGGTGCTGGCGGTCAACCTCACCGGCGCCACGCTGCTGGTGCGCGAGGGCGTGCGGAAGATGGTCGAGACCGGCACCCGTCCCGGAGTGGTGGTGAGCATGTCCAGCGTTGCCCGGCACGGGAACCGCGGGCAGTCCAACTACGTCGCGGCGAAGGCGGCGCTGGCGGCCAACACCTTCACCTGGGCCCGGGAGTTCGCACCGTTCGGCATCCGCGCCACGGCGGTGGCCCCGGGGATGATCGACACCCCGATGACCCGGTCGATGAACGCCCACGCCCGCGAGGCCCTCGTCTCCGCCATCCCCGTGGGACGCATGGGAGAGCCGGAGGACGTCTGGCTGGCGGTCAGGTTCTGCATCGAGTGCGATTACTTCAACGGCCGCACGGTGGACGTGGACGGCAGCCTCACGATGTAGTGGCGCCATGGAAATCCAGACCTCGGGCGCGGTGGCCGTCCTGCCCATGCGGGCGGGAAAGGCCAACGCGATCGGCTCGGCGTTCCTGGACCGGCTCTCGGCGCAGCTCGATGCCGTCACCGCCTCGGGCGCCGCGGCCCTGGTGCTGACCGGGGAGGGAAGCTCGTTCTCCGCCGGGCTGGACCTGCCGGAGCTGACCTCGCTGGACCGCTCGGGGCTGGAGCGCTTCATCCGGCGCTTTTCCGAGGTGATGCTCCGCGTGTTCACCTTGCCGGTGCCGGTGGTGGCGGCCGTCAACGGACACGCCATCGCCGGCGGGTGCGTGCTCGCGCTGCAGGCCGACGTGCGGCTCGCCGCGGCCGGCGACTACCGCATCGGGCTCAACGAGGTGCAGATCGGCCTCGGGCTCCCGGCGGTGGTGCTGGAGACGCTCCGCTGCCAGGTGTCGCCGGCCTGCCTGGGACCGGTCGCGCTGGAGGGGCGGCTCTTCTCTCCAGACGAGGCGCGCGCCCTGGGGCTGGTCGAGTCGGTGGTCCCCCCGGCGGTGCTGCTGGAGCAGGCGCGCGGTCGCGCCGCGGAGCTCGCCGCGTTGCCCCGGCCGGCCTTCCGCGACGTCAAGCACGCGGTCCGCGGCCCGGTGGCGGCGGCGGTGCGTCGCGCCGCGCGCCACGATGCCCGGCGGTGGGTGGAGACCGCCTTCAGCGCACCGGCCCGGGAGCGACTGACCGAGGTGGTCAGCCGGCTCACCAAGGGTCGCGAGCGCTAGGAGAGACGCTCACCAGACGCGGACCCGGTCCTCTGGCGCGAGGTAAAGGGCCTGGCCCGGCTTCACGCCGAAGGCGGAGTACCAGGCGTCGGCGTTGCGCACCGAGAGCGCGCGGTAGTGCGCCGGCGCGTGGCCGTCGGTGAGGAGGAACTGGCGCTCCAGCGGCTCGCGGATCTTCGCCCCCCCGTTCTGCGCGTAGGCGAGGAAGAACTGCTGCTCTCCACTCAGGCCTTCGACGACCGGCGGCTCCTTCCCGCCCAGCGAGGCTCGCCAGCCGTCGAAGGCGGCCGCGATTCCGGCCACGTCGGCGATGTTCTCGCTGAGCGTGAGCTTGCCGTTGACGTGCAGGTCGGGGAAGGGCCTGTAGGCGTCGAACTGCGCGGCGAGGCGTGCTCCCGACTGCTCGAACTTCGCGAAGTCCGCCTTGGTCCACCAGTTCCGGAGGCGACCGTCGGCGTCGAACATCGCCCCCTGGTCGTCGAAGCTGTGGCTCACCTCGTGGCCGATGACGGTGCCGACCCCGCCGTAGTTCACCGCCGTCGGCGCCTGTGGATCGAAGAAGGGCGGCTCGAGGATGGCCGCCGGGAAGTTGAGGGCGTTGTGCAGCGGGAGATTGACCGCGTTGACGGTCTGGGGCTCCATGCACCAGTCGCCCCTGTCCACCGGCTGCCCGATCAGCGCGACCCGTCGCCGGTAATCGAAGAGGTTCGCGCGCTCCATGTTGCCCAGGAGGTCTCCGCGGGAGATCTCCAGCGCCGAGTAGTCGACCCAGTGGTCGGGGTAGCCGACGCTCACCCGGAGGCTCTTCACCTTCGCCCGGGCCTGGGCCTTGGTCTCCGGCGCCATCCAGTCGAGGGACTGGATGCGCTGGTCGAAGGCGGCGGTGATCTGCCCGACCATCTCCTCGATCTGACCCTTGGCCGACGGCGGAAAGTGCCGGGCCACGTACAGCTTCCCCGCCGCGTTGCCCATGCCCACGCCCTCGCGGAAGCCGACCTGCTTCGAGCGGAGCTCGCTGATGGCCTCCACCGCACGCTTCCACCGCGCAGGCAGCTCCGGCGTGCCGGCGAGGACCTTGCCGTAGAAGGCGAAGTTCTCGTCCACGAAGGCCCGGGGCAGCTCGGGGGCCGCGCGATCCACGGCGTGGAAGATCAGCCACTCCTTCCAGGTGGACAGGGGGACCTGCTTCACCAGGGCGGCGACTCCCTTCACGGCGGCCGGCTGCCACACCACGACGGTGGGTTGCTTCTGGAGCCCGGCGGCGGCGAAGAAGGCGGCCCAGTCCACCCCGGGGGCCCGCCTGGCGAACTCGGTGCGCTTCCAAGCCGCGGCATGGCGCACCTCCAGCGACTCGGCACGGCTGGCATGCACCTTGGCGATCCGGGTCTCGAGGTCCACGATGCGGGCGGCCTTCCGCTCGGCATCGCTGACGCCGGCGAGGATGAGGACCCGGGCGACGTGGGCCCGGTAGGCGTCACGCGTGGCGACCATCTTTGGATTGGTCGAGACGTAGTACTCGCGGTCGGGCATCCCCAGGCCGCCCTGGAACAGGTAGCCCGTGTAGACGCTGGGCTGGTTCAGGTCAGGGGCCACCCAGAACCCGAAGAGGCGGCTGGTGTGGTAGTACGTGCAGTTCAGCGCGTCGACGTCGGTGCGGAGCTCCGCACCGAGCGCCCGGGCCAGCGCGGTACGATCGCGGAGCGCGGAGATGGCGGCGAGCTGGGGACGGAGGGGCTCGAGCCCACGCGCCTCGACGGCGGCCTCATCCAGGTAGCTGGCGTAGAAATCGCCCACCTTCCGCTCCTCCGAGCCGGCCGGCGAGCCGCCGCTGGCAGCCGCCTCGAGCACGTCCCGGACGCGCTGGGTCGACTGGTCGGCGAGGATGTTGAAGGTCCCCCAGCGACTCGAGTCGGCGGGAATCTCCGTCTGCGCGAGCCAGGCCCCGTTGGCGTGCAGGAAGAAGTCGTCGCCGGGGGCAACCGACCGGTCCATCCCCGCGAGGTCGATGCCGCGGGCTGCAGCAGGCGCAGCCGGGGTCGCAGAGGCGGTGGCCGGCGCGGCGGCCGGAGGGGGCGGGGCCGCGGGTGACGCCTTCTTCGTGTCGGTGGAGGCACAGGCGAGGCCGAGCGCCAGCAGGGGCACGGCGAGGAATCGGATAGGCATGACTCCCCTTGGTCCAGGTGCAGGGGGGCGCGCAATGGCGCTGCAGTCAACGGCCGTTCCGCAGCGACAAACGCGCCGGGCCCTCCTCGGGGGCCCGGGATCGACGTACGACGGTCGCTCGCGAGAGAGCCCCTGCTTCAGAAGCAGGGGCTTCCGACGCGAAGCGCGGGCACCTGCGCGCTGCTCCGTCACCTCGAGGCGCAGCGCGTGGGTGAAGCTCCACGCCGCCGCGTTCGAGGCGCTGTACGCAGAATTGCTTCAGCCTCCGCGCGTGGACCCGTACCGGTCTGCTGGCTTGGCCCGGGACAGGTTGGGCATCAGCGCTTGCCGCGCACCTTCGTAGGCATCCCACTGCTCGACCTGCGGAAGCGCAGGGAGCGTGACGAACTCTCCCTGGTCGAGGCCCCACAGCGCGGCGTCGACCAGGTCGTCGACCGACATCACGATCTCCTTCGGGAGCTCCTCGACCGGCTTGCCGGCCTTGCCCCAGAGGTCGGTGGCCGTCGCGCCGGGCAGGACGACCTGGACCCGGACACCCTTCTCGGCCAGCTCCTTGCGCAGCGACTGGCTGAAGGCCAGAACGAAGGCCTTGGTGCCGCCGTAGACTCCGTTGAGAAGCTCGGGAGCGACCGCGACGATGGAGGCGATGTTGATGATCGTCCCGGATCCACGCCGGACGAAGGCCGGGGCGATCGCGTAGGTGAGGCGCATCAGCGCGCCGACGTTCAGCCCGATCATGCGGCTCATGTCGTCGACATTCGCGTTCAGCAGCGGCGCGACCGCGGCGACGCCGGCGTTGTTGACCAGCACGGTGATGCGCGGGTCATCGCGCAGCACGCGCTCGACCCTGGCAAGGTCGGCGGGGGCGCCGAGGTCAGCCGCGAGCACCTCGACCTTCCTTCCGGTCCGGCCGGTGATCTCGGCTGCGAGCTGCTGCAGGCGCTCCTGGCCGCGGGCGATCAGGAGCAGATCGTGGCCACGACGTGCCAGACGATCGGCGTAGACCGCGCCGATGCCCGAGGAAGCTCCGGTGATGACGGCAAGTCCCTTGTTCAGCTGACTCATCTCTCTTGTCCTTTCCGAGCTGCGGTTTCGACTGCGCGCTCCCTCGTCGGGAGCAGTGTCAATATGACCGGTCATCTTGATGCAGGAGGCGCGCGAAGGTTTCGCGCGACCCGGAGCCGCCGGTCTCAGGTCAGCAGCTGATTGAAGGCGACGGTGAGGAAGTCCTTGAGGATGGCGGGATCGTTCCCTGCCCGGGCCCGGAGGAGCGTTCCCTCCCAGGCACTCAACAGGAAGCCGGCCAGTAGCTCGGGCTTCTGGTTCGTGGAGATCTCACCGGATCGCTGGCCCTCGCGGATGACGCCGGCGAGCGCCTCGACCCACCCCGCGAAACGTGCGCCCAGGTCCTTGCGGATCGCGGCGCTGTGGTCGGCAAGCTCGCTCGAGAAATTGCCCAGCATGCAGCCCTGGTGGCAGCCGGCGGCAATGAACCCCTCGCCCAGCACGGTGAAGTACTTCTTCAATCGCTTGAGGGGCGGAAGGTCCTTCTGGAGGAGGAGAGCCGTCGGCTGGGCGGCGGCATATCGGTCGAGCACCTCGAGCGCGAGCTGCTCCTTCCCCTTGAAGTGATTGTAGAAGGACCCCTTGGGGACTCCCGCCGACCGGGTGATGTCGTCGACGCTGGAACCGTTGAAGCCGTGGCGGTGGAACTGCCCCACGGCCGCCTGGACGATCTCTTCACGAACGCTGGGTCTACCCATCCGGGCACCTCGAGGCAGATATATATGACCGGTCGTCTTAGGGCGCAACCGGTCGTCCTTGGACCGACTTCCACCGACGTGTTCGCCTCGGGATGGACGGCCAGGCACGCGTGACGGCTGGAACGGGGCGCAGCGGCTGTGGCACGGTGCAAGCTCCTGCCTCATGGAACGCAACGACGCCATCGCCTGGGCTGTCGCCACCGGAGTGTGGATGGCGGTGCTCGCGTTGCTCCTCTGGCTGGCGAGTCGCGAGCGACGAAGCGTGGGCACGTGGCGTCGCTGGCTCGCACCGCGTATCGCGGGCGGGCTTGCGCTCTGGATCGCCGCCTTTGGCGCGACGCGGTGGGCCGAACGGAAGCTCGGCGGGCGTCCGGAATCGCCGGTGCGGGCGGTGCGTTCCGGAGGGGCGCACTCCGGGGCCCGGTCACCGTAGGCCGGCGGAACTGCACGTGAAAGTTGCCGCGCTGGCCTCCCGGATGCGACTGTAGCCGTCGAGGGTACCGAGGAGGTCCATGAGCCAGAGCGCATCGACGGTGATCAACGACATGAGCCTGCAGGTCGCGACCGTGAACGGGTCCGGCTCGCAGAGCGCGAACATGGTGCTGCTCCGGACGCTGTTCCAGATGGGCATCCCCGTGTCAGGGAAGAACCTCTTCCCCTCGAACATCGCGGGGCTCCCCACCTGGTACACCATCCGCGCCAGCAAGGACGGGTGGATCGCCCGGAAGAAGGAGATCGATCTCCTCGTGGCGATGAACCCCGAGACCGCGCGGGAGGACGTGCTGTCGCTCCGGCCGGGCTCGGCGGTGGTGTTCGACGAGCCGCTGAAGCTCGGCGAGGTCCGGTCCGACGTGGCCTTCTATCCGGTGCCGTTCGACAAGGTCATCCAGCCGGTCAGCAACGACGCCAAGCTCAAGAAGCTCCTGAAGAACATGGCCTACGTGGGGGTGGTGGCCCACCTCCTCGGCCTGGAGATGGGCGAGGTCGAGGCCGCCATCGCCAAGCAGTTCCGGAAGAAGGCCAAGGCCGCGGAGCTGAACGTGCGCGCGGCGCGAGCCGGCTTCGATTTCGCGAAGGCTTCGCTCCAGAAGAAGGATCCCTTCGAGGTCCGCCGGATGGATGCCAACCGGGGGAAGATCATCATCGAGGGGAACGCGGCGGGCGCGCTGGGGGCGATGTTCGGCGGCGTGACGGTGGTGACCTGGTACCCGATCACTCCATCCTCTTCTCTGGTCGAGACCCTCATCGGATACATGCGGCGCTACCGGATGGGGGCGGACGGGAAGAGCACCTACGCGATCGTGCAGGCCGAGGACGAGCTCGCGGCCGTGGGCATGGTGATCGGCGCCGGATGGGCGGGCGCCCGGGCCATGACCTCGACGGCCGGCCCCGGCATCTCGCTGATGTCCGAGTTCGCCGGGCTCGCGTACTTCGCGGAGATCCCGGCGGTGATCTGGGACGTGCAGCGCGTGGGGCCGTCCACCGGGTTGCCGACGCGGACGTCGCAGGGCGACGTGCTCTCCACGGCCTTCCTCTCCCATGGCGACACCCGGCACATCCTCCTGTTCCCTGGGACGGTGGAGGAGTGCTTCCGCTTCGGGGTGGAGGCCTTCGACATCGCCGAGCGGTTCCAGACGCCGGTGTTCGTGATGTCGGATCTCGACCTGGGCATGAACTACTGGATGTCGGAGCCGTTCACCTACCCGGAGAAGCCGATGGCCCGGGGCAAGGTGCTGTCGAAGGAGGACCTCGAGCGGCTCGGCGGGTTCGAGCGTTACCGCGACGTCGACGGTGACGGCATCACTTACCGGACGCTGCCCGGGACCGATCACCCGGCGGCCGCGTACTTCACGCGCGGCACCGGCCACAACGAGAAGGCCCAGTACTCGGAGCGTCCTGACGACTGGGTGAACAATCTCGAACGCCTGGAGCGGAAGATGGACACCGCCCGGCGCGAGCTTCCTGCGCCGCTCCTCGACGGCACGGGAGCGGAGGTGGGGATCATCGCCTACGGCTCGAGTCACCACGCGCTGGTGGAGTCCAGGGATCAGATGCTCCGCGAGAAGGGCCTGAAGACGGACTACCTCCGGGTTCTCGCCTATCCGTTCTCACCGGAGGTGCAGGCCTTCGTCGAGCGGCACCCGCGCGTCTACGTGGTGGAGCAGAATCGCGACGGTCAGCTCGCGGCCCTGCTCAAGCTCGACCTGCCGGCGGAGCTGACGACCCGCCTGAGGTCGGTGGCCCACATCCCGGGACTGCCGCTCGATGCGCGCAGCTTGACAGACGAGATCGTGGCCCGGGAGGGCCGGTAAGCCATGGCAGACAAGACCAACCGTCTGGGGCTGACCCAGGCCGATTACAAGGGCAGCAAGACCACCCTCTGCGCGGGCTGTGGGCACAACGCGATCAGCGAGCGCATCCTGGAAGCGATGTACGAGCTCGGCATCCCGCCGGAGCGGGTGGCGAAGCTCTCCGGAATCGGCTGCTCGTCCAAGACGCCGGCCTACTTCATGAGCCGGGCGCACAGCTTCAACGCCGTCCACGGGCGCATGCCCTCGGTGGCGACCGGCGCGCTGATGGCCAACCGGACGCTGATCGGCCTCGGGGTGTCCGGCGACGGCGACACGGCCTCCATCGGGATCGGCCAGTTCGTGCACCTGGTCCGGCGGAACCTGCCGCTGGTCTACATCATCGAGGACAACGGGGTGTACGGGCTGACGAAGGGGCAGTTCAGCGCGACCGCGGACGCGGGCTCCACGTCGAAGTCCGGGGTGGTGAACCAGCTCCCGGCGATCGACACCTGCCTCCTCGCGATCCAGCTCGGGGCGACGTTCGTCGGCCGGAGCTTCTCCGGGGACAAGAAGCAGCTCTCGGCGATGCTCAAGGCGGCGACGGTGCACCGGGGGACCGCAGTGCTGGACGTCATCTCTCCCTGCGTGACGTTCAACGACCATGAGGGGTCGACGAAGTCGTACTCGTACATGAAGGACCACGAGGAGCCGATCCACGAGCTGTCGTTCATTCCCTCGTACGAGAACATCGCGGTGGAGTACGACCCGGGGAGCACGGTCTCGGTGAAGATGCACGACGGGTCACGCCTCCAGCTCCGGAAGCTGGAGGAGGGCTACGATCCGCAGAACAAGCTCGAGGCGGTGACGCGCATCATGACCTCCCATGCGGAGCAGGAGGTCCTGACCGGTGTGCTCTACGTGAACACCGAGCTGCCGAACTTCTACGACCTGCTCGCCGTTCCCGACGAGCCGCTGGCCACGCTGCCTCCGGAGAGGACGCGGCCGCCGAAGAAGGTGCTCGACGAGGTGATGGACTCGCTGGCCTGAGGCCGGGTCGGGCGTCGGCTCATGCCGGGCGCCCTGGGGGAGGGTGCCGCTGATCTCCGTGCGGGCCACTGCGACTGTGTCGGCCCGTCCGTGCTCAGGTCGGGCTCATGGAGCGGAGCTCGCTCGAGGTTGCGCGCGTGGATCCGGATGCGCCGGATGCGAGCCGGCTGCTCGAGGCGTACTTCCTCGAGCTGCGGGACCGCCTCGCTCCGGCCCAGGTGGACGTGCTCTCGCGCTGGCCGGAGGACTTCCGCGGTCCCGGAGGGGCGGTGGTGGTCGGAAGGCTGGAAGGGGTCCCGGTGGGTTGCGCCGGCTTGCGGCCGCTCGGGCCGGAGGTGCTGGAGCTGAAGCATTTCTTCGTCGCCCGCGAGGCGCGCGGACACGGACTGGGGCGGGCGTTGCTTGCGGGAGTGGAGGAGGTGGCGCGCTCACTCGGCGCGCGCCGGATCGTCCTCGACACCGCGGCGCCGTTGCTCGAGGCAGCCGCCCTCTACCGCTCCGCGGGCTACCAGGACGTTCCGCGGTTCAACGACAATCCGGTCGCCGTCGCCTGGTTCCAGAGATTGCTCTGACCGGCGGGCTCAGTAGATGTCCTTGTACCTGCCCGGTTGCCGAGCACCGCTAGACCTCGGCGCACTCGCTGTGCGTCGAGCGGGGAGCCTGCCGGTCGCTGATGAACAGCGACAGCAGGACGATCCCCGCCGCGAGGCCGGCGAAGAGGGACACCAGTGGCCGCTGCTGCTGCTGGACGACAATGGCCAGGTATCCCCAGACCAGGGCTCCGCCGAGGACGGGGTCGTCGAGCCGGAAGCGAGTGATCAGCCCGATGATCGAGCTCACCACGATCGCCAGGATGCCCCAGGTGACCGGGCTCCACCCAAAACCGTCCCAGCCGATGCGGGCCAGCACGATCGTGACGTTCACGAAGGTGGCGAGGATCAGCCACCCCAGGTAGAGCGAAAAGGGAACCCGGAGCCAGGCCTCCACGGGGCCGGCGGTTGCCTGCCCGATGAGTCCGGCCTGGTGCATCCCGATCGCGACGACGAGCATGGCGCCCACGATGGCCACGGTCCATGCGGGGTTGCGGTCGGCCAGCGCGGCGGCCCACGCCGAGTTCAGCACGGCGGTGCTCATGAGCCAGGGCCGGATCGCGGCCACTCGCCGGTTCTCGGCCTGGGCGGGAAGAGCCTGCCAGACCGCAAAGAGGAGGAACCCGGCATAGATGGGCGCCCAGACGATGTAGGAGTACGGCGCGGGGAGGAAGGTCACCGCCTGCACTGCCGGGTCGTCGAGATCCATCGCCTTTCGGGCCAGCAACCATGGCGTCCCGATCCCGGCGAAGGTGACCACCAGAGTCGCCCAGCGACTCCAACGACCAGTCATCGTCCGGCCCCCGCTCTGACTCCCCTCGACACTCCGTCCAATACTCCCTTGCATGGGGGAGGTCCAACACGCGGTCGAGGGGTCGGTTATTCAGCGGCCGGAGCGCGTCCGGGCTTCGTGATGACAACGACCGTCGTCAGGACGGTGGCTCGGCTCGGCGAGGCCGGGAGGGCCACAGGCAAGCGAGCGGCGGCCGCCACGTCGTGAGCGGGTCACGGCGTCGAAGGTCCTCCGGTCTGCCGAGCCTCAGCGGGCGGGCGTCGACTTGCCTGAAAGGCGCTTCCGGGCGTTTCCCTGGCTGGGGGTCGGCTTTCGACGTCGCGGAAGTCGCTGCAGAAGCGCTCGGCCACGTGGTGACAGCTCGTAGCCGACCTCGAAGCTCTGGGTGAGGCCGAGGCGCTTCAGCTTGCGGACGTCGATCTTGAAGGGATCACGCTCCCGCCCGAGGCTTGCGGCGAGCACCGAGGCCGCCACCCGAGGCCGGCGGCCGATGAGACGGAGCGTGGGAACCGTCCAGTCGCCGAGGCGTTCCAGCCGGCGTGCGAGCCGGTCGACCTCCTCCGGGGTGAGTCGATCGTCCAGCGCGATCTCGACCCGGTCTCCGTCGCCGCCATAGTGCAGGGCGACGCGCCAGACCTCGGTCTCCGGCGTGAGCGGAACGGCCGTGCCCTCGGCCATGAAGTGCAGGAGCTCATCGCGCGAGGAGAAGCCTGCGGCCCGCGCCTCCTCCTCGCCGATCGCGCGAACGGGAACGCGGTCAACGCTGTCGACCTCGAGCACGCCGATGGGATGACAGCGGTACCGGCCACCCGGGCGAACGTGCGGCTTCTCCCAGCGCCGGAAGGTGAGGCGGATCGAGCCGTCGACGAGGCCGGCGTGGAAGCGTTTCTGGAAGAGCAGCATTCGCAGAGCCCTGGGGGGTGGGGGGGTCGGGGGCTCACGAGGCAATAGCAAATCCCCCCCGGGGAGAACCAAAGTGACCCCGATGCGGCTGGCGCTCCTCACCGACCTGCACGCAAACCTCGAGGCCCTGGAGGCAGTGCTCGAGCATGCCCACCGGCACGGTGGGGCGGAGCAGTTCGCCTTCCTCGGCGACCTGGTCGGCTATGGGGCGGACCCTGGCCCGGTCGTGGACCGCGTTCAGGCCGCGGTGGCGACGGGTGCGCTCGCGATCAAGGGTAACCACGACGAGGCAGCCACCCGTGGGGCACCGCCCGCGATGCGTGATGCCGCTGCGCAGGCGGTGACCTGGACCCGCGAGCACCTCAGCCGCGAGCAGCTGGCCTTCCTGGCCGGGCTTCCCTTGAGCATCGAGCGGGGAGATCGGCTCTTCGTTCACGCCAGCGCAGTGGATCCGGCGCGGTGGATCTACGTGCTGTCGCCGGTGGACGCCTCGCGGAGCCTGCGATCGGTGGGAGCGCGGGAGATCTTCTCCGGCCACACGCACACGCCGGCCCTGTACCACCTGGCCGCGAACCGCTCGATCGGTGCGTTCAAGCCGGTGCCGGGCACGCCGATCAAGCTGACCTCCTTCCATCGCTGGCTGGTGATCCCCGGATCGGTGGGGCAGCCCCGGGACGGGAACCCCGCCGCGTGCTACGCGATGCTCGACGACGTGGCGGACATCGTCGTGTTCCACCGGGTGCCGTACGACACCGAGCGAGCCGCGCGGAAGATCCGCGCGGCCGGGCTTCCGGGCGATCTCGGTGCACGGCTCGAGCTGGGGAGCTGAGCATGGGCGCGCGACTCGAGCGCGGCGTCGTGATCGACGGCTACACCCTCGAGGAACCCATCCACGAGCAGGGCATGGCCTCGCTCTGGCGAGTCTCGGCCCCCGATCAGCCGTCGCGGGTCATGAAGGTACCGCTCCTGCGCGAGGGCGACGACCCCACGGCGATGGTGGGCTTCGAGGTGGAGCAGATGATCATGCCCAGCCTCCACGGCCCTCACGTCCCGCGCTTCATCGCCTCGGGCGACTTCTCTGCCCAGCCCTACATCGTGATGGAGTACATCCGGGGCGACTCCCTCCGCGGCTGGCTGGGGCGGACTCCGCTGGACGCCGAGGAGGTGGCACGGATCGGCGCGGAGATCGCGACCGCGCTCCACTCCCTGCACCGACAGCACGTCGTCCATCTCGACCTCAAGCCGAGCAACGTGATGTTCCGCGACACCGGCGAGGCCGTGCTCGTCGACTTCGGCTTCTCGCGCCACGATCGGCTTCCGGACCTGCTGGCCGAGCAGTTCCGTCTGCCGATGGGAACGGCTCCCTACATCTCTCCGGAGCAGGTGCTGCGGATCCGCAACGACCCCCGCAGCGACATCTTCGCCCTCGGCGCCGTGCTCTACCATCTGATCACCGGAGCGCGGGCGTTCGGCTGCCCCACCACCATCTTCGGCCTGCGGAAGCGCCTCTACCGTGACCCGGTTCCGCCGCGGGCGCGCAACGCGAGCTGCCCGGCGTGGCTTCAAGAGATCATCCTCCGCTGCCTCGACGCGGATCCGCGAGAGCGTTACCAGAGCGCTGCGCAGGCGCTCTTCGCGTTGCGCCACCCCGGGCAGGTCGCCCTGACCGACCGCGCGAGGAAGCTCCGCCAGGACGGAGTGATGACCGTCACCCGGCGATGGATGCGCACGCTGGGGGCCGTCCACGCCGAGCGCTGGCAGTCAACGGCGGTGCAGACGGCGCGTTCGCCGGTGGTGGTCGTGGCGCTGGACCTTCACGGAAGCACCGAGGCGCTCCTCGGTGCCATCCGCGCCACCACTGAACGGGTGCTGAGCACGCACCCGGGAGCTCGACTGGCCTGCGTCACCGTGCTCCGGACGTCCCGGCTGGCCATGGACGTCACCGTCGACGAGGAGGGCCGGAACCTGCGCGTTCTCCGGCTGGTCGAGCTGACGCAATGGGCCCGGCCGCTGGGCCTCTCCGAGGGTCGGTCGACCTACCACGTGCTGGAGGGGCACGACCCTGCCTCGGCCGTGGTGGGCTTCGTGCGCGACAACCACGTGGACCACGTGGTGATCGGCGCGCGCGGGGCCTCACCGCTCCGGCGCTATCTGGGCAGCGTCTCGGCCCACGTCGTGGCCGAATCCCCCTGCACGGTGACCGTGGTGCGAGTCGCACAGACCGGTGACGCGGAGAAGGACGAGGAGGAGGAAGGGGGCGCCGAGGCCTCTTGATCGTTGCCTCCGCGGGGAGCTGTTGCTGAACTCGGGTCCGTTCGGGGAGGAGGGCTCCTGGACCGGAGGCTCTGCGCTCGCGTCTCGCGGCTGCTGCTCCTGCTGGGGGCGGCGGCAGCATTCGCCGACGAGGCACCGCTCCCGACCTCGCCGTCCGTGGAGACGTTCGGGGTCCGGTGGACCTTCTTCGGCGAGCTCGTGTTCAACGCCAACTACAACAGTCACACCATGGTGGTGGGGAGCATCCCCGGTTTCGTCCAGATTCGCTCCGCGGCCACGACCTCTCAGTTCAACGTCTCCCCGGGAAACACCTACCTCGGGGTGACCGCCACACCGCCGCAGTTCGGCCCGGTTCAGCTCCAGGCGAGGTTCGACATGGACTTCCGGAGCAACGCGCCGTACCTCAACGAGAACGCGTTCCTCCCGCTGGTCCGCAACCTGTACCTCGAAGCCACCTGGTCCCGGCTGCGCCTCCTCATTGGCCAGGCATCGGACGTCCTCTCGCCCCGGGCCTCGGCCACACTGAACTTCTATCCGCTGTCGTTCCTCCCCGGTGACATCGGCGACTACCGACCGCAGATCCGCGCGGAGTGGCGGCAGGCATTCTCGGACATGTTCGAGGTCACCTTTCAGGCCGCGATCGCGCAGGCGGTGCAGACCTTCCAGGTGAGCGACACCGTCCAGGCGACCCAAACCGGCGTGCCGGACTTCCAGGGGCACATCGGCCTCGCCTTCGGACCGGAGCGGACCGGAGGGGGACCGCGGGTCTTCGAGTTCGGTGTCGCCGGACACGTCGGGCGGCGTCAGGTGGTGCTCCAGAGCACCAGCACTCCCTTGCCGGTGGAGGTACAGCAGTACAACACGTGGTCCTTCGTCGCCGACGGATCGCTCCGGCTGGGGGAGACGACGCTGATCGAGGGCGAGTACTTCATCGGCCAGCTGCTCGGCGATTACTCGGGTGGCATCTTCCAGACGGTGGACCCGGTGAAGCGGGTTCCGATCCGAGCTCGTGGTGGCTGGGTCCAGGTGACCCAGCACCTCGGGACGCGGTGGACTCTCCACGCCGGCTTCGGGACCGACGACCCATTCGACCAGGACCTTTCCACAGCCGAGCGACGCACCAACACCGAGGTCTTCGGAAACGCGCTGTTCCGGATCATCGGTGGGCTTCGCGTCGGGCTCGAGCTGAGCTGGTGGGCCACCCAGTGGGTGGACAATCCCACCGCCAACGCGGTGCGAGTGGAAGCCGCCGTGCTCTACGCGTTCTGATGGGGCGGCGGAGGGGCGATCAGCGCTTGGCCTTCAGCGGGGTCGGCTCCGGCTTGCCGCTGGCCTCGGTCTTCCCGGCGTAGTGGCGCTTGAGGGCCTCCTGAAGTCCGAGCGAGAAGCCGTTCTCGATGACCTTCTCCAGCCGCGGGGCGAGCTGGAGCTTCGGGTCGGTCAGGTCGTCCCGGACCGCGATCACCCCGCTGGAACGAGTGCCCTCGGTCGGCCCTGACACGGCGAGGCCGATCTTCCCGAAGAAGACCTTGATGGCGCTTCCGGCGTCTCCGTCGGAGTGGACCTCGGTCCCGGTGAGGTGCGGATCGACCAGACCGGTCAGTCTTCCCGCCTCGCAGCGGAAGCTCATGCGCATCGAGTAGCTGCCGGGAGTGAGGTTGATGTCCTCCTTCGGCGAGAAGTAGGCGTTGAGCTGCGAGGGGTCGAAGCTCTCCGCTCCCGCCTTTCCGGCGAAGGTGAGGCGCTCCGCCCAGGGCTCGGCCGTGACCGTGAACCAGACGGTTCCCTTTCCTCCGATCAGCCCTCGCGCGGCGAGGACCATCGGCGCATCGACCAGACCCGGACGCGAGGCGAGGTTCTCCAGCGTGGCCTCGATCCGGTGGCTCCACACCATCGGCCAGCCCTCCTTGCGGACCCAGGCGTAGAGGACCTCGGAATCGCGCAGCTGGGCGCGCTCGACCACCGCGGCGACCGGGATCAGCTCGGTGAGGGACGGCATGGGGGTCTCCGGACCCGGCTTGGGCTCCTCCAGCACGAGCTTGACCCGCTCGCCGTCGAGGCTGCCGGCGAGCACCCCCCGGAGGAGGCTGCTCCAGCGCAGGGTGGCCGTGAGGCGCTCCGCATAGAAGGTCGGATCCTTCAGCAGCGCGTCCTTCCGGATGATCTTCAGGCGGGTGATGCTGTAGCGAAGCGGGAACAGCGAGACGTGCACATCCTCGAAGCCGCCTCGCGCACCCTTCATCCCGGCGAGGGCCTCGCGGGTCTTGCTCCGGGCAAGCGGGGGCAGGGCGATGGCTGCCACGAGCAACGCCAGCGCAACCACGCCCAGGAGGACGAGGAAGAGCGTTCGCAGAACCCGTCCTGGCCTCGGCTGGGTCACCGCCGGGGAAGATGGGTATCCGACCCTGCCGGATCAACTCGGCTGAGCACCGCCCGGCTCAGTTCCAGAGGGAGCGGAGCGCGCCTCTCACCTCGGGGAGGAGGAAGGCGTCCTCGGCCGGGAGCGCGACCCGGGGTGTCTGGGGGAACGCGGTGCGGAGCTCGAAGGCGGACGCGACGGGCGGCGGAAGGAACCGGGTGAGCTGGGCGAGCGCGTGGCGGCCTCCGACGCCCGCCGGCCGGTCGAACCAGCGCAAGGGGAAGGTCACCGAGAGATGCCGCCGCGCGCGAGAGAGCGCGACGTAGAAGAGACGGAGCTCCTCGTCGATCTCCTCGGGGCTCCCGGTGGTCAGGTCCGAGGGGATGTTCCCGTCGGCGGCGTGAAGGACGTACACCGCGTCGAACTCGAGTCCCTTGGCGGAATGGATGGTGCTCAGGACGAGGTAGTCGTCGTCCAGGGAAGGAGGTCCCGCGAGGTCCTGGGTCGAGCGGGGTGGCTCGAGAGTGAGCTCGCCGAGGAACGCGCCGCGATCGGCGAAGCCGGCGG
>Ga0081540_1000657_pt1 | contig 32653 bp, 38 predicted proteins | sample TabmetS2T1R1_FD_71024 | JGI IMG/M metagenome (GOLD analysis project Ga0081540, IMG submission 71024) | Tabebuia heterophylla rhizosphere microbial communities from the University of Puerto Rico - S2T1R1 | ecosystem: Host-associated > Plants > Roots > Rhizosphere ...
CCCGCTTATCAAAAATACGGCGCCCGCGGCATCACCTATTGCGAGCGCTGGGAGGTTTTCGAAAACTTCCTGGAGGATATGGGACCGCGGCCCGACCCGTCGCTGACGCTGGAACGCATCGATAATGACGGTAACTACGAGCCGGGCAACTGCAAATGGGGCACGAAGCTGGAGCAGAGCCGAAACCGCGCCTTTGCATCAAGTCCAGCCGATGACGCATTGCTGCGCCGGCTAATCGTTGACGAACGCCGCACCTACCAGGAAGCGGCGGAGATCATGGGAAGGCCGAAGGTTCGGGTCCAGGGCCGAGCTCGGCGCTTGAAGCTGCCTTACGCCCATCTTCCGGTGAAGATCACAGACCGCCCCGGCTTCTCCTTCTCTTTCCATGACGAGCGGAGTGCGGCGGAATGATCCCCGACCCGCAAGACGATTGGGCCGAATTGGTCTGCATGACGTTTCTTATCGCCGTCTTCTGGGGACCGTGGCTGGTTGCCCTCGGCTTGGCATTATTGGGGAAGCTGTGAACGTGCGCCTAACCCAGATCGATGGGAAGCTCCCGAACCTCGCCCTGATGAAGCTGGCGGCGCATCATCGCGCGATGGGCGATGCCGTCCACTTCACTAAGAAGGTGGAACGGGACATGCTCGAACCTGAGTACGATCGCGTCTATGGCTCAGCCATCTTCTCGTTTAGCGGAGATCGCGTTGCCAAGTTCAAGCAGGAATTCCCGGCCGCCATCGTTGGCGGGACGCATAACCTTTCGGACAATACAACGGTTGAGCAGTTCCTTGGCGTCGAGGAAAACGAGACCTATGACTATTCAATCTATCCCGGCTTTGATGCCTCTATCGGATTTACACAACGCGGTTGCCGGCTCAAGTGCGGCTTCTGTGTCGTTCCCAAGAAGGAAGGCAAGCCGAGATCGGTCAACACCATCGCTTCAATCTGGCGCGGCGAAGGCTTCCCGAAACATATTCATCTGTTGGACAACGACTTTTTCGGCCAACCGCGTGAACAATGGGAAGCCCGTCTTGATGAAATCCGCGCAGGCGGATTCAAAGTCTGCCTTAACCAGGGCATCAATATCCGAATGATCGACGACACGTCAGCGGCGGCGCTGGCATCGGTCCCTTATTACGATGACAGTTTCCGCTCCCGCCGTCTTTATACGGCGTGGGACAACATCGGAGACGAAGAAAAGTTCTTTCGTGGCATTGATACCCTAGAGCGGCACGGCATCCCGCCGACCCACGTCATGGCCTACATGCTAGTCGGTTATGACAGGAAGGAAACTTGGGAACGCGTGATGTACCGCCTCAATCGGATGGTTGAGCGCGGAATCCGTCCCTTCCCCATGATCTACGGGGACAGGCACAGGACGCTTTCACTTGGTGGCTACAATAAGCGCATCGGGCATAAGCCCCTCTGGGAATTCCAGAAGTGGGTTATCCGCAGGTATTACGAATTGCTTGCGTTCGAAGACTTCGACAACAACGCAAAGCAGCGGCAGCGCGATCAGATCGATCTGTTCGAAGATGTCGCACCATGACAGTCCTTCACGAGGACGGACAATGAACCCCAATAGCGAACGGCGATATATCAAGGAACTTCGCAAGGAGCTTGCGGCGCTTCGGCAGTTTCCCACGAACACCACGCCGGCATCGCGCCATTTGGAGATAATCGCCGATGCCCTGGCGGTTGGCGAACCCTATGCAATGCTAACGGAAGATCCCAAGCACTGCGCCATCACCATGTATTCTGTGCTGATCGGATTTTATCGCCGCAATGCGCCAGTCATTTCACAGGACGAACGATGAGCGACCTTTTGCCATGCCCGTTCTGCGGGCAAGAGAACATCTTTCTCAACAAACCAAATCAATGGCACAAATTTGGGTCAATCAATTGTCCGAGCTGCATGGTGGTAATGCCAGGAGCTTGCTCGGATCAGGCAGAATTGATCGAAGCTTGGAATAATCGCGCGGCCATTTCACAGGACTCGAAATGAGCGAGCCGGCGCCCTACTGCACCGACAAGGAGCTGATCCGCCGCATGGGCGTCGGCCTGAATTCGGGCGCGCGAGAGCTCAAGCGGATGCGGGAGCACCCAGCCTGCCCTCCCCGATCTGTTGGGGGAAAGACCTATTGGCCCTCGTTTCGGGACTTTTTGGACATCTGGAACAAACGTACCCTTGCCACCCCCGGCAATCCCGCCGGACACGGAGACAACCATGGACAGACCTCGCATCGAGGACGCCCCAGGCCTAGCTTGGAGGCCGCGGAAAGGCGGCTGGGCCGCGGTATGGGTGGCTAGGGCGGATAAGGTGGAAGCTGGCTTCAGGCCGGCGACGCATCAGATCATTGTCCTTACCGCGCCGCCGACGCCAGAGCAGGAATTCCGGGTTCGCAGCGAATGCACACGCCTGCAGCGCGAGATGTACGGCATGAAGGCACCGAAGGCCTTCGCCGGCACGTGGCGCGCGCTGGTCGGCGACTATCAGACCGACCGTCACAGCCCCTACTGCAAGATGCGACATCGCACGCGGCAGCACACCGACGCATTCCTGAAGCGCATCGACGCGAAGATCGGCACGAAGAAGCTTGGCGAGATGGGCGCCCGTGACTTCCTCGACCTCTATGAGGACTTTCGATTCCAGCGAGACAAGAACGGGAAGCTGACGGGACGCGAAACGCTTTCCGTGGCGCACGCCGCCATCACAGCGGTTCGCATGGTCCTCGGCTACGGCACGGTGTTCGAGGTCGATCATTGCGCCAAGTTGCGGGGCGTTCTCTCAACGCTGAAGTTCGAGAACAAGAAGGCCCGCTCCGAAGCCATGACGCTGCGGCAGTGCGAGGATATCATCGCGGCGGCGCACCGGCTGGGTTTCCCGTCGATCGCCCTCGCCCAGGCCCTGCAGTTCGATCTGCGCGCCAGGCAGGGTGACATCATCGGACAATGGGTACCGGCAGCATCCGAACCGGGCATCTCCCGGATCGCTCACCACCACGGCCATAAATGGCTGCGCGGAATCGTCTGGGAAGAGATCAGCGCTAGCCTGATGCTGCAGCACCCCATATCCAAGTCGCGCAGCGGCAAGGTGCTGGAGCGCGACCTTAACCTCTACCCGATGGTGATGGCCGAGCTCGACCGCATCCCGGCAGAGAAGCGCGCGGGGCCGATCGTCGTGTGCGAGATCACCGGCCGGCCGTGGCGCAGTAATCACTTCCGCCTGAAGTGGCGGGACTGCGCGACCGCGGCCGGGCTGCCGAAGACCGTTTGGAACATGGACAGCCGCGCCGGCGGCATCACGGAGACAGTGGAAGTCACCGGGGATCTGGAGCGCGCCCGCAAGGAAGCCGAGCACAGCCGCCCAGAGACGACGGCCAGGTACAGCCGGCGCAAGGCCGACGCCAACCGAAAGACGGCAGCCGAAGTGTTGGAATTCCGGGCAAAGAACAAGGCTTGAACTCTTTCTAATGAACGAGTGATGAACTAAAGTGAGCTAAGGCCAAGCAAAACAAGAAGGAATAAGAACAATGGCGCTGATGCGTCGTCTGTTCCCTCCCTTTGATTTTGCTTGCTGAAGTTCATCCAACCAGATGACGAGGCAATGGCATGACTCTGCATTCCCAACGTGAAATTTCGGCTGGCTTGAACGCCCCCGCCGACTTCAGCCACTACCACATCCGGCGCGAACTGATTGCCAAGCGCGACGCGGCAATCTCGCGCGACCGGTGGGAACAGATCCAGCTCTTAATCAACCAGCTTGCGGAATATCAGGCCCGGCCGAACCCGCAGCTTGCCCGGTTTATTGAGCGGCAGACGCGGATTGTCACGGGTTAGCAGTCAGGGGAGAGGATCATGAGACGCTGGCTCGAAATCCAAGGCTATCGGCTTTGCTGGGGAAGCGCCGGCTATTGGTTCACGTACATATGGGCACCGATCTGGTTTCGGTTCTATTGCCCCTATCCGATCATCGACAATCTGACAGCGCGAGCTTGCATCAAGGCCGGAAAGTGCAGTTGCTCGAATAGTCCTCAGTAGAAGCTCAGGAGATGCGACAATGAAGCTACCCTGCAAGTCCGTCGCCAATAGCTGGCAATACACCACGATTTACGATGCCGATGGGAAGATTCTGTGCCGCCTCGATCTGGAGGATTGGGACGTGACAGAAGAAAACCAAGACGCGCTCGAAAAGGAGCAGGCCGACCTCGCTGCCCTGATCGTGGAAGGTCTCAACCGCTCCGACGGCCTATCCGTCACGAATGGAGAATGACGATGGAAGAGATCGAAGAGATGATGGCGGAGCTTGCTAAACGGCACGGAAAAGAAGCGATGCGAGCAATCGCCACCCTAATGCACGATCTTGGAACTGATACACTTATCACGTTCGCCGATGGGAAATTTGTGCCGTGTGATTTTATCATGCAGATGGCATGGGCGAATGGCGGCGAACCACAGCCGCCCTGACCGAGGAATCCCATGACGCGGCGCAATGACACAGCCAGATTGACGCGAGACCCCTTCCGGCCAACACCGGAAATGCGTGAGTTTCTGCGGCGTCGAACATTGCCGTTTATCGAGACAAGCATGGGCCTAGATCGACCGCTCAGCTTTATTCTTGAAGAAGTCTATATGCAGGGGATGCGCGATGCCGTCCAAACTATCGAAGAAACCGGAAGTTATCGCAGAGTCGAACGGGCACCATTGGATATGGGTGCCGAAGTTCGGCCTGACAATGTGCAGGGATTGCCAGATTGTGCGACGGGCGGATGACCGAAACAAGCCATGCAAAGGCGCGGCTATTGTCGCACCACGCCAGAGGTGAGCAGTGACGATAAAGGAGAGAGAAAATGCAGGTTGACGACATCGTAATGTGGGGCAAGCACCCGGACGTTCACATGTGGCGCGTCAGGGGTATCCATCTGGGAGCGCCCGGCGTTGAGAGTCTGATCGAACTGGAAAACCTGAGCCACAAGCCGGGATGGACTGGCGAGTGGATGACGCATCAGATGATGTTCGTCCCCGAATGCCTCTTGCGGCAATGCCGGATCGGCCGGGCAACGGATGCCGCACCTAGCGCGTCGTAAACAGCGAGCGCTACGTCATCACGCCAGGCATGAAGCAGCGGATCTCTATCGACAGCACGGCCCCGAGCGCGCGGCGATAGACTGGCCAGACCAGCGTCCTGCCGTCCCTGTTCGGTTCGCTAAGGACGGCTTCATCAGGGACATCCCACCATTGGCCTTCGATGCGGACTCGGAAATGACCGTCGCTGGTTCGTTCCCAATCGGGGCCGTCGAGCGTCTTGGCGTCGATGGTCGGTCCGCCGCAGCATGGGCCCTTGCCGCTTTTCAGGCCGCTATACCAGCCGTCGAGAAAGGGCCGGCTGTGGTCGTGCGCGTCCGCCTTGCCGATGAACAGCGCGATGACCGCGATGGCGATCATCGCAACTGCTGACGCAATCCATCGCTTGCTCATTGGCCGAGCATCCAGAACAAGCCACCCGCCGTCATGATCACCATCCCGCCAATCATCACGGCGCCGCCGAGGGACTGCTGCTCGCCCTTTGTTGAGAGGCCGAATAACAATGCTCCGGCCGCGATGATGACGAGGGCGATGAAGATCGCGATTTCGGACATCAATGCATGTCGTCCTTGGCGACCGGCTCCATGCTCTTGATTGTGTCGTGCAATAGCTCAGCCGCCCGCTTCAGGGCCTGGGTGGCCTCGGTCAATTTCTTTCGTGCTTCATCGAGCCGGCGTTCCTGCTCTGTGAAGTCCTTGTCACCGCGGCCATCGTCGGAAAAGATGCGCCGCACCTGGTTTATGACCTGGTTCATTTGGTTGCTCTGATCTCGTGCGTGAGCGCGTTCATTGCCGCTGCATTGCCGTGGAGCGCTTCCGCGATGCGATCAGCAGCAGCAATGCGCTCGTCATAGCTTTCGGTGAGGAGGTTTTCGAGCATCTGTATCCTTGCGTCCTTCTTCTCTTCCCGCTCCTCGGACTTCTTCAGCATCAGCCACATGAAGACGGCGAGAAGGCCGGGTGGCCCCCACGCCTTCAAAAGTTCTTGTGCGATCTCCATCCATGCTCACTTCGCGCGGCACTGATCGCGATACGTCAACTCATTCGCGAGGATTCGCTTCTTGACGCCCGATGCCGCCGCTATCGAGCCATCACCCTTCTGTTGCACGACAGGCAGGTAAACCTGACAGAAGCTATCCGTTGGCACCGCTGCGCAATTACTTAGGCTCAAGGCCGCGCAGAGTGTCATCAACCTCAGCGTCCGACATAGCATTCACCTTCTCCATCATTGCGCGGCCGGCGGCCGTCTTTTTCAGAATGGCCGCCGACGTTTCCGCGATGGCCTTGTCGTAGCCGGCCTTGATCCATTTGGATTGATCCACCCGTCCCAAAGACCAGTCGATGATCTTCAGGACGAGCAGGATGATTTCGATCCAGCTGATCACTGCGGCGCGTTGACGGCCGGTGCGGATACCGACTCGGAGACGACCTTGACGCCGTTCGTGGCGTCGGCGTTGATCGCTACGATCTTGGCGGTCTGCGACTTTGTCACCGCCGTGAAGATCGCGGAGACAGCACCATAGATCGATGCCGCAATGACGGCACCGTCGCCAGCGATGTAGCCCTTGCCGATGGCCCACACGACCGCGGCGAGAATTCCCTTTTCGACGAGTCCGCCGATCGGGCCGGCGAAGTTGTTGAACAGCGAGATCAGGAATTGCATTTCAGTCTCCTTCAGGTGTTGACGTAAGCTGCAGCAATGAAGCCGCCTTGGATGGCGAACCACTTGGTTGGCCCGTTCATGGATTCGCTGAGGATCGTGACCTGGTCGCCCTTGTTCAGCTTGCCGACGGCAGGGGCGCGCGCGCTGGCTTCCGAGCGGATGTTCAGGTCGTTGGTGTTGACGATGCCGGTGCGGCCGGGCGGCGCTGGGACCGGCTTCGGAGCTTGGTCCTCGTGGTCACCGTCGTGCATGGCGAGGATCTTAGCCTCGACGGCCGCAATCAGGTCCGACTTGATGATCTTGTGGCCAGGGCAGGCCTTGTGTGTGGTGCGGACGTCTTCCTTGTGGAAGTGCAGACCCCGCGCGCCGAGCTCGTAGGGCCGCGGGGATAGGCCGGCTGCCGAATGTAGGACCGCCAGAGCCGCGACCAGGTTGGTCTTGATCGGCCCTTCGAAGGCATCGCGCTCGAACTCGCCGACGGTCTCGACGCCCCACGAAGTTGAGTTCCATGATGGCGAATGGGTGCCGGGCGTGGTGAGCGGGGTGAAGACCAGGATGCCGCCCGGCGTCACGAACAGGTGCGGGCCGGATGACCAGCCCTGACTGTCGCGATAGTAGCCGACCAGATTCTGCGCCCAGCGCTCATCCGTGATCGGCGGGTTGCGCTTCTGCCAGCCCTGCCACGTCTTGGTATCTGGCGCCGACGTGTTGTGGACGACGATAAACCGCGGCCGCCAAGCGCCGAACGTCAGGCCGGCGACGTATTCCTCAAACTGTTCCGGGGAAAAGGATTTCCCTACGATGCCTTTCCAAGCCATGGGCCGCCGCCTCCGTTTTCAGGCGGAACATGGCAGCGTGTGGCGTTCCAGCAACGCACTACAAGGTGGTGGTTCAGACAGCCCAGAAGCTGTCCTGATGGACGCGGCCGGCATATCCCATGAACAGGAACAGCAGATAGTCCTGCCCGACATTGCCATGGACGAGGCCGAGGACGAACACGTAGATGAGGCTGGCAAACACGAAGCGGCCTTCATCGCCGGCCAGTGCAGCGCTTCGCGAATAGAGCAAGGTGGCAAGGATCAGCAAGATGAACATGGCACCGCCCAACCATCCGAATTCCACCAGCGCCTGCAGTATCGAGTTGTGCGGGTTCATGCCCGCAAAGCAGGTAACGTTGCCGAAATTCGTGTAGCCGATCCCGAACCATCCGGCATCCGGGATCAGTGCGATCGCCTCGCGCCATAGGACGGTGCGTGTCGCGATCGAGCTATTCGCGTTGACGCCGCAGCGGACAAGCGCGTCGGCCGAGTCGGCAGTCTCCTCGGCTGCGCTTGCCGCCATCGCCGGCAAGCCGAACGAGATGTCGCTGGTGTTGTAGCGTGTCATGAGGCCCGCCGTCATCGCGAGGACCACGACGGTGGCGATCATATAGACGCGGTTCCGGTGATCCCTACCCGATGTCGACGCCACAGCCGCCAAGGCCGCCACGATCGCGACGAAGCCAAAGCGCACCAGCGAAAAGCCGAACACAAAGGCTGGCACGCAGAACAGCGCGCACAGCACCTTGGTGCGAAACGCACTCAGCCAGCCGCCGCTCGACAGCGCAATGAGCATGAAGGCGAGCGAGATCAGAAACACGGCTGCGGCGTGATTGTATCCAAATACGCTGGGCCGATCGAGATGCGGGCCCCACTGATGCATGAGGGCATAGGCCGTGAAGATACCCCCGACCGCTGTGACCGCCGCTGAAATCCAGATAAAGGCCGGTCCAACGCCGCCGCGCGGCATCAGGCGGCCCGCAGGATAAGCCGCCAGCGACATGGCCAGGAGTGCGCCATCCTTGTCTGTCGCGGCCCACCCGTTGATCAAAAAAGACCCACCCAGGCAGGCCAGAAAACCGATGAACAGCATGTCGACATCGGTCAGGATCAGCCGGCGGCTTCGATCGCCAGTCACGATCAAGACTGCGATGGAACCCGCCAGCAGCACGCCTGTAATGAGCGGGCCGCCGATTCCCAAGCCGTGCAGCAGGACCAGGATCGCGCCGGAGGACGTCAGAACGGTGAGCAGGATGGAATGTAGCTGTAGCGAGCGCGGCATAATGAACCTGCCAAGAAAACGACAGATTCAACCCATGGACGATTTTTGACGGAACTTCTACCCCCTACCAAGGGAGAACGTCCTGTTTTCCTCTGCCGTGTGGCATTCGGGCCATGCCAGTTTAAGCGGCCTTTGGCAAGACAGGGAGCCCAACCTTCTCGTTGTCGTTGGCGCCCATGATCTCATCCACCTCCATGATCATTCCAACGCCCGGGCTGAGTGAGCCTGTCGTGTTTTGCGGAAAGGTGCAGGTGTTCGCTCCGTAAACGCGCCCGATAATATTGTAGGTTACGGACGAAGTCGTCCCCGGTGTGTCCAGCCCACCTATCGTTATGCTGGCCGCGGAAGTGCTCGCGGATGAGGTTGATCCATAAGAAGGCCCTACCTGGGTGCTGCTGCGATTAACAGCAAGCTGGCAAGTGCCACTCGCCGCATTAACCGTAAGCGTCCCCACCATCTTCACCCGCACCAGATTGGCTGAAGAGGTTGGCGTGAACGAAATGGATGGCGACGATGACAGCGCTGATAGGGTCGATGTGTTGTTCGCTGTCGTGCCGCTGCTCGTCGTGGTGCTGTAGGCGGTCTGGACGGTTCCTCCCGGCTTTCTGATGCCGATTCCCATGCTCTGGATTATGGTCGGCGCCGAGGCATAGGTACCTGCCGTCCCGAGACCGCTACCCCACTCGAGATAGCCGAGGATGATAATTGTCTTGGTGCTCTGTGCGGCGGTGGAATAGATAGTCCCGAGCGCCGTTGCCGTGTTGCATGCGTTGCACGCCGTCGTGGTCTGTAGAACGCTTTCGTTCAGCGGAAGCACACCACTGGCATTCGTCAGCGCGACCACACCGAGAACAAGCCCCGAGCCGGAATTGATGCCCACGACCCACAGCCGGAATGGGCACGAGGACGCGGCGGCGCAAGTTGCGGATGTGTTGGTGATGCCAAAAGTCGAGCCAGAGTTGGCGACGAACGAGAGGGCCGACGTAGTCGTTACCTGCGCCCAAGAGCCCGTGGCTACGGTCGAGTTCCGGAAGTAGATGTTGCACGGAGAGGACGCCGAGGGATCGCTTCCGGCATTGTCCTTCAGCGCTACGGTAAGATTGTTTGAGGCGACGCTTGCCGTGATTGAGCAGTTCACAAATCCGAAAGGCGGCGGACAGGTGCCGGACGTGGTGATCGCCACGCCGGAGCAAGTGACGCTTGTGACGGTACCGCCGCCACCGCCGCCACCGCCGAGTTGAGCGCAGGCCCAACGGCTCGATCCATCCGAGATGCATTCCGCGATGCCGTTGGCAGCTTGGACGGCGACGAAGGTGGTGGTGCCATTGACTGTGTCGCTGCCGGCGCGCTGCACCGTGATCGTATTGCTCGCGGTCGCAACGCCGCGCGGGTCCCAAATCAGAATCCTCTGTCCAGGATTGACCGCATTTGCGGCTGGCAGCGTATCGGTGCGCGCGGCGGACAGTGCCGTATGATATATGCCGCGATCGGTAGCGAGGATCGTATAGTTTGAATCGCCGTTCGATGCCGATTGATCGATATTGAGCAGCGACGAAGACCTGGCCGTGGCAGCCGTCACATCGGTCGGTGCCGCGGACGAGCCGGTCGCATTGGCCTTGACCGTGTTTGCCGCCATCGTCGCCATCTTGGCGTTGGTGACGGCGTTGGCGGCAAGACCGTTGGTCGCCACTGTGCCGCAGCCGACCGTCGACCCGGACTCGCGGAACACGCAATCCGACGCTGCGCTGGCGCTGATGTCAGCCACGTTGCCGGTCGAGTTTGCAGAACGGCCGATCAGCGAAAGTGCCGCGGACTGCCTGATCTTGGTGTTGTCGACCGCGTTGTTGGTGATGCCCGCTGTGGCGACGGTGGAGCATGCAAGCGTGCTGGCGGTTTCCACGAACACGCAGGAGCTGCCGGGAGTGGCGGAGATGTCGGCCACGTTGCCCGTGGAGTTGGCCGATCGCCCGATGAGCGAGAGCGCCGCCGATTGCCGGATCAGCGAATTGCTGATGCCGTTGGTGGTGATGCTCAGCGTCCGGTCGGCCGAGAGATCGCCGCCGCCAGCCAGGGGAGATGTCGTGTTGATGGTTCGGACGTTCGGGACGCCGCCAATCTGACTGAATAGAGTCGAGAATGGAAGCGCCTGAGCTGGTCCGGTGCTGATGCCGAGGCGGCCTATGACCGTGCTCGGGGGCAGGCTTCCGAGATTAACCTGTGCGGCGGCCGGGATCGCGGCCAGCAGGGACAGGAGGGCGAAAAGGGCGGCGCGGATGAGGTTTTGCATGCGCGCAAGGTGGAGAAACGGCCTGCGCCAGCAACGCACCTTGAAGGCATACTCCGTCCTCCGTACCCTCCCCTCCCGCTGTCGAGAGGGCTACGGACCGAAGGGATGCTTAAACCCCGTATAGCTGCTCTGCCTTTTAACGGTGGCCAGCCGCCTCCCCGCCCAAGCCGGGCCAGCAGATCGAGGGGGTCGATGGTCGAGCAGTTATCCCTCAGCTCACATCAAGCATTCGGGCCGTCGGAGTCCCTTGCGGGCGAGTTCCGGCGGGGTTTCCGGTTCGCTTGCATAGCGCTCGGCTGGACGGTTGCTTTGGCAACGATGTTATATTATAACACGCGCCGTTACCCGGTTGGGGCTTTAGCTGCAAGCCTTCCCCAATCTGAGCCGGCACGTTGGAAGCGTGGCCGGCTCACCTATTTCTGGGGATGAGTTTTGCGGATGGGCTGTTTCCAGCAACGCACCATTAGGGACGCGGCTGGGCCCTCTGAGCGCGTTCAAACCGCTCGATCTGCTGCGGACTCGAGTGCAGATAAAAGTCTCGCACGGCGCGCGCGCTGAGCCGGGTGGCGGGGTTCAGCGTGGTCCGGACGTAGAACCGCTGCAGCCCCTGCGGAATGTCGAGTTCGGTCATACGTCCGATCGCCCCGTCGACGTCGCCGCGCAGGATCTGGCGCCGGATGTCCGGCAGCGCCTGGTTGACCCGGAATTCGTACTGCGCCTTGCTGGCGTACATCTCGCCAACCGCAGGCCCGCCCGGAGCACCCTTGGAGAAGGTCACGCCAGCGAATGGTCCGAAGGCCTGCAGCGCGTTTACCTTGGCGTCACCCTCGCCCTTGACGAGATCAATTCCGGCCCTGATCTGGCCCTCCGGGGTCTGCGCCAGCGCCAGATGCTTGGCGATCAGGTAAGCGTTCTGCAGGTACTTGGCCGGGGTGTCGGCGGTCGGATCGTAAATCTTGCGGCCGAAGCCGGCGTCATTCGACATGATCTGCCAGCCAGGGCGGGCGATGGTTCCGAGCTTCTTGCGCATCATGTCGAGCGGGCCGGTCATATATCCGATGAATTCCTCGCCGATCTTGCCGACGGGGGCACGGGCATAGATGGCGGTGCCGTCCTTGGCATAGCCTACGCGCACTCGCTCCTGGCGCCCCGGCTCGTTCTCGCCCGTGGCGCTAACGTGCTCGAGGAAGCCAAACGGCTGAAGCAGCTTCAGCGGATGTTCCGCCGTTTCCGACAGGGCGTTCTTCAGCCGCGTGGCATAGCCGAATAGTTCCTTCTCGACCGTGGAATCGCCAAGGATGACGTTGGTGGCGTTCTGCAGGATCGAGTTCATGACGTACATGCCGGCGACGTCCAGCGCGACGACCGCCATTGCCTTTCGCCGGGCGACGGATTGCGCTTTTGTCTTCGCTTCCTGTGCAGCCTCGATACCCGCCTCGATCGATCCGGCACGGAAGCCGGCATCCCGCTCGATCTGGGCCAGCACATCCTTGGGCAGGCCAGTCAGCATGTCCTTCAGCACGCCCATGTTGCCGAGCGTGAACGATCGCGAGAACAGCAGCATGTTGGCGATCTTGGTGGCGCCATCGCTCATCGCTTCCTTCGGCAGCGCGCCGGCGTAGCGGTTCGCCCAATGTGCGGCCATGCGAGAGGCGGTCTGCTGGTCGAAGCCCTTCGCGATCATGTCTGATCGGAAGTTGACATAGAGGCCCATCTGCAGGTCGGCGACGCGGTCCCAGAGCAGCGTGTTGTGCCAGAAGTCGCCGGCCTTATCGACCGCTCGCTTGACGGCTGTGCCGGCCGCCTCATCAAACAGGCCCGGCACTGCCGCGAGGATTTGCGACGTCCATGACCGGCCAGGCGTCAGGTTGGGCGATTCCATCAGGCCGGAAATGTCCTGGTTGAAGAAGCGGTGGCCGATCGGAACGAGCCCGTTGTCGATCGCCTCATGCATCAGCGGAACATTGTGCTTGGCGCGATTGCCCTCGAAATAGACCTTGAACGTAGCGACCTTGCCCGGCATCGCGAACACCGCCCGGCCCCACTCCACCGCGTTGTGGATCATCGGCGAGTTCATGATCAGGGACATCGTCTTGCCCTTGAGCGCCATCATGCCGCCATAGAGCGCGCCGGAACGATGGTCGAGCACCGCGCGCAGCGGCCCCTCGAAATCACCGTGGATGTAGAGCGGCACCTGTTCAAAGACGACGTTGCCCTCGGCGTCCTTGACGACCTTCCCCTCGTCAAATTTCGGCCGCCACGTCTTGAAGCTGGGATGGTCAAGCGTGAACCATTTGGTCTCGCTACCGGCCGGGATCACGCCCTCGGCGACGGTCTCGGTGCCGGTGCGCTCGCCATAAGCCTTGATGTTGTTGATCAGCGTCCGGCCGGCGACGGCGTCCTCGAGCTGGGCGGTTGCCATTGCCACAGTTCGGATGTCGCGGGCCACCTCGGCCTTCTCGCCGTATTTCTTCTTGGCTGCCGCCTCGGTCTCTTCGATCTCCACATATTTGCGGTGTCGCATGCCCGGTGTGCGCGTACGCAGATTGCGGCCGATCACATCCAGCGCCAGCGCGCCTTCCTTGTCCCCGGCATTGGCGATGTTTATCACCATGCGCGGGGCGTGCATCGGGATGCCCTCGCCCTCCACCATGCCGAGATCGCGGGCGCGCATCCATGCGTTCTGCTGGCGCGCGTCAAGGTCAAGCACGGTCTGCCGCTCGGCAGCGTCAAGCGTTGCGAGGCCCTGGTGCTCACGCGCCGATGCCGGCTCGCCCAGCCGCAGCGACAGGCTTTCCTCGTCCATCGCGTTCCACATCCGCTTCCACTGTTCCGGCGTGAACCGCTTCTCGATGTCGGTATTGATGCGGTCCCAATCCCAGCGGTTGCGGCGGAGCGCGTTGGCGAAGTCCTTGGACATTGCCATGCTGTCTGTCGTGCCGCGCGCCATCGGAGCCACCAGCATCTGCGCGTCGCGCCCGGCATCGAACAGCGCTTCGGCCGCGGCGCGCGCGGTGCCCATCAGTGAGCCGGGTGGCTGCGCGGGCTGCACCTCAAGCGGGATTTGCTCCGGCGGCGTGATCGCGGCCGAGAGCGACCCTGGCTTGCCGCCGGTCTCGGTCAGAATTTCCGCCTCCTCTGGAGTAAGGACTGGCTTCTCTTTTGGAGTTGTCATCTCATCGAGTCGACGGTCAAGAGCGTTGCGCCTCTCCTTCAATTCATCGAACTTTGCGAGAGCAGCAGCAGCTTCCGGTGAATCCTTGCCGTGGTTTTCTATGGCGGTCTGCCACGCATCATTTGCTTCAGATGCGGCATTCTTAGTCGCTTGGAATTCGGCGTTCAGAGCAGTAAATGCTGGATCAGTTTCCGCCAATTGGAAATCAGCGATATTGATTTCTTTCCGCGCCGCCGTGATCTCGTTCTTGGCGAACGCATCATTCGCCGCGTCGTGCACCGCCTCGGCCGGATGAATGCCGTCTTCCTTCCACATGCGGCGCAGGTTGGCTTCGGCGTGCGGTGATTCCAGCACCTTGCCCGCATTGGCAAAATCGGCCTCGGCCGGGACCGTTCCGACCACGCGCTCGGCCGGTGCGCCGGCCTCGACATGCGGGCGCTGGAACCGGCCGAAGCCGCCCTCGATCATCGCCCAATTCGCGAAGTTGATGGTCTCTCGGCGGGCGCGCTCGCTCTCGCCCTGCGAGCCCCCGAACTCCTGCACCAGCTGCCCGACCAGCCCGCCGGCGCCGTGTATGGCCCCGTTGGTGGTCTGCAGGATGGCCTGCCACGCCTGGGCTGCAGGCATCATGACGGCCTCGTTGACCATCTGCAGCGGGCCGCCGCGCCCCTTGGCTGGGTCGTGGAAGATGCCTTTCTCGATCAGGAAGTCGAGCGTAGCGTCCTCAAAGCCCGTCGGCGTGCCGTGGCCGAAGCCTTCCTTGGCACCCTTGGCTGCCTCGGTCATGATGCGACTAATTGACTCACCCGCGCGCAGGCGGCTGACGAAGGCTTCCGGAAGTGCCTCGCCCGCGGTCGGCGGCGGGGGGCGGTTCACCGGCTCCCAATCGTCGGCCGGCTCCTGCTTGACCGGCGTCCAGTCGTCGACCTCGCTCATTTGCCGATCTCTTTGCCGGTCGCGTCGTAGAGCTGCCCGGTGGTGTCATCGCGCCACATCTTGCGGCTTGCGCTGTAGGACAGCGAGGCGATGCCGCGCAGGTTCGCGGGAGGGCCGTTATCCACAGGCTTGGCCGGGGCGGCTGGCGTCTCTGCGCGCGTCGCCAGATCGCCTTGCATCGACCCCTGCCACTTCTGCAGCATGCCTGGCTTGCCGATGAAATACTCGGACGACGGGTCGTAGAGAAGATGCGGGTCTTTGCCCTGCTTGCGCATGTCGGCCTCGAACCGCCGCGCGTCCTGCTCTGCCTGGTACAGTTTCGGCGAGCCCATCACCGGGTCATAACCGCGGCCGACGATGGATGCCGCGTAATTCTTGAAGAACTGCCCCCGGTCCTTCTCCAGCGCCTCGCCTTCCGGCGTCTTCCGCGCGATCACTTCCTGCCGGAACTGATTGAAGTCCCGTTCGCTCAGCGAGCCCTCGGTGCCTGGGTCTTTCAGCCGCGCGTCCCAGGCCTTGGTCATCACGGCATCCATGTCCGCGCCTTGCGTGCGCATTTCGCGCAGGAGACCGACAAAGGTCTGGGACGATACCCTCGTCGGTGTCTCGGCCTTGGTCTGCCGCTCCACGATGCCGATCATCCGCTCGCGGGCCTCACGGGACAGGTCCGGATTCGTGGCGATTGCCTTGGTATTGACCTTGCCGGCCTCGACCGGATCGCCGCTATAGAGTTTGCCGAGATAGTCATTTTCAACCGCGTCGGATTTGTCCCGCTTCTGCTGCTTCTCGATCGTGCGGCGATAGCTCTCGTCGACCCGCTCGGCGCGCTGCACGTACTTGGCCTGCTGCTCCATTGCCTTCAGGTCGGCGCCGGAGAGGTATTTCGAATACTCGGGGCCCGAGAACTGCTTCAAGCCAGCTTCGGGATTGGCGTTGATGGCGCCGAGCGCAGCGGCCTTGACGATTGCTTCCTGTGAAGCCTGCAGCACTTCCGCCTTGACCCGCGCAGCTTCAGGGCCGGTCAGGGTCGGACTGCTGTCGACCATGTGATTGACCGATGCTTCGACCGCCGCCAGCGACGTCTTGACCGACGTCGGGTCTGAGATCGCCATGTTCGAATATTGGTTCGTCATGGTCGTGATATTCTGGCGCACGGCGATGCCGGCCATCGTCGCCATGTCGCTAGAGGTCTTGCTGACGAAATGATTACGGAACTGCTCGACCCTCGCCTCGGCGAACTTCTGGCCGCCTTCCGTGAAGAAACCGCCCTTCAATTGCTCGAGCACCGGCTCGACCCGCTCCTCCCTGAACTTCGCCGCTACCGACGGATCGTTCGGATCGGCCTTCTTGATCGTGTCGTTCCATTCCTGGTCGAGCGTCGATAGCGTGGTCGCCGCTTCGGCAGCGCCGCGGTTGATCTCCCGGTTCGTGGCGAAGTCCACCGCTACGCGGCCGGCATCCGTGATCGCGTTGGCCACGCGCCGGCCGGTGTCGCTATTGGCTTCCGCCGCCGTGTTGTAGAGTGACGCAATGCGCCGCCCGGCGTTGGCCGACGAGGACGCGGCCCGGTCGTCGGTCCGGAGACCTAGCTCGCCAGCGTTGACCTCACGTATGTTGGGAATGATCGCCTCCTATGTGAAGAACGACGCCACGGCCGCAACACCATGGATGGCGGCGAGGAGCGGCGCGCGGTCGGCCGCACGGTTCTCCGCGTCCGCGGCCATGCGCGCGGCCTCGCCCATGCTGCGGTAGTTCTCGGCCTCGACCTTGTAGCCCTCCTCGGTGATCAGCCCCTGCTCGGTCGCTACGCCGCGCATCAGTGCACCCTGCGACGCGCTGTCCCGCATGATGTCGAGTGCCGATCCGGACGCCGCAAAGCCCGCACCGGCGATGTCCGCCTGTTGTCCGCCCAGCGTCTTGTAGAGCTCGCGGTCCAGCTGCGAGGTCTTGATGGCGGTCGACAGTTCGGCGAAGCGGGCATTCTCGTCGGAGAAGCCAGCCGCGCGATCGTAATTGCCGGCCTCGATCTGCAGGCCGCCGGCCTTGGTGCGGTGGCTGTCGGCCGAAAACAGGTCCGACACCGCCGCGCCGAGAGAGTTGAATGTGCCTGCTCCGAATGCCATGGCTACTTACTGGTCCTGCGTATTGAGGTTGACCGCAGTCGCCGCGATGTTGGCCGGCAACGGCCGCTCAATGCGCCACGCCAGTCCGTTGTCATAGTCGTAATCGTCCTGCAGCGCGTCCTGGTGGATGCCGGTAAAGGTGACGGTCGGATCTGTCTGCACGTCGCCGCGCGCATTCTTGAATAGCGCCGGGAACATGGTCTTGGTCAGGTCGCCGCCGAACTTGATGGCGCCGACGGCAGTCCCGACCAGCGACACCGCATAGCGGTGGCCGCGGCTCAGCTTGCCGAACGCCGGGCCGTTGCGCGCGCCGGAATCGGCCTGCGTGATCGGCCGAACCAGTTGGCCGTCGCTGGTGTAGGTCATGCCGACCACGATTTGCGCGGTGGCAGCAAAGGCAGAGGTGAATCGGCCGCGCCCGGAACCGGCAGAGATGCCGTCGCCATAGGGCACGAAGATGGAGCCGTTCGAAACCAGGAAGTCCGCGCGCCAGTTCGTGCCGTTGTCGGTGGTCGGATCGTGGTTGAGATTGCTGGAAACTTGCGAGACGTAGGACAGACCGTCGCTGCCCTTCACTGGATCGTACTGCGCGTAGGTCTTTGTCGAGGACCACGCCGGCACCGCGCCGAGATCGCCGCAGTCGATGCCATCAGCCGTCACTTGCACGGTCTTGCCGTTGAGGTGCCAAAGACCATTGATGGTCAGCCCGCCGTATGGCGCCTGAGCGGTTGCAATAGAACTTGACGTGGTCGAGCTTGGCACGATCGCATCGTCCAGCAGCCAGTTGTCGGCGAGCGCGGTGTTCTCGTCCGGAGTATCCGTCATCACCTCGACGTGGCGGATATTCGTGTCGGCATCGTTCGTCACGATGGTCATGCTGTCGAGATCGCCGCCGACCGACGGTCCGGCGCACAGGCTCTCCACGGTGCGGCCAGTCCCGAGTTCATGGCGATGCCAAGCGGCAAAGGTCGGGCCGGTGGTGGTGGTCAGCGTGTCGCGCTTGTATGTCACGCCGAACAGCGCGCCCGCAGCGTCTCGGCCCCAGATGATCGGTGTGACCGCCGTGACATAGGCCAGTTCTGCGATGCCGGCCGAAACAATATGCTCGGCCTTGTCGGAGAGGTTCTGCCCGGATGGCTTGTTGAAATTGGCATCGGCAAAATAGTCGATCAGCTTGCGGCCGTAGCGCTTGGCGAACACTGTCGTGTGCTCGGTGCGAACCGCAGCAATGTTCTCGCTGCCGATGCTGGTCACCTGACGCGCCGCAATGTTCGTCGGCGCAATAGGCCCGGTGGTCGGCGCCAGGATCAGGAATTCCGCCGCCTTGGTGCAGGCGATCAGGCCCGGCGTGTCGGCACGGAAATCCACGATCTGGTTCACGCTGTCAGAATTGAGCGTGTAGGAGATCGCATTGCTCGCCGCCACCGCGCCGGTGAAATCAGTCGGCGCGAAGTTGAGGATGCCTCCGTCAATGCCGTTCGAAACCGAAGCATCAAAGCGGTTCTTGATTGCGCCGCCCAGCCATATACGGCCTTCGTAGTAGCGCCCGCAGGTCGGCCAGCCCGTCGTGTCGGAATAGGCCCCGAGCCGCCATGTCTGGATCGTGGTGGTGTAGAGCAGCGCGGGACCGAGTATTTCCACGTTGACGCCGCTCGACGTGCCGGTGCCGGGAGGGTTGAATAGCGACAGTTCCGCGATCGCGTTCTCGATGGAAGGCGTGCCGGGGATTACGGAAATTAGTTCTACCCATACATATTTCCATGCCGTGACCTGATCATTTGAAACGATGCTAACTGCGGAAAACGTGTTCGGGATCGACCCGGAAGTCCCGAGCAATGTCCCGTCAGACGATGACGCGGGAGCCGACGCTTTTCCGCGCAAGTTGAGCGTAATCGTCGGCATGCCCTTATCGGAGGCCGTAAATCCGACGTTGCTTGATGGAAAGATCGTCGCGCTCTGGATTTTCTGGTCCGATGCGCCGGAATAGTTCTTGCCGACGTAGGACGTGAGGGTTCCCGTTCCAATCTCTCTCGCTCCGGCCGTATCGATCTGCGTGAACACGCCATCGAACGCGGCGGCAAGCCCGCCACCAATCGTCATGCTACCGATGTTGACGGAGCCTGCCAGCGCGCGGTCGATCGTGGTTGATAGACTTGTGATCCGGCCCCACGACCATATCGCCGCGTTCGACGACATCAGTTGCCAGTTGGTGAGATCGGTGCCGGGTATGTGGCCGGTGTTGCTCGCTACCAGCGAAGACCAGTATTGCGTTGCGCCAGGCAGGCCCGTCGGATTGTAGGACACCACCGCACCGGCAGCATAGGTAGTGCCTACCGCCCAAGCCGCCGGCTCTGAAAAAAGTCGCACCAGCCGGCCGATGTCGCTGCCAAGAAAGCCCTGCCCGTCATTGATGGCCGCTGCGGCGCTGCTTACCGCCCAAAAGGTCGGGCTGATGTCGGGTTGGTGATTGACGTTCTGGCTCTGCAGCGCCTGATAGACCGCGCTGCTATAGACGACGAAGTCGCCGGTCTTGTAAGCCTTCGTCGAGTCGTAGGCAGGGAACGAAAGCGACAGCGAGATGATGCCGGTCTTGGCCGACGGCGTCGCCTGCACGCCATTGGTGAAAGGGTCAAGATATGGCCCATCGAGGAACACCGCATCGGCAATTGCAAACTGCGGATAGACGCCATCGGACGGCTCTGTGCTCACCGTCAACGCCTGCGGTTTCACGGTCGAGCAAAGCAGGATGTCAGTCGTCTCGGCCTGCACTGCCCGGATGCCGGACCAGTTTCCGCCTGTGTATTGGGTCGTCAGCTCATGGACGCGGCGGATCGTGCCGGCGACCAGCGTGCCCAGCGTCGAGCCATCGATGTTCGCGCCGGTCAACGCATCGACCAGCGAGAAATGTGTGGTATCGATCTTAGTTGCGATAAACTGCCGGTTCTGCAGCAGCGGCGCGACGCCGTCGAACATCAGCGTGTTCCCGGTGACCCACGTCACAGCACTTGCAGTCTGCACTACGGCTGGGTTGGCGCTTGAAACCGTCGTCACCGAGACGCTGTCATTGGTGTCGATCAGCACCGAGCCGGATCGAAATCGCAGATAGCCATCGGTTAATTCTCCGGTCACCGCGCTGGTCTGCTCGAAATCGAACTTGAAGACACGGCCAGTCGCACCGCCGCGGGTATGCCCCGCATATTGCGTGCCCGGCCGGCGCACCCATGTTCCGATCTCGTTCGGAAAGCCGTTCAGGCAAACCTTCATCGAGACGCGGTAATCGGGCTTGTCGAACCGACCTTGCGCGGCTCGGGAGATTTCCCCCCCTAAAAACCCTGGGACTGCAAAAGTCGCCGCTGGCATGTCAATATCTTACCGTCACCCAATCGTCATCGGGCGCCTCATCGATGCCCTGCTCGATCGCGTTCCTGTTCCTGGCCCGCGTGATCCATTCATCGTAGATCTTGGCGACGGTGCCGACCTGCACATTCGATTGCGTGATGGTCTCGCATACCTCCATGCCAACGCGGCCGGCGAGACCTTCGCAGAACATCGGGTCAAAGCGCGAAACGTCCTGAACGTCGGCAACGAAGCGGAACGGGACCGGCCCGACGTCCATGGTAAGCAAGAAGTTGTTCTCGAATGCCCAATCGCGATAGACGAAGCCGGAGGGCCCACCGAGCCATGAGACGATGCCGGCTCCCGGATTCTGCGACGCTGGCCCAAGATACCCCGCCGGCAGCATGAACACGTTGCGCGTGGAGGTCTGTGACACTGGGCCAGTGCCCAGGGGATAGATGATGTCGAGCGTCTTGAGGCCGACCCCCATCGCAAATTCGGCGCCGCCGATCTGCCGCCACTTCACCGAACCTTCGCCGCCGGTGAAATCCGTGGCCCACGCCACGAGCGTTCCGGTATTTGTCCAGTGCACTCCACCGTCGCTCACCGGGTCATTGCCGAGGTTGCCTCCGGCGATCGATGTGTACTTCACGCCATCTGAGCCGCGCACCGCAGCGGCCGCGCCGTAGGTTGTGCCGGAATTCCATGCGGCAGGCGAAGAGGTCGGCGTCTGGTTCAGGTTCAAGTCGATCAGCGACATATATGCGACCGACAGATAGGTGATGACGTCGTTCTTCTGGTAGGTCGCGGTGGAGGACCATGCGGTCGCGGTCGCGGGATCGTCCTCATTGCCGGTCTGCAGCGAGACATAGATCCGACTGGTGCCGTCGCCGTCGGTCAGATAGACGAGCTCGCCGGCGTAGTACGACGTGCCGTCTTCCCACAGCGAGACAGTCAGCGGACCGAAATACGGCTCCCATGCCGTGATGACGACTGACGGCTGCAGACCAAGATTGTTGGGGATGCGGGAAATCCACGGCACGCCATTGGCGTCCGACACGATGCTACCGACGAAATAGGTCGTCGTCTCGACCCACAGCCCCGGATCCAACACCATGGTGTCGTCGTCGATCGCGCGAAGCATCGCGCGTCGGCAGGCGAAGGTCCATGTATTGGCGCGCAGCTCGGCCTGGCGCAACTGGCTGTAGCAGGCGGAAATCTCGCCGGCGGTTCGGCTAACTTCGGAAAAGCCATCCAACCCCATCCGCGGCGCCCCGCAATGCTGGGCGGCACGGTTGCCTATATCAACCTGCGTTCGGAACTCGGCCATGGGCCGGAAAGTGCGGTCCGAGCCCTACACCAGCAACGCACCTTGGGCGTTAGGTCGGGATGCGGCAGACGGTCAGGTAATTTGCCGTGAAGGTTGCGATCTCGAACCGATACTGACCTGGCGGAAGATCAAGGCCGCCCTGGTAACCGGACGTTGCGGTGATCTGGGTCGCTACTGCCTGCCACGTTGTACCGTCTGGCAGCAGCGTCTTGAGGTCTATTGTGCCGGTGCCTGTCGACTTGGTCAGCAGCGAATATCGGCCGCCGCGCAGCGCGAATGCCGCCGTGTTGCCGGCGGCGATGTTCGAGAAGGTGACGGCTTCTGTCGCGGTTGCCATTAGGGCGTACCTCCGAGCCAGGTTAAAGCTTCCAGGAAACTCCCATACGGCTGCCCGTTGGCCTTTGCGGAAGCAATCAGGCTGCGATAGTAGGCGATCTCGCCAGTGACGACGGCTGCCTGAATTGCAGCACTGCTACCCGCAGATTTCGCCGCCGCCACGGCCGCCTGGCGTGAGTTTTCCGCAACAGCGCAGGCGTTGTTGTGGGCAGAGTTGGTGTGTTGCACCACCACGTTTATCCCTTCACGTCGAAGCCGGCCGCTGAGACCTGCTGCGCGTTTTCGAAGAACCGCTCGAAAGCCTTCAGGGCCTTGAGAACTTCCGTCTTGGTCGGCGTGACACCGTCGAGGACGCGGAGCTCAAACAGCGAAGTCGCCGAGGACGAAGTCCCGGTGGTGAAGTCGGAATACTTCTCGCCTTCGACGCCGCGGGCGATTGCTACAAAATGGTCTGCCATTGTCGCTTATCCTATCTTCAGGATCTCGGCCAGCATGGCCCGGATTGCCTGGTTTTTCAGGTTGCTGGTGTTGACATTGGCGCGATCGTAATCGACGACAAAATCCTTCGCCCAAATCGCTTTGACGTTGGTGTAGGCGTTGTTTGCGGTCGTCACATGCGCCTGGGTCGGCGAAGCGCCGTCGGCCACGAGGACCGCCAGCGCAGCCTCAAAGGTCGCAACCAGACCCTGCTGATCAGCATATGCGACGACGTCACTTCCCGCCGTCGCATACAGTGTTGTGCGCGCCATGACCTACCTCAGTCGGTGTACAGGACATCCATCACCATCACGCCGGTGCCGGTCGTGATTGCGGTGGTGAGCGTCAGGCAGATATCGAAGTTGCCGCCGGGGTCGCTGGTCAGGCCCACTGCCTGCCAAAGCGGCTGATTGCGCTTGGACGGATTGTAAGCTGATCCGATCGGGTTGTTCGTGGCGTCCTGTACGGTAGTGGTCGTCAGGGACATTGCTTGGGCGAAGAAGTCCTGATCGATGGCATTCGCCGCGAGCAGCGATGTCGGCTTGCCGATCAGGCCGTCGGTCGCATAGTAGACGCCAATATCGGCCGCACCTGCCGTCTGCGTCTGCGTCTGGAAGAAGATGCGCTTGATCTTCGCGTTCGAAGGCACGCGCACCATCTGATACGTTGCGTCGATGTTTGACGATGCAACACCAGTAGCAATTCCAGTATTGCATTTGGCGGGAGCGGAGCCGCCTTCGCCGGCGGTATTGGCAACCGCGGGCGACGCATCAGCGTTGGTGACGGAAGTGGATTTTACGTGGTCAATGGCCATGGATGCCTCCTTACGGCGTTACGTCGGCTGCGGTCGAGCTATCGGCGCACAGCACGGACAGGAGGCGGCCGGGCTCAAGCCGCGTCGCGCCCGACGACATGGTGGTATAGATCTGGTACGGCTGGCCGCTCAGGTCGTCGCGCTGGCTGACCTTGTTCATGACATCCTGCCAGATGCCCAGATACCAGCCGGACTTAGCCGCCACGATGTTGTTGCGGATGGTTCCGGTTGAAGACAGGCGCTCCGAATAGACGATGTCGAAGCCGAGGAAGCGGGTGACCTTGCCCTCCTGAAGCACAGGCTTGTCGGAGAACTCGGTCGAGACCACCTGCACCTGGTTGAGCAGGTCGCTTTCGCCCTGGGAGTTGGTCACCCAGGTCAGCGTCTCCGCCTCCATGTCGACCTGCGCCTTGCGCATGATGCGCTTGGCTTCGATCATCTTCGCGACCGTCAGGCCGGAAGCCGCCGCCGAACCGAAGGTCGAGGCGATCTGCCAGGAGGCGGTGGAGAAGGTTTCCGTGGTGAACGCCGAAGAATCGACGCCGAGCGAGGCGTCGGCGAAGGCGGCGCCGATCAGGCGATCGTCCCATTCGCGGGCGACAGCTGCTGCGGCGACGTCGGAATACTGCGAGGTCGGTTCGACGGCGGTCTTCAGCTTGTCGAAGGTATCGATGAGCTGGTTGGCGTCGCGATCGACGGGGAAGACCCAGCGCCGGGTGAAGTCGACATCCTGCCGGCCGATCGGAGCGAAGCGGCCCGCCGGCGGCATCATCTTGACCGCGCCGATGTACTGGATGGGTGAGGCCTGCTTGCCGACATGGAAGCCTTCCATGGCGCGGCCGCGGAGCTTCGACTGCCGCTGCTGCAGCTTGAGCGCAAGCACGGTCGAAAACTGCGTCGTGAAAAGTTTGGTCAGATTCTCAGACATGGCTATCCCGCCGGTTAAGGTGAAACGTCAGCGGCCTTGCCCAGCGGATGCGTGGGGGCCATCAACCTTCAGCCTTGTCCTTGACGGGGGCCGTAACTCACCCGGAGCCGGACTTGTCCTTGCGGGGACCGGAACGCGCGGGTCTATGGGCGCGGAACGTGCCGCGCCCGCCTATGTCCAGCAACGCACCAACAGCGATCAGGCGAGCGCCTGGCGCTTCAGGTACTTCACGGCCTGCTGGAATCGCTCAACTACTTCTCGGTTTCCGAGGTCGCCGGCCTGCAGCCCGCCCTTCGCGGGATGGCTGCAATAGGGCTTGCCGCTGACGACACAGCCGTCGACGCTACAGCCCTTGGCGCACTCGGTCTTGGTCAGTCCGGCGAACGGGCTGGCCTGCTTGGGCGCGGGTGCGGGCTTGGCCCGCTTTGCCTTCTTGCGCTTGGCGGTCTTCTCGGTCGGTGCTTCGGTGCTTACATCGGGGGTCATGCGGCAACTCCTGAAATCATCTGGTCGAGCCGGGTCATCTCGGCCTTCTCAGCCGCGCCGCCCTTGAGGAAGCGATCGGCCCATGCCGAATCGGCCATCAGTTCGGCCTTTCGCGCGATTGCGCCTTCGACGGTGGTGGCTTGGCCCAGCGAGCCGCCGGCGCCGCGCTCGACGAAGGTATCCTCGCGGGTGTTGAGTCCGATCTTGCGCAGGGCTTCCATCACGCCGGAATAGCCCATGACGGCTTCGAGGCCAGCGACCGCTTCCTGGCTAATGCCGAGCTTGCGCACACCCTCCATCGCCTGCAGCCGGTTGAACTCGAACTTGTCGCCCCAATTCTGCTTCAGCTTGGCGCGATCCGCTTCCTGGTTGGCATTGGCGATGTTGGCCTTCTCGGTGGTTGCGCTGTCGAGATGCTTCACGACGTCGCGCGCGACAGCGGCTGCGGCCTCCTTGGACAGGCCGGCGGCGTGCGCGGAGGCGCGAAGTGCGTCAGCGAGCGGCTGCGCTATCGCCTGGCCGGCGGCGTCCTTGACAGTGGAGAAGTCGTAGTCCTTGGCCTCCTTCGGCATGCCGAGGCGTTCGCGGAACGCGGCAATCTCCTCCGGCTTGGCGTCAGCGGCCGGCATCTTCAGGAGCCGGTCGGCAGGCACACCGAAATGCTTCTCTGCATCGCGGTAGTTCTTCGTGACCGCGGTCGCGAGCGTCTTCGGGTCGGATATGTCATAGCCCTTGTTCTGCCAGAACCCGATCGTTTCCGGCTCAATACCAGTGTGCCACGGCGATGCGCCACCGGAGCCGCCAGCAGCCCCAGCGCCGCCTGCGGCTCCGGCACCTCCGGCCGCGCCCCCAGCAGCGCCCGCTTCGTCGAAGTGGAAGCGGGGTCGGCCGGTGTGGTGATTGAAAAAGTGATGGTGGTTAGGCAGATGGGGTCGTTCGGTCGTCATGGCTTATCGCTCCTTTGGCGGGCCGGTTGGGGTCTTGCACGGCCATGCGGCCGGCATAGACAGCTTTCAGTTCCTCAAAACTCCACTCTGAGAAATCCATAATTCGAAGAACGACTTGTCGCTTGCCTTCGTCGACGGGGTCGGCGATGGGCACGCGGAAACTTCCGAAGGCCATCAGGTCTTGCAGCACGCGCTGGCCTGCCGGGGAATTGAACGTGAGTTGATAGGCGCGCCAAAGCTCTTCTTCCTGTTGCGGGGTCATACGGCCGGGCCTGGCAATTGCGGATTGGACTTCGCCATCTTGGCCTGCGCGCTGACCATGGCCGCTTCAGCCGGCAGCGCCGCAATGCGGGCCTGCTGTGCCTGTGCGTTGGCGCGCGCCTTCTTCTTTGCCGCCATCTGTTCCGGCGTCGAGGTCCAGCGCACCGGCACGCTGAAGATGTCGGCGAGCTCCGGCGCGGCCACCTCGTTGTTGACGGGATCGAGCCACGACGGATCCTGCGTATCGACCGCAAGCTGGCGCAGATTGTCCACCCAGCGATTGAAGCCGACGGCCTCGCCCATGCGGGCGGCGCGCGCCAGCGGCGAGGTGTCGGTCACCTCGTAATGTCCCTGCGCTTCCCGTAGCGCCGGCGGCATCGGGTCGAGCAGGCCGAGATCCTGCAGCAGGTCCAGCTCGCGCGGGATCATGCTGCCGATCTTTTCGTTGTGCTGCCGGCCGAGTGTCGGCGCCACCAGCATGCCGCGCTCGTTGACGAGCTCGATCACCTGCGTGGCGGTCATGTTCGGGTTTTCGACCAGCGGCTTGAAGATCGAGGTTAGGAACACGTCGTCGACGATCTGCCGTTCCTCCTGCATCATCTCGAGGCTGATCTGGATGTCGCCGGTCGGCAGCGTATGCACCAGCGGACGGCCGTCGGCCGTGACGCCGCCCTTGTTGATCGCGCCAGGCCGCAGGTTCATGCTGATCACACCGTCGTCAGCGATCAGCAGCACGGGGTCGGCGGCGCGGTGGCCCTGCTTGAGGAATGTCACCTTCTGGGCGTTGAGGGTCTTCAGCGACGGCAGAACGATCTGTCCGGGGCCGCGGCCCTCGACTTCGCCAGGTGCCTGGTCGTAGCGGCTGACGGCATAGGGGAACACGCGATAGCCGCGCTCCGGCGCCATCAGGCATCGGCCTTCCATCGAAACGTAATAGGACGTGAAAGGCAGCGAGCGTTCGTCCAGCGCCTCCGGATCATAGTCCTCGCTGCGCGGCCGCACGCAATGCAGGAAGCTGTAGAGGGTCTGGCTGTCCTGCTGCAGCGGTGCGATCAGGTTGGCCGGCAGCCATTCCATGCCGAACTTCTGCACGGCCTGATAGGCGGTCAGCCGGAACCAGCGGATCAGGCGATCGACCTTGCCCTGGTGGTTCTCTCCGAAGAAGGTCTCGCCGAGCGGCACCGACTTGTAGCGCAGGCCTCGCGTGCCGCCGTGCCATCGATTGTCGTACTTGTCGATGAACATGGTGCAGTTGCCGAATGCGCCGAGCGACTGCCAATTGCTGTAGTTTTGTGCGGCGAAGTTCGCGTTCTCCGCGTAGCGCTCGGCAAACAGAAGCCGGGTTGTCTTTTCCAGCCACAGCCGCGACGCGCGGTCTTTCATCACGTAGTCGTCGCTGGTCAGCCCATGCCACATCATGTTGCGCGGGGTGACGAGCGAATCCGCAATGGCGCAGAAGCGATGCAGTGCGAGCGCGCCGGAGGCGTCGACCTGCTGCTGCGTCTTCTTCTCGCCTGGAGTGTTGTAGTTCTGATAGAAAAACGTGTTGCGCGACGTCGGCAGGATCAGTTGGGCTATCTCCTCCCACTGCATCGCGAATGTGGAGCGCCGCGACTGGTACTGCGAGAATTCGCGCAGGATGCCGGACACGATCGCCTGCTCGCGGTCGCTGATGCGCCGAGTCATGCCGGTGTTCACCGCGTCCACCGTGTAAGGTGCGACCTCAGTTGAGGACGAAGCGCTTGGCATCTGGGTCTTTCCGATCGAATGTCGGGTCGAGCCGGCGGTCGGCGACCACCCAGCGCTGCACGCACTTGAACAACTCGATGCGGTCCTCGTCGTCGAGTTTCATGCGATCGGCGAGCCGGCGGAAATCGTCGCGCAGATGAATCTCGGATTCGTAGATCGCAACGTCCCTGGATATCGTTCCGGAGCGCTCAACGATGTCGACGACGATGGCGCCGGTGCGGTCGATCTTGCCGGCCGAGCATATGAATGGCGCGGCGATTGACGCAAAGTTGGGGAAAGCGACTTGCAGCAACGGCAGCATCGCTTCGTCATACGTGTGCGACAGCACCGACAGCAGAACGCACCATGTATGGTGCCGCGCCTCAAGAAGCGCGCGGCATTGCCAGGAGGCTCTGAGGTCGAAGGCCAGCCTAGTAGTTTCCACCGGGCATCCCTCCCCGGCTGCCAAACAGCGAGGTCACGGCGAGCGAGCCGGCCGGGCCGAGCATCTGGCGCTCGCTGAGTTGCGCCATGCGCTTCTTGCGCAGCTCCTCGGTATCGTCGGCCACCTGACCGCGCAGTGCATCGCCCGGGCCAAACCCGAGGTCGGCAGCCGCATAGCCAAAAGGATTATCCAGCGGCATCGGCGGCGATCTCCGCGTCTGCGGCTTCGTGCTCGGCGGCGTGAAGCGCGGCCTGTGCGGCCTCGAGCTTGTCGTGCGCGACAATCAGGCGTTCGAGGGCGGCGTAGTGGGCCTTGTCCTCATCGGAAAGGCGCTCAAACAGCGAGCCGTGGCCGCGCTCGATCTCGCCGTTGATGCGCACGCAATCCTTGCCGAACTTCTCGTCCTCGAACGCTTTCAGGCGATCGTGAGGCGTCGACGGTGCCGAGACGGGTTCTGGTTTCGGTTCGGGCGCAGGCGGCGGCGATGGCTGTGCAGGCTCGGGGACCGGAGGCGGCGCAGGCATAGCCGGAGCGGGTTCTGGCGCTGGCGCCGGTTCGGCGACGGGCTCTGCGGTCGGCTGGGGAGAAGGTTCAGGGACTGCAACAGGCTCAGGCGCGGGCGGAACGGGATCAACGGGCTGAAGCGGTGCGGCATCATCGGCCATGGCTCATCTCCAAAAAGGCGGCGGGAGTGATGCGAGGTTGTCCTCCCGCCGCTCAGTCTGAGAGGAAACGCCGGGAGGGCGAACTCACGGCATGGCGAACGTGCGGGCGCGGGGGTCTACCAGCAACGCACCATCAGGGGGCGCTAGAAGAGGTCGAAGTCCGTCCCGTCGGCGGTGCCGTCATCGTTCGCGCGCGGCTGCGGCCGGCGGCCGCCGAGCAGGACCTGCCGGCCGAAGCGTTTCGCCATCAACCCGACGCGGGTCGCGCTCATCAAGTCGTCCTTGAGTTTGACGATCTGGCCGTCCTTGCGGTGGTAGAAGCGCCGCTCCTCAAGCCAATCGGTCAGGTGGCGCGCGACCTTCAGCTTGCCGTTGCGCTCGCGCTGGTCCCATTCCAGAATGCCCGCCTCTGTGGAAAACCCTCCGGTTTCCCACTGCGCATGCTCCGGCAGCATCAATAGCCCCTCGGCCTTGTAGAGTTTCGACAGCGGCTCGCCGGATTTGCGGTCGCGGTGGTGGCCGTCATGGGGCCAGGCCACCGGTACGCCGGCGCCTACGGTCAGCATCGCGTGCGCCTGCTGCATCACCAGCGCGTCAACCATGCGGATCGCATGCAGGATGTGGACAACATCGGCGTCCCGGTCCCATGCCTGCAGCACCGCGGCGAACGGATGGTCGATTCCGAAGTCGACCGCCCAAAGTTTGAACCAGTGTTCAGGGACCGAGGTGATCGCGTCCTCGACGATGGCCTCCTCCGGGGTCATGAAGATCCGGCCGCTTCCCAGCGTCGGCACGCCGCGGGCCCGCGCCTCTCGCTCGTGCGGCAGATAGGCCGAAATGATCTTCGCCCGTTCCTCCGGCGCGATGTGCAAGGCATCGTCGATCGTCATCGACACCATGCCGCGGTTGTCGTCCGGCTCATCCAGGAAGCGGATCACGACGCTCGATCGGCCCTTCAGCGGCGTGAATGTCAGGTAGACCATGCCGCCGGTCGCCACCGTGCGGGTCAGAAACTCGGCATAGACGTCCTCCGGCGGCTCCTCGTCCGCCCAGCCCCAATCAATGCTCTCGCCCTGAAACTTCGTCCGACCCTGCTCGTACGACTTGAAGCGCGCCACGCTCACCCCGCCCGACACATGCCGGACCTGGATCGTGTCGTATGCATCCGTGATGCCGCGCGCCAGCGACGGCTTGTCCGTGAACAGGTCTTTCGGGATCATTCCGGTCCCGAACAGGTCGACCACGCCAGGCTCGCCGCAGAGCTTCTTCTGCTGCACGTCGCGCACCACCAGCGACGTCTCGCCGGCTATCCATCCCTTGGTTGGCCGGTCCCAGCGCCGGCCCTTCCAGTCTTCCGGATACAGCCCGGTCATGTGGCAGGCCGCCTCATAAGCCCCAGTATGCGTCTTGCCGTTCTGGTTTCCCGCGATCAGAAGCCGCTCACGCTTGCCCGCCCCAAGGTCGAGAAACGCCTTCTGCTTCGGGTACGGCTTGAAGTCGAAAAACTGCTGGTAGGTCCGCCGATAGTCGAGGGCTTCAAGCCCGGCCAGGATCTCCTTGAGCTCCGCGAGCGACTTCTCAGCCATCCCCGACCTCGGAGAATTCCGCATCGACCACCTTCGGCTCAGGTCCACCCAGCAGCAGCGTGACCGGCACGCCCAACTTCCCAGCCAAAGCCTCGATCTGCTTCAGGATTGCCTTGCCGCTCTCGTCCTTGACCGTCTGGTTGATGTTGATGTTCTGAGCGACCGCAAACCCATTCAGCCCCGCCAGCCACGCCGCCGCCTTGAACTGGTCCCGGTGCGCATCATTCCGAACAATCTTCTTGATCGTCGCAATCCCCAGCATCGCCCCGCCGCGAACTTCCTTGTCCGCGCACTCCCGGATCGCCGCCAAAACCTTCTCGTCGTGGAACAATCGGTGCGCCGTCACCCGCAACGCCCCATGCGAGCGGTCCGAATACCCCGCCGCCTTCGCTACCTGCCAGTCCTTCGCCAGCGGATACATCACCGCCGCCAGCGCAAATCGCCGCTGCGCCGCATTGCAGGCCAGCATCGCAGGCCCCAATGAACCCACATCCGGGTCAGGAACCGTCGCAATTCCAGTCACGTCGCTCATGCTAACCAATTACGATCAGGCCAAATCAGAACAACGCACCACAAACCAACCGAAGTTTTTGAAAACGCGGCGCGAAATAGGGAGGGGACGTCGATTAGAGCGCGAGCGTGGGATTTTCCCCCACCCCCGGTCGCTTCTGGAAATAATTGCGAGACATATCAAGCAGTTACACAACTGCCTCAATATCTGACGATCACCTGGCGCGCGTGTCATTCACAGCCCATGAATGCCACATCTCTGCTAAGCCATTGATATTGCTATATGCAGTTCAAATCACTGCTGATGAACGTCCGATATTATGGAATATCTCGCAAGTGCGAAATGCCAGTTAGCGTGCATATACGAGCAACGAGGTCAATCCAGCATCGGATGGAAGGCCTGTTGAAAGGGCGTTCTGAATATCAGGCAGCGAGCAAGTCGAGAGGCTGCTGTGTCTGGCAGTTTGAAAGACGGGATGAGCGGTTGCGTGGATGGTGCGCCCTCGCGCTTACGCTCGGTTGCGGTCCTCGCTCGTGATACTCGCTGTGGAAGGATTAGGCGCGCACGGGTGGCGACGCGCGAGGAGAATGGGCTGATTTGGTGTTCGCTGTCAAATCGGGCTGTTTTGTTGAGTCCTTTCAATGGCGATTGTTTGTGTACGAACGATGCGAATCGCGCGTGGTGCGTTGGTCGCCGAAAATAACGCGATACGTTTTGTATCGTGGGCAAGCGCGGGCCAGAGACTGATAAGCGACGTGGCTATGTTGTGGCCATGGCTCGCAGTGGCGACCTGGCCTCGCTTGAGGAAGGCGCGGTGATCGCGAGCACCACAAAGGCAACTGTGCGGCGCTGGCTGGTGGCTGCTGGTATTGATTGGACGCTTACCAGGAGGCAGTGGCTAGCTCGGCGACATCGTAGATGCGAAGATTGGGCGGCAAACAGGACACCACCGCGTAAGCCTACCAAGGCACAGATGCGCCAGCAAATTTCGAAGGCCATCAGGAGGACCGCCGATGCGGCCAAACTGGAAAAGCAAGGGCAGACGGATTCAGGATGCCAAGCGCCGTCTGAACGAGACGCGTGTGTGGTGGCTGACCTGCGGCCATTGTGAGCATGAGGGCGAGGTGTTCACAACGCTGAGGCGATTGCGCGCGGCCAATCTGGTCTGCAGCAATTGCGGTGAGCCGGTGAAGCGAAAACAGCGCCGATCGCCTTATGCTGTAGACACACCTGTGTCACCACAATGAAAATGCCCGGTGGTCAGCCGGGCATTTGAAGAGGCGGTCCACACACTGGGTTGGCGCGGTTCGGGTGGCCTCCTCAGTCACGCGGAAGTTCGGCGTGAGGCGCATCTCCTATGGGTTGCGGACTGAAATTGGCCTGACGCCACGCCTGCCAAAGGTCCTTCAGCACGCGTTTGACCATGTACCTAGCG